>Ga0116230_10003933_pt1 | contig 14518 bp, 7 predicted proteins | sample S1TSphfallax_3_FD_88678 | JGI IMG/M metagenome (GOLD analysis project Ga0116230, IMG submission 88678) | Host-associated microbial communities from peat moss isolated from Minnesota, USA - S1T2_Fd - Sphagnum fallax MG | ecosystem: Host-associated > Plants > Peat moss > Unclassified | place: USA... | reverse complement strand
TGGTAGTTCATCACCGCGTCGTATTGGTCGCCAGAAAGATAGGATTGCGCCCAGCCCCAGATTTCCCCGGAGATGTAGGCGTCGGGTTTGATGGACTTGACCAGTTGCCGCCATTCCGCCCAGAAGGGATGGGCGATCCCCTCGGGGGCGTCGAGGCGGAAACCATCCACGCCCCTGGTTGGGTCCCCATCGGGCGCGAGCCAGCGGCGGGTGATTGCGAAGATGTGTTCGCGCGGGCCGTGGGCGATGCCGAGCGTCGCATCTTTTTTCAGCGCCGGCAGAGCTCCGTTGTCGCGGTCCCAGGCGCGATAATGGAACGGCGCGTTGTCTGATGGGTTCCAGTCGGTGATGTCAAACCAGTCGGCATATTTCGATGCTTTTCCGTTCTTGAGCACATCCTGGAACGCCCAGAACTTTCGACCAACGTGGTTGAAGACGCCGTCGATGATGACCTTGAATCCCTGCCGATGCGCCTCGGCCAGAAAATCGAGAAAGACCCTGTCGCTGGCGGTCCATTGCCAGGTGGCGGGGTCATCGGTCTCGCCCCGCAGCTTTTCGATGTCGCCTTTGACACCGAAATGTTCATCCACATGCCGGTAGTCGGAGGTGTCATATTTGTGCAGATCTTCAGCCTGAAAGATAGGATTGAGATAGATCGCGTTGATGCCCAGGCTGCGGAGATAGGGCAGCTCCTGGCGGATGCCCTGGATGTCCCCGCCATAGCGCCTTGCCCAGACATCCTTGTAAAAATCGCCGGTTTCACCGGGATGTTTGTCGAACCATTTGCTGGTCCATTTCTGCGTGTTGGGCGGATCGTTGGAGGGATCGCCGTTGCGAAACCGCTCGGGAAAGATCTGGTACCAGACCGCGTGCTTGGCCCAGTCGGGCGTCTCGAATGCGGGCTTCATCACCGCTTGGTAAGCGGCAGATTCCGCAGCGGACTGGTCGGTGAACGCCCGCGAGCCGGCGACATAAATCGTCGCCCCCGGCTTGGCGAGCCGGAAGAGATACTTGAAAGATGCACCCGGATCGATCGCGGGACTGACCACCGCTCCGAAACGATCCAGCCCCATCTGCGTTTGCGTTTTCTCCAGCGGCGTGGACACCCAGCCTTTGGACGTCCCAATCAGAATTGCGGCATCCGTCACGTCGTCGGCCTGCGCGCGAATCGAAACGCGCAGCAGCGACGGAGACGCGACATTGAAATCGCGGACATCGGCAACATCGAAAGCAATGGCTGCGGTCGCGATTTTGTCCGCCGCCGGAGACGGCATCTTGCGGCCATCCAGCCCGATCAGCACCGCCGAATTTTTCCCGCCGTGATCGTCGGGGACTTCCAACTCCGGGATGCTCTCGGGGTCGTTCAACCATTGGCCGTCCACCACGAACTTGTAGAAGTGAATCCCTTCGGGCAACTTCAAACCGACGTGATAAGCATCACCATCTCGCTCCAACGGCGTTTGCGTGGAAGACCAGCCATTGAAGTCGCCGGCGATATGGACCTCCGCCGGGTTCTTCCCGCGCGGCGGGCGATAGGTGAACACATGCGTCTGCGAAGCATGCGAATCGGCGATTGGCACGGAGGACTGCTGGGGAGCCGGTGCGGCCACCGCGACGGCATTGTGCCGGAGCACGACCGCCAACACGGCAACCAATAGAATCGACGCCGCTGCGCCGCGCCGCCAGGCACGGGAAGGGAAAACAGTTTTCACGCGAACTCCTCCAGAATCACGACCGCCATCGGATCGCGATGGAAAAATCAGGCGCGGAGTTCCGCGGTCCTGGCCATCGCTGTCGACTCTCGTACCACCAGATGTGTCTTGAGCGTTTCCGCCACACGATCGCTCAAACCGCGGATGCGCTCGATCAGCCTTTCGCACGCGCACGCGCCGGCTTCGTACAGTGGCAGATGCACCGTTGTCAGCGACGGCCGGACAAACGCACTTTGCTGCAGATCGTCAAACCCGACCACCGAAACATGCCCGGGAACATCAATTCCCTGGCGATACAGGTAATGCAGCGCCCCCAGCGCCATCTTGTCATTACCCGCAAAAATCGCCGTGAGTTCCGGATGATTCTGCATCAGTGTCGCAGCCGCGTGAGCACCGCCGACTTCGGTGAACCGACCGTCCTGTTTCCAGCCGGGGATGACAGCTGAGCCGATCGTGGTCAACTTTTTCTCGTACGCGCTGACGACATCCATTGCCGTGCGCACGCCGGTCGCCCCGTGAATCAGACCGATCTTGCGATGGCCCAGCTGAACCAGGTAATCCATCACCTGGGCCGCCCCCTGGGCGTAGTCGCAGACGACGAAATCCAGATCCCATTGCTTGTCGAAATAGTTGTCGGTGATCAGCAGCGGATTTTTCCGGTCGACAAACTCGGAGAGAAAATGATGCCGATCGTTCAACCCCAGCGCGAGAATCCCATCCACGAACCGGCGCTCGTACATCTCCAGATGCTTTCGCTCTTTTATGAATTCGGGCTTGGCCTGTTCGAGCATGACCTTGTAGCCGAGCTTCCCGGCCTTGTCGCAGATGCCGCTGATCATCGCACCGAAATAGGCATCACCGAATCCGTGCCGAAGCGCCGGCAACAGAACCGCGATCACCCCGGTGTATCGGCTGGAAAGACTCTGCGCAAGGCGGTTGGGGCGATAGCCGGTCTGAGCAATGATCTGCTGAACCCGCAGCTGGGTCGCCCGGCTGATTCGGGGGTTTTCGTTCACCACCATGGAAACCGTGGCAACCGACACCTCGGCGAGCCTGGCGACATCGCGCAGATTCACCGCCCGCGCCGGACGCTTGCCACCCGGGCTGCCACGGATCGACGACCGGGCCGGCAGCGATTTCGGGGATTTGGGTTGTGTTGCTGTGCTCATCGGTCGACCTAAGTGAGGGCAGCGGCTGTTAAATCAATTTAACAATGTGGTTAACAACTTCAATGGCAAAGATCACATTTCTTCTCCGGCTGCAGAAAATGGGAACCGCCGAACAAGAGTTACTTAGAAAAGTGAACAAAAATATTTGCATTGCGCTGCTAAACCGATTAAACTCTCGGAGCATGTCGTGGCGAGGAACCGCAGATCTGCATGAGGTCGGCGGTGATTTTAACAGTTGGTGGCAATCCTTTTTGGAGGCAGGAAATGCGTAAAGATCAGTTCAAGTGTTTAGCAGCGCTGGCGGGCGCCTTGTCCTTTGCGGGCATGGCGAACGCGGCCATTATTGTGGATGGAACCCTGGATGCCGGTTACGGCGCTCCCCTGACCACCCAGACGATCAACACCGGGTTTGGCGACAGCACCATCGGGGATGGAACCAGCGCGGGCGGTTCGGAACTGGATGCCGGTTATGGCGTGATCTCCGGTGGAAACCTGAACCTGTTCTTCGCGGGAAACTTCGAGAACAACGGAAACCACGTCAATATTTTCATCTCCGATGGCACGCCCGGCGCATCGAACACGCTCAACGCATCCAGTTCGACCGGCAGCCTCTCAGCCTCGAATGGCATGGTCTTCCCGGCCGGGTTCAATCCCTCGATCGCGCTGGATGGGAACGATTACTCCAACACCTTCTACTTCGATCAATACAGCCTGGTGAGCAACACTGCCAGCTATATCGGCAGCATTCCGCTCAGCTCGGGGATTGGCAGCGGAACGCTGAACGGCATCGCGTTCGGCATCAATAACACGAACGCTGCCGGCGTGAACAGCAGCAGCGGAACCGCCGCCAGCGCGACCGCCGCCGATGCGGTGACCACCGGTCTTGAAATCTCAATTCCGCTCTCATCCCTTGGAACCGGGCCTTACGAAGTATTGGCTGACATCAACGGCGGCGGTGACAGTTACCTGTCCAATCAATTCCTTGGCGGTCTTCCGGTTGGCACGCAGGATCTGGGGTCGCCGGGCTCGGTCAATCTGAATGGCATCACCACACCGTTCGTGGTGCCGGTTCCCGAGCCGACTAGCGCGGTGTTGCTCGCGATCGGCGGGCTTGTGCTTCGGCGGAGGCGCCCGATGGCGTCCGTCTGACACTGTGCACTGGCACTGTCCACTGGCACTGTCAACGTTGTCCTCGCCGGGATGCTGCCCGGCGAGGACTCTTTCCGATACCGACATCCAATCTGCCAAACGTGGCATCTGCGCATCGTCGCTTTACAACGAACCGCCCCGCGGTATTGCGGATGCGTCTAACCGATTTACCAGTTGCAAATCGGTATGCTACTGCGGTATAATACGGTGGCGGAGCGATTCCATCTCGATCTGATCGCGGAGTAAAAATCTTGCTGTTTCTTGGCGGAAGCGGCATACTGGCAATTTGCTTAAACGGTTTAGCATGTTTAACGGAAGCCGGCGAGGGTTGCGCAAAACTTCAGATGTCAGACCATCGGCCTGGCAGCCCTGCGGACGGTCTTTTGTCACCCGGGCGGCATGGGTCACGGTTGCCACCCTCTCATTCCTCAGCCACGCCGAGGCACAGGAAGTATCCGCGCCGGTCATCCTCCAGGACTTTGAAAGCTCCTGGCAGACGATCACCAATCGGATGCCCGATATTTTCGCTGCCGGGTATGGCGGGGTCTACACACCCCCGCCGGGCCGGGCTCAATCGGGAAATCAGTCGGTTGGTTACGATGTTTATGATCGGTTTGATCTGGGCAGCCCGGGTAATCCCACGCTGTACGGCACAGCCACCGGTCTGAAGACGATGGTGAATGCCATCCACACCATGGGCGGGTCATCGTACATCGATCTGGTCTGGAACCAGAGCGGGTTTGCTGATGACAGCACCAGCAATGGCGCGTTTGCCGCCGCCGGTGGATATCCTGGGTTTGCACTCACGCTGCAGACGACCAACCCCAATGCCGCCGGTTACAACACGCAGGGTTACAACGTCGTCGACGGCGACTACCACTCCGCCTATGCCACCGGCGACCAGGATGAACGGCTGGCAGGCCTGGTGGACATCGCCCAGGAGAGCAACAACGTCTTCATCCGCCAGCCGACCGTCGCAGGCCCGGATAATATCCCGGGGCCTGTGCCCGGCGCGACCGCTTATTTCTATACCGGGCTGGCCAATGTGCCCAATCCGTCCAACGCGCAGTTTTATCCCCAGCTTGGTTACCAGACCCAGAACTTCTACGACGCGGATCTGAACACCACATTCTCTCGCTCCAGCTTCAACACCTCAAGCCCCATGTCCGGCACACCGGTGGCTGAAAATGCATTGGGGTATCTGATGCGCTATGCACAGTACATGGTGCAGGAGATCGGCGCGGATGGCTTCCGCGTCGATGCCGCCAAGAACATGCCCGAATGGGTGATGGATTACCTGGACGTGGCCACCTACGACTCGAGCACCCGCACCCTGCTGAACGGCGCTCAGGAGAATGTCTTCTCCTTTTCCGAAGTCTATGACAGCAGTCAGAGCCTGAATTATTCCTACGTCGACAAGAGCATCTACAGCGGCGGGGTGAGCAACCGCGATGTGGAGGATTACCCGCTCTATTTCGCCATGGCGAGCAACCTGACCGGGACCACCAGCAACAACAACTGGTACAACGTCGTCAGCGCAAGCGTCGATTGCTATGACCCTTCGAATGGCACGCAGGATCTCACCCCCTCGGGAAACACCGGTGTTAAATTTGTCTCCAACCAGGATGTGGACGGCATCTCTTTGGACTCAGTCGCATATGCCTACATCCTCATGATGCCCGGCAATGCGATGGTCTATTACAACGGGCATAATTTCGGCACCGAAGCCCAGCGGTCCTTCCCCAATGATGGCCGGGAAGATGCATTGGGCGGAGCCTATGGCACCGCGCTCACCACGCTGGTGGATCTGCGAAACCGCTATGGCAGGGGAAACTACCGGCAGGATTATCTGAGCGTAAATAATTATGCCTTCGAGCGCGAAGGCTCGGCCCTGATCATGCTGAGTAACAACACCCAGGCGGGGTACGACCCGGTGACCATCGACGTGACCTTCGCGCCCGGTACACCGCTCCTGGAGCAGACCGGTAATGCCCACGGCGCGACGACCGACCCGCAGGGGAATATCCCCCAGCTGCTGATCGTCAACTCCGACAGCGGCAGCCCCACCGGCGCGAGCGTCAACGCCCGCTTCCTCCATAACAGCTCTTACAATCTACAGGGTACCTCGGTCTTCACCGGGTTGGGTTACCTGGTCTACGGCCTGCCCACTCCCACTGGCACGCTCTCGATCACCAACACCAGCGGAACCTTCGGCGGGGTCATTCCCAATCCCAGTGACTCCAACATCGAATACGAAAACGGCACCGATCTGGTCAGCACCATCAATGTGATTAAGTCAAACACCTTCCAGGTGGTGCTGAACACTGTCCAGGCCAACCTGCTGGGCTACTACCGCTATCAGGATGCCGACGGGGACAACGCCATCTTGAAAGTGGACGGCGGCATCGATGTGGACAACGACAACGGTCTCTATACCGACCCGACCAACACCGTCACCTACGGCTTCGAGCAATTCACCACCGTCCACAACCCCGGCTATTACGCCAACAACGGAGCCGGTGGAAACGGACAATATGCCCAGACCATCAGCTCGACCCAATTAGGCCAGGGCTACCACTACATCACGGTGGAAGCCTTTACCCACCGCACCGATGGCGGGCCGGCGGTCTACACCGACTGGAAAGAAACCGTCTACATCGATCTGGCTCCGCCCAACTCCACCGTGCTGAGCTTCAGCGATGTGGTGGCCGGCACCAATGAGAACCGGAATCTGGAAGTGGAGTCGGTGGACGGCCTGGCAAACAATGTTCACACCTTTCTGGATCTGCCGTTCGGGCTGACCAATGCCCAGGTGATTGCGATGATTAGTTCATCCAATCAGTCCACGCAGACGGACACCAACCTCTGGCAAACCACCTATACCGGGGTCACCAGCGGCAACCACACCGTGACCCTTGTGAGCTACAAGCCCGATGGAACCTACAACATCCAGAGATTCGATTCCCAGCAGGATCCATTTCTCTCTGTAAGCACCATCAATGGAGCCGGGCTGGGTGATTTGAATTTCGACGGGACGATCAATCAGACCGACATCAATCTTTTCGCGACTGTGCTGGAGAGCAACAACACCCAGTTCAACCCCGCCGCGGACGTGGACGGCGATGGTCTGGTGACCCTCAGCGATCTGTTCCTGCTGGGTCCGATTCTCACCACTCACAATGTGAGCCAGGCGACCTGGAACGCGTACAACAGTTTCATCAACGGTTCGTATGTGACGAGCAACACCTACACGGTGAATGGCACCAACGTCATCTACCAGGACACCGCCGGCACAACCAATGTCTCCAGCGGCGCGCTGCTGAATGCCACTTATGTGCGGGGCAATGCTCTGAATCTCGCGTCGGGGGCCACCGTGCAGATCGCGGCCAACTCGGCATTCGGGGGAGGCACGAGCAAGGTGAACTCCCTGTCGATCGCAGGATCGATGAATGCCTGGACTGGAAAGATCGACCTCACCAACAACCAGCTGATTGTCGAGTCCACCGCTGCAAACCGGTTGGCGGAACTCGCCCAGCTGATGAACATGGTCAGGCAGGGTTACAGCAACGGAACCTGGAAGGGCGAGGGCATCACCTCCTCGCTGGCCGCCGCCGACACGTCGCATCTGCACGCGCTGGGCATCATCCTCAATGACAATGGTTCGGGCACGCCGCTCTATCCAACCTTCTACGGCCTGACCGCCGACGACAACGCCATCCTGATCGCCTACACCTATTACGGCGACGCCAATCTCAACGGCAAAGTGGATGGCTCGGACTACAGCTTGATCGACAACGGCTACCTCAATCATCTTACCGGCTGGCACAACGGTGATTTCAACTACGACGGCATCGTCGACGGCAGCGATTACACGCTGATCGATAATTCCTTTAACAATCAGGGCCTTCCCGGCGCTTCACCCGATGCGGTGATTACCGAACAAATCGCCACCGAATCGGCGGCAACTGAACCGACAGCCACGGTCGCCGGTCCCACGGTTGGCAGCCCTGTTCCCGAGCCAGCGTCTCTTGGCACATTCACAATCGGCCTCTCCGCACTCTCGCTCCGACGAAAAAAATCGGCCAGCACCTTTAGAAATGGCAGGTCAATCTCATGAGCCACAACACCCTCCGATTCTTTGATACGCGATTGAGAAACCGACCGGCGTTTACGCTCGTCGAGCTACTGGTCGTGATCGGCATCATCGCGCTGCTGATCAGCATCCTGCTGCCGGCCCTGAGCAAAGCCAAAGCCCAGGCCAACAACGTCAAATGCCTGTCCAATGTGAGACAGCTCGCGATGGCGTGCAAGCTGTTTGCCGCCGATCACCAGCGTTACATCCCTACTTCGACCTCCGATGCAGCTTCGCCTACCAACCCGGTTCGGATGTTCGACCCCTATCAGCAGAAATTCCTCTGGAGAAATTCAAACGGATCTCCTTTTCTTGCCGACTGGGCCAGTTCATTGATGCCCTATCTTGGGTTCAGGGACAATGATGTGAACAGCTTTGAGAATCAGCTCGTGAGCCCAACTCCCGGATGGACCCCGCCAAAGATTTTCATCTGCCCGACTGATCCAGCACAGGATGGTCAGAACCCTGGTTATATGCTGTATAACAACGTCACCACCGGGAGCAACGGGAACCAGAACTTCCCGATCTCCTACGGTATTAACGCCGACATCACCTGCCTGAATAACAGCAGTGGTACAGGCCAATTCGATTTAGGCTCCGGCGAAGATCAGGTGACCGGAGGGCCAGGTGCCCTTCAGTGCCAGATCGATCGCGTGGCGTATTCCTCTACCACTTTGCTCTTTGCCGATTGTTGTAATCGTCCGTCTGCGCAATACCAAAGCGGGAGCGGCAACGAACTCAATTGGTGCAACACGCTTTACTTTGCAACCAATGGCCTTTCGGGTGTTCTGACGGGGAACAACGCCTATCTGGCTTACACCCTGCAGGGTGTGGCAGGTGTGACAAACGGGTCAACAACGGTTGAGAACTACATGGCCGGTCGAATCCCGCTTACCCGCCATGGTGGAAAAATCAATGTCGCGTTTGTCGACGGGCATGCCGCCACCGTGCCGTCGGGAGCGTTCAACACAGTGAGAGTCTCGCCGTACAAGTAATCGGCGGGTGACATGTCTGATCGATTGCTGCAATTCCTGGCCGATGCGCAGCGGAGAAAAAGTCGGCGGCGGCCCTCAGGCCCTGCCGGAGGATGAGAGAGACTTCAAGTCTCGAGGAAACAGGTGAGGTATGAAAAAACGAATTGCTCAACGGGTGCTTTACACAGCCGCGGGAATCGCCTTATTCAGCCTTGCGCCGCAAGCGCACGGGCAGATCATCGTGGATGGAACGCTTGACAAGGCCTACGGCTCGCCGCTGGCGGTGCAGACCATCAACACCGGGTTTGGCGACAGCACGATCGGGGACGGCACCAGCAACGGCGGGTCGGAGCTGGATGCGGCTTACGGAAATGTCTCGGGAGGCAATCTTTACCTGTTCTTCGCCGGAAATTTCGAGAACAACGGCAACCACCTGAACATCTTCATCGCCGACGGCCGCAGCGGCGGGCAGAACATTCTTGCCGCCAACAGTTCCTCCGGCAATCTCTCTGCCGCCAACGGTCTGACCTTCCCCACCAACTTCAACGCCACTTACGCCATCGACGCCAACGATTACTCCAACACGATGTACATCGACCAGTATGACCTGACCAAGAATTCCGCCAACTACATCGGCAGCGTCCCGCTCACAGGCGGTATCGGGAACAGTCAAAACCTCAATGGAATTGCGATCGGTGTGAACGATACCAATGCTGCCGGTGTGAACGGCAGCAGCGGCACCGCCGCCGACCCCAATGCCGCATCGAGTGTCATGACCGGATTTGAATTGGCTATCCCACTTGCCGCCCTGGGGAACCCCACCGGTTCAGTGCAGGTGCTGGCCGCCATCAACGGCGGCGGTGACACGTATCTCTCCAACCAGTTTCTTCCGGGACTTCCCGTCGGCTCCGGTGATCTGGGCTCGCCGGCTTCGGTCAACCTCGGCGCCGCGGGGGTCAACTCCAGTTCATTCAGCGTTGCCGTACCCGCTGCGGTGGCCAACGGAAATTGGCTGCCCGCTGTCGGCGGATCATGGAACAGCTCCGCCAACTGGTCCAATGGAATCATCCCCAATGCCAATGGTGCAAGCGCCACCTTTGCCACCGCGTCGCAGGCTTCCACGGTGTCGCTCGATTCGCATATCACCGTCGGCAGCATCACTTTCAGCAGCGCAAACTCCTACACCATCACCCCCGGCACCGGGGGGATTCTCACGCTCAATAACAACGGTTCGTCGGCTCTGGTCACCACCTATAGCGGCAGTCACACTATCTCCGCGCCGATGGTGCTCGCTTCGAGTGCCGTCTTCAGTGCCATCAGCCATGGAGACAGCCTGTATCTCTCGGGAAACATCAGCGGCTCGGGATCGCTGACGGCTTTCGACCAGGGGGGCAGCGCTGGTGGCCAGTTTCCACCCAGCAATATCGTCCTCTCCGGCTCCAATACCTATACCGGCGGCACCATCGTCTCGGGCGGTAACCTGCAATTAGGCTCCGCAACCGCGCTGCCCGTGGGCACGGCGCTGTCTCTCAATGCGGTCGATCTCCCCTCGGGTGTGCTGGATCTGAATGGCTTCCCCGCAACCGTCAGCAGCCTGGTCGTCACCACCGGCTCCAACACCGCCAATCTCGGTGCCAACGGTCAGATCATCAACACCTCGATCACGCCCGGTGTGACAACCCTGACGTATGCGGGCAACAGCTCCAGCCCCAGCGTCTTCACCGGAAGCATCAGCGACAGCAACGCCAGCGGCGGGGGAACCACCGCGCTGGCGGTCACCAGCGGGTCGCTCACGCTCACCAACACCAATACCTACGCCGGCAGCACAACTGTCACCGGCGCGAAGCTCACCCTCGGCACCCTGCTCTACAACTTCAACATCAACACCTACTACGGAGCAAGCACCCTGCCCGCTGGCACCAATCTGAACATCGGTTCGGGCGCATCGGTGGTCGCCAGCACCGTGTTGAATAATTCAGCCCCCGCTGAATACGCGGTGACCGTCGGTTCCTTGAGTGTGCTGGGCAAGCTGGATCTGAACAACAACGCGCTGGTGGTCCATAACAGCAGCGTCGGCGCCGTCACTGCTCTGCTGGCAAGCGGATATAACGGCGGCAAATGGAATGGCACAACCGGGATCGTCAGCAGCACTGCCGCCGCCGACTCTACGCATCTCACCGCGCTGGGTGTGATCCTGAATAACACCGATGGCAGCACGCCGCTCTTCGGTAGCTCCAGCAACCTGGGTTTGTTTGACGGAACCAGCCCGCTGGCGACCGATGTGCTGGTCAAATATACCTACTACGGCGACACCAACCTCGATGGTGTGGTGGATGGCACCGATTACAGCCGGATCGACAATGCCTTCACCAACAACCAGAACAGCAGCAACCCCAAGCTCACCGGCTGGTTCAATGGCGACTTTAACTACGACGGCATCATCAACGGCTCGGACTACGCGCTGATCGATAACGCCTTCAACCAGCAGGGTGCGAGCCTTGCGTCAGCCGTCGCAACCGCACAGATCGGCGGCACCTCGGTGCCGGAGCCTGCCTGCTTCGGTGCGATTGCAGTGGCCGCGGCTCTGCTTGGCCGACGACGAAGCAATCGGTGGAAATAATCCAACTCGACTCGAAAGCCGGATTGGCTCTTCATCGTGCCGGGACTCCGGCACGCGATACTCAAGCTGGATTTTGATCGCCCGGGTTGCGTCCGATTTTCTGAGTAATCGCGCTCGACCAACCGATTTTTATCGAGTTCTGAGCCGAGGCAAAGCCGCGCTCGAAGGACCTTGCCAGACCGGGGCAGAAGCTCGATTCGCCACGAGGTTCTCGGCCTTGGACGATCCTTCGGCTGCTGCTGCGGTTGCGGCTTCGCCTCCGCTGAGGATCAGCAGGCCCGATGGAACGCGCCGAATTGCGCAGTGCTATTTGATTCAGGCTTTGGTGATTCGAATTTCGTGATTCGATTTTTCCGGACTATGCTTGGGCAATGCCGCTGTTCACCATCGATACTTATCACGAATTGAAACCGCACGATCAGCAGGAATGGCTTCTCACCAACGGGCTGGGCGGGTATGCCATGTCCACGGTGGTTGGCATGAACACCCGGCGATACCACGGGCTGCTGTGCGCGGCCACTAATCCGCCGGTCGGGCGGGTCATGATGGTCAACCGCATCGGCGAGATGCTGACGCTGGATGACAAAACCGAACCGCTCTTCGAGCTGGGTGTGAACTGCTTCCGCGGTTCAATCCATCCGCGCGGGGATCAGTACCTGGCCAAGTTTGATCTGGGGGAACAAGCCTGCTGGGAATATGAAGTGAATGGCGTGCGGATCACCAAGCAGGTGCGGATGCAGAGCTCGCAGAATGTGACAGCCGTGCATTACACGGTGGACCCCGGAGCCAAGCCGCGATCGTTCAAATTGATGCTGCAGCCGTTCGTGAGCCTGCGGGACTTTCATTCGCTGCGCCGGGCGGATTCGTCGCAGTTCCGCATGCAGGCCGGCGAGAATGCGGTGACGGTGGGTGAAGGGCCGAATGAAGTGACGATCGCCGCCGACGCCGGGGCGTTTAATTCCGAGCCGAACTGGTGGTACGGGCATGTGTATCCGGCTGAGACCGAGCGCGGACAGGATGATCTGGAGGATCTGTACACACCGGGCATCTTCGTGCTGGAGGGAAGCGAAAAGTTGAGCATCACGCTATGGATGGGTCTTCCCCCGAACAAGGCGGGAACGTGGGATGAAGGCCCCGACCCCGTAAAGAATTCAAAGACGGCTTCCCCGACCCTGCAGAAGCTGCTGCGGGCGGCGAATGATTTCATTGTCTTCCGCAAATCACCGGATGGAAAACCCGGCACCAGCGTGATTGCGGGATATCCGTGGTTCAGCGACTGGGGCCGGGACACGATGATTTCGCTGCCGGGATTGCTGCTGGTCACCGGGCGGTTTGAGCAGGCGCGCGAAGTGCTTTGCGTGTTCGCGCAGTATGTCAGCCAGGGGATGATTCCCAATCGCTTCGGTGATTACACCAACGAGCCGGAGTACAACACCGTTGATGCCAGCCTGTGGTTCATCCATGCTGTGTTTGAGTATCTTCGGCTGTCGAAAGACAACGCCAGCTTTGAAGAGATTCTGCTGCCGGCGTGCAAAAAAATCATCGAGGGATATCAAACCGGCACGCGCTACAACATCAAAATGGACCCGGCCGACGGATTGATCAGCCAGGGGGATATCCACACCCAGCTGACCTGGATGGACGCCAAATGCGGCGACATCTGCTTCACCCCCCGGCAGGGAAAACCAGTCGAGATCAACGCGCTGTGGTACCACGCGCTGGTGCTGATGGGGATGAAAGAGCTTGCCGAAAAAGTGGCCACGAGCTTTCAGAAGGCATTCTGGATCAGCCCCTTCCGCGGGCTGGCGGATGTGCTGGATGGCACGCGCCGCGACACCGCCATCCGCCCCAACCAGATCTTTGCCGTCAGTCTGCCCAACAGCCCATTGACCGGCGATCAGCAGGCGGCGGTGGTCGAGGTCGTCCGCCGCGAATTGCTCACACCCGTGGGCCTGCGAACACTGGCGCGCAGCGATCCGGGTTATCGCGGCATCTACACCGGCGACCAGTTCCACCGCGACGGCGCTTACCACAACGGCACCGTCTGGCCCTGGTTGATCGGCGCGTTTCTCGAGGCCTATCTGAAAGTCAACAACCGTTCGACCCCGGCCATCGCGCAGGCAAAGGAATGGCTTTCACCGCTGATGAACCACATGAACGACGAAGGCGCGATCGGCCAGATCGCCGAGATCTTCGACGGCGACCCACCGCACCGCCCGGTCGGCTGCCCCGCGCAGGCATGGAGCATTGCCGAGGTGCTGCGGGTGGCGGTGAGTTTAGAGCTGTAACCGACACCCTCGCTCACGCCAAACAACGCCATGGGCCGATAACTGGTGGTATGAAGAACATCTATCTCAAGACGACGCTGATTTTATTTGCCATCACCGCCACTCTCGCGACGATCGGTCTTCGGCCGGTGCAGCAAAAGCCGGTCGCCAGGACACCAGTGATCGACAATCAAATGATCGCGCAGGCTGGGAAGACCAATTCCGGGACTTAAATAACCCGCGATCTCTCCGCAAAAAGCCCACTGCGGTGCGGAACACCCACGGCAGCGCCGTGGGTTTTGCGCTTCAACCAATATTTTCACTGCAATTCGCTTCATGCCGATGATGCATGATGCGCGCACTGCATCGCATTTCATTCCAAAGCCTGGGATTCTGGTTATTGGTCCTGCTGATCGCACTGGTCGCCGCGGGGAAGGCGATCCTGTATGACACGCTGGACCCGGATTGTTTCTGGCATCTTCGAGTGGCAGCGCA
>Ga0116230_10003932_pt1 | contig 14519 bp, 9 predicted proteins | sample S1TSphfallax_3_FD_88678 | JGI IMG/M metagenome (GOLD analysis project Ga0116230, IMG submission 88678) | Host-associated microbial communities from peat moss isolated from Minnesota, USA - S1T2_Fd - Sphagnum fallax MG | ecosystem: Host-associated > Plants > Peat moss > Unclassified | place: USA... | reverse complement strand
GGCTACGATGTGAGCTGGCTGGATCGATATCCCGAGGCCATCAAGGCGCTGACGCGGGCTCAAATCAACGCAGCCATCAAGGCACACCTGAATCCGCATGCCATGGTGCTGGTCAAGGCGGGCAGCGTCGCGGAGCCCACGGCGGCGCCGGCGGCGGCCACCCGCTAGCAGTCGCTGGCTAGGCCTTGCCGAGAAAGTCCTGTTTGCCGATTTCGAGGCCGACGTGACGCAGAATGCCGTAGGCCGTGGAGACGTGAAAATACACATTGGGAAGCACATGCTGAAACAAGTAGGGCGTGCCTTGCATGCTCTTCGATGAGCTTCGCGTGTTCCACGTGACGGTGCGATCCTCGGCGCCGTTGAACTGTTCCGGCGTGAGCGTCTCGAGAAACGCGATGGAGTGGCGCAACCCGTCGACCAACTGACCGAATGTGGCTGTGCCGCTGTCGAATGCGGGTACGTCCCGTCCGGCGAGCCGCGCCGCGCCGCCGCGCGCAATGTCGCCCGCAATGACGATTTGCATCGTGAGCGGCAGCATATCGGGAAAAAGCCGGGTATTGAGCAGCACGGCCGGATCGATTTTGCGAGCGGCCGCATAGCCTTCCGCTTTTTCGAGGATGCCGATCAGATTGGTGAGCGCCCGCACGCAGGGCGGGACGGTGGCTTGGTACATGTCCAGTTTCATCGTGTCACGCTGCCTTGCTTGCCGCGGCAAGCTGTCGAAGGACGTAGTGCAATATTCCGCCGTGCTGGTAGTAATCGAGTTCCTTGGGCGTGTCGATGCGCAGCCGCGCCTCGAACTCGATCTTGCTCCCATCGTCCGACGTTGCGATCACCTTGACGGTTTTCGCCGCACCTTGATTGAGTCCGACGATCTCATAACGCTCCTTGCCGGTGAGTCCCAATCCTTCGGCATGCTGACCTTCCTTGAATTGCAGCGGCAGTACACCCATGCCAATGAGGTTGGAGCGATGGATGCGCTCGAAGGACTCGGCAATGACGGCCTTGACGCCGAGCAGCATGGTGCCCTTCGCAGCCCAGTCACGCGAACTGCCGGTGCCATATTCCTTGCCGGCCAGGATCACGAGCGGCGTGCCTTCGGCCTTGTACTTCACCGACGCATCGTAAATCGACATCGTTTCTCCGCTCGGGATGTGCAGCGTCACGCCGCCCTCCGTACCGGGCAACAACAGATTGCGCAAACGGATGTTGGCGAAGGTACCGCGCATCATGACCTCGTGATTACCGCGGCGCGCACCGTAAGAATTGAAATCCGACGCTTGCACGCCCTGCGACACCAGATATTTTGCAGCAGGACTCGACTTTGAAATATTGCCGGCGGGCGAAATATGGTCCGTCGTCACTGAATCGCCGAGCACGGCAAGTGCGCGCGCACCCTTGATGTCGCCGACCACAGCCGGCGTCATCGTCATGCCATCGAAGTAGGGCGGATTTTTGACGTAGGTCGACTTGACGTCCCACGCATAGATCTTGCCCGCCGGCGTCTTGATGCTGCTCCAATGCGCATCACCCGTGAATACGTTGGCGTAACCCTTGGTGAACATCGCGGAATCCACGGAGGCTGCCACGGCCTTGGCCACGTCCGCCGCGCTCGGCCATATGTCCTTGAGGTAGACCGGCTTGCCATCCTTGTTCGAGCCCAAGGGCTCAGTCGTGATGTCGATGTCGAGATTGCCCGCAAGCGCATAAGCCACCACCAGCGGCGGCGACGCCAGGAAATTCATCTTGATCTCGGGATGCACGCGACCTTCGAAATTTCGATTGCCGGAGAGCACCGACGCGGCGATGACGTCGCCCGCCTTGACCGCGTCCGAGATCGGCGCCTTCAGCGGGCCCGAATTACCGATACAGGTCGTGCACCCATAACCCACCGTGTAAAAGCCCAAAGCCTCCAGGTCGCCGAGCAAGCCCGCCTTTTGCAGGTAATCCGTCACGACTCGCGAGCCCGGGGCCAGAGAGGTTTTCACCCACGGCTTGGACTTCAGGCCCAATGCATTGGCATTGCGCGCCAATAAACCCGCTGCCACGAGCACGGCCGGATTGGACGTGTTCGTGCAACTCGTGATCGCGGCGATCAGCACGGCGCCGTCATGAACCTCGAAGGTGTCGCTACCGATGGTGGCCGACCCTTTGCCCAGAGCGCCCGGGTTCTTCTGCGTACGCTCCACGGCCATCTTTTTGAGACTCGCGAGAAACACCTGCTTCGCGGAGCGCAGCGGCACGCGGTCTTGAGGACGCTTTGGCCCGGCGAGGGAAGGCTCCACCGTGGACAGATCGAGTTCCACGACGTCGGTGTAATCCGCGGCCGGAGCGCCTTGCACACGCCACAATCCCTGCGCCTTGGCGTAGGCTTCCACCAAGGCGATCTGATCGGCCGGTCTGCCGGTCAATTCCAGATATTTGATGGTCTCTTCATCGATGGGAAAGATCGCGCAAGTCGAGCCGAATTCCGGCGACATGTTCGCGATGGTGGCGCGGTCGGCCAACGGCAGACCCGACAGACCATCGCCGAAGAATTCGACGAACTTATCGACCACGCCCTTCTTGCGCAATATCTCGGTCACGGTCAACACCAGATCGGTGGCGGTCGTCCCCGGCGGCAGAGCGCCCGTGAGCTTGAATCCGATCACTTGGGGAATCAGCATGGTCACCGGTTGGCCGAGCATCGCGGCCTCGGCCTCGATGCCGCCGACGCCCCAGCCGAGCACGCCAAGTCCATTGACCATCGTCGTGTGCGAATCGGTGCCCACCAGGGTGTCGGGGTACGCCGTCGATTTGCCGGTGCCGTCGTCGGCAAAGATCACACGCGCCAGACGCTCGATGTTGACTTGGTGGACGATGCCCGTGTTGGGGGGGACGACCTTGAAATTACTGAACGCCGTCTGACCCCAGCGCAGGAACATGTAACGCTCGCCGTTGCGCGCGAATTCGATTTCATTGTTGTGTTTCAACGAGTCGGCGGCGCCGTATTCGTCCACCTGTACCGAGTGATCGATGACCAGTTCGGCGGGGGCCAATGGATTAACGCGCTGTGGATCGCCACCCAACCGGACGATGGCTTCGCGCATGGCGGCAAGATCGACGATACAGGGAACTCCCGTGAAATCTTGCATGATGACGCGGGCGGGCGTGAACGCAATTTCATGGCTCGGCGGGGCGTGCGCGTCCCACTTGACGATGGCTTCGATGTCGCTCTGAGTAACGTTGACGCCATCCTCGAAGCGCAGCAGATTCTCCAACAGGATTTTCAGAGAAAAAGGCAGACGGTCGATCTTGTGATCCTTGAGTGCGCTCAGGCTGAAGAAATCATATTGTTTTGCGCCGACTTTGAGCGTCGCTTTCGACTTGAAACTATCCGTCATGACCCCTCCGGTTGCAACACGAGAAGTATAGGCGATTACGCAGGCTCTCGCGCTGGCGCATGTGCGCCGTGCGCCAGTCTGGAATTGTGACGCCGCGCGATCACACCGCCGCCCAGGCACCGATCGCCGTCGTAGAAGACCGCGTATTGCCCCGGAGTGACCGCGCGTGCGGGACTCGCCAGCGTGACGTGCAGCACGGGGGGCTCCGCGGTGACCTCGCAGGGAAGATCGACCTGGCGGTAGCGTGTTTTCACCGTCAGTGCCGCGGGCTTTGCGTGAGCAGCACCGCCCAACCAGTGCATGTCCTCGACGTCGAACCCGTCGGACATGAGCCATGGGTGGCCCGGGTCTTGGACCACGATCAAGGCGTTGCGGCGCTGATCCTTGCCGGCCACGTACCATGGCGCCGCAGCGGCGCCGGCCCGTCCGCCGATGCGAAGGCCCGAGCGTTGGCCCAGGGTGTAGACCGCCAGTCCGCGGTGTGTGCCGATTACCACGCCCTGGTCATCTTCGATTGGCCCCGGTTCCTGGCGTAAGTGGCCGCGCAAAAACTCCTCGAAGGGTCGCTCGCCGATGAAGCAGATCCCGGTGCTATCCGGTTTGTCGTACACCGGCAAGCCTGCGGCATGGGCGCGCCGCCTGACCTCGTCTTTGTGCAGGTCCCCGATCGGAAACAAGGTCCGCTCCAAGGCGGCGGCGCCGACCTGGTGCAGGAAATAACTCTGGTCCTTCGTCGAATCGGCCGCCTTGAGCAGCTCAGTGCCGTTCGGCGTGCGCCGTAATCGAGCGTAGTGGCCGGTGGCGATCCATGCGGCTCCCAGCCGCTGCATGTAGCGAAGGCAGACGCCGAACTTGATTTCCCGATTGCACAGCACGTCCGGGTTGGGTGTGCGCCCGGCGGCATATTCACGCAGGAAATGCGCGAACACGCGTTCCCGGTACTCGGCGGCGAAGCTGACGCGATGCAGCGCAATGCCGAGCGCCTCGCAGCAGCGGCGGGCATCTTGGAAATCCTCGGCCGCGGTGCAGTAGGCGTCGTCATCGTCCCAATTGGACATGAACAAGCCTTGCACCGCGAATCCCGCTTCCTTGAGCAAGAGCGCGGCCACCGCCGAATCGACGCCGCCGGACATTCCGACGATGACGGTGCCGGTATTCTGGGGGACCGGGAAAGACTGCATGCGCCGAGTATAACGGGGCCAGCCTCGGCGTGCGGAGCAGCGCCGCCCGGGACATTACATCAGCATCTGCCGCATCCGCGATTCCTGCATGCTGGTCTGCCAAACTTCGTCGAAGAAATTCAGGTATTTACGAGCGACAGCAGGGTCATTCATGTCCGAGATACCGTCCCAGCGGTCGGCTTGCAGCCGGTAAACCAGCGCTTTGTCGTCGGCGATGATGAAAGCGCCCGCGCTCGCCGCGTAGTCGGCGCTCATGGACCGCAGATCGATGCAACTCGTCAGCCGGCGGGCGAGCGCCAGAAACCGATTGTTATCCACGATGGCTCGAGACGGGTCAGCGAGCAGCACCCGAACCTTCGCGTACGAGCGCGCCAGCACGAGCCGTTTGATGGCCTCCAAAAACGGTTCCTCGCCGTAGATGAGCGGTTCCAAATCCTGCGTGAAAATGGACAGCAACCGCTGTGCCGATTTGGCGACTTTCAGGCTGGATTCCCGCACTTCTGGCATGGTGGTCAGAATGGTTCGAGTGCCCGAGCCTGCGGCGGCCTCGCCCGTTCTGTCCCCGTTTTCCGGTCTCGCCGCCATATTGCTATCCCGATCCCACCTATTGCGGATCCGATGGTACCGGCTGAGATGGCGGCGCCGTGCTAACCACGTCACGTTTCGGATGTGAAATTGCGCAGCGCACAGCGCGGAAAGTGTGCGCCCGTTCCGTATGGCAAAAGTGGGAGCCGGCGAGCCGGCGGCTAACGCCTGCGGGCCAGTAGCGGAGCCAAGCCGAGGTAGCTGCCTGGTGTCAGTTGCAGCAACCGCTGCTTTTCGCCCTCAGGCAATTCGAGACTGGCGATGAAGCCGCGCATCGCGTCCCGATCGACCGGCTTGCCTCGGGTGAAGCGTTTCAGCCGATCGTACGCATCCGGAATGCCATGCGCGCGCATGACGGTTTGTACCGCTTCGCCGAGCACTTCCCATGCGCGGTCCAGATCTTCCGCGATGCGCGCCGCGTCGAGCTCGAGTTTGCCGAGACCCGTGAGCAATGATTGATGAGCGAGCGTGGTGTGCCCCACCGCGACGCCGAGATTGCGCAGCACCGTCGAATCGGTCAGATCCCGCTGTAGCCGGGATACGGGCAGCTTGTCTGCGAAGTGGCCGAGCAGTGCGTTGGCCAGGCCCAGGTTGCCTTCGGCGTTTTCAAAGTCGATGGGATTGATCTTGTGTGGCATGGTCGACGAACCCACCTCGCCGTCGATCGAGCGCTGCTTGAAGTAACCGAGAGAAATGTAGCTCCACATGTCACGGGCGAAATCCAGGAGCACGGTGTTGGCGCGCATCAGCGCGTGGCAATATTCTGCGATCCAATCGTGGGGTTCGATCTGGGTCGTCAGGGGATTCGACTCGAGACCCAACTCGGTCACGAAGCTCGCGCTGAAACCCAGCCAGTCGACGCCGGGCAACGCGGCGACGTGAGCGTTGAAATTGCCGACGGCGCCATTCATTTTGCCGAGCAGCGCGACGGACTCGAGCGCGGCGCGTTGACGGTGCAGACGCGCACCGACATTGGCAAATTCCTTGCCCACCGTCGTCGGTGTCGCCGTCTGACCGTGAGTTCGCGCCAACATTCCCACGTCGGCATGAGCGGCTGTCAGCGCGTCGAGCCGGGCGCTGATCGCGTCGAGGGCGGGCAGCAGCACGCTGTTGCGTGCGGACTGCATCATCAAGGCGTAGGCGAGATTGTTGATATCCTCGGAGGTGCAGCCGAAATGAACCCATTCCAGCTGCGCGGCGGATGCCCCATTGGCGGCCAGTTGCGCGCGAATCCAATATTCGACGGCTTTGACATCGTGATTGGTGCGCAGCTCGATGCTTTTGATTGCGCTCACGTCGGTGGCCGCCGGATCCAGCGCGTGCTGTCGCAGCCACGCGAGCGCGGCGGGAGGCAGAGACGACAGCGCCAGGGCGGGACCCGTCGCCAGGCTCAGGGTCCATGCGCATTCGACGCGCACGCGCTCGCGCATCAGACCGGCTTCACTGAATATGGCGCGTACCGCTTGAAGCTTTCCGGCGTAACGGCCGTCGAGCGGCGAAAGCGCGTCAAAGGCTTGGGCTGACATCGGCGGAAGAGCACTCGGTGTTAGAATCAAGGGTGATATTACCGGAAACAATGATGACAACAGCGTCCTATCGCGTGCGGTACGACCGCGCGCACATTCGCGAGTCGCTCGCACCCGTGGCCTCGGCGCCAGGCGAGGAAATTTTGTGGGCCGCCGGTGCACCGGACCATGTCGTCGACCGGGTGCGCGCCGCCACGCCGATGCCTCGGGTGCCGGCGGCCGTTCTCGTACCGTTGGTCGAGCGCGACGCGGGTACCACGGTGCTGCTGACCCAGCGGGCGGATACCCTCAAAGATCATGCCGGCCAGATCAGCTTCCCGGGTGGGCGGATCGAACCCGATGATGTCGATGCCTGGCACGCCGCACTGCGCGAGGCGCACGAGGAAATCGGATTGTCGGCTAGTTTCGTCGAATTCGCGGGTTACCTACCCGATCATTGGGTGGGAACCGGCTTCCGGGTCACGCCGGTGGTGGGCTTCGTCAATCCGGCGTACGAGCTTCGTCTCGCGACCGCCGAAGTCCACGATGCATTCGAGGTGCCATTGAATTACATCCTCGATGCCGCCAACCACAGGCCGCGCACTCGGGAATTGTTCGGGGTGTCGTTGGAGGTGCAAGACATACCTTACGGTGATCGTGTGATCTGGGGGGCCACGGCTGGGATGCTGCTCACGTTGCGCCGGCTGTTGAATGCTCACCCGAGGGCGGCCGTCGGGGGCGCGTCTTGAGTGCGTCGCTCCAGGACTTGCTGGCCATCATGCGCCGGCTACGCGGTGTCGATGGCTGTGCGTGGGACCGTGCGCAGACCTTTGCGAGCATCGCCCCATTCACCATCGAGGAGGCCTATGAAGTTGCCGATGCCATCGAGCGCAGCGATCTGCCGCACCTCAAGGATGAGTTGGGCGATCTGCTGTTTCAGGTGGTGTTTTTGTCGCAATTGGCCGAGGAAGGGGGCCACTTCGACTTCGATGCGGTCGCCGCGACGATTTGCGGCAAACTAATCCGCCGCCATCCGCATATATTTGATCCCGGTACTCGCGCGCGCTTGAGCGCAGATCAACAAAGCGCAGTCTGGGAAGACATCAAGGCGGCTGAGCGGGCCGCCGAGGCCCCGTCCGGTTCCACTTCGGTCAGCGCACTGCACGGCGTCCCGACGGTGCTGCCGGCCCTGATGAGGGCTTTCAAACTCAGCAAACGTGCCGCGCGAACCGGGTTCGATTTCAATGAGGCCGGTGCAACCGCCGACAAGGTGGCCGAGGAATTGGCCGAAGTACGTGAGGCCGCTGCCAAGGGTTGCGGCGCGACCAGCGAGGTCTTCGAGGAGGTGGGTGACTTGCTGTTTGCCGCCGCCAATCTGGCACGCAAACTCGACGTCGACGCGGAAGCCGCACTGCGTGCCGCCAACGGCAAATTCGAGCGTCGCTTTCAGGGCATGGAGCGTCTGGCCGCGGAACGCGGACTGAGTTTCGAGACGCTCGGGTTGGCTGCTCAGGAGGCATTGTGGCAAGAAGTGAAGCGTGCCGAATGAGGCCGAGCGGGTCGTGGCGCGGGGCGCGGCCCGGCTCATGTTCAAACTCGACCCCGCATTGCCCATTTCGGCGCGCCGCGAGGAAATCCAGGAGGCGCTGCGCCGTCACCAGGTGCTCATCGTGGCCGGCGACACCGGCTCGGGGAAAAGCACTCAAATTCCCCAATACTGCCTTGAACTCGGGCGTGGCGTCGAAGGCCTGATCGCGCACACCCAGCCGCGGCGCATTGCCGCGCGCGCGCTGGCCTCCCGAATCGCCGAAGAACTTTCGCAGACCATCGGCGCCACGGTGGGCTTCAGGGTCCGCTTTGCAGATCAAGTGTCGCAGTCCACGCGCTTGGTGCTGATGACGGATGGCCTCTTGCTCGCGGAGCTTCAGTCCGATCCGCTGCTGCGCCGTTACGACACCATCATCGTCGACGAAGCGCACGAGCGCACGCTCAACATCGACCTGCTGCTCGGGGTATTGAAACGATTGTTGCCGCGGCGGCCGGATCTGAAGTTGATCGTGACGTCGGCGACGCTCGATGTGGAGCGCGTGGCACGATTCTTCGGCAATGCGCCGATCATCGCGGTAAGCGGCCGCACTCATCCCATCGACGTGCGTTACGCCGCAGAGTCGGACGCGGAGGATCCCGACCTGCCGATGGCGGTTCTCAATGCCTACCAGGACATCGTCACCACGCCGGGTACCGGCGGCAACGGGGACGTATTGGTGTTTCTGCCTGGTGAGCGCGAGATTCGCGACGTGGGAGACTTCCTGGAGCGTGAACTGGATTCGAGCGTGGAGGTGCTCGCGCTGTACTCACGCTTGGCGTGGGATCAACAAAGCAAAATCTTCCAGCGCGGCTCGCGCCGCCGTATCGTGCTGGCGACCAACGTCGCCGAGACGTCGATCACCGTGCCCGGAATTCGCGCGGTCATCGATTCGGGGCTCGCACGCGTCAGCCGTTACAGCCCGCGCAACCGGCTGCAACGGCTGCCCATCGAACCCATTTCCCGGGCCAGTGCAGATCAACGCAAGGGACGCTGCGGTCGCCTCGGTGCCGGCGTCTGCGTGCGGCTCTATGCCGAAGCGGACTTCCAAGCGCGACCGGAGTTCACCGAACCGGAGGTGCTCCGCACCAATCTTGCGGCGTTGTTGCTGCGTCTGGCAGCCGATGGCTTGGGGGCCGCGGAGGATTTTCCGTTCATCGATGCGCCGGATTCCCGTTCGCTCGGCGATGGCTATCGCGTGCTGCAAGAGTTGGAGGCGCTGGACACCGAGCGCCGCATCACGCGTCGCGGCCGTGCCATGGCCCGCCTTCCGCTCGATCCGCGGCTTGCGCGCGCGCTGCTCGAGAGTCAGCGCTTCCATGCCGAAAGCGAGATTCTGGCCATCGTCTCAGGCTTGAGCGTGCCGGACCCCCGGATCGAAAGCCACGATGGCGCGAATGAGGATCCCGCGGCGGCCGCATTCGAGGACAGCAAATCCGAATTCTCGGCGTTGGTGAAATTGTGGCGTGCCTATCGAAAGATGCGCGAAGGTCCACGGCGCGAATTACGGCGCTGGTGCAAGGACCGCGGCTTGTCGATGCTGCGTCTATCCGAGTGGGATGACGTGTATACCCAAGTGGTCGAACGCGCGCGCGAGCTTAAGATCGTGGCGCAGCCGCGAGCGGCAAGCTATACCGGCGTGCACCGAGCGTTGCTCGCGGGGTTTTGCACTATGGTGGGTACACGCGGTGAGGACGGAGCGTACCTCGGCGCGCGCGGCGTGCATTTCCACATTTTCCCGGGTTCGCCGTTGAAGCGGAGGCGGCCGCGCTGGCTCATGGCTGCCAATATCGTCGAGACTTCGCGCGTCTTCGCGCGCCGGGTCGCCGAAATTGACCCCGTCTGGATCGAATCAGCGGCGCATCACCTGTTGAAGCGCGAATACCTGGAACCCGATTGGGACGAAGCGCGCGAGGAGGTCGTGGCGCGCGAACGCATCAGCTTTCTCGGCCTCATTCTGAGCGCCAACCGCATCGTCAATTACGGGCCCATCGCACCGGAAGAATCGCGCCTGATATTCGCCCGTGAGGCGCTGGTTTTCCAGCGGCTGCGCCGGCGGCCTGACTGGGTGCGCGTCAACGACGCGGCCATCCTCGACGCGCAGCGCATGGAGGAGCGTCTGCGCACACGCGATCTGGTCCATGCGTCCGAGAAGTTCGTCGAGTTCTACGACAAGGCGTTACCGCGCCAGGTTTCGAGCACGGCAACCTTGGAATACTTCACCCGGCATTTATCGGACGCACAGAGGAGCGCCTTGACATTGACGCCCGACGATATCTTCGCGCGCCGACCCGATGCCGAGGCGCTGGCCCTGTTTCCCGAGCGGGTCGCGTTGCCGGCGCTCGAGGTCGCGGTCGAGTACCGTTTTGCACCGGGCGAGGCACGCGACGGCGCCACGCTCAGCATTCCGCTGCTAGCTCTGCCGGTGCTGACTCGGGTCGATGTCGATGCCGCCGTGCCGGGGCTGGTCAGACCGCGCGTGGAGGCGCTGCTGCGCTCCTTGCCCAAGGAGGCCCGTCGTAGCCTCATACCCATTGGCGCGGCGGCGGCGAGCTTCTTGGAGCGCGAGGGTTCAACGTCCACCGATCCGCGACGCTTGGCCGAGTGGTTGAAGGAATTCCGCGGTATTCCGGAACCGCTGATTCGTTTCGATCTCGATGCCGTGCCCGCACATCTGTCCGCATGGCTGGCCGTCGTCAAAGACGGCCATGAGCTCGCCCAGGGTAGCGATCTTGGGCTCCTGCGCCGTCGCTGCGCTTCGCAGGCGCGCGCCAATTTGGACGATCGTGCGCGCGACTCCCAGCCGACGCCGTGGCGGCGTTTCGAACTACCGGCAATCCCGGACCGCGCCCGGCTCGAAGTCGACGATGGATACGTGACCGTGTATCCGACATTGAGCGAAATGCAAGGCGCCATTCACTGGCGCTACGAATGGACCGAGGCGGAAGCGCTGCATGCGTGGCGTGCCGCTGCCGTGCGTCTGGCGCGGCTGGTGCTGCATGCCCCGGCCAAGGATCTCGCCAAGGCGATTGGCGCCAACTCGGCGCTCTCGTTGGCGGCCAGTCCGTATCTGCACGGGAGCGCGCTGGTCGATGCGCTTCTGCAATTGGTGTTCCGCCGCGCCTGTTTTCGCGATAACGATCCGCCGCGAACGCGCGATGATTTCGAGCGGGCCATGGAACGCGGGCGCGAACATCTTTATGAGACTTTCGATGAGATCACGGCGAGCGCGCTCCATTGGTTCACCGAGGCGCGTGCGGTGCGCCGCATGCTCGATGACCCCAGGGCACGGTCCTCGCTGGCCGCCCTCGCGCAGGAGAGCCACGAGCATTTACGGCGATTGCTCGGCGCCGAGTCCATCGCCGCCCTGTCTGCGGAGAATTTCAGGCAATTGCCGCGGCTGGTGAAGGCCGAGGAGCGTCGCTGGCAACGCCTGTTAGCGCGTGGCGGCGAGCCGCCGGCGGTGATGCGCGAACTCAACGAATGGAGCGCACGCATGCATGGCTTCGAGACTCAGTTGGCCGCGGAGCTGCGCTGGATTCCCGAGCTGGACGAGTTGCGATTTTGGATCGAGGAGTACCGCGTCTCGCTGTATGCACAGGAACTGAAGACACTCGGGCCGGTATCCGCAGCGCGCCTACGCGTGCGCGCCGCGCAAATCGACGCATGGCTCACACGTTGAACCGGATACCTTGCGCCAACGGCAACTCCGAACTCCAGTTGATGGTGTTCGTCTGGCGCCGCATATATGCTTTCCATGAATCGGAGCCTGCTTCGCGGCCACCGCCCGTATCCTTCTCGCCGCCGAAGGCCCCGCCTATTTCGGCACCGGATGTGCCGAGATTGACGTTGGCGATGCCGCAGTCGCTGCCCTCGGCGGATAGAAATCGCTCTGCCACGCGCAAACTGTCGGTGAACACGGCTGAGGACAGGCCATAGGGAACGGCATTCTGTAGAGCAACCGCCTCTTCGAGTGTCCGGTAGCGCACGAGGTACAGAATCGGAGCGAATGTCTCGGTGGCGACGATGGGCATGTCGGCCGTGGCACGGATGATGGCCGGATCGACGAAATTGCCGCTTCTCTGCAAGGCGTTGCCGCCGCACAATAGCGTGCCGCCTTGCGCCTGCGCGGCCGCGATCGCTTCCTGGTATCGCGCCACCGCGCCCGCATCGATCAGCGGTCCCATCAGCGTGCCGGCCTCGAGCGGGTCGCCGATACGTACCTGGCCGTAAGCGGCGATGAGTCGCCGTTCAAGTTCCGCCGCGCGCGCTTCGTGAACGAACACGCGACGCGTCGACGTGCAGCGCTGACCGGCGGTACCCACGGCGCCGAAGACGATGGCCGGCACGGCAAGATCGAGATTGGCGCTTTCATCGACGATGATGGCGTTGTTGCCGCCGAGTTCCAATAGGCTTCGACCAAGACGCCCGGCGACGCGTACCCCGATCTGGCGGCCGACTTGCGTCGAGCCCGTGAATGAGATCAGCGCAACGCGCCGGTCGTCGACGAGGCGGGTCGCCAACTCGGTGCCGGCGTCGATGAACATCTGAAAGATCGGCGGCCATGCATTGCGTTCGAGCACGCGGTTGCAGAGGTGCTGTACGGCAATCGAGCACAAAGAGGTCTTCGGCGACGGCTTCCAAATGACAGCATTGCCGCAGATCGCGGCGAGAAATGCATTCCAGGACCAAACGGCAACCGGAAAATTGAACGCCGAGATCACGCCGACGACGCCGAGAGGATGCCATTGCTCGTACATGCGATGCTGCACCCGCTCAGAATGCATGGTGTTCCCGTACAACATGCGCGACTGACCCACCGCAAAATCGGCGATGTCGATCATCTCTTGCACCTCGCCGTCGCCCTCGGCCTTGATCTTGCCGTTCTCGAGCGAGACCAGCGTCCCGAGCGCGTCCTTGTGCAGCCGGAGCTCATCGCCCATCAATCGGACGATCTCACCCCGTTTCGGCGCCGGGACTTGGCGCCACTGCCGTGCGGCCTCGACGGCGGCAGCGATGACATGTTCGTAGTCATCGGCGGTCGCACCGCTGATCTGCGCCAGGCGCTGCCCCGTCGCGGGATTGATCGAGTCGATCATGGCGCCGGTGGAATGCCGGCTCCAGCCGTGGCTACCGGACCAGGTCCCGGAATTGACATCGCGAAGTCCAAGAGCCTTGAAGGTCTCGTTGATCGTATTCATGGCAGCAATCTCAACGGATTGGGACCGCCGGCGCGCCGGCATGTTGGTCGGGGCGGCATTTTGCCGTAGCATCGCCGCCATGTCCAAGAGCCTCACCATGACCCATTGGCACCCGGCGAGCTGGCAGCGTCTGTCGGCCACCCAACAGCCGATATACGCGGACCAGCAGGCCTTGGAGCGGGCAGTCGCGGCCTTGAGCCGTCTGCCGCCCCTCGTGGTGTCGTGGGAGATCGAGGCGCTGCGTGACCGGCTCGCCAAGGCGCAGCGCGGGGAAGAGTTCCTGTTGCAGGGCGGCGATTGCGCCGAGAGCTTCGCCGACTGCGAATCGGACAACATCGCGCGACGGCTGAAGATCCTGCTGCAGATGAGCTTGGTCTTGCTGCAAGGCTTGAAGAAACCCGTCATACGGGTGGGGCGCTTCGCCGGGCAGTATGCCAAGCCTCGATCTGCCGATACCGAAACCAAGGACGGCATCACGCTGCCGTGTTACCGCGGCGACAACGTCAACCGACCGGGCTTCACGGCGGCCGATCGGGAGCCGGATCCGGAACTGTTGCTGCGCGGTTACGAGCGTGCATCGCTCACGTTGAATTTCGTCCGCGCGCTGATCGATGGGGGCTTTGCCGACCTGCATCACCCGGAGTACTGGGATTTGAGTTTTCTGCGGCATGCCCCGCTGCGCGATGCCTATCAGAAAATCGTCGACTCCATCGGCGAGTCGCTGGATTTCTTCGAGTCGATGAGCGGACAGCGCGTGCATGCGGTGACCCGCGGCGATTTCTACACGAGCCACGAAGGTCTGCATTTGCTGTCGGAACAAGCGCAGACGCGTTACATCGAGCGACAGAAGAAATGGTACAACCTGTCCACCCATATGCCGTGGGTCGGCATGCGCACGGCCAAGATCGACGGCGCTCACATCGAATATTTCCGGGGCATCTCGAATCCGATCGGCGTGAAAGTCGGCGCATCGATGGACGCCGAGTGGCTTCAGGAACTCGTTCACGTGCTCAATCCGCAGAACCAACCCGGGCGCTTGACGTTCATACACCGCTTCGGCAACCAGGAAATAGAGCGGC
>Ga0116230_10003931_pt1 | contig 14521 bp, 9 predicted proteins | sample S1TSphfallax_3_FD_88678 | JGI IMG/M metagenome (GOLD analysis project Ga0116230, IMG submission 88678) | Host-associated microbial communities from peat moss isolated from Minnesota, USA - S1T2_Fd - Sphagnum fallax MG | ecosystem: Host-associated > Plants > Peat moss > Unclassified | place: USA... | reverse complement strand
TTCACCTGCGCTTGGCTGCCGACATTGAAACTCTGCCAGTTGATCGCCGCGCGCTGGCTGGTCTGGGTGACGGTGGTGTCCGCGGGCGCTTGGGCGATACTCGCACTGCCGGCCGTCACCGTACCGCCGGTCGGCGTGGCGTTGGCTGCCAATTGCGCATGCGCCAGCCCCGGCAACAACGCCGCGGACAAGGCGGTCGTCGCGAACAAGGCGCCACGGCGCTTTGACTGTGCTACCTCCCCCGGCCGCGGCATTTTGCGCATGGTAGAAACCCTTTTCAGTAGCGGGCGAGGACGCCCCAGTAGATGACCGTCTGCGATAACGGCAGCGTGGAGGTGGTGGACGGCACCAGCCGGGTGGTGAGGCGCTGATCGATTTCCGCGTCCAGCTCGACATAGCGGGTCAGGCCCAGGCGGGCGCCGCCGCCGAACGAGGCGAGCCGATGGTTGAGATCGGTGGACAGATTCTCCCAGACCTCGCCCCAATCATAAAAAGCGTAGAGCTGCAGACCAAGATCGACGTTGTCGGTGAACGCCGTGAATTCGTAGCCGGTATTATAGTCCAGCTCCGCGGTGGCGTAGGCCGCCTTGTCGCCCACCACCTGCCCCGAATAGAAGCCCCGGGTAAAACGCGAGCCGCCGAGATAGAATTCCTCTTCCGAAGGCAGAATGAACGGCGTGTACTGGCCGCCGGCTTCCAGGCGCAACGCCACGCTGGCAGCGGGATAGGGCGAAAACAGCGTCTGGGTGCGCGAGAGCGAGCCGGTGACCTTCCAGAAATTGGTGAACTCGCCGGCGCGGCCGGCGACACCGGCGGGCCGGCTGTCCGGCGAGGCGCCGAATGCCGGAAGCCCTTGAGAAAATTGCGCGTCCAGCACGTTCAGCGCCTCGCGGGCGTCGCCTGCCAGCAAATCCTGCCAGGCATAGTCCGCGGAGAGCCGCGCGACGCGCAGGCTGTCGGAACTGGAGCGGGCGTCGCCGGTATAGATATTGGCCTGGGTCGCATCGAACCGCAGATTCACGGTGAGGGCACGGTCGCGGCGCAGGATCACCGGATAGGAGAGATCGGCCCCGAAAATCTGGATCGAGCTTTCATAGCCGACCTGGCGCAGCGCGCCGCCGGGAAACGCCCGCCCCGCGCCGCCGAACAGTTTCAGCCGTAGGCCGCGATCGCCGAGGTAAAAACTCTCCGCCGCCTCACCGAAATTGTCGGTGCCGCCGGAGGTATGGAACAACGAGACCTCGGTCTGGTCGCCATGCGCGGTCACACTGTTGAGGTCGGCCACACCCAGCGCCTCGGTCGGACCCGTGCCCTTGAAAGAGCGGTCATCGGCGGTCGCGAGCGCGGAGACATCCTGCTTGGCGACCTCCGCGACCAGCGTCAGCGCGCCTGGATCGGCGCTGTCCGCCTGCAGAACGGCGTGCACGGAGACGCCGGGGATCTGCTGGGCCAGCAAAAGCCAGCGCTCCAGCGCGCCTTCCGAGATCGGGCGCTGTTCGGTCAGATGGTTCAGGAAGGCCAGCACCTGGCTGCCCGCCGGGCCGATATCCTGCGATAGTTTGACGCCGGCGATATAGCCCTCGGTCACGACGAAGCGGACGTTGCCCTGATCGTCGATGTCCAGCGACACGGTGGTCAGCACGTAGCCGTTGCCGCGATACAGCGTGACCAGGGCCAGCCGCGCGGCCTCGATTTTCGCCAGCGGCACGGTCGCGCCGGCGAGCCCGGCGGTGAGCTGGTCCAGCTGGGCGGGCGGAAAGGCGGTGGCGCCAACAATGCTGACGGTTTTCACCGCCAGGGAGACCGTCGGCAACGCGCCTTCCGCCCCCGTTTGCGGGAGGCTCGGCACCGCCCCGGTCGGCAAGGCGGGCGCCGCCGGCGCGATATGCGGGAGCGGATTGACCACCGTGGACGGCGCGGTCTGCGCGCGCGCGCCGCCAGCCGCGAAGCCGGCGCAGGCCGCTACCGCCACGCAGGCGGCAAGCCGGACAGCCCGGCGTCCGCCGTTTATGACGTGATCGCCCATCGATTTCGCGCTCCCACGTGCAAAAACCCCCTGTATGTTTAATCTTTGTTAACAGTTCCGTGATGTATATTACGGAATCCACATGACCGCCACTTAGAAATCCTTTATTCATCTGAATTATGGGATTCCCCGCCGCCCGGCTGACCGACATGCATGTCTGCCCGATGGTGGATGTCCTGGTGCCGCATGTCGGCGGCCCGATTTCGGGGCCCGGCGCGCCGACCGTGCTGATCGGCGGCCTGCCGGCGGCGCGGGCAACCGATATGGCGGTCTGCGTCGGACCGCCGGACGTGATCGCGATGGGGTCGACCACCTGCATGATTAGCGGGCTGCCGGCGGCGCGGATGCTGGATCCGTGCGCCCATGGCGGGATGATCGTGCTGGGCGCGGTGACCGTGCTGATCGGGGGGTAGGCTGCGCGCCGACTGGAATTAGAACAGCGTCGAAAACCGGGAGTTTCGCATTTCGGTGTCGCCGACCAGAAAACTGTAACGGCCCTGGCCTTGTTTGCGGCGCAGGCGGGAGAGATCAACGCCGTCGCGGTCGATGCTCCGATAGGCCTCGGCGATGCCGCGCGGCGCCAGCTCTTCGATCAGCGGGACGGTGATGAAGCCAAGGCTGGCGGCTTTCTTGGTCGCGCCGGTGCGGACGGCGCGCATGCGCGCCGCGGCGGCAAGCAGGTCTGGCGTGACGGCAAGGCCCGCGAATTTATACAGGTTTTCAATGAACGCCGGCGGCCCGCCGAGCAGGTCCTCATAGTTGATCACCAACGTCTGCGCGGAGAATTTTTTGGCGATTCGGCCAAGGCCGTGATCGATCGCGACCAAGGCGTAGGCGCAATCCTCGATCACCGCGGCCGCGTCCGCCTCGGTCTCGCCGGCATGCATCAAGCCGAGATGGATCAGCGACCATTCCGCCATGATGTTGGAAATGCATTGCTGCAACAGGTCACGCCGCAGGATCACGAAGCGCGCATCCGGAAACAGCGACAGGATAAACCCGACCGTTTCCACGGTGTGGTAGCGGATTTCCTTCACCCCCCATCGCTGGCCGGGACGCAGGCCGGTGGAGAAACTGTTGACGATGAAGGTGCGGCACCAATGCGCGAAGGCCGGCGGGTCGACCGGATTGATCCAGGGCGAGAACGCCGCGTTGATCGATTTGTTTTGCAGGAACTGGTCGATCTTGCGATCCGCGACCGGCGTGGACATGCCGCCATGCAAGCGCATGATGTCGGCGATCGCGGCGAAATGGTTGAGCAGGCCGGCATGTTCGCCCCACACCACGATGTTCGGATGGACGTTGTAAATGCGCGCCAGCAGCGTGCCGCCGGAGCGATGCGTGGTGAGCAGGAACAGCGGCGCCACATCCGTCATGTCAGATCGCCTGCAGGCCGTAGACTTCAACCTCGTCCAAATGCAGCACGGTGCGCTTGCGCGAGATGACTCGCAGGAAGCGCGCCACCACCAGATGCGGAACCTTCACGATCAACGGCCCGCCGGTGACGCCGCCGAATTTCATCGTCCCGTCGAGCGCGAAAATCTCCGTCCAGTCATCACCATTCATGCTGACCTCGAGGGCGATGTGGCTGGCCCGCTCGGCCACGCCGGGGACGTTGACGCGGTTGTACAGGTGGACCTCCTTCAGCACGTAGTCTTCCAGAAAATCCACGCTCCACCAGGGGGCATCCTCCTGCGCGGTGTGAAAGCCGTAGGCGCCGGTGCGCAGGCCGTCATTGCCGTGGCCCTGTAGATGAGCCTTCGGGCTATGCGGCGGCTCGTGAAAGCGCGAGCTCTGCCGGGACGGTTTGCGCAAAGCGATATTGGGCAGCGCCGGACGGGGCACGTAGTGCAGCGCCGCGGTCTCGAAACAACGACCGTAGCGCGTGGCCCAGTAGGAAGCGAGATAGGTGTCCTCCACCGCATTCATGTGTTCGAGTATCTGCTTGTAGCGGCCGTCCTGATAAAGCTGCCCCCAGGTCGAGGAATAGGAAAAGCCGCCGCGTTCCGCGCGGCGCAGAAAATCCCGTTCGGATTTAAACTGGAAATGCGCGACATAGGCGGTGTCGATCATCGCCTCGGACACACCGGGCATACGCACGGTCGCGATCGCGTGACGCGGCCAGTCATCGGTATAGCCGGCGACGCTCTGGAAAATCACGTTGGTCATGCGCTCGTCCGGCACGCCATACCCGTTCCAAAAATGCCAGAAGCCCATCGCGCCGGAGAAAAACCGGGTCTGCACCAGGGCCGCGTCGATCGCCGATGAGCGCGTAATCACTTTGGTGTGATGATCGATGCCAATGCCGCGCCGGGTATAGCCGAGCAACACGCTGTCGGCATCGCGCTCGACCAGGAAATTGTTGCCATAAGCTAACCAGTTCAGATAGACCGCGTCAAAATTCCGTTCAAACTTCGACATGAACGTGCCGATCGAATCCAGATTCTTGAAGACCAGAAATTCGTCGATGTCGAGGAAGCAGAACCACTCGGTTTCATGCTTAAAAGTTTCCAGAAAATGAACATAAATCTGCGGCTGTTGGCCGACCAGCGGCCAGTGCCGGTACGTCACGATCGGATCGCGCGCCATCAGGTAGGGTGCCAGCACCTTCAACAGCGTGACCGGCGTGTCGTCATTGGAATAGATGTAGAAATGGTCAATACCGATGGCGCGGTGATACTCGACCCATTCGACGATGTCGTTCTCTTCCCAGCGCGCGCAGGCCACCAGGGAGAATCGGCGCGTCAGCCTGCCGTCGCTCCCACTCATGCGGTGAGCCGCGCCATCCCCGGCGCTTCGATCAACCTTGCGTTGCAGGATCGGCAGGACTGGATATTTTCGTCGGCATCCCCTCCGAGGAAGCTACCGCATGTCAACCCGCAACATCCTTCCTCGATAACGCTTTCCCCAGCCGGCCGGGTTGAAAATGCGAACACGCGCTTGGCCGCCGCGGCGCCGGCCGTGTCCGAGCGCGGGCGGAGATTTGCTTTGGAATGTCTGGTATGTCAACTTGGTCGCCCAAAGGTTGCCGCCAGCGAGGGAAAGAGGGCGCCTTGGTCCCGGAGTAGACATGCCAATCGCGATTTCCAATAACGGCGCCAATAACCGGGTGGAAATCCCGCCAGAGCTGATCGAAAAGAGCAGCGGGAAAATCCTGCTGGACGGCGACAATAACACGATCACGGTGCGCGAACCGGCGGTCGGCCTCGGCGGCTACTTCCATCTCAAAGGCGGTGCCACGGTCACCATCGGCGAGCGGGTCAACGGCCTGCAACTGTTCATCCACGCCGCGCAGGGTGCACGGCTAGAGATCGGCGCCGATTGCGGCTTTAACGGCCTGGTGCGCCTGCTGATGCACGAGCCGGGACGGCTGACCATCGGCAATGGCTGCCTGCTGGCCAGCGAAGTGGATATCTCGATCAGCGATATGCACTCCATTCTGGACATCGCCACCGAAACCCGCATCAACCCGGCCCGCGACGTCACCATCGGCAACAAGGTCTGGATCGGTCAGCGCAGCATGATCCTGAAAGGCGCCCAGATCGGCGACGGCAGCATCATCGGCGCCATGTCCCTGGTCACCAAAGCCATCCCGCCAAACTGCCTGGCCGTCGGCAACCCAGCCCGGCTGATCCGGGCGAACGTGAGCTGGGACCAGAGGCTCTTGTAGGAAGCAGGGTCAGGCCGCCAGCTCGGGTTCGCGGACGGCCGGAGCCGGTGGGCTGGGATCGCCGAAGACCTGGACCTGGTCGAGGTGCAGGCAGGTATGGCCCTTGAGCTGGATTTTGATGAAGCGGGCGGGGATCGGTTCGGCGCTGGCGAACATGAAGGGCCGGCCGTCGGCGCCGCCGACATCGCTGTCGTCATCCTTGGCGACCAGGACTTCCCACGTCTCGCCGTCGGTGGAGGCCAGCAGGTCGAAGCGGCGCGCGCGTCGTGCGACGATGGCGTTGCTGATGCGGTTGAAAATGCGGATTTCCCAGACATCTTGCACGGCGCCGAGATCGACCATCCACCAGGGCGAGTCTTCCATGGCGGTGTGGCAGTTGTAATCGCCACTGATGCGGCCGTTCAGCGCGCCGGTGGCGTCTTCCGCCTCGCTGCCGTTGGACCAGCGGGAGCGGGAGCTCTGGGTCGCGGTTCGTCCAGCCGAAAGCAGGGTGAAGGGCGAATCCGGGATCGGCGCGGTCGGGCCGTGCGGCTGATAACGCGGCTCGTCAAGGCTGGCGGCGTGCGGCGCCGCGCGCGGCGTGGCGGCATCCAGGAAATTTTTCGCGGTGCCGCCGGCATTGTCATGCGCGACGATCTCGGTCACGCGCCGTGCCAGTTTCATGTACACGTCCCGCGTGTAGTGGACGCCGCCATCGGTCGGCTTCACGAGATCGGCTACGTCCCGCACGAATTCATTCATCTCCAGCGTATAGCAGCCGAACCGTTCCGCAAGCGGCCGCACGATGTCATTGACCCGCGCAAACGCATCCAGCAGGTGGCGTTCGCTCCCGATCCTGGTGTTCAGCATCAGCACGATCACCACCTTGCCGGCGAGCTTGGTCAGCAGCTTGGCGATATCCTCCGTCAGCAGGCTATCGATTACCACGCCCTGGAACTCGAACTCCGCCCGCAGAAAATTCCACTCCGCCTCGGTCAGGTTTTGGCCGCCGCCGCGCGCGGCGATGTCCGCGTAGGGCAAATTCTGGTACTCATCATGCGCGAACGATTCGTGGTTGAATGGCAGAATGATACCGGTGGATCGGGACCGATGATGGGCCGACATGATCTCCGACGAGAATGACAGCACGTAGACGTCGGCGGCGCCGGTATTGATGACGGATTCAAAGCGCCGCGGCGGGATGCCGGGAAGTTTCGCGATCAGTGCCGCGCCGGCCGGCGTTTTGATCTCATCCTCCAGCGCGATGATCCGCGCCGACGGCATGATGCGCCAGCCTTGATAGGGGAACGGAAACTCCTCGATCGTGTCGAAGCGGGTGCGCAGGTAGTGCGTCATCATCGCCAGGTCGCAGGCGCCGCGTACGCAGATCACTGGTTTCACTGTGAGCGTGCCACCGCCGCCGTTGGCCGCGTCGACATCGTCCACCACGGTGATCCAGTCCGGCTGATCGCCGAGGCTCGCGACCACCTCCCCTACGATGTCGAGATCAGGCCGGCCGAGCTTGTGCCAGACGAATTGCTCGATCCCCATGTTCAAGGTGCGGCAGGAGAACAGGAAGTGGTGGCAGGTTTCCGCGCGCACCATGTAGAAACCGCAAATGCCGTAATTGCCGTAGCGGTCCGCCACCTTCACGTAGCCGGCATGGCTATGGAAGCGCAGTTCCATTTCCTCGGCATAGACCTGGCGGGCTTGCGCCTCATCCTCCGGCCAGCGGCGCTTGGTGAAATTCAACTGGTTGGTGCGGTTCACCATGTCATGGATGCGGGGGAATTCCGCCAGCACGTCGTGATGGAAGCTAACGCGGATTTCGCTCTGGCGCAGAAATTCCAGATTATCGGTTCCCGTCTCCGCGCGGTCCGTGTGTTTCTGTTCCAGCACCTTATAGTTGGCGAGCCGCTTATGCGCCGGGTCCGGCTTGCCGCGCAGCCGGGGGTCCGACAGCAAGGAGGGGATCAGCGACGGTTCGCCGGTCTGCAGGCCGGGGCAGTAATGCGCCGCCTCGTTCAGGTTCGTCACGTTGTCGTCGAGAAACAGGACGGAAGGCGCCCGCAGTTGCGTCGCCTGGATGATATCCCGCACCATCGCCCCCTTCGGCGCGAAGGCGATCCGCGGGAACACGAAATACTGCCAGACGCCGAGTTTTTTCAGCTCCGCCTCGGCGCGGGCGAAATCGTTTTTCGAGCAAACGGAATTGACGATGCCGCGCGTCGTCAGCACGCGGACCAGCTCGATATTGGCCGCAATCGGGGTGATCTCCCCCTCCGCCAGCGTGCCGGACCAGAACGTCTCGTCCAGATCCCAAATCACCAGTTTCACCATGTCATCCGCGGGCGCCGCCGTCTCCGCGCCGGCGGGAACCGGCTCACCAGCCGCGACTCCGGCCGCCACCGGCGGCATTTCGTTCAGCGCGTAGCGGATGTTCGGATTGCCGGCATGAATCCCGGTCAGGCTCCAGGGGCCGTCACCCGTCGGCGGCCCAAACCGCCAGGTCAGGCCGCCACGATGGTCGAAAATGTGCAACTCCCCGTCCTGCAGCCGCCAGAACCGCTGGTTCGGGTGCCGATGGCCCGCAATGCGGCCGTCATTCTGGAAAAACAGCGTGGTGATGATTGGCGCTTCGCCGATCGGGCCGAAACTCCAGCGTGATTTGGTCAGCCTCGCCTCATCGAATGGCGCGCTTTGGGATTGGACGGCGCGCCAGCATGTTTTATCGAAGAACCGGATATGCGCGGGGATCGGCACACCGTCCACCCACGCATGATCGATGACCAGATGATCGTCGGTTTGGTCGGTGAGGCTGCCGGTGAGCGTGGCGCCGGCGGGAATGGTCATGTGGTTCGGATGGACTTTATGGCGACCGGCGAGTGCGGGCCGCGCGATGGTGACCGCGAGGGCGGTCCAGCATCCCGCCGGGCGTTCAGCCGAACGCTGGCGAGCATGCTCGAGCGCATCCATCACCGCTGTAAGACCAGCACGTGCCGGAAGGAGTTTTCGAGATCGATCGAGAAGCCTTCGATAATCAGCTTGCGGATCAACTGGTCGGTCGGCGCCTTGCCGACGATACGGTAATGCGTCTCGATGATGATCGTGTTGATGCCCGCCAGGTCGGCCTGCGTCAGCAGATCGACCTCACCGCCCTCGATATCGCAGATCATCGTATTGGCGGCGTGGTTTTGGATTTCGTCTTCGAGGCAAAAGACCGGGACTTTCACGGCCTTTACGATGTCGCCGTCATTCAGGGACGCACCGAGCCGGGACCCCCAGAAGGCGCGAGAAATAAAGAAATCGACCGGGTCTTGCCCCGCCGCGTAGGCTTGGCGATTCTTCAGCACACCGACCCGGGAGTCGATCCGGCCGAGGCCGTTGCGCCGGAAATTTTCCCGCGCATCCGTGGCGATTTCCGGATTGGCGTCAAAGGTGAGAACGTTTTCGGCACCGACAACCGCGGCTGCCGTCATCGCCACTACCCCGACCGCGGTGCCAATTTCGATGACGCGATCGGCGGGCGACAGCAGCTTCTTGACCAGCGACCGCTCGACCCCTTCATAGCTGCCGTTGTCCAGGCAGTGGACGATCGCGGGGTGATATTTCGCCGGATCGACCAAGACATCGAAGCCATCAATCCGGACCAGACGACCGGTCACGGCCCCCACCTCGGCGGCAGGCGCCAAATGTCTATTTGGCTTGGCGCCCGGCCCGACAGGTATCGCCCCGCCATGGTCCGGCTCGCCGAAAACCTGGACTTCGGCAACGTGCAGACAGCCCTCCCCGTCCAGCCGAAGGCGAATGAAGCGCGCCCGGCAAACCTCGTTCAGTTCCACGACATAGGGGCGTCCGTCATACTCGCCGAAGATTTGTTCATCGGCTTTGGTGAACACGACCCGCCAGCTCGTGCCATCCAGCGAGGCAAGGATACTGAAATTTTTCAATCTGTCCGCGAGATCGCGACGATTGAAGATCACGACCCGATGCACCAACGCTACGGCGCCCAGATCCGTCTGCCACCAGGGGTTATGTTCGCGCCCCGTATGGCATCCCCAGTCAACCGTCGTATCGCCGTTATTCGCGCCAATGGCGTCTTCGGCTGGAATGGCGCTGCGTGACCAGGGTGACGTCGAGCTTTGCAAAGCGGGCTTCTTAAGCGCGAGATTATCCATGCGACGAAATCCGCAACCCCTCAATTCCGCAAACGCGTCCATGTCCAGTCTAACTTGCCCTGTCAAGCCCGCCGGCGCCGGCGGGCTTGGGTACAGATCAGGGCGCGAGTAGGCTTGGCTCAGGCCGCTTCGGCCGGCTCGGCGATCCGCCGCGTGGGCGCGGTGAGCAGGGAAAAATCCGCCATTGGCAGGCGGCCCTCGCGGTAACCGTCCCGCTCGAAATGCTGGGTCGCGGACGCGAAGTCACCGGCCGCGATCGCCGCGGCGACATCCGGATACGCCGCCAAGTACCAGGGCTCATCCACCGCGATCGGCCGGGGCAGGCGGTTCTCGAAATAGCCAGCCGTGATATAGTGCTGCCGGGCCGAAGCGAGATCACCGTGCCGGATCGCTTCGTCGACGTCCTGATTGTTGTCGCGATACCAGCGCTCATCCACCCGCACCTGCACCAGCAGCAGCCGCACCAGCTCCATGAACTTGCTCTCCGGCAACTCAACATAGTGCCCGCCGCCGGTGCCGCTGGGACTCATAAGGTAGCTGTATGACAACATTCTGTTACCTAAAGCTGTTTCAAACAACGCTTTTGCCATCACGGCCTTGTGAGAGCAAACACGGTAACAAACAGGTTATCACGAAGCAACGGAAAAAGCTGCCACGAAATGTTATTATCGGCGCCCGTAAACCGGCCAAACTCACTCATAACGATTCTATAATAAGCAGGTTCACGCCGCGCCGCTTGCCGCTCGCGGCACTCTGCCTGTAACCTGGGCGGCGGCGCGTGCGCCGTGTGGCCGGCGAAACGGAGACGGGGCCTGAATGGCGATCAAGGGAAGTGTCGACGGCATGCGCGGCGTTCACGTCATCGGCTGGGCGGTGGCCGAGCCCGACCGCGGCAATTGCGCGATCGAGGTGAAGACCGAACAGGGCGAGGTGGTGGCGCGCGGCCGCGCCTCCCGCCATCGCGACGATCTCGCCGCCCTTGGGCTCGGCCGGACCACGATGGGGTTCCACATCGCCATTCCGTCCGATCCGGCGCGGCGCATCCTGCATGTCCTCGCCAATGGGGAGGAGCTCAACGGCTCGCCGATCCTGGTCGGCGCCGGCGTCTATGACGGCGAGGGCGCGTTCACCTCAGGCGTGCTGACCGGCGCGGTCACCCAACGCGCGGCGGGGATGACGCCGCCGCTGATCACGGTGATCGACCAGCATGGCAGCAAGGTCGGCGAAAGCCGCGCCACCCTCGCCCCGGCCGAAGCCAATGAGCCGGCGCCGCGCGCCCAGTTCACGGTCGAACTCGATGATCGCTGCTTCGGCGCCGGCGAGCTCCTGTTGACGGCGCTGGCCAATGGCGCGCGGGTGCTGGCATTCGGCTGCAACCTGTCCTTGCGCGGCAATCTGGAATTGGTCACGCCCGAGCGCTGCACCGGCTGGCTGCTGTCACCGGATTTGCCGGCACGGAACTTCGAGATCGAGGTGTTTCGCGACGGCGTGCTGGCCGGCGCCGGCACTTGCGACATGGTGCGCGAGGATGTGGAGGCGGTGTTTCCCGGCTGCGGCACGCCGGGCTTTTCGATCACGCTGAAAAAGCCGGTGCATGAGGCGCTGGACGCAACCACGATTTCGCTGCGGCTGCGCAATTCCGACATCGAGTTGTTCGAAGGCCCGTACGTGCTCGGCAGCCGCGCCGCGGCGGTGGCGGCGGCGCAGCGGGCGGCGCGGCTGGCCTATTACGGGCTGACCGGCGTAGGCGCGGCGGAGCGCGCCATCATGCAGCTGGCGCTCAGCGAATACATGGCCAAGGCCCGGCGCGGCAATGGCTTCGTCTCCGGGCGGCAGCCCGACCCGGTGGTGCCCTATGCCGAAAAACCCCGGCTGACCATCATCGTGCCGGTCTATAAGGGCATCGAGGTGACGCGCGACTGCCTGGAATCCGTGCTGAAGCACCGCGACCCCGCCACCGACCAGCTGGTGGTGATCAATGACGCCTCGCCCGATCCGATCATGGCGCCGATGATCGCGCAGTTGAACGGCGTGCCGAACGTCTTCGTCCTGACCAACGAGCAGAATCTCGGCTTCGTGCAGACGATCAATCGCGGCCTGCGGTTCGCCGGCGGCAGCGACGTGCTGCTGCTGAATTCGGATACCGTGCTGTTCGCGGGCGGGCTGGATGAAATCTGCCGGGTCGCCTACGCCACCGCCGAGATCGGCACCGTCACCGCGATGTCCAACAACGCCACGATCTTCACCTACCCCCACCCGTCCTTGCGCGGTGACCGGCTGGCCGATACCGGCTGGCCGGAGCTGGCGGCGGCGGCGCTGGCGGAGAATGCCGGCGTCGCCGTGGACGTGCCGACCGGCCATGGCTTCTGCATGTTCATCAAGGCCGAGGTGCTGCGCCGGGTCGGGCTGCTGGATGAGATTTTTGGCCGCGGCTACGGCGAGGAAAACGATTTTTGCGCGCGCGCCGCCGATCTCGGCTACCGGCACGTTGCCGCCGCCGGTGTGCTGGTCGAGCATCGCGAAAGCGTTTCCTTCGGCGAGGAGCGCGCCGCCCTGGTCGCGAAGAATCTGCCGCTGCTGCATGGTCGCTATCCGGAATACCAGGCCGTGATCATGGAGTTCGAGCGTCAGGACGGGCTGCGCCAGGCGCGTTGGGCGCTGGACCGGGTGCGCCTGGCCGCCGCCGCCGCGTCCGGCCGCCGCTTCGTGCTGCTGGTGACCAACGCGCTGGACGGCGGCACCGCGAAAGCAGTCGCCGATATTGACGCCGCCGCCGGCGACCCGGCCCGGGCGCGGATCACCTTGCGCTGCCGGGAAGACGGTTTCATGGAGCTGTCCGGCGAAGACCCGGCTTTCCTCGCGACCTTCGCGCCGCGCGAAATCGCCCCCTTGTTCGACCTGATCGGCAGCATCGCGCCGGGCCATGTGTTGGTCCACCAGCTGCTCGGCTTCCCGGCCGCGTTCATCGAACATCTGGGCGAATGGGCGGCCGGGCTGCACAGCGTGTTCTTCGCCCATGACTATTATCCGCTCTGCCCGCGCGTGACGATGATTGACGCGGTCGGCCGGTTCTGTGACGTCGCGGACAGCGCGACCTGCGCCCGCTGTGTGGCCATGGACGGCGCGCACGCGTTGTCCAAACTGAACGCCCTGACCCCGGCCGCGCATCGCGAATTGTTTGATGATCTGCTGCGCGGATTCCGCCAGGTCATCGCCCCCTCCCCCAGCGCCGCCGCCTATTTCGGCCGGGTGTTCCCGGATGTGCCGATCGAGGTGATCGCCCATCCGGAGCCAGCCGCGGACGTGGCACCGGGGCCGCGAACGGGGACCAACAACGAAATCGTGCTGATCGGCGCGATCGGCCCGCATAAAGGCTCGGCGCGGCTGCTGGAAATCGCCCAGCGCGCCCGGCTGACCCATCCGGATCTGACCTTCCGGGTGGTCGGCTTCACCGATATTGACCGGCAGTTGCTGGCGGTCGGGAATGTCATCATCACCGGCCGCTACCAGCCGGCGCAGTTGCCGAACCTGATCGCGCAGGCGCGCGGGCGGCTGGCAATTTTCCTGCACGCCTGGCCGGAGACCTATTCATATACCTTGTCCGAGGCCGCGAAGTACGGGTTTGTTCCGCTGGCCCCGGATATCGGCGCGCCGGCGGCGCGGGTGCGCGCGGCGAAATATGGCGTGGTGTTCCCATTCCCGTTCAGCGCCGAACAGGTGCTGGGCGTGATCGACCATGTACGGACCGGACGGATGCCGGCCTTCGCCGCCGGCGCCACGCCATCCCGCCTGTTCGCTGGCGGCGCGGAGGTCGACCGGCTGCGCGCGCTGCTGGACGTCCCACCGGCGCCGGAGGCGCTACCCGAGATGGCGCCCGAGCCAGAGCCGAGGAAGAAGGCGAAGCGCAAGGCAACGAGCGGTTGAAAAACGCTTTTCTGAAACGATCCGAAGGCATCAGAGCATTTTGTCGGAATGGGCATGGTGGGATCCGTCAGATTCTGTTATAGAATGGGTAATTGTGTATCATTTGTCTTCGAATTGGGCCTTGCCGGTCCTTTCGGCGTAGTTCCCACTGATGAACGGGTGAAACCATGGCTTGCATACTTTGCCGCCTGATCTGTGGACCAGAAAAAATGGCCGCGATGGAACAGTGGATCAATGCGCCATGGAACCAGCCGAATAACGGAGAATCGTTCTTTCACCTTGAGCAGGACCAAGATGCGTTGCGCGCTGTTCATCTCCTCAGAAAGACAGAGCCTGAAAAAGCTTTTCAAGAATTTCTGCGCTTCGCAGAGCAAGGGTCAGTCTGGAGCATGTATCAGGTGGGGGTCTCGCTTCTGTCGGGGCTAGGAACGGATATTGATAAACTTGAAGCCGAGAAATGGCTTCGGTGTGGATACGAAGCGGGTGATGAAGCTGCGATGCTTAAATTAGCGGATTTGTATTTGCGTCAAAAACGCTACAATGACGCCGGAGCTCTGCTTGTCGGGTATGCGGAAAATAACTATTCTCCAGCCCTTTATTTGCTGGGCCACGTTCACTTTCAAGCCGGAAAAAAACAGGAATCTCGGGCGATGTTTGAAAAGGCTGCGGCTCTCGGGCATCGTCGTGCAAAATGGTCTCTTGCCAAAGCGTGTGCGTTTGGAAAATTTGGACTAATGTCAATTC
>Ga0116230_10003930_pt1 | contig 14522 bp, 8 predicted proteins | sample S1TSphfallax_3_FD_88678 | JGI IMG/M metagenome (GOLD analysis project Ga0116230, IMG submission 88678) | Host-associated microbial communities from peat moss isolated from Minnesota, USA - S1T2_Fd - Sphagnum fallax MG | ecosystem: Host-associated > Plants > Peat moss > Unclassified | place: USA... | reverse complement strand
TTTTTATATCTAGTCGAATTATAGATAATATAATTAATGTAAAAATACATATATAAATTTAATTTTAAAATATTTTAAATATTCTTTTCGAATTATAAATAATGAATGAACAATTGTTATTAAAAAAAAATCCTACACAATTAAAAAAAGGAATATAAAAGTAGTTACATTAAATATTATATAATCACATAATTAAAAAAATAAAAACTTAAATTAATTTATAATAGTTCTTGAAATTACAATCATTTCTACTAGTGTATAGTGTAATGTGTAAATGAAGTTAAATGCTACCTTAATTTTTGCATCAACAATTTGAAATTATTGCAAAATAAAATAAGGTAAATTCTTGTGTAAATACAAGGTGCAACTTATGACTAACATTCTCTACTTTTTATCAAACCTTGATTCAACTTATGCTAGATGTTAATAGTTGAAAAGTTGTTAAAAGAATGATTAAACAACATTACCATTCTTGCAAAGAGTCTAGGGTTGAAATATTTTACATGTCAATTTTTTTCCATTATTATAAAACTCAAATGGAGGAAAAAATCTAGTGCTAGTTATTAAGGCAACCATTGTTTTCACTATGGTAATTATGCATAAATAACTAGTAAACAATTTCACTTGCTATTTGTGCACAATGATAATAATTCAAATAGTGGTCAAATTGGACAAGTAGTTGCAATGGGTGGTAGTGGAAAAACCCAAGATTTCTTCTTGTGTTTGTATCTTGCCTTGCATAAGGTAGGTTGCAATTACCTAGAACCCACATTCCAGTCTTGGGTAGTCACTTAGATTTTACATATAACCAAAATGTTTCTACAGTAAACAAATTGTTTACCATTCTTTCCAACTCAAATTTTGCCCACACATCTCTTGGTCATCTAAGTAGTTTATGTTATGCATAATCTCTCCTTTCAAAGGATTTTAATGCAGTTGCGTGAGTAGGTCCATATTTGATTTTGATGCAAGCTTGCTTTAGCCAAGCTTGTTGAAAATGCCACAAGCATAAAAAAGACTTTTGTTTGGGGCCACACTTGCCTATATTACATGAATGGAAGGTAGTTAATATTTTTCATTTCCCCAAATACAACCAACAACAATTACTCATATCTATGTAACACTACCTTGCACTAAAATAACTTCTATACTTCAAGCTATTTATTTCCACCCTTGCATCATCCACAATGAAGGCATTCATATGTTAATCACTTTGGAACATTAACAACCTTTTGTTTAATGCATTCATCCATGGGGTTAGGTCAAATTGCTTGTAATTTGATGTGATAATGTATGCCATAGGGACCCCATTGCATCATTCAGCAAATACCATCATTCACTAGAAGAAAAGTCTCAATTTGTGACTATAATTTGCAACCAAAATAAAGTTACAACCAACATGTACAACTAAAATTCCATTAGTTGCATAAGTGAAGTCACATGCAACATCTAGTCACAAATCATGACTTAGCATGATGTCATCACATTCCACATGGATGAATATATAATCACCATATACACGTTCATCCGTTGACCATTTGTATAAAGTTTGCAACTATCACCAATATTTGCAATTATGTCATAACCCACTATAAAGTGTCATGTGGCAAGATAATAATTTTTAAAAATTATGTTTTAAAATTACATATTGGATTTTCATCATCTATTTTGGATGGTGTTAGATTGTGGCACAATATTTTTTTGCCAAATGGCATGTTGATTGAATTTTGGTCAAAATACATTTTCATCAATATTTAGGTAGGTAGGATTAGGTAGGTAGGTGGGTAGGTAAGTATGTGGGCTAGGAAATAGATATGTAAATATTTTTATTTTATTTTAGATTTAACCTTTAAGGTTAAGCCTCTTTCATTGGCTCATCCCAAATTACACATTTCTTAATATAAAAATATAAAGCAAAACACCTTCCTTATATACTTTTACAAGATGGAAATGGAAGACAAAACATACGGGATTTTTTTTAGTTGCAACCTAATTTGTGATTAAGTTGAAACTAAGTTGTAACTAAAAAAATTATCCATTATCTTTTGTCTTCTTTTTCAAGTTTGTAAACTATATATCTAATAGGTAATTTACTAATTAACTAACTAACTAGAAATAATCTATCCATTAAACCTTAAACAATGGCTTTCCCACTTACCAACCTACTTATTACTTATTACCACCTACTAATTAAGTAGTAACTAGTAGTAGCATAAACTATTTAAATTATACATAAACTATTAATATTAAATAATATTTAAAATAATATATTAATTTATTGATTATTAATTTATTTTAAATAATTAATAATCATTATATTAATAATCATAATAATAAGTTATTGTGATTATTCACTATTATTAGTAGAAAAATTAAAAATTAAAGATAAGAATTAGAATAAATTAATAATTAGTTCATTTCTATTATTATTTTATTAAATAATAATAAATAAATAAGTAAATAATATTATATATTTACAAATATTGACCTGATATTTACCTATTAAATGATTATTAATTATCTAGCAAACAATTTAATGGTATCAATTAAGTAACTAACTAGTAGTAGCACAAAATATTTTAATTATTGAATAATAATAAGTTTCAGTAATTAATAAACTTAGTAAGTAATTTTAATTTAATTATAAGTCATTAAATTATTACCAATAAAATAGTTATATATTGTAATAAGCTCTATTATTAATATTTTATTATTATTGTAATAATTATTAATTATTAATTATCTGCTTATCAATTAGCCTAACTTACATAGCAACAATATATGCAAAATTTATATTGAATATGCCTTAAATACAATTTAATTAGATTCTATATAAATATAGCCATATTATATTTTTAAACACCTTAATATATATCAAAGGTATATGTAAATCACAAAAAAGTAACCAAGTTACGATTATTTTTGTAACTAATTAGACATAAAGGCCCCTTCTTGGATGAAAAACATAAAATTTTAGTCATCATAGAAGAATGTAAAACTTAATAGTTGCAAATTAGTTACACCATAGTCACAAGAAAAATAATAAATTGAAACAAATGGTGATTAGCTATAAAATTCCAAAACATAGTGACAAATGACTAAGCAATTCATTGCACTATATGAAAGATTGGAATGAAACTATGGTAGAACATGCAAATATCCATAGGAAAAGAATTCATGAATATAAAAAGATAACATGCTTCCACTCGTATTTTTCTCCCATATTAATTTTCATTTCCTTAAAGATGACATGTATTACCATAATAATGTGTTAGTAGTCTCAACTTTAAATAATGAACTTGAAAATTAACCCCCTAATTGATAACACACCATATTAGTTTAAACAATTAATGTACAATAGTTTAAGTTTAGTGAGCAATCTTTCTCATATTGCATAGAATTTCACATATTACATGGGACACAATGAATTTTTTGTTGTGATATATGAAGGTATTGCCCATCCCATAACCTTTCCAAAGGAGATTTGCCATCTTGATGCATGTATTGTCTTTTCTGTTGTTCTAATAGTGAAAACTTCATTTACTAGATATAAGTAATGTAACATGTAGTTATTGTGAAAGTTATAGATTTAGGTATTGCCAATGAGTTCATTTTCACAACAAGTGTGTTTTTGGATGAAGATAATGCAATATCAACACGTTTAAAAATATGATGAGAATATTATTTTGTTGGTGTATGTAGTGAGAATCACAATTGAGTGTGTACAAATTACATTCACCCATACTTTGACATTTGTAGTGGCTATTGACAATGTAGGTATTGTCATTTTCCAATTTTTTTAATAACCTTAACCTAAGTGATGGAAGGGCAAGTATTTGCAATACTTGCATATTAAAACATTACATAAATGAGATATAATTGGTAGTAAAAATTATATGGGAATTGCAAGGACTTGGTTTTTTTGTATTTCAATTCCAATGGGGCCCCAATTTTATCATGAAGGTATTGCAAAATCTAGGTCCATTGTCATTCAAGCTCCACCACAACATGATTGGTCCATTATATGCAATACCTTCATTTTTTCTTTTTTGACATTGTGATGAGATTTAAAAAAAAGTAAAATCAAATTGTATAATACTTGCATTTAAGGCATAAAATGTTGGTTGGATTTTTTCATGTTTCAAATAATACCCAAATGTTGGGCATAAAATATCCATATTTAATGATAAACAAACATTGACAAAGATAAACTACAAAATTACAAAACTACAAAACAGATTGTGAAATAAAAATAGAAAAAAAAAAATTAGAATAAGAAAAATAAATAAATTTCCATAATCGACAATACTTGCATGTTACCCATACAATAGGTGTTAGTTTTGGGAACTCCAAACCATTACAAACATGATGTTAACTTAAGGTTGACATGAGTATTGTAATGCCTAGAACCTAAGCCCTCAACTTCTATATGTAAATTTAACCCTCTTTTAGAAACCATATGTTTTACATTAATTTTTAATGATTTAAGTGATTGAATTAGATAATAATTGAAAATACAAGAAAAAAGATAAAATTTCTTTTACTTCTTTGATTATTTGTTCTAACTAAAATCAAACATTATTTTTTCTGTCCTTGATTGATTTTTATTAAAAAAATACTGAAATTCATTTTACACTTTATGGATTCCATTACTTTTCTATCCCTTTAAAAAAGTAGAGGTTTAACTATGAAATAAAGAGGTTTAGCCAAAATATAAAAAGGTTATGTTGAAAGGTAAAGGTTTACCTAGTATGTAAAAAATTGTGTTGAAAGGTAAAAGATTAACCAAAAATAAATAAAGGTTTTGTTGAAAGGTATAGGTTTAACCAAAAAGATATAAAATAATTTTTGGGAGGTAAAAGTTTGACCTATTAATAAAAATATTTTGTTGAGAGGTCAAGGTTTAGCCAAATATATATATAGGTTTTGCCAAAAGTTAAAGGTTGGCCAAGAAGATATATAAGTTTTGCAAAGAAAGAAAAGTCTAGCCAAGAATAAATATAAGTTTTGCCAAGAGTTAGAAGTTTAGCCAAGAATAGATATAGGTTTTAAGCTTTGCCAAAAGAAAAAAGTTTAGTCAAGAAAAGATATAAGTTTTGCCAAGAGTTAGAAGTTAAATCAATAATAGATATAGGTTTTGCCAAGAATTATAAGTTTAGCTAAGAATAGATATAGGTTTTGCCAAGAGAGAAAATTTTAGCCTAAGAGTTATAAGTTTAATTAAGAAAAGATATAGGTTTTGCCAAAAGAAAAAAAATAAACCAAGAAAAGATATAAGTTTTGCGAAGAGAAAATAATTTAGCCAAGAATAGATATAGGTTTTGCCAAGAGAGAAAAGTTTAACCAAGAAAAGATATAAATTTTGCCAAGAGAAAAAAATTTAGCCAAGAAAATATATAGGTTTTGCCAAGAGAAAAAAGTTTAACCAAGAAAAGATATAGGTTTTGCCAAAAGAGAAAAGTTTAATCAAGAATAGATATAGATTTTTCCAAGAAAGAAAAGTTTAGCTAAAAAAAGATATAGTTTTTGCCAATGGAAAAAAGTTTAGCAAAGAAAGGATACAGGTTTTGCAAATAGAGAAAAGTTTAACCAAGAAAAAAAAAGGTTTTGCCAAGAGATAAAAGTTTAGCTAAGAATACATATAGTTTTAGCCACGAAGAGATATTGGTTTTCCCAAGAAAAGATAAAAGGGTAGGTAAGGGATTGGTTGTTAGTTGATTGGGTTAAGGGTTTAGGCTAAGAGGTAGGTTAGTAGGGTAACTAGGTGGGAGGGTAGTATGGAGGTCAGGGTGGGAAAAAATTGGCTCAAAATATTTTAAAAGGTCAAATGTCACAAGGCAAAAAAATTGACTGTGACAAAATGTTGGTTAATCTAGGGCGAAGAGGCGGATGAAAAACACAGCCCATCCTATGGACAGAACGGCCAACTGGTGCAGTCATGGAGGTTGCTGGTTCACTCTGGCACCTATGTTGGTACTTGGTACCTTTACATTTTTGAGTGAGGCCTGGCGATATGAAGCACAAAAAATGTTAGATTTGAACTCAGAGAGCCTGATTTTTTAGTATAAGCATGGGATATTAGTAACATGTATAAACAATTTAAATAAATTTGGTGATTTTTACCATGGCAGACGTAGTGGGTGCTGGTTCACCCATGGATAATTACAACTATGTGCACATATAATGTTGGGGTAACAGAGGAATGAGTCAAATTTGGTTAGAGGCCAGAGAGTAAAGTAAAATTGTCTTCAGAATCCTCCTTTTGTTTTGGCCACTTTGTTTTAAATACCTACCTCCAGGAACGTATTGTCTAAATGTGGCGACGTCACAGAGTTCGTTCTAGATTTGCTTTTCGCTCTAGATTTGCTTTGTAGCGGCAGCCGTGCGAAATTTGACCCCAAAAAAAGGACTACCAGTCACTTTAAATCTCACGTGTGCTTATGCTTTTCCGGACTGCGGACTCTGCTCGAGTGACAGGGCGGCTTGCCTTTCTCTGGACGAGACTGCGCGGAATTCTGCATAGATTCTGGCTTTGAAGTCTAGAGCTAGGTAAGGAGCTGCTCATCAGGACTGCTGAGCTCCTAAAGTTTGGTGTAAGTTTTTTGTGTTTGTCTGAGGCCTTCTGGTGATAAATTGAGAGCGACATTAGAGAAGAAGATTATAGAGGCAGACTTCTTCACTCATAACCTGAGCGACAAGATGGCAATTGAAAGGTTGCATTGGGTGCTTGTGCATGGTGCTTGGCAAGGAGCTTGGATGTACTACAAGACAATGGCGTTGCTGCAACAAGAGGGGTACAAAGTAACTGCTGTGGATTTGGCATCCTGTGGCACCAGCACTGTGGATCCAAACACTGTCACCGATTTCAAAACCTATAACCAGCCTCTGGTGGACGTTCTGAATGCCATACCAGACACGGAACAGGTGATTACAAGCTCCATCCAGGCTGAAGTTTCTGCAAAATGCGTTCTTTGTATGTGCTAAACATCTTATGAAATGAAGTCTTTCTTGCTTCAGAGAAGGAAGAACGTACTTATGATTTCCTAAATATTGGGCCCAGAAGTGTCAAGATGACTAGAAATTCCATCTGAACAGAATGCTTTAATTTAGTTTTGACTGATTGTATTATTGATCATGAACTTTTCTTGAAACTTGGGTTTATCAGCAAAGTTCGAGAAAGTTCACAAGATGGGCTGCACCAAACCTCCGGTAAATTAGAAGAACTCCAGTCCTGAGTTCGGAGTTTGGGTCAAGTGTTTTAGATTGTGGTGTATCATGGGTTATACAACTAACCAAGTTGGGCGCATGGCGCAGGTGGTGTTGGTGGCGCAGAGCATGGGAGGGTACAGTATGACACATGCAATGGAGCAATTCTCTCATAAAATAGTGTTGGCAATTGCAGTGGCTGCCCTTCTCCTGCTCAATGGAGCGTCCATTGACGATTCGCCAACCTTTTCTGACATGGTAGGTAACTCTAGCTCTGTATCTCGATTTCATGGCCTCTTTGAAATTAATATTCTGATGCCTAACCTTGTAGCTTGGCTTATTGACGATGCAAATTAGCCTAGTTGTTCACCGTACAAATAATTGAATCTTTCTGTGTCATGTCGTGTGCGCCTAGTTGTTCATCGTACAAACAATTGAAACTTTCTGTGTCATGTCGTGTGCTACTATATCAAGGCCTAACATTATTGCAACGAACAAAGTCGCACAAACAAATACCTCATAGACACTACTTATTGCTGATAACCAAGTAAAAACCCAAAAAAATGTACGACATTGCCCATTTTGGAAATTTTGGTTCCAAGTTCTAACAACAAAAAGAAATCTTGTACAACACTGACACTGGGTTTGATAATATGAACTAATGTTCTTTTGACCAACTCAGGGAAGAAAGTCTTCAGATTCAGAATATCACGTTAAAAATAGAATATTGGAAGTATGACGATTTTTAGTTGGCCAAAAAGACAACTCGGGGTCACCCAACATGTTCCCTTCAGTTCCCAATGGGTTCGATCAGGCTCCCAATATGTTCCCTAAGGGTGTTCCCAATAGCACCTCGCTTTAATCCCATATGTTTTGCCCAAAGTCCTCCCCTTCTCACCTATATAACTGGGCCAAAGAGACGGACACTTTATCTTTCCATAGAAACTTTTATTTAGGGGAACCTCTACTGTTTCAACATTTTTTTGCAATGGGCCTATCAAATTGGCTCATTGCAAATAAAAAGAAAAAAAGTTGGACTTGTGAGGTCATCCCCAACTAATTAATATCAATTGCACTATGTCACTATTATTGTTCATGTGTCTTAAGCCATACACAAGGACTCAATAGTCTAATCGTAATTGACACATTAAATGAGTTAAGGAAAAAAAATACAAGTCTTTGATACCGAAGGATTTGGGAAAATAACCTATCTTTGGTCCATGTGTACCTAGGTACTGAGAAAAGCTCAAATCCCAGGATGGGCTCATTTTGCTCACTCTATACACACATGGATTCTTTCATTTTAGTTTAATTTGGTTGATGGTTGACTAAATCATTCTCAAAATATCAAATTCTTGGACGTCTAATTTTGGGTTTAGACCACTTGGAGATTTAGCATCCGGTCTTCAACACTAATATATTTGTGGTTTATTAAATTTCAAGAAAAGATTTATGGGACTTGATCTAATTATTGCACTAAAGCCTTTAAATGTCAAAGTACTGGTGTGTACCAGTGTTGTCCAGTTCTTCCTTTTGGAGAGAACCTCCGATCCAGTTTCAACATTTTAAAATTTATGTGACAAGTTCTTTGGGTACACGTTTGAGCCAGGTTCTTCCAAAATTTGAACCGTTTCATTTTTGGTTGTATTCACATTTTTTCAAATTCAAGAACCTTCGGACCCCAGTTTTTAAACTGGGACCGGTTTTATGTACACACGACACATTCCCTAATGCTAAAGATGATGACAGTACAAAGTTGTACGACAAATTAAAAATAGGGGCCTATGTAACTAATTAAATTAATAATTAATTAAAGTTCAGTCTATTTATAAACTTTGGACAAAAGTCAACTTTTTAACATATATATTCTTACCCTGTTTTTAAAATAAAAAAATTTCACGATTCCAATTCTGATTTCAGATCTAGCAAAACTTTTTTTTTTCCATGGTCCGATTCTTGTGCCGGTTCCAACAAGTTGATGTCAACTCAGGTCCGGGTTACCAGAACCTGACCCTGAACTGCCGATTTTTACCCTTGAAATCGGATACGCTGACAACACTGGTGTGTACCACATAGATTTTACATTGAAATAGATGAAACCACATAATCTACCTCAGACATGTGTCATGAGAAAAGGCTATTCCCATGGGAAACCATATTATGTTGTAGTGACCACAATTTTTTTGATTTTGCCCAATATTTTTTTTATACTATTATCAGGTCATGTGGCAGAATAGATTCAAATTGATGGCACTTTCATTAACCATTAAGTTGGTTGTCTTTTAGTTATTCAAGGACACACCAATATCAAAAGAGATGATTCCAAATTTTGGAAATGGGCCTAAGAATCCTCCAACCACATTCTCCATTGATAAGGAAGACTTACCGAAACGTTTCTATCATGCAGTGTTGCCTGAGGTGAGCCTCCCTGGGATGCTATATTTTTGCTTGTCATTTATCCCGGCAAACAGTCTTGAAAGTTATATGAAAGCAATTGATTTGCATACTGGAAAACCTGGAATAATTGTTGTGACAAATTCACAATTTGCATGTTTTGAAATTACAGTGAAACCTAGATGGGAAGCTTACTATCTTGGTGATATCGCTTCATGCAAGTTAAATTAATCTAAGGGTTCAAGTTTGGTGAAAGTATATAACAGCCAATGTGTCCATGTAGATCATATCCATGATGTGTCCATTGGATGTCCTGTCAAGTCTATGTCATTCCTAACTAGAAACATACCATATTAACTATCTAGAGTTCTAAATATTGTTTGATTGATCTTGGTTTTCCTTTCGTGTGTTTACATTTGCTTCGACATGCTTTGTACTTATTGTGGATGGATTTCCATCCTTGTTTATATATATATACATGGTTTTGTTTGATTGATCTTGCATGTGTTTCAAATATTCAAATTCCAATATCAACAACCTTTCCAATCCAGTAGAGATTGGTCAATCTATATACAATTCAAACTTCAAAACATCTCCAAACCTTGTAATTAATTAACCAACATTTAATGGAGATTTGTTTGGCTATCCAAACCAACAACATTTCTTCGAAAATTGAATAAGCTACTAAGTATGATAGCCTAAAAGGATGTGCTAATTTTCCACTTGCTTTTTGATAGTGTCAAAACTAATAGAATAGCTTTAATTTGAAGTTAAATGATCTTGCAAAAGTTCAAGTATTTTGGGTTGAACTTAGAAAATTTTAAGTCGTTCTAAAATAGAATTATGATCTCATTAAATTTTTATTTTTTTAAAATTAATAAAAAATTCAAAAGGAAACTTGGGTGATGATTCAAGAACAACTAAATCCATGCAACGTGTTAATTGGCCTTTCACTTTACCTAACTATTGCCCTATTTGTGTGACAGGATGTGGTATTAGCACAAATCTTGTGCAGGCCGGTGCCGGCCCCTGTACTTATGGGTACAGTGGTCAACTATACACCAGAGAAGCATGGAACAGTTCCATCTGTGTACATTAAATGCTTGCAAGACAAAGCTTTACTTCCTGCTGCTCAAGACTACATAATTGAGCACACTCCACAAGAAGAAGTTATAGAAATGGATACTGATCACACCCCCATGTTATCTGCACCAAAGGAGTTGCACCAAATTCTTATGCAGCTTGCTAAAAAGTACGCACATGGAGGTGTATAAGGCTCCTCTTCCTTCTAATGTTATAGGATGCTATGGAGAACAACCCAATAGGTCCAGCCAACTTATCTACATCCAGTTTGCATTGTTGGCCACTAGGACGTCAGTCTTTCAGTGCACTTGTGGCGACTTGGGAAGTATACCATAGATAAAGTATATGTTTTTATGGGGTAATATATAAGCATGTTAATTAGGGTGTGTGACTTGTTCACTAAAAATACTTCTAGAAGTTCATTCTTCTTTGCTCAATGAGCAAAAGGCCAAAGTTTTCAGTTTGGTGCAGTGCTGTTTGTGTTGAGTGTTGCTACAAATTACTCTACATAATTAATGTAAATCAAATAATATGATTTAGGGGATGTATTGCAATTCAATTGATACATGTGATGAGTCATTAAGCTTACGATTACTATAATGAATTGTGACTAGGAAAGTTACCCAATCATTATCCCAACCTAGTAAATAAGTAAACAAATCTCGGTTGAAGTCAAGGTGTTCATAAATAATAACTAGAAAACACTTTTCCATGTGATGATCACTATATCTTCCATCCAAGGAAATATGACCTTTTGAAATGCAAGTTGGACTTACATTCCTTAATTTTCAAGTCCGATTAGTTTCCCATAGAAAGTTCATCCATTATCATTGTGAATTCTTTGCCACATTCTAAAGCTTGCCTTTAGAATGTGAACTTTACTTGAAAGTTTTACTAGGAACATATTGACTTTTTGGAAATGAACAGATCTATTGTAGAAATCTGGAATGATAAGGATATTATGAGACATGAAGATTATATTGAAAAAAATGGAACATGTTAAATTTTTATGAATCTCGTTCCATTGACAAATTTCCTATGTCCTTCAAAATTTTAATCCATTAGAACCTCGCCATGTCAAAAGGAGGTTTTGGGTCCATATCTAAAAGATCAAATATGCATAGTTGAAAATATTGGTTGATTTTTAACAATCAACTGAATTGACATGATTTGCTCATGAAAGGATGAAAACCCCAAGTATGTACATGATTAAACATATACTTGGTCAAAAAATCCAGATAAAAATATGAAGTTCTGAATGAGATTTATTGACTAATAAAACCTAATAATGCAAGATTAATTAATTATATATATATAAAAGGAAAGTTTCAATGCATTTTGTTCTCAAACACCTCATTTGATGTTGTCCTATTTTTTTCTAAAGAATTGAGCCTACTATGGCATACTTTTTGAATCCACATGTCATTTTTTTACTTTGTGACCAAAAGAATGCCATTGGTTCAAAAGTTCACTAAGTCCATTCTTTTCTTAAAATTCATCCATAATTTTTAATATGGTTTATAATAAAATATATTGCAACATGAATAGTTTTATTAAAAATCCTATTAAAAATTTGACAATGTTAATAATATTAATATTATTATTTTTTATGTTGTCTTTTTTAACTACATTTTAATATTTAAAAAACACATGGACAAGAAGACTATATATTCACAAAAGGTTAGTCATTTCCAACAACACTCATTAGCATCTTGATCATATTTGGCACAACTAAATTGCTAGTCATGTGGACACCTATCATGTTTGTTTTGACTAAAATATAGTATGTGTTAGTTGATGTGGCTAATTTACATAATTTTATAAATTAAAATAATTAAAATATTTATTATTTACAATTCCTAGGGATGTTAAAGGTGGGCTTAAGGATGTAAGCCCCATAGGCATGTACATAGGCCTCCCTCCTCTAAGCATGTAGGTCTTAAGCATGAACAAGTTGTCACAAGAGGCAATTGAACCCCTCACTTCCATGGCGACAAGCCAATGCATAAACCATCCAACCACCATTTCACACAATGACAAATAATGTCATAGCAAAAAATATAAATACACATTCATTTTGAATTTCAGGCATTATAATTTCAAGTCATGATGTACATATATCTTGACATATAATTGCAAACATGAATTAAGGTTGCCACTAAATAAATAGATAATGAATATTTCATTTCACCTACTACAAACTACCCACATATTATCTACCTACCCACCTATATGGATGAAAGCATGAAAAAGGGAGCCACAAAATATGTGGACAGTCTTCAAAAACTATTTTAAATTTTTTTGAAAAATCACAATGGGAACACTGTTTATCAAAAAGATTATATAATTTTTGAAATCAGTTATTATACTTTCAAAGTTGCAACTACAAAAAATTTCATGAAGATTCGCCATGTTTCAAAAGTCCTTTTATATGTTTAAAGCACTCAAGAAAAGCATGTAGACATGTGGTTTTTTTGTTTTGAAAATCTTTTTTCCTTATCAAATGTTCATTATATCATTTGAATTTTTTATGAAATTTAATATATTCCACAATAAGGAATCCATGTGTTCAAAACATTAAAAAAATAAAAATACATATACCCTTTTGGATTTTGATATTCGCACATCCTGAAACATTATTATAGTTTTCAATTTGTAATCATGGTTCAAAGTAAATTTATAGTTTTGACTCTGTAATGTAAAGATTGATGCAAAACAAAATTGAATTTTTATCACGTTATATGTTATATTTAGCCTCAAATTTGATATTCAATTTGAAAAACTATGTGAAAAATGCATTATAAACCAATAGAAAACTACCATGTGGAAAATGTAGTCCTTGGAAAAGACTTTAACCTTCGTGCAATTGGCTCCATTTTTCATGCTTTTACCCATACATGTTTTAGGGCCTAGACACCTACATGTCCAAGGGTTTGCATGCCTACAATGGACACCTTTATACATAAGTAGCATCCACAATGATTAAAATCTAACAAATAGTATGTAGCAAGCCATGTCACCCATGGAATGACTAAAATTAGTTGTGTCATAATAAATACCAACACCATGTAAGCATGAAATCCACATGTAACTAACATGATCTAATTTGATTAAAACAAATTGTTGAGCTAGTCAAAAAAACGTGCTTACTCTTTGAAAGGGGAAAAATAGACCAAAAAAATCCCATTAGTAATTTCAAACAAGTAAACTTAGTCATATTAGTCATTATAATCACAATGTTAGAGACATGAGAAACATGCTTTTGTAGTAGTGTAATGTGAAATATGATGTTGTACACTTTTAATTCATTTACCGTTTTTAAAAACTACAACTATGACAATCCAAATAGTCCTCTTAATTATGCTTTCACCCCTTGATATTTTGGTTTGTCAATCAAAATTAAAGTTAGTTATCTCAAAAAACTTGTTATGTTATAAAAATTATCCCAAAACACCTTTATTCCTAATAGTATTACATTATTATCACATGTTAGTTGAGCAAAATAAGAGATTACATATATTTCAAAGCTGAGATTAGAGTGCATGAGTAAACTAGGAATTATATTACTCTTTGTATATTTCCTCTATTACCCACAAAAAAGTAATAGTTAAGCAGTCCTATAGTCTTATGGGCTAGGATATCTAAGTATGATAGTCCTACCAATCTTCTCATCACAATTGGGTATATCCTATTTTTATGGTTTCTTTTTCATAATTTCCATGCCTTTAGTTTGAGCAACATATCTTTGATTGGAGCAAACACTGCCCCAGAAAGTAAAGGCATTGCACTTACCTGGGACGGTATTTTACAAGTTTTAGACGGCTACTTCCATGCGCTAG
>Ga0116230_10003929_pt1 | contig 14522 bp, 9 predicted proteins | sample S1TSphfallax_3_FD_88678 | JGI IMG/M metagenome (GOLD analysis project Ga0116230, IMG submission 88678) | Host-associated microbial communities from peat moss isolated from Minnesota, USA - S1T2_Fd - Sphagnum fallax MG | ecosystem: Host-associated > Plants > Peat moss > Unclassified | place: USA... | reverse complement strand
GCTCTATACGCCGCAGGAGTTTGCGGAGCTGAAGATTGAGGCGCTGAAGATGGGCTTTCGCCATGTCGAGTCGGGGCCGCTGGTGCGATCGAGCTACCACGCGCATGAGCAGGCGGCTTCCACCGGGCTGCGGGTGCTGGCGTGAGCGGATGATAGGCTAAGCGATCGTGAAGACTCTGAAGACAGTTCTTGGCACGCTCCTTGTATCGGTAGTTGGCTTCTTTGTCGGCGCGGTTTCGGGATTTCTGGTCGCTTTATCCTTTCATCTCCATGCCCCCGGCGAGGTCGCCGGCATTGGAGGCATGTTTAACGGAATAGCCAGCGGCATTTTCTACGGGATCATATTCGGAATCGCGTCGGCCATCCTTGCGGGCATTTTCGCATTTCGGCTCTTCAAGAGGCCTTAACGGTGGTAGAGGCCATGAACCACGCCACCCTCGGCGTCGAAGCAATTCTCAATGATTCCAAAGAATTGTGAGTCTTGGAATTCAACGTGCCTGAAAATGCCATAAGCGACCAGATCCGCCAGTTGAATCAGCCGGGATGCCTTTGAATCCAAGAACACGGGAACCTCGGCGTAATTCCTTGTCCTTCCACATTGTTGGCCGGAATACTTGAAATCCCGCGCAAGGGTTTGAATCCGAGCTTCGGTGCTCGATTTATCAAAGAGAATCAGGCCTCGCTCGGGACGTCGGGTGTTGCGGTATAGGCGGGCCAAATAATGATCGAATCGACTGCATACTTGAGTGAACGCTTCCTCAATGATGTCGGCTCCCGCGAACTCTTGCTTGTTCAGCACCGCGGCAAAGGGGCGAATATCTCTGGGGAAATGACTTCTTGCGATACCCAAGGCATCTTTGAGTGCGGCGATACGGGTCTCTTTGGGCTGACTGCGCCAAAATCCCTTGCCGCTATGCATTGGAGATGCATGCAGTTCTATTTCGTGGGCATTTCCCTGACCGTTGTCGAAACGTTTCGCGATTTTGTTGAGATCTTGTTCGATCCAGTGAGGCGAACGCTCAAAGACGCTTAATCCGGCGAGTACGAAATGGTTCTGATTCGGGTTCGATACCGAACCAGAATCGTCCAAATACAGGAGGTGCATAGGGAGCCTCTGCGGTGTTTGAGCTTAATATACGCTTGTAGAAAATAGGTGGGGGCTGCCCTGAAGCAGCCCCCGGATAAGTCGGCCAGGAGGACAAAGGCCCTGCGCCCCAAAAAAGTCGGGACTCCCAACCGAAACCGAAGTATAGCATGGCGGATATCAACTTGCGCTGCTGGCGGTTCGGTCAGGGGTGCCGAGACGTTGAAACGACCCCCAACTCGATTCGATAGAATAGCTTTGGCATTCGCGCCGGATCGCGCTCCGATTCGCGGCGCAGGAAGAGGAAGGCAATGGCGGCATCTTATATGGCAACCCATCCCCTGCTCAAGGGGTTGCATGCGGACCTGAAGCGGCGCATGGAGAAGGCGGTCACCGATTTTCAAACCCATCTGGTTTCGCTGCGAACCGGCCGCGCCAGCGTTCAGTTGCTGGACCAGGTGCGGGTGGACTACTACGGCACGCCGACGCCGCTGACGCAGATCGCGCAGGTGACCACTCCCGAAGCGAGCATGATTATCGTCCAGCCCTGGGAAGTAGGTCTGCTGAAAGAGATTGAAAAAGCGTTGCGCGATCCGCAGCATGGCTTCAACCCATCGAACGACGGAAGGGTAATTCGCGTGCCGATTCCGCCGATGACCGAAGAGCGGCGTCGCAACGTCGTCAAGCAGTTGAACCAGGAGCTGGAAGATCACAAGACGGCCCTGCGCAATGTGCGCCGCGACGGCAACGATACGCTCAAGAAGATGGCCAAGGACAAGGAACTGAGCCAGGACGAAGAGAAGCGCGCCCAGGATGAAGTGCAGGGCATGCTGAACGACGAAATTCGAAGGCTGGAAGAGGCGGCGCGCAAGAAGGAAGCCGACATTATGCAGATATAGCCGGGCGGCCCTGCGGAGCTGCCCAAACCAGGCAGCCGCCGCAGGGCAGTTCGCTGCCTGCAAGCCGCGCCGCTTCAACGTAGCTCTCGCTCCGCGGCGTGGCCAACCCGGTCTTATGGGAAGATTCGGTTCAGCGTGCGGGCAAAGGGAATGGTCTCGCGAACGTGGTCCAAGCCGCAGAGCCACGCCACGACGCGCTCGATGCCCATGCCGAAGCCGGAGTGCGGCACGCTGCCGTAGCGGCGCAGGTCCAGGTACCATTGGAAGGCTTCGAGCGGCAGCTTGTGCTCGTCGATGCGCGCCTTGAGCAGGTCGTAGCTGTCCACGCGCTGCGAGCCGCCGATGATTTCGCCGTAACCCTCGGGCGCGAGCACGTCCACGCACAGAGCAAATTGCGGGTCGAGCGGGTCGGGCTGCATGTAAAAGGCCTTCACGTTGGCCGGGTAGCGATGGACCATCACCGGGCGGTCGTACTGGCTGCTCAGCCATGTTTCGTCGGGTGAGCCGAAGTCGTTGCCGTACTCGAAGGGATGCTCGAGGTGGCCGTCGAGGTGCGCCTGGTTTAGCATCTTCACCGCTTCGTCGTAGCGCAGGCGCGGGAACGGGGCCTGGATGGCTTCTAGCTTCGCAATGTCGCGGCCAATCACCTGGAGTTCCGGCGCGCGGTTTTTCACCACGCTCTGGACGATGTGGCTGAGGAAGTTTTCTGCCAATTCGAGCAGGCCGTCGAGGTCGCAATAGGCAACTTCCGGCTCGATCATCCAGAATTCGGTGAGATGACGGCGGGTCTTCGATTTTTCCGCGCGGAAGGTTGGCCCGAAACTGTACACCTTTCCCAGCGCCAATGCGGTCGATTCGATATAAAGCTGGCCGGATTGGGTTAAGAACGCCTCATCGCCGAAGTAATCCACGGGAAAGAGCGTCGAGGTGCCTTCGCAGGCCGCCGGGGTGAGGATGGGCGGGTCGGTGCGCGTGAAGCCGTTCGAGTCGAAGTACTCGGCGGCCGCGCGCATGATCTCGGCGCGGATGCGCAGGATGGCGGCCTGGCGCGAGGAGCGCACCCAGAGGTGGCGGCGCTCCATGAGGAACTCGACGCCGTGCTCCTTGGGGGTGATCGGGTAGGGGTCGTCCTCGGGCACGCGCTGGACGACCTGGACCTGCTCGATATCCAGCTCGAAGCCTCCCTGGGCGCGCTTGTCGGCCCGCACCTTGCCGGTGACGATGACGCTGGACTCCTGGGTGAGGCTCTTGAGCGAGGCAAAAACCTCCTGCGCGACGCCGGACTTGTGCGCCACGCCCTGAATCGTCCCGGTGCCGTCGCGAAAGATGGGAAACAGCAGCTTGCCGCTCTCGCGCAGGTTGTAGAGCCAGCCGCGGAGCGTGACGGACTGACCCTGATGCTGGCCGATGGCGGCGATGGTCGAAAGAACTGGACTGGCTGCGACGGGACTGGAATGGCTGGGCGTTGTGGCGATTTCGGACATTTTCGGGGACCGCTTTCCTTCGAGAAAAACCTGCTCCTTCAGGATAACGCGGTGCGGACGCGGTGTTTGGCGTCCGTTACCGGCGTGTGTTGGCGCGCGCTAACCCGCCGGAATATCGCGCCGATACATGAGAGGAAGCCAATGCCACCCATGCATTTTCTTGGATTTCTCTCAAAGAGCGCCTGAGCTGGCTTCCCCTCGCGCTTGAAGGATGACTATGACGCTCTCGCCCCGCTCCCTTCCCCGTACGCTTGTTGTCGCCTCGGCGGCCTTTTTTGCTCTTGCCACGCTGGCCTTTGCGCAAACCTTGAACGTCGCGCCGCGCAATCGGATTGTCGGTCCCATCGACGAGTCGGACGTAGTCACGCTCAGCGGCAACACCCATCCGCTGGCCCGGCCGGAGGCGGATCGCGGCGCAATTGCGGAGGAAACGCGTCTGGAGCGCATAGTGCTGCTGCTTGCGCCGAGCGCCGGGCAGCAGAAGGAGCTAGACTCGCTGACGGAGGCGCAGCAGCGGCCGGACTCGCCGCTCTTCCACCAGTGGCTGACGCCGGAGGAGTACGGCAGCCGCTTTGGAGCTTCGCCGGCGGACGCGGCGCGTCTTACCGGCTGGCTTGCCGGGCATGGATTTGCGGTCGAGCCGGTTGCCGCCGGTCGCCGTTCGATCGTTTTTTCCGGCACCGCCGCGCAGGTTGCGGAGACTTTTCACACGGAGCTGCACCGGTACGAAGCTGGCGGCGCCATGCACATTGCCAACTCTGAAGAGCCGCAGATTCCCCGCGCGCTGGCCCCGGTGGTTTCCGGAATCCTGTCGCTCAACGACTTTCGCCGCCAATCGGCCACGCGCTCGCTGCGCAAGGTCGCCGCCCCCACTGGAACGCATCCGGAAAACACTCAGGGCGGCAACTACTACCTCTTTCCCGCGGACTTCGCCACCATCTACGATTTGAATCCGCAGTATGCCGCTGGCAAGAACGGCGCCGGAGCGTCGATCGCCATCGTCGGCCGCAGCAACATCAATTTGAGCGACGTGAGCACCTTCCGCAGCTTTTCCGGGTTGCCCGTCAACCAGCCGACGGTGGTGCTCGATGGTGCGAACCCCGGGCTGGTTTCGGGCGATCAGGACGAGTCGACGCTCGATGTCGAGTGGTCGGGCGGCGTGGCGCCGGGCGCGGCGGTGACCTTCGTGGTGGCCGGCTCGACGGCGACCACCGACGGGGTCGATCTCTCCGCGCAGTACATCGTCAACCACAAGTCGGCGACGGTCATGAGCACCAGCTACGGCAGTTGCGAGGCCTACATGGGCTCGGGGGCGCTCAGTTTCTACAACAGCCTGTGGCAGCAGGCGGCATCGGAAGGCATCAGCGCGTTTGTCTCCTCGGGCGACAGTGGCGCGGCGGGTTGCAACTCCGGCGGTTCGTCGAGCGGCAGCATGGCGGGCGTGAACGGCCTGTGCAGTTCGCCCTACTCCACCTGCGTGGGCGGAACGGAGTTCAACGAGGGCGCGAATGGCGGCACGTACTGGAGCGGCAGCAACGGCACGGGCGGCGAATCCGCGCTCTCCTACATTCCCGAGCAGGTATGGAACGAGAGCGGCGACAACGGCGGCAGCGGTTTGTGGGCCTCGACCGGCGGCGTCAGCTTGATCTACCCGCAGCCGAGCTGGCAGGCGGGCGTTCCGGGCGCCAATAGCAACGGTATGCGCGCCGTGCCGGATGTGGCGCTGACGGCGGCCAGCCACGACGGCTATCTGATCGCCGAAAACGGCGGCTGGTGGGTGATTGCGGGTACGTCGGCGGCTTCGCCTTCGTTCGCCGGCATCATGGCCATCGTGAACGAAAACAAGGGCGGAACGGGCCAGGGCAATGCCAATCCGACGCTTTATGGCCTGCTCGACGCCTCGGCGAATCCCTTTCACGCGACGCCCTCGGGCAACAACTCCGTTCCCGGCGTGACCGGCTTTACCGCCAGCGGGCAGGCGTACAACCTGGCGACGGGCCTCGGCTCGGTGGACGCCGATCTGCTGGTGGCCGCGTGGCCTGGCTCGAACGCCCCGGCGCCGGGCATCACGCTTAAGCCTTCGGTCGCTTCGGAGTCGCTGCTTCCAGGCAAGTCGGCCACCTTCACCGTGGCTGTGACAGGCACCAGCGGCTTTACCGGCTCGGTGGCGCTCAGCGCAACCGAGCCCAGCGGAGTCACCCTGACCTTCAGCCCATCTACCGTCAAAGCGGGGGCGAGCGCCACCGCAACTCTGACTGTGGCCGCAAACGCCGTGGCGCAGACGGCCGGCATCGCAATCAACGCTACCGGAACCGGAGTGAACGCATCGGTTACGGCATCGGCGACGGTCAACCTGACGGTCCTTCAGGGGCCAACCTTGAGCCTGAGCGCGGCCAACGCGAGCGTAACCCTGGTTCAGGGGAAGACGGCAACGCTCCAGGTGACTGCCACTGCTGGCGGAGCGTTTGCCGGCGTGGTCTCATTCAGCGCGGCGGGACTGCCCGCCGGTGTGACAGCGACCTTCAGCCCGGCATCCTTTAACGGCAGCGTCACCGCCAGCGCTACCTCGACCGTTACTCTCAAGGCCGCGCTGACGGCATCGTTGACGCCGGGAACTCTGGCCATTACGGCTTCAGGAGACGGACTGAAGGCGACGGCTTCGGCTGCGGTGCAGGTGACGCCCGCGCCGGCAATCAAGCTGGCGCTTTCGCCCTCCTCGGTCAGCATGACATCCACTGGAACGCAGGCTATTGTCGTCACGCTCACCCCGGTCGGCGGAGCGAGCCTCTCTTCGACCGCGCCTGGAGCCAGCTTTCAGTTGACTGGACTGCCAACGGGCATTACCGCCAGCTGGAGCGCGGCGAGCGTGAATGCCAACGGCCAGGCGCAGGCTACGGTTACCTTGAGCGGAAGCAAGGCGGTGGTGACCTCAAGCACTAAGCCGACCGTGACGGTGAAGAACACGGACCTTGCGACCGGAGCCGTCTATACGGCGACGGCGCAGATTTCGCTGTCTGTGACCCGCTCGATGGCGTTGCACCCCGAGCCCATCCATCCCCGGTGAATCTGCTGGAGCTTGGAGCGCTAAGCCAGGCGGTCGAAGGCCGCCTGCGCTTTGCTTGAAATCGTGGCATGGGTTTCCGCCAGATTGTAGTGAATCTCCAGCACACAGGCGGGCGGCTCGGCCAGCCCCTTGAGCGCTCCGGTGGCCGCCGGCCAGTCGATATTGCCATCGCCCGGCCACAGGTGCTCGTCGCGCACCGCGTGGTTGTCGTGGGTGTGCACGGAGACGATGCGGCTGCCTAGTGTCGCAATCGCCTCGGCGATGCCGACGGTGATGTGCGCGTGGCCCAGGTCGAGGCAGGCGCCCAGGCGCGTCAAGTGGCCCAGCGCGAAAATCTCCATCAGGTGCTCGGGCGTCGTCGGTTCGCTGACCAGATTTTCGGCCAGCAGGCGAACCCCGAGCGGCCGCGCAAAGGCGTCCAGATGTTCGAGCGCCGTGAGCGCGTGCTCCTGGGTGCGGGGCGACCAGGCATCGTCGCGCTCGCCCAGATGCACCACCAGATTTTTGAAGTGGATGTATTCGGCGGTTTCGAGCGCGCGCTTGATCTCGTCCATGGCGTCGATGCGGCGGGACTTCTCCGGGTGCAGCAGATTGACAGCCGGGGCGCCGGCTCGGCCCATCTCGCGGTCGGGAAATAGCGGCGCATGCATCGACCAGGGCTCAAGCGTATTGGACGCGAACCAGCCGGCCAACTCCTGCACATGCTCGCGGCTGGTGTAGTCGAAGTGCTGGCGCGCCGCGAAAATCTCTACCGCCTCGGCACCGCCACGCCCTGCCAGCTCCAGCAGGCCCGGATGCAGGCGCTCTTTCAGGAAAACGTGTGTCGAAAGACATCGCAGCATGGCAGCGGAACCCCCACGGCCCGGATACAGCCCAACGGCTCGGCTCAGGCGCTAGGGATATTGTCGCATTTTTGCTGCTTCTGGAAGAAAAAGCCTCGATGAATCAGTTGAATGCGGCCGGACGATGGCCGGGAAAGAGCCGCTCCGCTCTACCTCGCAAGCAATAGCGTCGACAGCGGCATCGCAATGATGCGCGGGTCGCGCACGGAGACGTCATCCTCAAGCGTCACAAGAATGCCGAAGGATGCGTTGTAGGGGGTCTTTTCTAGAAACGATCGCAAACCGACTGTGTCGTTGTAGTCGATCCGCCGCCGGTACTTGATCTCGATCGGAATCCGCGTTTCGCCGATGGTGAGCACGAAATCCACTTCCGGTTCTGTCGGGCGCTCCGGAAAATGCGCGACGTTCAACCCGATGATCGAGCGGAAGAAATATCCGGCGACGCTTTCGGCAATGCGGCCCGCGAGATCAGTCAAGTGTGGCGTTTGAATCAGCCGTTCCGGTGTAAGAGGGACCACCTCCTGCAGCCACGCCGCCCTCAAAGCGTGGTCGCATAAGCAGAGTTTCGCCGCGCCTTTGCTCCGCTTCAGGCGAAGCTCCAGCGGCTGGATCATACGCAGGAGCATCGTTCCATCGAGAAATTTCATGTAAGCGTTGATCCTTTGGATGCCGATGTTGGCGTTCATCGCATCCTGCAGTTCTCGCAGGTAGGACGCCGGCTTTGGAGACTGTCCGATGTACCGGCAGGAGATGCGAAAGACCTCTTCGAGCAACTGTTCGTCCCGGCGCTTTCCGCGTTCCCCCACGCGAAGGTCATGCTGGATGGCGCGGCGCACAACTGTCTCGTTGAGCGCATTGGCAATTTCTTCCCAGGTGGCGTCGGGGTTGGTTTGCGCCACGGGGTATGCTCCGCGTTCGGAAAAATGCGTAAAGCCGAAATCCCGCTTCGCTTTCTCCTCGACGCCGAGAGCCGCGAGTTCCTCCCAGAAACTTCTTTCCTTCATGGGGCCGGGGCCGTTGTCGAGCATTTTCCTCACGGTGCCGCCTTCCCGCCATTCGATGATTTCGCGCAGCAACAGGGGACCGATTTCCAGGGTGGTAATGCGTCCGGCCAGGCTGTCGCGCCCGGCCTCGATGCGCAGCGCGGAGCTGCCTGTAAGGAGAACGCGCAGCCCTCGGTTCAAATCGACGAGGTGCTTGGCTTGCGGAGCCCAGTCGCCCTGATTCTGGACTTCGTCAAAGAAAAAATAGGCTTTTCGCCCTCCCTCAAGGGCGGAATTCAGGGTCTGGCGAAGAACCGTAGTGGCGTACCATTGAGCGATTTGAAGAATGGGGTTCGTCAGCTTCCGCAAGTCGTTCAGGTCGTCGAATTGCACACGAAGAATTCTCTCCGGTTCGACCCCGCGCTGGAGAAGTTCGCTGATGATTTGGTTTTGGAGCGTGGTTTTACCGACCTGCCTGGGGCCTCGCAACACCGTAATCGGGGCAAGTCCTTGGTCCAGACTGCGAATGGCGGCGGGAAATAACCAACGTTTTCGGAAGGGGAGATTGGCGATCGTCTCCCCCCGCCACCAGGGATTCTGGTCGCGAACGATTTGTTCGAGGCTCCCCGGAAGCCGTTCGAAAAGGCCAGGCGTGTCCACATCGCCATGGTATCTGAAATGGGGGATTGCGCCGAGTCTTCAGTACCCCGCCGCTTTGCCGAAGTGGTTGCGGTGGTCCTGGCCGCCGGAAAGCTCTCCGGTCTTGAGATCGACAGCGATACACTCGCCGTCCGACCAGTGGCCCTTGCTCACCGACAGATCGTAGCCGAGAGCCTTGAGCGCGTCCTGCGTCGCCGCCGGAAAGCCCGGTTCGAGAAAAAGCTTGTCAGGCAGGTACTGGTGGTGGAAGCGCGGCGCATCGACCGCCTGCTGGATGTTCAAGCCGCCCTCGGTGGTCGAAAGAAAGATGTTGGCGACCGTGGTGATGATCCGCGCGCCGCCCGGTGAGCCGAGCACGTAGCGCAGCTTGCCGTCTTCCAAAACAATGGTCGGAGTCATCGACGAGAGTGGCCGCTTGCGAGGCGCAATGGCGTTAGCCGGCCCCTGGATCAGGCCGAACATGTTGGGCACACCCATCTTGGCCGCAAAGTCGTCCATCTCGTCGTTGAGCAGAAAGCCGAGGCTGCCCGCAGTCACATCCGAGCCGAAGGCGTTGTTCAGGGTGGTGGTCACGCTGACCGCGTCGCCGTCTTTGTCGACGACCGAATAGTGCGTGGTGTCCGGCGAGTCCTTCCTGGACCCGGCGGTGGTGGGCGCGGGCGGCAGAAATCCCGCCGGCCGCTTCAGATCGGCGCTGGGGGTAGCCTTGTCCGTAATCGAGGCGCGCCACGCATCGGCGTACTTTTTCGAGAGCATCGCGGCGACGGGAATCGTGTTGAAGTCCGGATCGCCCAGGTAATCGCTGCGGTCCATGTAGGCGCGGCGGTAGGCTTCGGTGACGGTGTGAATCCACTCCGGTGTGCGGTCGCCGAACTTGCTCAGGTCGTACGGCTCCAGAATATTGAGCGCCGAGAGCAGAACTACGCCTCCGGACGACGGCGGAGGCGCGCTGATGACCGTGTAGTTGTGGAAGCTGCCGGTGAGCGGCGTGCGCTCCTTCACTTCATAGTGGGCCAGGTCGTCGAGGGTGATGAGGCCGCCGCCTTTTCTTAGGTCGGCGACCAGCTCCGCGGCCAGCTTGCCGTGGTAAAAGTCGCCGGGGTCGGCGGCGATGCGCTTCAGCGTCCGCGCCAACTCCGGCTGCTTGAAAATTTCGCCGGTCTCATAGAATTTGCCGTCCCGCTGGAAGATGCGCTTGGTGTCGGGAAAGAGCGCCAGGCCGGGGTAGTGGAGTTCGTGGGCTTCGTCCTCGGTGAGCGCAAAACCCTGCTCAGCAAGCCGAATCGCCGGCGCCATCACTTTGGCCAGTCCCAGCTTGCCGTATTTCTTCTCGGCGTAGGCCATGCCGGCGACCGAACCCGGCGTTGCGATGGCGCGGTAGCCGGTGATGCTCGAGTGCAGGTCGCTTCCCGGCAGCACATTGCCCTCGGCGTCCAGATACATATCGGCGGTAGCCGCCGCCGGGGCCTCTTCGCGGTAGTCGAGGAAGGTGGCGTGGCCGTCGTGGGTGCGGATGAGCATGAATCCGCCGCCGCCGAGGTTCCCCGCCACCGGATGCACCACGGCCAGCGCAAAGCCGGTGGCGACCGCCGCGTCCACGGCGTTGCCTCCCGCCTCGAGGATTTCCATGCCGGCATCGGCCGCCAGGTGATGGACGCTCACCACCATGCCGTGCGCGGCCTTCACCGGCTGTTCGTCGCGATAGGGGATCGCGTTTCCCCCGGGGGCCGCGTCCTGCGCGAACACGCCAGTGCCGGGGAGGGCGGAAATGCCCAAAGTCAGTGCCGCAAACGTCGAGAGCCGGGATGGGATGAGCGTAGGCATCGGATTGCGTCCATCATAACTCGGAAACCGCGCTCAACCGGACGCAACTGTTTTGCCGGCCCATTCCGGCCAGGTGCGCGGCTCGAAAATAGTTTCCAAACCTTCGCCGTCACGGCGCTTGCGTCGGATAAGCTCTTCGATAAGGCATCCCCGCCGCTGAACCGTTCCGCATCCCTTCAGGAGTCCCTTCACCATGCGTATCCCTTCTCTTTTCCGCGTTCCTTTCCTGGCCGGGTTTGCCGCCGCAACCGGAATGACACCTGTACCCGGTTCGGCCCAGGTGCAGGAGCGGCCCGACCCCTACGTCTGGCTCGAGGACATCCACAGCGACCGCGCCATGGCCTGGGTGAAGGCCGAGAACGAACGCGCCGCCAAGGTCCTCCAGGCCGATCCCCGTTACGCCGAGTTCAAGGCTGAGGCACTCAAAGTCCTGGAATCGCCCGATCGGCTCGCCATGCCGGTTTTTCGCGACGGCACCGTCTACAACACCTGGCAGGACGCGGCCCATCTGCGCGGCATCGTGCGCAAGACCACCCTGGCCGACTACCTGACCCCCCAGCCCAACTGGCAGACGGTCATCGACTACGACGCCCTGGCCAAGACCGACAACGAGCGCTGGGTGCAGCACGGACTCAACTGCGTCTACCCCGGCGACAGCCTCTGCCTCGTCGGCCTCTCGGCCGGCGGAGAAGACGCGGACACGCTCCGCGAGTTCGACCTGAAGACCGGGAAGTTCATCGCCGCCGATGCGGGCGGCTTTGTGCTGCCCAAGGCCAAGCACCGCGTCGCGTGGGTGGATAAAGATACCCTGCTGGTGGCCAGCGACTGGGGCGCGGGCACCATGACCCAGTCCGGCTACGCCTACATTGTGAAGGAATGGAAGCGCGGCCAGCCGCTCGATCAGGCGAAGGAAATCTTCCACGGCAGCGCTTCGGACGGCGGTTACGGCGTTTCGCCCTTTGTCCTCAACGACGCGCAGGGCCATCGGGCAGTCACGATCGTCCGCCCGCTCAGCACCTTCGAGTTTGAAATCTCGCTGGTCACCTCTGGCGGCGTCAAGCTGCTCGCTCTGCCCAAAAAAGCCCAGCCCGCCGGCCTGCTGGACGGCCAGTTGATCGTAGCCATCGACGAGCCCTGGAAGCCGGAAGGCTCGGAGAAGACCTTCGCCGAGGGCAGCGTCCTGGCGCTGGATCTGGTTGCCGTCGAAAAGGACGCAACCCATCTCAAGCCAACGGTCGTCTTCGCGCCCACCGCCGAGGAGTTCGAGCAGCAGGTCGCCGAGACGCGCAACCATCTGCTCATCACCACGCTCGACCACGTCCAGGGCCGCGCCTACGAGTACACGCGATCGAAATCCGGCGCATGGACGCGCAGGAAGCTCGAAGTGCCGGACAATCTCACGGTCGGCGTGGTCACCACCGACGAGTCCGACGACAAGTTTTTCCTCTCGCTCACCGGCTTCCTCACGCCGTCCTCGCTGGAGTTGGGTGATGCCGCCACGGGCGAGCTGAAGACGGTGAAGACCCTCCCGGCTCAGTTCGACGCCTCGAAAGACGTGGTCGAGCAACTGGAGGCGACCTCCAAAGACGGCACCAAGGTCCCGTATTTCGTGGTTCACGCCAAAGACATCCGCTACGACGGTTCGAACCCCACGCTGCTGACGGCCTACGGCGGTTTTCAGGTCTCGGAGACCCCGCGCTACAACGGCGTGACAGGTAAGCTGTGGCTGGAGCATGGCGGCGTCTATGTGCTGGCCAACATTCGCGGCGGAGGGGAGTTCGGCCCCGCCTGGCATGAGGCCGGTTTGACCGTCCATCGCCAGCGCATCTACGACGACTTCGCCGCCGTCGGCGCGGATCTTGTGGCGCGCAAGATCACTTCGCCGCGCCATCTGGGCATTGAGGGCGGATCGAACGGTGGCCTGCTGATGGGCGTCGAGTTCAACCAGCACCCGGATCTGTGGAACGCTGTCGTGATCCAGGTACCGCTGCTCGATATGCTGGGATTCGAACACATGTCGGCCGGCGCGTCGTGGGTGGGCGAATACGGCTCGGTCACGGTCCCCGAGCAGCGCAAATTCCTGGCCTCGATCTCGCCTTACAACAACCTCGATCCGGCGAAGAACTACCCCGAGCCGCTGATCTTCACTACTACCAAGGACGATCGCGTCGGCCCGGTCCACGCGCGCAAGTTCGCCGCGCGGATGGAGGAGTTTCACAAGCCGTTTTTCTACGACGAAATCACCGAAGGCGGCCACGGCGCCGGTGCGGATTTGAAGGAGCAGGCGGGGACGTTCGCCGAGACCTTCGTTTATCTGACGCGCAAGCTGGTGGATTGAGCAGGATTCGTCGAGCGAGTTGTATCGAGTTTAGCGAGTTTATCGAGAAAAGATAAACTCGCTAAACTCCCTATCCAAATCCATGCGCTCTCATCCATCTGCATTTGCCCTCTCCTGGGCCTGCGTCCACCTGACTCGAAACCCAGCCGATTCAGTTTCGTCGGCTTGGATGGCAGACACACTGGCAATTGTGAACTCATACACCAGAAGCTACTTATGCCGACAACAGTACGTTCCCACGCAAAGATCAATCTCGGCCTCGGCATCGGCGCGCCGCGGGCGGACGGCTTTCATGGGCTGGCGACGGTTTACCAGACGCTGGCGCTCCACGATCTGGTCACCGTCTCCGCGCGAGCGGCCTCCCCGACTTCCATTCGGATCACTTCCAACGACCGGCGTGTCCCTTCCGACAGCCGCAACACGGCCTGGAAGATGGTGGATATGGCGCTGGCGTCGCTGGGAATTTGCGCGGAGGTTGCGATCCATATCGACAAGAAGCTGCCGATTCAGGGTGGCCTTGGCGCAGGATCGGCCAATGCTGTTGCGGCTCTTATCGGCCTTGAAGCGGAATTGGCAGCCTTCGCCGCGAAGAATGCCAACTGGGGCGCGGAACGCTTGCGGATTGCCGCCCAGGTCGGCTCCGACGTGCCGCTGTTCCTCATCGGCGGCGCCGTGCTGGGACTGGACCGCGGGCAGTCCGTTTTTCCGCTGCCCGACCTCGAATCGACCCATTGCGTGGTCGCGACTCCGGCGGTTGGGGTCTCCACGCCGCAGGCTTTTCGCGACTGGGACGCGCTTTGCGAACGCTCCGGGTTGACCCAGAACGCAAGTGACGCTAAACTAGGGGAGTTGAGCCGCGCCTATGCAGCCTCCTTTACGGGGGTAGATGCTTGGAGCAGCTCCTCCGGTGTCTTTCCACATGAGAAAGACCTGGCCGGACCTCAGGTGTCCGCGCTTGTCCGCACCGGGATAGCGAACGACTTCGAACAAGTTGTCTTTCCGCAGCATCCCCTTCTGAGCGAGATCAAGCGCACCCTTGCGGCTTCCGGCACTCCGGAGGCAGCCCTTCATGCGTCGTTGTCCGGGTCCGGTTCCGCTCTCTACGGTCTTTACCGAGACCGGCGAGATGCCGAAGCAGCCTTCGAACGACTGGCCGCGATGGGAGTGCCTAGCTTGTTGACCCGCACCCTCCCGCGCCCAGCCTACTGGCGGGAAATGCTTCTGCAATCAGGCACTTGACAGCCGTTCGCGCTAGGGTGGAAACTCGCGTCCGGTTGGTAGGGGCAAGTTTACTGGGCGATAGACTAATGGTAGGTCAAGTGCCTTTGACGCACTTCGTCTAGG
>Ga0116230_10003927_pt1 | contig 14525 bp, 11 predicted proteins | sample S1TSphfallax_3_FD_88678 | JGI IMG/M metagenome (GOLD analysis project Ga0116230, IMG submission 88678) | Host-associated microbial communities from peat moss isolated from Minnesota, USA - S1T2_Fd - Sphagnum fallax MG | ecosystem: Host-associated > Plants > Peat moss > Unclassified | place... | reverse complement strand
TCGCTCACCATCGGCTATGTCGGCCCGCTAAAACTGTCGGATAACGCGGGCGCGTAGAACCGTCATTGCGAGTGAAACGAAGCAATCCATACTATTTTCCAGTGTTTGCTGAATTGCTTCGCTTCGCTCGCAATGACGGCTCGATAAGCCTTGGATGACAGGAGCTTTTGGCATGACGATTCTGATCGAAGAGAGCGATGCCTCACCGGATGTCAAAGCGATCTACGACGACATTAAGGCCACGCGCAAAGTCGATTGGATCAATAATTTCTGGAAGGCCATGGCGCGCCATCCCGCGACGCTGAAACGTATGTGGGACAATATCAAACAGGTGATGGCACCCGGCGCGATCGATCCTCTGACCAAGGAAATGATCTATATCGCGGTGAGCATCACCAATAATTGCCGCTATTGCATCGCCTCGCATTCCGCCGCGGCGCGCGCCAAAGGCATGACCGATGCGCAATATGCCGAATTGCTCGCAGTGATTGGCCTCGCCAATGAAACGAACCGGCTCGTGCATGGCTATGATGTGCCGGTCGATCCGCAATTTCTGACGGATTAAGGCTGCTCGTAATTGCCGGGCGGGTGTGCGGCGCGGTTTCGAATACCGGCGAAGTCCTGCTCGCGGATGATCCTGCCATCGATATAGACATCTTCAAGCAGGTTCACTTCATCCGGGCCGCGTTCATCCTCGCGAATGGTCGTGATACGCTCCTGGCGTAAAACCACCGCGAGCCGCCCCTTTTTCGAGGCCTTACCAGGGTCGGTCGCCGGGTCCTTGAAGACATCCATCCAAGGTGCATCTTCGCCAAGCTTAATCGCGCTTGCCTTCATGGCGAATTTCATCGTGTCTCTTGTGACAGTCTGCAAGAGTTCGCCGCCCATGCCGAAGGCGATATTTTCGGCTGAATAGCCCTTGGCTGCCAAGTTCGACAAGATCACATCGATCGAGCGTTCATTGATGCCGTCGCCTTGCAAAACCTTCAGATATTTCGGCAAGACGCGATAGCCCTTGCCATTCTCTGTTGTGCCGAATTTTTGCGCCAGCAGATCGACGCATTCGACCGGAACCACCGCGGGATCGCCTGAGTCTGGCCGGGCTACGACAAGCGCGCCAGACTGCTCAATCTTGGCTTTGAGATTGGTGCCGAGCATTTCGCGCAACGCCCGGTAAACATCATAACTATCGACTGGCATCGCCACCACCTTGCCGGGCTTGGCGAACTGGTCGAGCATATTTTCAAAGGCCTGCTCCTCGTTGGCGCGCCCCCAAGACGTGATGGTCGAATGCTCGGCGGCCGGAATGGAAAACCCGGCCATGCGCTCGCCATAAATCCGGCGGGCCAAGCGGACGCCGGCATAAGTGTCGCTGCCTAAGAAATTAACGAGATGAGCGCAGCCGCCAATCGCCGCCGTCTCATGGCTCGATGTTCCGCGCGATCCAAAATCATGCAGCATGAAGGGCAAGGAGGCTTCGGGATCGTCCGAAGTTTTTTCGAGCCAGCTGCGGATATTCTGTTTGATCGTCATCGAGCGCGTGGCAACCGTGACCGGATACCAAATCCGCATCAATTGCGTTTCGAGATAGGACGGCAGCCACCAGAAATCGGCATCGGTATTGGTGATTTGAACCAGCGGCGTGGAGGTCGGGACAATAGAACCCTCGGGCAAGGCCTGAATGCGCACCGGCGGCAGGCCGCCATGGCGCTTCAGCATTAACCGCCAGCCCTGCTCGTTGAAAGGCTCGCCATGGGCTTCGAATTCCCATTTCGCAGCCTCGATCTGCGCCGCGGTGATGGGCTTGATGCCTTTGAGGTAAATCTGCAGGCCGAAAAACAAGACGTTTTTATAAGCGCCGCCGCGCGACTCGATATAGCTAGAAACATGGGTGGTGCCGGGCGGATATTGCAGAAAATGCGAGGCCTTATAGCTGTCCGTATCGAAAATGAGGCCGTCTTGGTCATCGCACAAAGGTCAAAACCCTTTTGATCATCGCAAAAAGCGACGATAGCCTTCACCTTTGGCGCGAGAAAAGGGTTTCTACCTTCCTTGACGGCTTTGTCCGCCCCTTCTAAAGTGTAATTTCCAGTTTTATTTGAAATTGGATTGGCAGGCCTAAGCTCATTGAGGAGCGCGGCTCACGCCCGGCAGCGCGTTGCGCCCCCGGGCGCGTTTTGTGTTGGGGCGATGGGTTGAAAGCCTTCATGCGTCGAGGCGTTGCTACGCAAGCTCGTCCGCATGAGGGCATAGACCGGCCTCCCCTGCCCTCACCCTGAGGAGGCCGCCATAGGGCGTTGCACTGCAACGCCCGTCGCAAGCAAAAAGCGATGGCAGCCGTCTCGAAGGGCGAGGGTTACGAAATCATTTTCCGGCCGTCTGTAAAGATCCGGCCGGTGATCCCACCTTTTCCATCAGGAAAAGGTCAAAAGGAGCAAACCATGTTCGAAGGGCTTTCTGAAAAGCTCTCTGGCATATTCGATCAGCTGACGCGGCGCGGCGCCCTCACCGAAGAGGATGTCAACGTTGCCATGCGCGAGGTCCGCCGCGCGCTGCTCGAAGCCGATGTCGCGCTCGACGTCGTGCGCTCCTTTGTCGACAAAGTGAAAAACCGCGCCGTCGGCGCCAATGTCGTGAAGTCCGTCACGCCTGGCCAAATGGTCATCAAGATCGTCAATGACGTTTTGATCGAGACTTTGGGCGCCGAAACCGATCCGATCAATCTCGATGCCGCGCCGCCCGTCGCGATCATGATGGTCGGCCTGCAAGGCGCCGGTAAAACGACGACCACGGCGAAGATCGCCAAGCGCCTCACCGATAAAATGAAGCGCAAGGTCTTGATGGCCTCGCTCGACGTGAAACGCCCGGCCGCGCAAGAGCAGCTTGCCGTGCTCGGCAAGCAGGTCGGCGTCGATTGCCTGCCGGTCATCGCGGGCCAGACGCCGGTGCAGATCGCAACGCGCGCCGAACAAGCAGCCCGCCTGCAAGGCTATGATGTGGTTTTGCTCGATACGGCGGGCCGCACCCATATCGACGAAGCCCTGATGGCCGAGATGGTGGAGATCAAAAACGTCTCCCATCCGCATGAAATTCTGCTTGTCGCCGATAGCCTGACCGGCCAGGACGCGGTCAATCTCGCCAAAAACTTCAACGACCGCGTCGGCATTACCGGCATCGTGCTGACCCGTATCGATGGCGATGGACGCGGCGGCGCGGCGCTTTCCATGCGCGCCGTGACCGGCAAGCCGATCAAGCTTTTGGGCACCGGCGAAAAGATCGATGCGCTCGAAGAGTTTCATCCAGACCGCATCGCCAACCGCATTTTGGGCATGGGCGATATTGTGTCGCTCGTCGAGCGGGCGGCTGAAAATATCGATGCCGAAAAAGCCCAGAAAATGGCGGACAAGCTCCGCAAGGGGAAGTTCGATCTCGAAGATCTCGCCGATCAATTGGCGCAAGTCGAAAAGATCGGCGGCCTTGGCGGGATCATGGGCATGCTGCCCGGCATGGGCAAGATCAAGGATCAATTATCCGCCGCGCATCTGGACGAAAACGTCTTCAAGCGTCAGCGCGCGATCATTCTTTCGATGACGCCGCAGGAGCGCCGCAACCCGGATATTTTGAAGGCCTCACGCAAAAAGCGCATCGCGGCCGGCTCCGGCATGAAAGTCGAAGACGTCAATAAGCTGCTCAAACAGCATCGCCAGATGGCTGATATGATGAAGGCGATGGGCGGCGGCAAGCGCGGCGCCTTGGGTAAGATGGGCCAAATGCTCGGCATGGGCGGCGGCAATCCTTTCGGCGGAGGCAATCCTTTTGGTGGAGGAATGGGCGGCATGCCAATGCCATCTGCCGAAGAGATCGCCGCGATCCAAAAGCAAATGGGCGGCAAAATGCCCGCGGGTTTAGGCGGAGGCATGCCGAAACTCCCCGAGGCACCGCCCGCCAATCTGCTTGCACCGAAACCTAAATTGCCCGGTCTTCCCGGCCTTGGCGGCTTCAAATTGCCGGGCCTCGGCGGCGGCGGATTCAATCCGCTCTCAGGCAAAAAGAAATGACAGATCGTCAGTCCATTCAAACCACACACTCGTAAGGAAACTCAGTATGTCTGTTAAAATTCGTCTGTCGCGCGGCGGCGCCAAGAAGCGTCCCTATTACCGCATCGTTGTCGCGGATTCGCATTTTGCCCGCGATGGCCGCTTCATCGAGCGCATCGGCTCGTTCAATCCGTTGAAGCCGAAGGATGCTGAGGACCGCGTGGTGCTCGATACGGAAAAGGCGCAGGCCTGGATCGCCAAGGGCGCGCAGCCGACCGATCGCGTCGCACGGCTCCTCGAAGCTTTGGGCGTCGGCAAGCGCGAGCCGAAGAACAATCCGAAACATGGCCTGCCGAAGAAGAAGGCCCAGGAGCGCGCCGCCGCGCAGGCCGCTGCTGCCGAAAAGGCCGCCGCCGCTGAGGCGTCTGCTTAATATCAACTCCGTCATTGCTAACGGGCACTTATCTAGCCGTCATGCGCGGGCCTGACCCGCGCATCCAGGCACCTAACTGATAATAGATCACGATGAAACGTGATCGATTTCAAAAGTGTAGAGCGGGATGCGGGCGGAAAACCGCACACACTTTTCCTCATCCCGCTCTAGACAGGTGCCATGATGGCCGGGTCAAGCCCGGCCATGACGGTGATCGGGATTATTGGTCCAGAGAAACCGAATGGGAAAAGAGCTTGTCCTCGTTGGAAAATTTGGTGCCGCGCATGGCATCAAGGGCGAGGTGCGGCTCCAATCCTTCACCGGCGATCCAGCGGCGATCGGCCGTTATAAGCCGCTCAGCGACGCAGCAGGGCGGCCGTTTACACTGACATCGCTGCGCCACGTGAAAGGCGATCTCTTCGTCGCACGGGTCGAAGGGATCAAGGATCGCACGGCGGCGGAAGCGCTCGTCAATCGCGAGCTCTTCGTGCCGCGCGCGGCTCTGCCGCCGCCCGACGAAGATGAGTTCTATCTGACCGATCTTATCGGTCTCGATGCCCGCGTCGCATCCGGCGAACGGCTTGGCACAGTCCTCAATATTTTGAATTTCGGCGGCGGCGATATTTTGGAAATCGTGCCGGAAGGCGGCGGCGAAACATTGCTGCTGCCTTTCACGAAAGAGGTCGTGCCGGAAATCAATCTCGCCCGCCGGGAGGTGATCGTTGTGCCGCCTGTCGAGATCGACGCTTCGGCTGAGAGCGATGAGCCAGCGGCGCAACCGGCCTCGCAAAGTGCCGCGCCAGCCTCCAGCCGCTAGCATGTGGCGCGCTGAAGTTTTCACGCTTTTCCCGCGGATGTTTCCAGGTCCGCTCGGCAAATCGCTCGCGGGCGATGCGCTGCGGCGCGGACTTTGGCAGCTGGCCGCGCATGATATACGCGATCAGGGCATCGGCAGGCACCGCGCCGTCGATGACACGCCGTCTGGCGGCGGCCCTGGCATGGTGATGCGCGCCGATGTGATCGCGGCCAGCGTCGACGCCGCGATCGAAAAAGACGATCCGCGCCCGCGCCTTTTGATGAGTCCGCGCGGCCAGCCCTTGACCCAGGCGCGTGCGCGCACAATCGCGGCGGCAGAAGGCGTCATCGTGGTTTGCGGCCGGTTTGAAGGCATAGACGAGCGCGTGATCGCGGCGCGGCGCTTGGAAGAAATCTCGATCGGCGATTACGTCCTTTCGGGCGGCGAACTCGCAGCCATGGTCTTGATCGATGCCTGTGTGCGGCTTCTGCCCGGCGTCATGGGCAAGGAAGCCTCGGGCGATGACGAAAGCTTCGAGAATGGCCTGCTCGAATATCCGCATTACACCAAGCCGCGCACATTCGAAGGGGTGGACATCCCCTCAGTGCTTCTCTCCGGCGATCACGCCAAGATCGAAGCCTGGAGGCGCGCCGAAGCCTTGCGGCTCACGCAAGAACGGCGGCCCGAGCTTTTGGAGAAAGCGCAGCGGGTGGAAACGAAGAAGGGTTAACAGCGCGATTCAAACGACCAGCCGCTCAATCGATGAAATCTCTAACCCGGCTTTCGCCTTGATGCGTGCAACCGCCTCCGCCAAAGGCTCGCTCGCCACCTGCATATGATGCGCATTGGCGTGCAGCAGCTCATGCGCATCGCGCATGATTCCGACATGCCCCTTCCAGAAAACCACATCGCCGCGTTTCAAGCCGGTGAGCGTTTCATCAAAGGCGAGATCGGTGCCGAGGTTCTTTTCCTGCAAATCCGTATCGCGCGGGGCGGCTTGCCCGGCCGCCGCCAAAGCCAGTTGTACGAGCCCCGAACAATCGACGCCAAGCGGCGACTTGCCGCCCCAAAGATAAGGCACGTGCAAAAGCCGCTCTGCAACAGTGACAAAGTCTTTTTCATAATCTTGGCAAGGCAAGGCATGCGCGGCGAAAATAAAGCCGCCTTGCGCCAGCCTTAAAAAATTACCCTCGCTGCCCGCGATACTGAGCTCCGCGTTGAGCGGCAAAGCGCCCATGACCGGCAATTTCATATTGGCGCCGGGATAGATGAATGTGCGGTTGACCGTGACACGATGCGTCGAAGCGCAGGGCCCCTCTGCCAAAGCCTGCATCGAGAGATAGCCGACATACTGATCGCGCTTGAGCTGTACCCAGCCCCAGCCCTCTTCCATGTCGTAGAGCATGACCTCTTCGCCATAGAGGGCCTGCGTATCGATCCAGGCTTCCGGCGATGGCACGGGCCGGAGGTCCGCCACTTCCGCGACGATGTGCATTGGACGGCCTTCGACAAAGCGTGCCGACTCGACCGCGCCTTTTAAATGCGCCGCGGCGAGATCCGGCCGGGCCGGTGTAAGGCGCCGGTCGAACGCGCTCACATCCCCTCGTCAGGCAAGGTTGGCGAGATCATCAAAGCTCAGGCCTTGGAACGGACCCTGCCCCTTATGGCGCATGACGATGCGGCGCGGCTTTTCTTCTGGTCCTTGGACGCGTTCGCCAGCGCCATAGCGGTCCTCGACGAGATCGAAAAGCAAGCGCGCGACCTGGACCTCCGCGCCTTCCGGACATGCCGGTTTGGCCGATTGTGTCCAAGCATAAAGATCGAAATGGACCCAGGATTTCGTCTTCTCGACAAAGCGCCGCAGGAAGAGCGCCGCTGTGATCGATCCCGCGAATGACCCGCCGGTTATATTGTTCAGATCGGCGATCTTGCTCTCGAGCATCTTGTCATAACCGTCCCACAGCGGCAGGCGCCAGACGGGATCCTGCGTGGCTTTTCCATAAGCCTCGATATCGGCCGCGAGCGCATCATCCATGGTGTAAAACGCCGGCAGATCCGGGCCAAGGGCGACCCGCGCCGCGCCGGTCAGCGTCGCGAAATCGAGCAGAAGCTCCGGTGCTTCATCATCTGCCAAAGACAAGGCGTCAGCCAGGATCAAACGGCCCTCGGCGTCGGTATTGCCGATCTCAACCGTCAGCCCTTTACGGCTCGGATAGACGTCTCCCGGACGGAAGGCGAGCGCGGAAATCGCATTCTCGACGATGGGCAGCAAGACGCGCAAGCGCACCGACAGATTACCGTCCATGATCATCGAGGCAAGAGCGAGAGCAACGGCGGCGCCGCCCATATCCTTTTTCATCATCCCCATGGCGGAGCCGGGCTTGATATCCAATCCGCCAGAATCAAAGCAAACACCTTTACCAACCAAGGTCACCTTGGGATGCGCCGGATTGCCCCATGAAAAATCGACAAGGCGCGGCGCCTTATCCGCCGCGCGGCCGACCGCGTGAATCAAGGGAAAATTGTTTTGCAGCAGCTTGTCGCCGCGCGTGACGATCGCCTTGGCGCTAAAGCGGCTTGAGACTTTCAGCGCGGCATTTTCAAGCGCATCGGGGCCAAGATCGTTGGCAGGCGTATTGATGAGGTCGCGCCCAAACTTCACCGCATCGGCAACGCGCTCGACACGAGTCGTATCGACTTCTTGCGAGGGCGAAAGCTCCGGTCCGTGCGTGACATGCGATTTATATTTGCCGAATTTATAGGAGGCGAGAAGCCAGGAGAGCGTCGCCAGCTCGAGATCATGCGGCTGATTCGCGAAGCGATAGGTGCCGGTTGGCAAAGAGGTTGCGAGCCGTCCGGGCAAAAACAAATCTTGCGAGCGCGCGCCGGTCTTCTCAAGCCCGAAGAGAACGCCAGCGACTTTGCCGTCGGCAGCGGGCAGAATCATGGCACGGCCGGGCGATGGTTCGAAACCGCAGGCTTTGGCGAAGGCGACACTCTGCGCCGGCAACGCGGTCTGAATCTCCGGCCAAGTGTCCGCTGAGACGAAATAAATCGGCACGGCATCCGAAGCGCCAGCACGGGTGAGCGACATCGCAAACTCCTGTTGTCGAACGCCTTCGAAGATGATCCTCGAATCTGCCCCATACTGAGCCAGCCAAATGGGCGCGTTCTTAACTTTCTCTTAGGGTTAACATTTTATTGCTGTTCAAAGCCAATCACGAGATGAGGCCCGCGTGGCACTTCTGCGAAAGTCCTCTCACGTTCCAGTAAAACACCCAGCCCGTGCCATGGCAATTGCCATGATATTGGCTGCCTGCCTGGCCTCCGGGGGCTGCCAAAACACGGGCATGTCAGACGTCACGGGGTCCATCGGCGCCTCTCAAGACCGCCCGCTGCCAACCTCGGAACCAGAACTGCGCAAATATTCCGAGGAATGGGGACGCCGTTACGATGCCAATCCGGAAAGCAAGATAGCGGCCATGAATTATGCGCGGTCGCTGCGCGCGCTCACGCAATATTCCCAAGCCGTCGCCGTGATGCAGAGGCTCGCTGCCAAATTCCCGAAAGACATGGACATCCTCGGTGCCTACGGCAAGGCGCTTGCCGACGACGGCCGCCTGACAGAAGCCGCCGACGTTTTGTCCCGTTCGCACACGCCTGAACGGCCAAACTGGAGCATTCTCTCAGCGCAGGGTGCCGTCGCCGATCAGCTCGGCGACCATACGCAAGCGCAAGCCTATTACGATGCGGCTCTTAAGATCGTGCCGGATCAGCCACAGGTCCTCTCCAATCTGGGCCTCTCCTACGCTTTGGCCAAACACCTGCCCCAAGCGGAGACCACTTTGGAAAAAGCCGCCGCTCAGCCAGGCGCCGATATGCGCGTGCGGCAAAACCTGGCGCTTGTGCTGGCTTTACAAGGCAAGTTCACCGAGGCGCAAACAATCTCCAGCCGCGATCTTTCACCGATCGACGCGGCGACCAATGTCGCCGCGATCCGGCAGATGATCTCGCAATCGAACACCTGGCAGCAGATTCAGAAGGTCGATTCGAAGTCCAAGACAGCGCCAAAACCGCAGGCCGCGGCGGACCTCAATTGAACGCGTGAACGTAACGGCGCTCGAAGGCCGATACGAGATCCCATTCACTTACCAGCCACGTTTGGATCTTGGCTGGATACCTCCGCCTGAACTGGAAAAATCAAAAATTGATCGCCGCTTTGCAGATGGCGCGTCTATGATTTGATGCCCCAATCCGCAGGGCATTCATTTCCATTAAAATAGCAGCGTTTTTTTACGCAAGACGAACATGAAAAATTGAGTCATTGCGGAAATAGTCGATGGTGCTTCGTCTGAAGGACCTTTTGTTTGAACATCCCTTATCTATTGTCATCTGCATTACAGACCCCTGAACAAAGGTCGCGGCTTGTTTTCTCGCTGTTCGAACAAAGATTGCCGCTGATCGAGGGTACATTTGGTTTAGCAGGCATCTTGGTTGTTTGCACTTTGCGTACCGGCTCTTTGAGCTTTCTCATCATAGCCGCCGCGGTCATTGCCGTTTTACTTTTGCGCCTCAGCCACATGATTGCATATAAGAATGCAAACACGGCAGGCTTCACGCGGGCTGGACACGGCCCGGAGAATTGGGCGCGCGAATTTACCTTTGGCGCCGCCGTCACGGCCGTGCTTTGGGGAATTACTGACTTTTGGGTGATTTTAGGATTCCATGATCCAGAGCTGCAATTGCTCTTTTTGCTTGTCCAAGGTGGATGGATCGGCGGAGCCATCATACGTAATTCGGTTTCGCCCGCTGTCACCTATTGTCAGACACTGCTGCCGGGATTGGCTTGTTTAGGGGCCTTAGCTTTGAGCCAGCGAAGTTTGGCTCAAGTCGTGATACCGTTCGACATCGCGTATATGTTTGCTGTCCTGAGCGCAGCACGTTATTTCGGCAAACACAACATCAAACTCATGGAATCAGAGCAGAAGCTCGAGGACATGAACCAGAAATTGCTTCAGCTTACCACGACTGACGGGCTTACGGGTATCAACAACCGCCGGGGCCTAGATTCCCAGCTTACATCCGTATGGACCTCTGCGATTCGTGACGCGGGAAACGTCGCACTGTTGATGATAGATGTCGATCATTTCAAACTTTATAATGACCTCTACGGCCATGTCGCGGGGGATGATTGTTTACGATTGATCGCAAACTGCTTGACCATAACCTTGGCCCGCGGCTCTGATCTCGCAGCCCGCTATGGCGGCGAGGAATTCGCGGCTTTGCTGCCCTATACGACAGAAGCCGGTGCGCTCCACGTGGCAGAACGCTTGAAGCGAAAGTTGAGTATCGCCGCGTTGCCTCACGCCGCCAGTCCATTTGGTCAGATCACCGTCAGTATCGGTGTCGCGAGCATTGCCCCTATCGCGGGCGGCGATCAAGCCGTCCTGATCGCTAGAGCCGACCATGCCCTCTACGATGCGAAGACAGCAGGGCGCAACCAGGTCCGCTGCGCGGCTGAGGGCGTGATGTCCGGGCCATCGCAGCCTGTAGGAAGCATAGCCGAACACTCCTACTAGCTTGATATGAATCACCCCTTAGCCCTATCCCGCTTGTTCCTCAGGCAAAAAAGCTGCGGTTTAAGCCGCATGAAGGGATACAATAGGGACCACCGGAGCGAGACATCAAACTCACAGCATCGCCCACAACATTTATACGCGATTCCCGCTGTTGCCGTGATGCGCCTCGTACAACAGATTAAACTATCATGCACTTTTCGGAAACTCCGCGACTTCGTGCGCTTCCATCGCAGTCTTCAATTGAAACAGCCCCTTCTGAGCCAGCATTGCTTCAACATCAGCGGAAGGCCGCGGTTTGCTGAATAGGTAGCCTTGTACTTCATCGCAACCTTTCTTGCGCAGCAATGCCAGTTGTTCCGTGGTCTCGACGCCTTCAGCGAGTGTTGTGATTCCCAGATTCTTTCCGAGCCCGATGATGGCGCGGACGATAGCCATCGAATCGGTAGTCGAGCCCAATTCGCGAATGAAGGATTGATCGATCTTTATTTTGTCGAACGGAAAACTCCGGAGATAACTAAGCGACGAATAGCCCGTCCCAAAGTCATCAAGAGAAATTCGTATGTCGAGTTCACGAAACTTGTGCAATATGCCGAGCGTTGTATCGCTATCCTGCAAAAGCAAGGACTCGGTGATCTCAAGCTCCAGCCGTTTTGGTGCGAGGCCAGACTGAGACAGAGCGGCCATGACTGATAGGATCGGATCGCAGTTTTTAAATTGGACAGTGGACAAATTGACCGCGACTGAAATGTCTTTCGGCCAGGAAGCCGCGTCGATGCAAGCTTGGCGCAGAACCCAGTCGCCGATTGGAACGATCAAACCGGTTTCTTCTGCGAGAGGAATGAAATTCGCTGGCGAAATCATGCCGCGAAGCGGGTGATTCCATCGCACCAGGGCTTCGAAACACATAATTCTATCGGTATCGAGCCTATAGATGGGTTGATAATAGACTAAGAACTCATCCCTTGTGAGAGCGGCGTGCAGATCGATGAGTAACAATCGTCGTGCCTGAGCAACCGCGTCCATCCCTGTCTCGAAAAACCGATAAGCGCCACGGCCGTTTTCTTTCGCGAGAGATAGCGCTATGTCGGCATTGATCATCAGCTGATCAGGATCGCATCCATCGTTGGACTGAACAGAAATTCCGATACTCGCCCCAATGATAACTTGGTGCCCTTGGATCTCGAAAGGTTTTCCCATTTCATCGATGATTTTGCCTGCTAGAGTAGAGACCGAGGCCGGCCGCAGTTCGATATTCATTTGTACGATGGCAAACTCATCACCACCCAGTCTTGCAATTGTGTCACCCGCCCGCAAGCACCCGGTCAGACGATGACCTACAGCTTTAAGCAGATCATCGCCGATCGGACGTCCCAACGATTCATTAACGTCTTTGAAATGGTCGAGCCCAATAGAGAGCACCACAACTTGACTTTGTTTTGTCGTGTGAAGCAGAGCCTGCTCGACAAGATCACGAAAGTGATTGCGGTTCGGGAGATCGGTCAGGGTATCATGGCGCGACATGTGCGAGATTTGGGTTTGGGCGCTTTGCCAATCGGTAATATCCTCTAGGGTCGTGACCCATCCACCTTCTGGCATAGGGTTATCGGTCACTCGAAAAGTACGCGCGGGAAAAATCTCCATCACAGTAACATTGGATTTGCGCGCACGCATTCTCGCGACAAGGTTTGTGAAGTAGGTCTCAGGGTCTTGATGAAACTCTCCGGAAACCTGCCGTTGCTTAAGCAAATCCATAAGCGACCGGCCCTTCAGCGACGCATCCGAAAAGCCCGTCATGTGCGAGTAGCGCTTGTTGAAAAATGTGACGCAGCCGTCTGCATCATATATGCAAACCCCCTGAGAAAGATTCTCGATTGCACGGTCGAGCAAAACTTTCTGCTGCTGAAGTATGTCTTTGGATTGGCGCTCACGCAATGCAGCGACAAGACAGGCGCTAAGGATGATTCCAGCTAGACCGGCGACAAATGCGGAGAGGGCCTCTCGCGATAAAGATGCCGGGTTCACGGCAAGCGCCGGATCGAGCACGAAGTGCATTGCCTCCATCCCGGTGAAATGGGTTAGGAGGATGGCCAGCGTCAACAAAGCGGCGGCGGCCAAAGTGGCTTGCCAATTATTACGGCTCGCAGCCACGACAAGCGCGCCGCTGCCAAACACAATTCCAAATGCGACCGCGGCAACAACTATGGGGGCCGACCAGGTTACGCGGCCGGGCAAGTCAAGCGCGGCCATTCCTGTGAAGTGCATGACGGCAATGCCGAGGCCTGCAATGGCGCCGCCAATAGCTACGCCGCGGCTGCCATATTCGCCTCTTGCAATAATAAGTCCCGCGAACGTGATCAATATCACGGCCAGAAGCGAAATCATTGTAAGGCTAAACTGATAGCGGGAACCCAGACTGTCTTGATAGGCAAGGATGGCGATGAAATGCGTGGCCCATATGCCATAACCAGCGGCGGCAGAATCTAAGCCAAGCCAGATCCAGCGCTCGGGTCCGCCGGCCGCTAGGGCCCGTTGAAAAAGACTGATCGTAACAAGGCTTGCCAAACAGCAGACAGCGGCCGCAAGCGCGACGAGACGCCAATCGTGTTGAAATGTAAGACAGGTGAGGGATTGAAACATAAAGGTCCTATTCGACCGGAACTGGTGTAGCACCTCGCATTTTGTTAGCATTAGATATAAGTATGTTCCTCTACATACCTAATAAAACCTCTTTCTCATGCTTCAAATTATTATCAGACGATATGATATATTCTAAAGCGATGCTTGGTCTTCTTCTGAAGAATGGTTCTCAAGTATGTCTTGTGAAGTCCTCGAGTTCCAAAATACTGAGGAAAAGATACACGCCTGGAGAGATTGACTCGAAGCTCCAGCAATCACAGAGCCTGACGGCGCGGGAAAAATTGATCACTGCTTGTTTAAAACGGGCTTATGGCGGAGAGGGGGGGATTCGAACCCCCGATAGGCTTGCACCTATGCCGCATTTCGAGTGCGGTACATTCAACCACTCTGCCACCTCTCCTGAGGGATGCACCGATAAGAGCTGTGCTTTATCGTGGGTTAAGTCGAAATATCATGGCGCTTGCGCCCATACAAGTCCGCCGCCCCGGCGAGCGAAATATGCGTTCTTCCACGCTTCATCAATGCTTCAGGGCAGGTGCCGCCGCCGCGCGGGCGGGCTTCGCGACAGCAGGCGACTCAGTCAAAGGCAGCGAGGCGATTTCCTTGAGATCAGAGTCGATGATCGAATGATCCGAGCCCTGCAGTTTCAGCCGGATCAAAGTGTCGCCGTCGAACCAGACGTCGCGATTGAAATCGCCCGAAATCTTATAGTGATGCGTCTCATGCGTGATACCATTGACGGTCAATTTTTCGGAGCCGAGGTCTTTGATCTTCACGGCGAGAAGCTTGCCCGTCTGCGGATCGAGAAGCTCCGTCTGTGCATCAAAGCTCTTGTCCCAGAGACTCGCGGGCCGCAAGGTGAGCGGCGCATCGCGGTGCTTTCCATCGGCGACCACCTCAAGCTTATTGGTTCCGGGCGTCACCCTGACGCTGTGCTTCGTTCCGTTATCATCTGTCTCGGATGAGAAGGCCATGAGCTGGCCAGCCTTCCAGGTTTCGCTCTCATCATGGTCGAAGCGATAGGCGTCGATAAACATCACTTT
>Ga0116230_10003926_pt1 | contig 14525 bp, 14 predicted proteins | sample S1TSphfallax_3_FD_88678 | JGI IMG/M metagenome (GOLD analysis project Ga0116230, IMG submission 88678) | Host-associated microbial communities from peat moss isolated from Minnesota, USA - S1T2_Fd - Sphagnum fallax MG | ecosystem: Host-associated > Plants > Peat moss > Unclassified | place... | reverse complement strand
TCATTTTGGTAGCAAGTTGGTGGCAAGATATTATTGAGCAATTGAATGTGGTTTTATCTCAGTGCAGCACTCGTCATCATCCTCATTTTCAGTTTCACCAGTGTCATTCACTTAGCTGATCATTTATTACTTGTTGATTTTGTTACAAGGTGGTGCGCAAGCGTCGCAGTGCTCAGGACATGGACAGCCAGTATGGCATGCTCTTAGATGTATTTTATCAGATGCTTTTGAAGACACTACCCACAGGTGGAGCAGGGGTTCAATCTGAACCATGTCAACTCCCCTTTGGAGCATTGCCGTGGAAAGCTGAGGTTCATCTAGTCTTGTTTGTACACCGAGTTGTTGGACTTGAACAAGGAATCTACATTTTAGTGAGAAATTTCACTCACAAGGAAGCCCTTCAAAAAGTTATGAGGCCAGAGTTTGTGTGGGAGAAGCCAGAAGGTTGCCCCTCCAACTTACCTCTTTATAAACTGTATCAGGGGGATTGTAGAGATCTGGCAGCACGCCTCTCTTGTCACCAGGTTTTTCCCCTTGTCTTTCTCTCTTGCATGATTCTTCCTATTGCCAGATAATTCACCGGTCACACTCATGCTTCTTTTATTGTCTCTCATCTCATTCTCTTACATGCCATGTTTTCTTCTTAGCTACAAGCTTAGCTTATTCTCAGGAATACTGTTCCTGTCTTTCTGTCTTCAAACAATAGATCTTCATTGCAGCTGACATATGGCAAGAAAATATCCATTTTCAGAAAACTCATGAGTACAACATTCCATTACAGTTGGTTGACTGTATCAGCTTCAGGTTATAATTCGTAATTCACTAAATTGAGATTATTTCTGAGGTTTTACTAATAATCCATGGTTTGTGGAGACTATAGGATATAGCAGGGGAAAGCTGCTTTAGTTTGGGCATGGTAGCACGATTTGAGCCTGCAATACGGGATCGTGGTGCCTGGATGTATCCTCGCCTGTTCTGGGAAACAGGTGTAATTGGTCAAGTTCTGTACCTGGAAGCACATGCATTTGGCATTTCTGCCACAGGTATTGGCTGCTACTTTGATGATGCAGGTTAGTTTTCCTCCCTTTCTGCTTGTTCCCAACTTTGTGCCTTGAGACTACTTCACTCAAAGTCCTATGTATGCAGTATCCCTATTTGCCAACAGTCCAACTGGCTGTGCCAGCTCAGTTGAAGAAACTTGTAGACATTCAAATTGTGACTTCTTATTGCGTAATTGTGTTTGTGCAGTACATGACATACTGGGACTGAAGGGCACTGAGTTTCAAAGTCTTTATCACTTCACAGTTGGTATTCCTGTTGTTGACAAGCGGATTCTGAGCCTTCCTGCCTACCCTGGGCCAGCAACAGATGCATGAAGCATTTGACTTTGTGCACATGCTATTATATGGAGTTGATTATGTGAAAGCAGCTGGGACCAAGGCACCCCACCAATATAATGGCATGATGCAACAATGGTCTCTAGTCTATGCACATGTACATAGTATATATTGGATGCCATGGCATGCTCTTCAGTACATCCAAAGAGTACTGTCACTTGGAGGTATTAACCCCTGAACATCAGACAAGCCCAATATGGGCTGCTTTTCAGTGTACATTCACACTGTCATGACGTTTAGGGGTTAAGCTGTTCCCTTTAGCATCTACTTGACCATCTGGAAATTGGACAGGTGAGAATTGTGTGGAATGATTTCTCTTGCAGAGACAACTCAGGTTTTGGGAACTAGAATCTGGTGTTTATGTAGACTGCTTAGTCAAGACTCCAATAACTGTCAATCCTCAGTCAAGGTGAGTACTGGTCATGAGCTGCTCATCACCTCACAATGCAGAAAACCACTTGGTGCCCTAAGGGTCTATCTAAGAAGTGCCAATCTGAAGAAATGGACGACATGAAAGCAAAATGGCAGAGTTCCACAGCTGTTCAGGAAGGAATGAGGTATTAGGTTGTGTACCTATTGGATATGTCGGAACCATGTATTGGAAGTGACTTGCTGGTTTGCAGATCTTGATCACTGCACTATGTTGGAAGTCAAAGTCAGTTGCTGGCTTATATATTATGGTTGCTCGAACAAAATACATCTTGAGGATGAGTGAATCTTCACTATCACTGGGAGCAAGATAGTATTAGTGACAGCAGTGTGCAACTTGTGATCATTATGGTCATTGCAAAGAGTGATCCAAATATCAATGATAGGGCCAAGCATGTACAATTGTTTTCTATTTATTGTAAAGAAAACTGATTTTCACTGGAGAGAGGTAGCATATCATGCTGCTTCTTCCCTATCTCTTCAATATGTGCTCCAGATGTGCTTGAAGTTTTGAGAGACTGAGGGTATCTGCGGTTGTAGGCTGGATTGCAGGTGATTTTATAAAAAAAGGCTCTACTTAGAGTAGTCTACAGGACTTTATTTAACCAGTGTATGTTTGATAATGTGCTTTCATCAATCATCCATTAGGTTTAGCACAATTATGTGGAATGGACTCACCTCAGTAGCAACTCTCACCCCAAATTGTGTACCTGAGGCAATGTTACAACTAGCCTATTCGTATGTGTTGTTATGGGTACTGCTTACAAGGGTTGGGATAACAAAGAGCCATGGATCTATAATACTCAGTGCAGCAAGGGAATGTTATTCAATTGAGTCTGAATTTTTCATGAATCTCTCTACATTCAAAATGTTGTCATCAGGAATATCTAAATATGCTCAAATGCTCACCTATGATTCTAGATAAAGCAGAGTATGTGATTTCCCAACTATTCACAAAGACATTTTCTTTAAACCTGAAACCTGGTTTGACTGATTGGCAAAAACTGTCTAAACTCAAAACAACTGTTTGACCCAATAACAAAAACTGTCTGATACCAAAACCCTGATTTTACTGAGTGGCAGAAACTGTCTAACCCTGATTCGTCCAATCCTCCATCATCTTGTTTGAAGCCAGACTATATTCAGAACTCATCAGTGGGTTCAAAGTTCAAACATGGTTATGCTGAAACATGAAACAAAACTTCCTGATACTGTTTGCCCACATACAGTAATCCTATTTTAAAGTATACTTCATTGACATACCAGGAATTAGACACTTCTCCACCTTAAAGTTTCCACTGTAGACTGTAGGTGTCAGAAAAATCATCCCCTTCACAATATGGGAAGTGCTTGCAGAGGTAATGATACAAAATGTCAGCTCTCTTCCTCTCCCGCTCATCTTATCATGTCACCAGAGCACAGTAACAAATTTGTTACAGCCATGACCAGATGTTGTAACAATATTCAGATGATATCTAGTAGCTAGTGTCTTGCTCATCAATTGAATAGGCTTCTGGAAGAGTTTGCAGCCTATTTCTACTGCCTTCAACATTTGTAGAAGGGAAAAAGACAACGACACAAAAGAGTGCTGTTTGCTTTGATAGTAGACTACTTTGTATCCAGGGCTTGTTGCCACCCCATAATTTTCAAGACGGACATAATGAATTGGGTCAAACAATTTCTACACATTTCTAGATAGTTCTGCTTAATGATATATTCCCAACTAGGCTGTTTTTTAGACCACAGCTGCTGCTCCTGATCGTGCACAAGAGCGAGCCAAAAATCTTGTGATGATTTCAGAGTCAAGTTGCCGAACAGCTGCCTGGACACCCTTTGGAAGCTCATCTTGCAGATTGGTGCTATTGATGCTGATTGGATTACTCAACCCATTTCTAGCAGTGCCTCCCAAAGATGAATAAGAGGCAATTGTCCCATCTTTAGCTAACCCTGTTCGCTTGATTTGGTCATAAGCTCTTGTCACCTTCAATAGAAGAAAACACATTTAACAAGCACAATGTGTTTGTTAGGCACATTGACCTAACACATCAGCAACTTTCACCCTTGTACCCAGCCACTTCACTGCTGCACAACAGTATAGAAATTACAAGGAAAAATAAATTACAGGATTGTATAGGTCATGATTGCACACCCGCTTGAACTCCAGCTCTGCATTGTTCACATTTGTAGCCACATGCTTGTCAGGGTGGTGCTTGGCTGCCAGTGTTCGATATGCACTGCGAACCTGCATCCACTCAAACAATGAAAAACTTCAGATTTGTGCTCATTATTAGTGCATCACGCTTGAAATGACTGCACCTGCCTGCATATACTCAGCCTTATATTGCCTACTGCAGACAGGCACCACAAACTTGACTTCAAAAGCATACAATACTTGAACAGATGGAAGTCTTGGAACATGTCAGCTGTAGCTCTCCTGGTGATGGTCTTGCCCTCGCCCTGTTCTAATAACCTCTACAAACACTAATGAGCGCATGGTGGTAGTGGATGACTACAAAAAAGCATCCTCACCATTGCTTCTTTGCACCAGAGTCTATGGGGCTCCAGGTGTTAAGTAGAAAGAATTTTCTGCAGCTATAACTTGACACTCAAAACATTTTCACACCTCTGGCTTACTTCCTAATGTATCTGAAAGCTCTGTGTTTTCCATGATGACTCATCTGTAGAGAGAAACTGATATCAAAACAAACTTACCAGACAACATTGGAGATGCAATGAGCTTATGTTCTACACATTAAAGCTCACAGTGTCCAAGTCAGAATGAACTTGCCTGTGAAACAGGAGCTCCTTGAGGAAGTCCAAGCACAGAGTACGGACATTCATTGTTGTCCTGTGGTGGAAGTTGTGAAATTCCCAGTACAAACTCATAAAAACCTTCCGCTGGCTCATATGCATATTCTAAGCTGCATGAACAACAAAATTTCATTTCTCAGTATCTGGTCTTTGATAAAAATTAAGGAATCATCTCCTTCCAAAGAAAAACCTACAAGACAACATCTAAAAGCCTAAAGGCACCTGACCACCTATTTCTCACTGCTGGTACCCATCATCATGAGAATAATCAGTGCTTGACAAGGCATGACCATTGCAACAAACCAATGTGAAGTGAGCCTTTAAAATGAAGTGCACATCGTTAATAAGCATACTGGAGGCCATGGACTGCATCATCCAATGCAGAAACATCATAATGTGGTGCAGTCACTGATGTCAAAAACACACAACATCAAGCAAATCTTGAAAGCAATAAACAGCTCAATTTTGGACTGTAGCGCACCAATTTCGAGGGATGTTCCGCAATGACATTGCTCCTTTTGCAGCACACTCTGCAACCTCTCTGCATACAGTTTCCAAGAATGAGTCATGTGCACCAATATAATTCTGAATGCTGCAATGAGGTGTCCAGACAGGAGAAGGCTCCTCTCCCCTTCTCCTCCTTGCTCTGTCTATGTTGCAATACTCAAACCCTTGCAAGTTGTGTCAGCAAGACAAACAGCATACCGGCAGAGAACGTGCAGGACCGCAGGGAGGGCAACAGAGGCATCAATCTCTGACACCAGTGCAAGTTCTGCTACTGGAAGCCAATCGTCCAAAACTGCAGAGCTTTTGTTATCATTTTGCCGAACACATATCACAAATTCACGCACCTCACCCTCTTTTGAATGCTCAGCAAAAAGGTGACTGTAGCTCTGTTCTGATCTCCTCAAAAGTACTCCTGCATCCCAGGCTAGAACCCCACCCACAGGTTCACACTTTTGCCATCTCAATTTATTCCTAAAAACACTTTCAGCACATCAATTTTTTTGCTAAAGTTGCAATCCGGAGCAGTGCCTATGCAATGACAAAAAAAGGTCGCATGATTCTAAACAAAACCACCTTCCAATCTGAATTGCTGCAACTCTGCATGCATGTCAAAGGTTTTGGCATCTAAACACAAGTATGTTGCATGATGCTAAACAAAACCATCTTCCAATGTGAATTGCAGCAAACTTTTCATGCATGTCAAAGTTTTTAGCATCCAAACACATGAATGTGTGACAAAACCTAAATACCATTTCATGTGTTGTCAATGACAATTCCTTACACACTTTCTGATTGCAGGGGAAACCACTAATGCATTGGAATGTGGCAGAGGCACAAGGAGATGTGAAAATGGTGATTCTTCTCAACTTCTTAAAATTTTGAAATTGCAGTGATTGTAAGAAAGAGCAATCTTGGAAAACTTGACCCAGGAAATGAAAAGCCACACACTTGTCTTTAGGTTTGGGTTTTCCAACTCTAACAATAGACACAAAATGGGGGGGGGTCAAGCATTGTGTCAAAGGTTTTGGCATCCAAACACATGAATGTGGGACATACTCAAAACATTGTTTCATGTGTCATCATCACTCACAATTCCTTATACACTTTCTTGCAGCAGAAACCACACATGCATTGGAATGTGGCAAAAGCACAAGGAGATAGATGAGATAAAAGCAATTCTTCTCTACTTCTAGAAGTTTTGACATGACAGCAATTGTAAGAAAGAGTGGTCTTGAAAACTCGACTCGGGAAATGAAAAGCCAACTCCAAATTCACAAGCAAACAAGCAGGCGATGCAAGAAGCTTCGGGAAAAGGATTTTTCTGCTTACAAGGTTTAGCAGCAATCTTGGTACCGAATCCGCTTCCCGACGATGTCTGACTCCGCTTGATACTACTACTACTACTATTCTTCTTCTTTCCCCCCACCGAAGCGCAGCGTATTACAAGCTCATAATGTGGCAGTCTTCTGGAGCTGCACACTGGCAGCCTTAAGCTTACAAAACAAGGACATAACCTTGCTCCAAATGTGCAAGCTCCAGCAGCCATTAGCAGACTGTCCATTGATGCAAAACCAATACCCAGAAAAAGTATTGAATTTGCTCGCCACCCTTCTTCAACCCTCCCCTTGCTTCCTTGCTACGAGGTACTTCAGTTTCTTCACTAGAAAACAATTAGGGTTTTCAGTATGAATTAGGGTTTCCCCTCAGACCATAGCCTGTACCAAGCAGCTCATAATTTCTACTTTCCTCTCAGAGCTGTAGCCAAATTTTGCTAAATCCTCTTGTGGATGATCGCCTAAATCCACCTACCTCACAAAATTGCCAAAAAAAAAAACATCTCTGGTACCAAGTATCCTAGTGACCAAAAACTTAGTACCTAAAATAAAAGAGGTTTTAATTATTTTCAAAATCCTAGTATGCAGATTTTTTAATAAAAAATTCTGATGTAGGAGAAGACAATAAGCTTCCTACCATTTAATGCTTTTTTTATGGCGAATTTTCTCCCAGTGAAGACACCCAAAAAAATCAAAATCAAAACTGGAATGTTTTATTGCAAATGTTTGGTTTTTGTTTTTTTTTTTTTAACTCGCAAAAAAAAAGAAATTTTTTGGTTATTGAAGAAATGTCGCCACTTTTCACGCCGCTCTTAGAAGTCTGTGTTGTCTGTCTCTTGACTACTGTTTGGCGAAAACTTTGAATAATTTTTTAAATATTTTGTTATCAATAATTGTTCAATCTACCATGGGATGCTCACAACCTAATCTTACTCCAGAAAATTGAAAGCAAAACCCATCCTAAAATAGATTTAGCCACAAACAGGGAATTTACAACAAAATATATTTTTTAATTTTTTGAGGTCTGCATTATTGTGGAAAATTTTCGCCACAAAAAAAAAATGCTGCTTTCAATCAAATTTTAGGTTTAAAAAACAATTAAAATCAAATCTTTGTTGCCTCTTTTTTTTTCACCTTGTGAATTTTTAGTGTAATAATACAATAAGTTGGAATTTTAGGGTAGCCAAACTACCATACTATCATCACCCATACTATCCAAAAGGGCCCAAACAAACCCAGAAAATATGGGGGATGTGGGTGGAAGGGAGTAGAGGAGAGGAAAACAAAGATATACTCCACTTTAAATATATACTCACCACCACATGCTTTGGATGAATGTCTATCAACCATAAGATGTGGCCCCCAAATGGCATGAATGGGCTTCAATTTACCACCTACAAATCAATATGTATACTATGTACATGTGAAACAAAACATTTGCATTTCAATTGATGTTCATGTTTGTTTGTCCAACTTCACATTGATATGCATGTTTTACATGAGCATTTCCATTGATGTATCAAGTTTTCTTTTGGATAGTTTTGTTTTCCCATATCGGGAGGCCTATGAAGATGCACATTAAGAACCATTGAGGCTTTGTGAGTAGATCACAAACAAATTCATTTTACATTTCATATTACTTAATCGTGTCACATGGTTACCTCATCTCTCATGATTTTTTTGAACTTGCTAAAATAGTTCAAAAATGGATATAGTCATTGTACAATGTTTCCTTGTTGCCTTCTATGGATATGTGATTTTAACTTGAGCAACAAATTCTTAAAATTTCAAATTTCTTTTGAATATATCAAGAATAGTTCCCTTTCCTTTTTATATTGTTTCATATCAATGCATTGAGGGCCCTATATGGGCTCAATCCAACTTTGCTATCTCATCACCCCTTGTTTGATTTGGTCGGAGTTTTTACCAAAGATTTTTGAATGTGTAAAGTTTGAATCCAATAGTTGGATTTGTAATCCCATTCATAAATGAATTGATTCAACATAATGTCTAACTAAGGTTTTGAATAGAGGTAAAAATTAAAGTGATTGTGAATATGGCTTATACTCTTAGGGGTTAAAAGTATGTTGAAATAATCTCATAGGCTTGTGCTTAGTTGTGATGACAAAAAAATGGGTCCAATGAGATTGTTTTGAAGAGTCACCTTCATGAACTAATACAATGTTGCATGGATGTAGAACATGTGGCCCATGGGAAGAACATGCATAGTGTAAGGAGCTTTTAACCAAAAATTTGGAGTTTTAAACACATGTTAAACTAAATTTAATGAGGGATGCACAAACCTTAGCATTTCTATATACATTTTCAACATGGCACCCTCCTTCCTTGTATTAACAAACAAGGTTATGACACATTATTTGTGTTCATTGTTGTCACTGAAACAATTATTTGCTTAAAACATGGGAGCCAACCTTTTTTTATATTGGAATTTTTTTTGTCAAAAATCATACTTCAAAAAATCAAAGATGAAATGATTTTGGAGGTTTCAATTGTCTATAGTGAAGGAAAATAAAATTAAAAAATCATATCTCTTCACTTGGTTTTCATTATGTAACTGAAAATATGGAAGGATTATTAAAAATTTGTACTTCATATGTGATTTATAATCAAATTTGGCTAAATCTTCTTAGGGATGAATCATCACTTTTTTTATAGCTTTTTATAAATGATTGTCATTTTTATAAAAAAAACATTGATGGGAACCCTTTCGATACACAATCTTTAAGCATTTGCACCAATACATATTTCTCCATTATTGTCAAAAAGTTTTCCAACCTTCATCAAGTTCACATTATTTTGCATATAAGGCCAAACATTAAAGTTCAGCTTCTTGTTCACACATGTCATTTTCCTTTACCACATTACCATTACACTTTGAATGTGGCTTGACCTTCACGATTGGTCAATTTCATATTTAACTGCATGTGTAATGTGCTTTAGAATCATTCACCTTTTAAAATGCACTTATATTGGGCACATTTGGACGCATGATATCACATGAACAATTTTTGTTTCCATAAACAAACAAGTTAAAATTTCTATTCATTTGATCAATATAATGTTCATTCTCTTACCATTGTCTTTCAATGATTTCTTCATTAAGTTAACACCATCTTTTCAATGAACAAAACTTGAACATTGATAAATATCATGTTATCAAACCTTATAAGGCCTTTTTTTCACCACCATGAGTGTAATGGCAATTCAATCCAATGAGAAAGTTTAGTGAAATCATCACCTTGCATATTTGGGTTGAATTTGTTTTTGGAGGTGGGCCAAAAAGGTCATCCTCCTTTTGAATATTCATTAATCATTGCATTTTTTTAGAAATTGATTTTGAAAAAAACTAAAATTTATCAATTATTAAAATGACATTAAAGTTATTAGTAAAGTAAGGTGGACACATGATCAAAGCCCTGGGTTTGGACAAAATTGATGGCGTTAGAAAAATTGTGCCAAATGAAAATATTGCAAGATGAAATTAATTTTTCCTCTTAAACCCATGATGAAACATCATGTATCTTGTTTCACACATATGAGTGAGTTCGTGTGTGAGCTTTTTTTGTGTGTGTATGCTTTGCACAAGTTCTAGTGAAACTTTTTCCTTTTTTTGTTCAAGTTGCAAAAGGTTTGTTTTGTGTGTGAATCCATTGGTTGACCTATGCCCTTTTCCAACTCATCAGCATTGAACATGAAAGATGAGTTGGCAACAACAATTATAACTAAAAAAACATATTGTCTTTGTCTAACCATGTCTACAAACATCTCGTGTATCATCTTGTTATCATTTGAGGATAAGGAACCAAAACTATCTATGTAAAGCTAGACCCATGGCTTAAAGATGAAGTCGTGATTTCCAAGTGAAAAAACCCCTCCACAAGTGAAAAATGAAAAAAATGAAAATGAAAATGGAAGGTGATCCCACTTATATAGGTCCCCCACCAATAAGACAAAATTTATGGGTTTAAAGCAAAGGTTATGGACTACCTTTTTTCACAAGGTTGAAAATTAAAATTTTGGATTCATGTGTTTATTATTTTGGTTTAAAAGTGAAGATGGGGATTATGATTTGGACTAAGATTTTGGTAACCCCAATATACACCTAAGTAGGCCATATGTAACACCCTAAGCAACCCTTCATTATAATAACATTGTAAATAATAACTAAATATGCCTTAACTTTAGGAAAAACCAATACTTTGTTTCTATTTTTAAATATTTCAATTGACAAAATGAAATATTTATTATTATTTATGACTCATGCCTTTATATATTCTTTAGTAAGTATCCCCCTAGGTAGCTCTTAAATAACCCCTATGTAACCCCATAAGTAGCCCCCTAAATGTCCCCTAATTTAGGAAGTCCCTAGGTAGGCCCTAAATAACACCCTAGGTAGTTTCAAAATAACCCCAAAATAGCTTAGATAACCCTAGTATAGCCCATTAAATAGTCCCTAAATAACTTGTAACTTAGGAAATCCTATTTAATCCTTAGGAAGCCTTTAACTTTGGAAGTCCTTAGGTAGCCTCTAGGTAGCCCTATATTTCATCTTGTTGTATTTTGTTTTGATTCATTGTTTGTGTTGATGTGTTATATGCACAATTGTGTTTTGTTGTCTCTTGTTGTGTTTTGCACTTGTGTGTTACCTATGTTGATGTATTTTACACTTATGTTGTTGTGTTGTTGGTGTTTATGCATTTGTGTTGTGTGCATGCACTATGCCTTAATAGGACCATGAGATGCAAATCATCAGAGTCAATAGCAAGGTCCATAACCAAGTTGAAACTCCCATTGTTGTAGTATTTTTCGAATAGTAGAAACACATTGAATGTAAAACCCTTGTTGTTAATGTGTGACTTAATGTTGTTGCCTTTTGATGGTGATGGTCCATTAAACTGAGCAAGGTCAATTCATCCAAGGCCACATTTTCTTGCATTTAATGTCATTTCACCCATGTCATTTTTTCAATTGTTTTTTCTTAATGGGCCTTTTCACATTTCTTTTTTTCCCAAGTTACCTTTTCATGTAACTATTATTGGCTTGCATTTTAATGTAACCCCTTTGTTTCCACCATATACCCAACTTAGTTCAAACGTTAACTTTGGTGTTGATTTGTTTGATTTGCTTGATACCAAATAAGATCATGATTTGGTGCCTTGTCCTTGATTGTAAAACAAAAGAAGTTGTATGATTACACATGTAAATTTTAGCTTGAATGGGTTACAAAGCTCCCATTGTGTTGAAAGGGTTTGATGCACCCTTAAACTTTTTAAAAGACCCAAAAGTGGGTCCTAAAATGAAACAACAAAAAAAGAAAAAAATCAAGGTACGTTCCCTAGTTTGCGACACTTATAAGGTACAAGGGCATGTTGAAGCTCCAAAATGGGATTAAGGCAAATTCACAAGCAAAAGTTCAAGATGAAATCAACATACACAACTAAGAATAGAAGGAAGTTAGTGCAAGTCAACCACAAATGATGCAACAAATTTAATATGGACAACCTTAAGCACAAGCTTTTACACGACCTACAACCTTTGAGAAGAATCATCACTCCCTTCCTCTATAGTATATTTTATGTCTCTTCATGGGGGCTACATCCAAATGGTTTTTTTTCTTGGGATTCTCAAGTGGGAGTACCAAAATTGGGACTTTTGTTGTCCTGAAAATTTGGACATTCATATTTTCTTGAAATAAAGCTTGTTTATAACATATGAGGGTAGTATCTTATAGCCCTTAAAAATATTTTTCCAATGGTGTATTGATGCCCCAATTGAAGATCATTTGACCCTTATTCTAAAGGGATTTGTGATCGGGAATCAAATTCTCAATTTGATTCCTAACCTTTATTTTGATCATAACTCATGCATTTTAGGTTTTAAACAATGCAATGGCACTTTAAGCATCTACACTTCAAGACCTTTTCATGGTATCCTAGAAGCCCAATTTGGTGTTTGTTTACTTTTTCAACCAAGGTTTTGATTATTTAGGACTCCCACATGAGTGCAACTCCCAAAGTGGGAGTGCACTTGGGAGTCATTGGCTCAATCTCTTACATTGTCCCCCAGTTGTGAAAGTGTGTTTCACTCTCGAACACACTTTCTTGGCCTCATGTGCCCCTGCATTCCACATTTAATCATGAACCCGATGTTAAGGTTGTGACATGGTCCTTGCCATTAATACAATTTTTCATAATGTTAGATGCAAGGTATGTAACATGATTGATATGAAGCCTTTGCCTACTTGCTCCCATGTTGGATACATTGATGAAACATGAGGGTAAAAGGAATGGAAACAAAATTCCTTAGAGATGAAAACCAAGAAAAGAGACTAATGTGTAATAAAAGTTATAAACACAAAAAATCCAAGCTTTGTTTTCTGCTCGAGCTTTTTTTACTGTCTTGCAACAAATTGACAATAATAACCACTTGGAAATGGAGAAAAAAAAAAGTTTAGTTTGCCACATTGTTCCAAGTTTTGGAAGGAAGTTTGTTTTATGGTGGAGTATATATGATAATAAAAAGGTTAAATACTCTTTCACCAATGTGCTTAAAAACCCCAAAATGCATAGGTCAAACAATTGAAGGTGTATAATGGTTGAATTTATGTTTGCTTATGTGACTAATGCAATATTGGTCAATGTTTTTGTTGTTAACTATGTGACCCTTACACGTGACAAGGTGAACACTATGGATAATGATAATTGGATTTCCATACATGCATATGTGATGTAAAATTGGGCAAAAGTTCCCATGTTAATTTTTGTTCAAAGGGTTGTTGTGGAACATGGGTTGATAATTTGATTGTCGTGATCATGGAAACCTTACAAAAGGGAGGAGGCTTGAGTTATACTTTTATAGTTAAAAATCTCTTTTGTTTTGGGTTAATAGGGTAAGTACATTCCAAGGCACCAAACTTGTTGTCAATAAGCAAATTAATACAAATTATGTACCCTTTTCCATTGGGGTCCATTGGATGGCTCACAGATGCAATATGGTACCTTGTTTTCCTTGGGAATAGTTAGTAGCAGAGAGGATTTACTATAAAGTTGTCATGCTTATTTTGTTCACAACCCAAATAATCACCTTGAGTTCATTAGGTTTATTGATATGATCGAAACAAAAGTGCTTAAAATTTTTAAAAACGTGAAAACTCATTGGATATCCTTGTTGGATCTTTTATAGATAATTCTTTCAAAATATAGGCCAATTTTAGCCAAGATATTTTTAAATAATTCAAGCAACCAAGTTGCTAAGGTTCCTTGTTTCAATTTAATTTGATTTTACTAATTAATTTTGATGATCTTGTTGATATTGTTGATAAATTTGGTTTAATCTCATTTATCTTGCTAATCTTGCTTGTTCATTAATTTGATTTGATCTTGCTTGCTTGTTAATTTCATATTATGAATGTGTTGCATCATCCTTTTGTTGGAGAATATTGATTCTCTTATGCAATTTGCACAACAATATTATGGTTTCATGTGTGATTTAGGGTTATAATAAAAATTTACAAGGGGCAAATTTATACCTTTATAATGATGGTAGGTTTTCATTTTCTAATGATGAGTTGTAAGCATTTAAAAGTCTGTTGGATTGCACCCATAACACATGCACACAAAGTGGGTGGTAGACTTAAATGATTATAATGGACAATTTACCTTTATTGTGAACAATGAAACGCTTCAGGCTATGCACAATGACCCAATTTCAAAAGTGCAAACAATTGTGATTCCAATTTTTTTCCAAATTTTAATTTTCAAGGTGAAGTTAAAATGTTCAAGTAAGTTGCTAACTATTTGAATGTACATAATGTTGATGTGTTGTGAGTTTTGAAGTTTTAAACACATGTTTTTTTTGTTTTTTTTTTTAATTTTTGTTTTGTAGGTCCATAGGTATAGTTACCCAATTGATCAATGAGTTCGACAATTGGTTCCCTCAATGTGCCTCCCTTGATGCCATGGGCATTGTATATCCACAATATTGGCTACAACTTGAGTGTGATGCTAGCTTGCCAAACATTAAAAAT
>Ga0116230_10003923_pt1 | contig 14531 bp, 13 predicted proteins | sample S1TSphfallax_3_FD_88678 | JGI IMG/M metagenome (GOLD analysis project Ga0116230, IMG submission 88678) | Host-associated microbial communities from peat moss isolated from Minnesota, USA - S1T2_Fd - Sphagnum fallax MG | ecosystem: Host-associated > Plants > Peat moss > Unclassified | place... | reverse complement strand
TCATCGCGGTAAAATAGTCGAGCCGTGCGGGGGCCGCCGCCAGATAGCGCACCGGCTCCTCGAACGGGATGAAATCGTAGACAAAGGCTGCCTTGCGAACGCTCTGGTTCAGCAGCAGCCGTCCAACAAAACTCTGATTCGGCTCCATCGGCGACGGATTGACGAAAATCCCGTTCACGCCAGGCAGATAGGCGTTCGGCACGATCTCATCGGCCACCCCGCGCACGTCGTCGGGTACCGGATCGAGGTTCAAATCGGTCACGCCGACGATCCTGGTATTCTTCGGCAAGGTCTCCCGCGCGTGCCGGATCGCCGATCGGGAATGCGACTGGATGCCGCGCTCGATAAACCGTTGGTCCTGCAGACAGCGGAAATCGATGATAATGGTGGGATCGGTCATCGGCTGGCGAAGTTTTCAGCGGCGCGGTAGAGCATGGCGCATGTCTATGTCGATTCGGCCCGGCTTGCCATGCTGCGGCTGACCGGGATTCCGCTCACGCTGAACCACACCGCAACCGATTTGGACGCCGCGGTCGCGGCCCGGCTCGGCGTCGCGCCGGCCGCCATTCGCCGGACCGAAATTGTCCGCCGCGCCTGGGACGCGCGAAAAAAAACCGACATAAAGCTGGTCTATACCGTGGACGTGGAGGTCGCGGACGAGCCTGCGGTGCTCGCCCGCGGCGACGCCGCGATGACGCCGGCCCCTGATACGCGTTACAAATTCCCCACCCGTCCGGCCGCGCCAAGCCTGCGCCCGGTGGTGATCGGCACCGGCCCGTGCGGCATTTTTGCCGCCCTGATCCTGGCGCAGATGGGCCTGCGCCCGCTGATCCTGGAGCGCGGCAAAATGGTCCGCGAGCGCACGAAGGACACTTGGGGCCTGTGGCGGAAATCCATCCTCGACCCGGAATCCAACGTGCAATTCGGCGAAGGCGGCGCCGGCACCTTCTCGGACGGCAAACTGTATTCGCAGATCCGCGACCCGCACCATCTCGGCCGCAAGGTGCTCACCGAATTCGTCGCCGCCGGCGCGCCGCCGGAAATCCTGTACGTCGCGAAACCGCATATCGGCACGTTCCGCCTGGTCGGCATGGTGGAGGCGATGCGCGCCACCATCGAAGCCCTCGGCGGCGAATATATTTTCTCCGCCAAGGTCACCGATCTCCACATCGAGGCGGGTGCGGTGCGCGGCGTGGTCCTCGAATCCGGCACGGAAATCGCCGCCGACCGCGTGGTGCTCGCGATCGGCCACTCCGCCCGCGACAGTTTTGCCATGCTGCACGAACGCGGCGTCTTCATGGAACCAAAACCGTTCTCGATCGGCGTGCGGATCGAGCATCCGCAAGGCATGATCGACCGCCACCGCTTCGGCGCCGCCGCCGGCCACCCGATCCTGGGGGCGGCCGACTACAAGCTGGTCCACCACGCCGGCAACGGCCGCGCGGTCTACAGTTTCTGCATGTGCCCGGGCGGCACCGTGGTGGCGGCCACCTCGGAGCCCGGCCGCGTCGTCACCAACGGGATGAGCCAGTATTCCCGCAACGAGCGCAACGCCAATGCCGGCATCGTCGTCGGCATCACACCGGCCGACTATCCCGGCGATGTGCTGGCCGGCGTGGAATTCCAGCGCCGCTGGGAATCCGCCGCCTTTGTCGCCGGCGGCGGCAGCTACGCCGCGCCCGGCCAATTGGTCGGCGATTTCCTGGCCGGCCGCGCCTCGGCGGCACTCGGCGACATCGTCCCGTCCTACAAACCCGGCGTCACGCCCACCGACCTCGCCGCCTGCCTGCCCGATTACGCCATCGCGGCGATCCGCGAGGCCCTGCCCGCCTTCGGCCGGCAGATCCGTGGCTTCGACCGCCCGGACGCGGTGCTCACCGGCGTCGAAACCCGCACCTCCGCCCCGCTGCGGATCACCAGGGGCAAGGATTTCCAGAGCCTCAACGTCCGCGGCCTGTTCCCCGCCGGCGAGGGTGCGGGCTACGCCGGCGGGATTCTGTCCGCGGGGGTCGACGGCATCCGCGTCGCGGAAGCGCTGGCGCTGAGCCTGGATTGACAGTCCAACCCGTCATTCCCGCGCAAGCCCACGCCGCCCGCCGGCATTGCGGTGACATGGCAGCGGCCAAACCTTGACACATGGTAATGTTGGGGCCAGATGCGATCGCAGGTCGCCTGCCCTGGGCGCGCCGCTCACGCTCCGCGAGGCTTCCCATGCGCCGCATCGTCACCATCGCCTTGCTGCTCGCCGCCGGCCTCTTGACCCCCGCCCTCGCCGCGCCGCCAAAAATCCTATGGTCGACGGCGCTGAACCAGCCCGTCTACAGCCCGCCGCAGGCCGCGGACGGCCGGGTCTACCTCACCAGTATGCAGCCCACCGGGCCGAACGTGTTCGCGATCGACGGCGGCGCCGGCAAGGTGAGCTGGTCGTTCGCGACCCAGGGCGCGATCGCCATTCCGCCGACCGTCGGCAAGACCCAATTGTTCGTCGCCTCGGACATCGACAACACCCATTTCCTGCGCGCGATCGACGCGAAGACCGGCGCGCTGATCTGGCAGTACACCCGCGACCAGCCGCCCGAATGCATGTGCAGCCAGGCCTCCATCGTCAGCGGCAACCTGCTGTTCGCGCAGAGCGACGGCCACAGCCTGTACGCCTTCGCCCCGAACGGCGCCGCCCCCTCGAAGCGCATCTGGCAATTCCCCGGCGACGGCGCGCCGCTCAGCGCGCCGGTGGTCGCGGACGGCCTGGTGGTGTTCGGCTCCGGCGACCACAACGTCTACGCGCTTAACGCCGCGACCGGCGCGGTCCGCTGGACCGGCACCACCGGCTACGTGTTCACCGCCGACCCGCTGGTCACGAACGGCGTCGTGGTGATCGGCGATCAGGGCGGCAATATCGACGGTTTCGACCTGAAGACCGGCAAATCGCTCTGGAGTTTCGCCGCGGCCGCCGCGGTGGATGACGCCGCGATCTCCTCCGGGGACAACGCCTACGTGGTCTCGGAAGACCATTCCGTCTACGCGCTGAATATTCGCTCTGGCCAGCCGGCCTGGCAGTACGCCATGGACGATTATGCGCAATTCGGCCCAATCCTCGCCGGGAAAGATCTCGTCGTCGCCAACCGCGCCGGCGAATTGCTGGCGTTCAATGCGAAGACCGGCAAAATCGCGTGGCAGACCGAGCTCGACGGCGTGCCGTTCTCCGCCACCGCCTATTGGCCGGCGCAAAACGCGGTCGTCATCAAACTCGGCGACCACGAAATCGCCGCTTTCGACGCATCCACCGGCAAGGCCCGGTGGCGCTACCGGTCCGACGATGTGGTTACCAACCCCGTGGTCGACGGGAACACCGTCGACGTCGCCACCAGCAGCGGCAAGGTCATCGCTTTGGATTAGACCATGAGTTGGCCGCTTTTGATCGAATAACTTGATTCGATCAAAAACTACCTTGCTCTAATCGGCCGTCACGCCAAGCGCGCCGAGCAGCTCCACCCGCATCCGGTTGAACCCGGCATCGGCGTGGCGGCGCGGCCGCGGCAGCTCGACCTGCCGGTCCACCGCGATCGCCCCGTCGCGCAACACCATCACACGGTCCGCCAACAGCAGCGCCTCGTCCACGTCATGCGTCACCAGCAGCACCGCGGGCTGGTGCGCCGCCCATAGTTCACCCACCAACCCCTGCATGCGCATCCGTGTCAGCGCGTCGAGCGCTGCGAACGGCTCGTCCAGGAGCAGCAATTCCGGCTCGCGCACCAGCGCGCGCGCCAGCGCCGCCCGCTGCGCCTCCCCGCCGGACAGCGTCAGCGGCCAGGCGTTCTCGCGATGGCTCAGTTCCACCTCGACCAGCGCCGCCCGCGCCTTCTGGGCCGCATTCGGCGTCCGCAGACCCAGCGACACGTTCGCCAGCACGCGCTTCCACGGCAGCAGCCGCGGTTCCTGGAACACCACCGCCCGCGCGCGCGGCACCGTCAGCGTCTCCGGCGGCGCCGGGTCCAACCCGGCCAGCGTCCGCAGCAGCGTCGACTTGCCGGACCCGGACCGCCCCAGAAGTGCGACGAACTCACCGCGCGCGATCGAAAAACTCAAATCCCGCAACACCGCGGGCCCGCCGAAATCGCGCGTCAGCCCGCGCACCGCAACCGCCACGTCGCTCTCCGCCCGCACCGGCCGGTCCGCCATAAGGCTGGTGTTGATCATATTCATTTGCCCGACTCCTGCTTCAGATAGGCCGGTCGCCAAGCCAGGAAGTGATGCTCCAGGAACCGCACGCTGCTGTCGGTGAGCAGGCCCAGCAGCGCATAGATCGTCAGGCCGACGAAAATGATGTCGGTGCGCAGAAAATCCCGCGCGTTCATCACCAGATAGCCGATCCCGGCGGAGGCGTTGATCTGCTCAGCCACCACCAGCGTAATCCAGGAAATCCCGAACGCCTGCCGCAAACCCACCAGGAAGCCCGGCAGCGCCGCCGGCAGCACGACATGCAAGATCGTTTCGAATTGGCTCAACCCCAGCGTCCCCGCCGCCTCCCGCAGCTTGCGGTCCGCCCCGCGGATACCGGCGAACAGGTTCAGATAGATCGGGAACATCGAGCCAAGCGCGATCAGCGTGATCTTCGGCGTCTCGCCGATGCCGAACCACATGATCATCAGCGGGATCAGCGCCAGATGCGGCAGCGTGCGCACCATCTGCACGGTCGAATCGATCGCATCCTCGCCGAGCCGGGACAGCCCGGCGATCAGCGCGAACAATGTGCCGATGGCAACCCCGATCGACAGGCCGAACGCCACCCGCTCCAGCGACACCCAGATGTTGATCGCGAGCTGGCCGGAGCAGGCGAGCTGCCAGGCCGCCTGCGCCACCACGGTTGGCGGCGGCACCGTCTGCACCGAATACAGGCCGAGCGCCGAGCCGGCCTGCCAAAGCAGCACGATCACGATCGGCACATAGGCCCGCCGCAAGAACCCGTTGACGCGACGCCAGGGCAGGCGCGACGCGGCGCGGCTGGCGGTGGGCAGAGTGATCGCGGCGCCGGACATGCAAAAACTCCGTTCGAAAGCCCGGAGACCATATCTGCTTTAACCCTACTGGCGCAATAGATAAAATAACCTATTCTGGCGCTTCCCGCCATCACGCAGTTGCTATAACTCTATCGGCTTTCCCTGATATACACTCGTTAGATTCGGGCTCGTCGAAAGGTGACAAATTGCTCTCTCAGAAATGCAAATACGCGCTGCAGGCGCTGCTGGTGCTGGCACGGGAGCCCAGTGACGAGCTGCTGCTGGTCTCCGATATCGCGGAGCGCGAGAACCTGCCGAAAAAATTTCTGGAGGCGATCCTGCTCGAGCTGAACCGCAACGGCCTGGTCCGCAGCCGCCGCGGCCGCGGCGGCGGCTACGCTCTCGCGAAGCCCGCCGACCTGATCACCTTCGGCCAGGTGGTCCGGATCATGGACGGGCCGCTGGCGCCCCTGTCCTGCGTCTCGGTCAACTACTATCGCCGTTGCGACGACTGCAAGGACGAAAAGACCTGCGACATCCGCCGGGTGATGCGCCGGGTCCGCGACGCGATCGCCAGCGAGTTGGACGGCACCTCGCTGGCGGAGGCGCTGAAGAGCGGCGCCGAACCGGCCGCCCTGCTGGAGTCACCATGATTTTTGTAAATATAAGTCCTATTGACTAAATAGTTTTAAGGCGCTTCAGTAAGGCAGTTTTTGCTGAGGAGCGACCATGAACCGCCGTCATCTGCTGGCCACCGGGGCCCTCGCCGCTCCCTTCGTGCTCGGCATCGGCCGCCGCGCCGCCGCGGCCGGCACCCTGAAAATCGGCTACCAGAAATCCTCCACCGCGCTGGTGCTGTTAAAGCATCGCGGCTGGGTGGAGCAGCATATCGGCCCGCTCGGCTACGGCGTCACCTGGGCGGAATTCCCGTCCGGACCGCCGATGCTGGAGGCGCTCGCCGCCGGGGCCGTCAACCTCGCCTTCACCGGCGAAACCCCGCCGATCTTCTCGCAGGCCTCCGGCACGCCGGTCGTCTACATCGCCAATTCCGTCCCGCATCCGCACCAGGAAGCAATTCTGGTGCCGGCCGCCAGCACCGTCACCAGCGTGGCCGGGCTGAAGGGTAAGCAGGTCGCCGTCGCGAAGGGCTCCAGCTCGCACTATCTGCTGGTCGCCGCCGTCACCAACGCCGGGCTGGCGTTCTCCGACATCACGCCGGTCTACCTCGCCCCCTCCGACGCGCGCGCCGCGTTCCAGAGCGGCAATGTCGACGCCTGGGCGATCTGGGATCCGTTCTTCGCCGCCGCACAGGCCGCGGGCGCCAAAGTGCTGACGGACGCCGCCGGTCTGGTGCCGAACCACGATTTCTACCTCTCCCGCCGCGACTTCGCGCAGGCCAACGGCCCGGCGCTGGACCAGGTTATCGCCGCGATCCAGGCGATCGAGGCCTGGGTGCCGCAAAACCGCCCGGCCGCCGCGACCGAAATCGCCGCGACGCTCGGCCTGCCGCAGCCGATCCTGCTGGCCTCCTTCAACCGCGCCACCTATGGCGTGAACAAGGTGACGCCGGCGGTGCTGGCTGACCAGCAGAAAGTCGCCGACACGTTCTATAAACTCGGCCTGATCCCGAGCCCGGTGAACGTCACCAACGCATCCTGGAGCTGAATCGATGAGCCCCGTGCCCGCCGAGACCGCAAATGTCCTCTGGTTCCTGCCGACCCATGGCGACGGCCGCTTCCTCGCCACCTCGCACGGCAGCCGCGAGGTCGATCACGGCTATCTGACGCAGATCGCGCAGGCGGCCGACCGGCTCGGCTATTACGGGGTGCTGCTGCCAACCGGCCGCTCCTGCGAGGACAGCTGGGTGATCGCCTCCTCTCTGGTCCCGCTCACCAAACAGCTCAAATTCCTGGTCGCGGTCCGCCCCGGCCTGCAATCCCCCACCGTCGCGGCCCGCATGGCGGCGACGCTGGACCGCATTTCGAACGGCCGGCTGCTGGTCAACGTGGTGACCGGCGGCGACCCGGTGGAAAACAAGGGCGACGGCATTTTCACGCCCCATAACGAGCGCTACGACCTCACCCGCGAGTTCCTCACCGTCTGGAAGGCGCTCCTGGCCGGCGAGACCGTCTATTACAAGGGCGAACACATCAAGATCGAGGACGGCCGGATCTTCTATCCGCCGGTACAGAAACCCCACCCGCCGCTCTATTTCGGCGGCTCCTCGGCCGCCGGCATCGGCGTCGCCGCCGACCTGGTCGACACCTACCTGACCTGGGGCGAACCGCCGGCCGACGTCGCGGAAAAACTCTCCACCGTCGCGACCGCCGCCGCCGTCGCCAATCGCCCGATGAATTACGGCATCCGCCTGCACGTGATCGTCCGCGACAGCAACGAGGAAGCCTGGGCCGCCGCCAACAGCCTGATCCGCTATGTCGACGACGACGCCATAAAAGCCGCGCAAGCGACGTTTTCGCGCATGGATTCGGTCGGGCAGAGCCGGATGGCCGCCCTGCATGGCGGCCGCAAGGACCGGCTGGAGGTCTCGCCCAATCTCTGGGCCGGCGTCGGCCTGGTCCGCGGCGGCGCCGGCACGGCGCTGGTCGGCGACCCGGAGACGGTGGCGGCGCGGATGCGCGAATACATGCGGCTCGGCATCGGCACGTTCATCCTGTCCGGCTACCCGCACCTCGAGGAAGCGTACCGCTTCGCCGAGTTGGTGCTGCCGCGCCTCAAGCTGAACCACAAGACCCACGGCTTCGCCGCCACCGGCAATAACGGCCCGTTCGGCGAGATCATTGCCAACAGCCACATCCCGGCCCGCGCCCAGGCCGCCAGCTGACAATCTCGTGACATCGCGAACGGCCGCCTGCGTTTCATAACGCCGCCGGATATTTCGCTTCTCCCCCGTTAGCGACTCGGTTAGAATCGCTTCTATAAACATGGGGGCTTTGACGATGCGGGTGACTTATCTCGGGCTCGGCGCCGTTCTGGTCGGCATGATCGCCGTCCCAGCCAGCCGCGCCGCCATCCCGCTGGTGCAGGCGATCGAGACCAGCATCAATATCGACGCGGCCTATATGCACACGCAGTACCACGAGAACCTCCATCCGACCGGCGACGACGAAAACGGCTTTTCACCCGGCTTCGGCGTCAGCATCGGCTCCTTGCTGCCGATCCGACCCGGCGACAGCCCCGACCTCTATACCTATCTCGGCTATGATTTCAGCGCCGGCGACATCCACTACGACGGCCACTATATCCTCAGCGGCCTGCCGGTCGCGGCAACCGACAATGCCGTGTTCAACCGGATCGAGGCGCGGATCGGCCTTGGCTATCCGCTCGCCGATGGCGTCGAAATCATCCCCTTCGTCGCCGGCGGCTATCAGGCCTGGAACCGCAACATCAACAACCGCGGCGTGATCGGGACGGACGAATTCTACCACTCCGGCCTGTTCGGCGCCGGCGTAAAGCTGGACGTGCCGGTCTCCCCCACCGTCGTCGTCTCCGCCACCGGCGAGATCATGGGCCTGGCCGGCGGCGGCATAACCGCCAACGGCACGGATTTCGGCCGCGGCTTCGGCGTGACCCCGCTGGAGCGCTTCGAGCTGTCGGCCGCCGACCAGATCACGCCGCGCTGGCACGTCACCGGCAGCGCCTATGTCGAACACTTCAACTATTCCGGAACACACCCGGAATATTTCCCCGGCTATTACGTCTACGAGCCCCTGAGCACCACCACGCAATTCGGGTTCACGGTCGGCGTCGGCTACAGCTTCGATTGACCGGCCGCACCGCCCCCCGCCTAATCGTTCGCCGGATACGCCGCCATCAGCCGCTTCTGATGCCGCCACAGCCCGATCAGCCGGAATAACCCCAAAGGCCGCAGCCCCCGCTTGCGGATTTCCGCACCGATCCGGAACGACTCGCCGTAGTGGAAAAACTGCGTCTTGTACGCGGCCAGCATGGTCATCGCCGGATCCCAGATATGCGTCGCCTCCGACCCGCTCCCATTGAACTCGATGATCTTGAAATTCTCGCCGGCCCGCAAATCGTCGAGCGAATGGTAGCGCAGGTCGATCCGTGAAAAATGCAGATCCTTCATGTCGCGCGCGATCGCGTCGATCCGCGCCGCCAGCGCCGGCGTCACGACGTCCATCCCATCCTTGAACGTCGAGCCGCGGCAGTGATTGCCGACGAACACCAGCCGCACCGCCTCGCCGGGTGCCGGCACCCGCTCCGCGGCACATCCCAGCTTCGGCAGCAGCAGCCGGGACACCGCGTTCAGCCGCGCATCCGCGGCGACCAGTGCGCGCACGCTGGACACCCCGTCGCCGATCACCGTCGGCGGAAATTTCAGCGTCACCGAGGTGATCCGCCCGACCGCCTGACGCGGACAGCGGATGTAGAAAATCCCCGCCTCGCCCTCATGCGTCACCAGCTCCTGCAGTTGCACGCCAGCCGCGCGCGGGAACCCCGCCAGATACGCCGCCAGCTCGGCGCCGGAGCGCACCACCCGCACGCCCACGCCGTTGCAGCTCATGTCCGGCTTCGCCACCACCGGATAGGCGAGCCCGGCCCGCGCCATCGCCGCCTCGGCCAGCGCCAGATCGTTGCCGTCGTTATGGCCGGAGGTCGTCATTGCGGCAAAATTCGCGATCCACGGCCGCGCCACCGGGCCGGCCAGGCCGAGAATCTGGTTCTTCGATTCCCCGCAAATCCCGCCGGCGGCGATCCGCGGGTTGGCCAGCGCTGGCAAGGTCACGCTGCGATAGCGGATCGCGTTGAAAATCCAGAACACCGCGACCGGCGCGTAGAACAGCCAGCCAGGCCAGAACTCGAAAAACGACACTGGCTTGCGGGGCTTGGAAGCGCCCTTGAGAAGGCCGGCGAGCAGACGGGTTATGGTGGCGGCCGGCAGAGACGTTTCGCTCATTGCGGTGTCCTCTTATTATAAAGTCTCGTCGCAACGCGGCCGACGGCAATCACGATGATCCCGAATACCACCAATCCCGCCCAGCGCCATACGCCGAGGTAGCGCATCAGCAGGGTTCCGACCTTCAGGCTGATAAAAAACAGTCCGGAGGTCCAGATCAGGGTCGCGCAGATCGCCGCCGCCGCGAATTTCAGAACCGGCGCCTTCAGAAAACCCAGCGTCGTGTAGGTCGGCAGCCGCAGGCCGGGGACGAAGCGGCTGACCAGCACGATCGGGACGATCCGGCCGCTCACCCATTCCCGCCCCAGATTGCGCCGCCGCTTCGGCACCAGCCGCCGCGCCCAGCGGTTGCGGTTGGAGGCCCGGCCCAGGGCGTACAGGCCGAGGTCGCCGAGGACGATACCGGCATAAAGCGCCAGCAGCGCCAGCGGCAGAGAGATCGCGCCGCTCGCCACCTGCATCGCCGCCAGCAGCGTCGCGGCGTCCTCCAGGATGAACGTCCCGGCGATGATCGTGCCCGCCTGCAACGGCTTGCTGCCGGCGGCGGCGTGCAACAGATCGGTGAACTCGCTGGTCAGCATGGCAGGTCACATACCGGCGCCCGGCCAAATCCTCAAATGAACGCCTTAGCCGCCGGAGGAGTCCAGCATCGCCAGATGGTCGTCGGCCGGCGCGATGATCACGCAGGCGGCGCGCCGGGCGGCGAGCGCGCTGCACGTCTCATGCGCCGCCGTCAGAGTCAGGCCGGCCAGCTGGGCGTCCCACATGGTCCGGCCGTGCCGCTCGACCCGGGCGATCCGCGCGATGCCGACGCCGCGCATCCGCTCGACCCGGATCGCCTCGACCCGCGCCCGGGCCATGCGGCTATACACGCCAAGCTGCGCGGTCCAGCCGGCGAGCACATAGTTCGGGTCGCGGGCGCCGCCGGCCAGCGCGATCGGCGCCGCCGGTGCCGCGCGCTCGCTCGCCACGGGATCGACGGCGCCGGCCGGCCGCGCGGCCGGCATTTGTGCCGCCGGCATCTGTGGCGCCGCCGCCTGCGCCAGCATCGTGTTATCGCCGTCGACATGACCGCCGAAACCGCCATCCAGCATCGCCGTCATTTCGCTGTAGCTGGCACCCCAGGACGGCTCGTGCAGTTCCACGCCGATCAGCACCCGCCCGTCCCGCACGGCGCTGGTGATCAGATTGTGCCGGGCGAGAATGGTATAGCCGGTCTTCATGCCGGTCGCCCCCGGATACAGTTTCAGCATCCCGTTATTGCTGTACACCCACTCGCGCCGTTCGAAATCGAAGCGCTGGACCTCGAAAAAACTCTGGTCCTCGGGAAAATTAACGACGATGTCGCGCGCCAGGATCGCGAGGTCGCGCGCCGTCGTCACCTGCGCCGGGTCAGGCAGGCCGGAGGCGTTGGCAAAGGTGGTCTGCGCCATGCCGAGCGCGTGCGCCCGCAGCGTCATCATCGCGGCGCACCGGTCTTCCGAGCCGCCACCGAGATACTCGCCGAGCGCCGTCGCCGCGTCGTTGGCGGACATCGTGGTCATCGCCAGTATCGCATCCCGCACGGAGATGGCGCCGCCCGGCGCCAGGCCGAGTTTCACCGGCTCGACCGAAGCGGCGTGGATGGAGACCGGGATTTCGGTATCCAACGTCATCCGGCCGTCGCGCAGCGCCTGGAAGGCGAGGTCGAGCACCATCAGCTTGGTCAGGCTGGCGGGATAGCGCGGGATGTCCGCACCATGCGCGGCCAGCACGTTGCCGGTCGCGGCGTCGATCATAATCGCACTGGCCCCCGGCGCGGTCGGCCCGAAGCCGGTATCCGGCGGCGCCGCCGGCCGGCTGACATAGTCCGGCCGCCAGACGTGAAGGCGCGAATGGCGATGGGCCTGCGCCGGCGACATGGACAAGGCGAGGGCAACGAACCCGACGACAGCCGACACCGCCGCTTTCCCATGCTTGCCTGTCAACCGCATGAACACCATCCTATAACCTGACGTGAATCGATGTAAACGTCGCGGCCACCGTGTGTCCAGGAAAAATTTCGCGAAAAAACTCTTAATCGCAACAGGTTAAAGCACGAATTTGTTTTTATTTCGGAATAACACGCCGCACGTCGGCGGAAATCGACGGCCGACCCCACGAAACGCGGCCGAAAATACGACGAAACGTGTTCATGAATTTTTGTGCGTTGCACAAGATTTAATTGACGTTTCGCCGCGAATGGCTTAACGAGCCGTTGCTGCACTGCGGTACGCCGATGTTTCGGGTACGCCGTCTTCGCTCGCCGGGTTGGGGCTGTGCAGTCCATATTTGTCCTAACAGGAGTTTGACAGAATGAGCAGCACGAAAGCCAAGGCCGCCGCCGAGCAGGCCGCCGCCACCATCGAACACGTCACCCACCAGACCGAGGAAGTCGCCGCCAAGGGCTTCGACAAGACTCTGATGGCGATGAAAGAAGGCATGGAGAAGGCCACCAAGGGGATCGAGACCTCGCAGATGAAAATGAAGGAAAGCGTCGAAAAGGCCATGAAGACCGCGGAAGACATGATGTCGTTCGGACAGGGCAATATCGAGGCGCTGATGAAGGCGACCCAGATCTACGCCAGCGGCTTTCAGGACATCTCCAAGCACCTCGCCGCCTCCAGCAAGGCCTCGCTCGAAGACTCCGTCGCCTTCACCAAGTCCCTGATGGGCGTGAAGTCGGTCAAGGAAGCGGTGGACCTGCAGTCCGGCTTCACCAAATCCTCGATTGAGAAGGCCGTCGCCGAGACCAGCAAGCTGACCGACGCGACCGTCAAGCTGGCCGAACAGGCGATCGCCCCGCTGACCGCCCGCATGTCGCTGGCCGTCGAGACCTTCGGCAAGACGCACTAACCGATTCGGGGCCCGCAATCCGCCTGGCCGCGTCCCGCCACGGGCGCGGCCGGGCGCGCCGGGCTTGAATCTACCTGACGCCGGAACACGACTCCGGTTGAGAAAGAGGCCGTCCCGAAGGGGATCGGCCTCTTTTCAATTTTCGGCGCCAATTTCGCGAGCCGGAAAATTTGCCCACCTTGCCAGCCCGGGCATATTGTTTCACGATGAATCGTTTTTTCGGCTCAAGAAAAAATTCGCTCTTTCATACCGGACCGGGCTTTCGATATGCTACCTTCACTGAGCCGTCACACCGTGGTCCGGATCGTGGCGCTGACGGCAGCCAAGGGATTGAGTCCAAGGGACGTGGATGATGAGTGACTTTGATGAGTGACAACGACAAGCGGCGGGGACCCGAAGGGCCGAATACCGGCGTGGTGGTGAAGCCGCGCCCGAAAACCCGCAAGCCGACCATGTACAAGGTCCTGATGCTGAACGACGACTACACGCCGATGGAGTTCGTCGTCCACGTGCTGGAGCGCTTCTTCCAGAAATCCCGCGACCAGGCGACCCAAATCATGTTGCACGTGCACCGCCGCGGAGTCGGGGTCTGCGGCGTCTATACTTATGAAGTGGCCGAGACCAAGGTGACGCAGGTGATGGATCTGGCCCGCCAGAACCAGCATCCCCTGCAATGCACGATTGAGAAAGAATGACCCTGTACTGTGACCGCCGTGCCCCCATCTGAATTTGTATCGGGCGACTCGGTGGTCCGTGGAAGGCTCCGTGACAAGCTGAAGGTTTGCGCCCTATGCTGGGCCATCAGCGCCGAAATGCCGGCCGGGCAGGCCGCTAGAACGCCCGGAACTCAGAGCGCCGGCTTTCGGCGTGAAGGAACGGTTACCCACGATGCTCTCCCGTAATCTGGAACAGACCCTGCACCGCGCCTTGTCCCTCGCGGCCGACCGCAAGCACGAATACGCGACCCTCGAGCATCTCCTGCTCGGCCTGGTGGACGACGCGGATTCGGTCACCGTCCTGCGCGCCTGCGGCGTCGATATCGACAAGATCAAGCGCGACCTGACCGAATTCCTGGACAAGGACCTCGCCGGCCTCGCGACCGACCGCGCCGGCGACCCGAAACCAACCGCCGGCTTCCAGCGCGTGGTCCAGCGCGCCGCCATCCACGTGCAATCCTCCGGCCGCGACGAGGTCACAGGCGCCAACGTGCTGGTCGCCCTGTTCAGCGAGCGTGAAAGTCACGCCGTCTACTTCCTCCAGTTGCAGGACATGACCCGCCTGGACGCGGTGAACTTCATTTCCCACGGCATCGCGAAGTCGCCGGGCAAATCCGCCCCCCGCACCCCCACCGGCTCGTCCGAGCCGCCGGAGGGCGAGCGTGAGGAGAAATCCGCCAAGCGCGGCCAGGACGCGCTCTCCACCTATTGCGTCAACCTCAACAAGAAGGCGACCGCCGGCAAGATCGACCCGCTGATCGGCCGCGAGCACGAGATCGAGCGGACCATCCAGATCCTGTGCCGCCGCACCAAGAACAACCCGCTCTATGTCGGCGACCCCGGCGTCGGCAAGACCGCGATCGCCGAGGGCCTCGCGAAGCGCATCGTCGACGGCGACGTGCCGGAGGTGCTGATCAACTGCACCATCTTCGCGCTCGACATGGGCGCGCTGCTCGCCGGCACCCGCTACCGCGGCGATTTCGAGGAGCGGCTGAAGGCGGTCGTCAC
>Ga0116230_10003921_pt1 | contig 14534 bp, 17 predicted proteins | sample S1TSphfallax_3_FD_88678 | JGI IMG/M metagenome (GOLD analysis project Ga0116230, IMG submission 88678) | Host-associated microbial communities from peat moss isolated from Minnesota, USA - S1T2_Fd - Sphagnum fallax MG | ecosystem: Host-associated > Plants > Peat moss > Unclassified | place... | reverse complement strand
GCCTGACTCGACGAGATTATAGAGCGCCGCGGGATGGATACCCCGCATCAGGGCCTGACCTGTCCTGAGTACACCACCGTGCTCGCGGAAGGTTTCGAGCACGGATTGAAGGTCGCGAGTTTGAGGCATCTTGGATAATATTAGCACCATATATTTATTTTTGGTATTCTTTTTATCCAACCACTTTAAGCGGATCGCTGGCAAATCGCGGACAACGAAACCCGTGTCCAGTGGTGTTTAGTGGTGTCTTGTTGAGCCCTACGGTGTGCTAACGTATTGACCGTTCGAGCAATTCAGTCACGTGGCAGGCCAACTAGCTACGTTCGGGACGTAGGAGTCGCAGGTTCAAATCCTGTCACCCCGACCAATTCTCACAGGCACCTGCGTGGTGAGCGACCATCGAGCAAGGCTTCTCGAAGCTGCGTTTCCTGATCGGCAGTCAAACCTTGCGGGATGACGAGGACTCGTAACCCGAGATCACCTCACGCAAGTCCTCATCGATCGATTCCTGCCGGAGGCGATGATAGGTCCGCGTCAAATTGTTCGTCAGCTCGGCAATGTTATCTTCCGCTCGCTGCATCGCCGCCAATCGACTCGCATTCTCGCTGGCAAGGGACTGCGCACAGGCTTGGAACAGCAGCACGAAGAGGTATCCTCGAATGAACCCGGCCAGCGCAGCCGCGGAGTCGCCGATGATTTCCGGCGGGCACCGGTCGGGCCAGGGAAGTCGGACCAGATCGCGCACCCAGGTGGCATCGAGCGGCAGCAAGCGTTTGCTCACCGGTTGATAGCCCGCGGTGGCAAGCGGCTGATTGTGGAAAACGTAGATCTCGCAGTTCTCCCCGTGTTTGAGCTCCGCTTCGATGGCGATCAAAATTCTGCCCACCAGTGGCGTGACGCCCTCGATCGCGATGGGAACCGAAAAATTCACGGCGCGTGGAAATCCCGCGTCCGTCACCAGTGCCTCCATGCGCTCACCCACCGTCCATATCCTGTCCGTTTTGCCCGGCAGCGAGTTCAGTGTCTGGGCCGTGTACTCCATGAGCACCTCGTTGAACCGACCCACCAGCCCTTGGTCCGATCCGAATACGAGTGCCGCACGAGTCGAGGGTCTTGCCGTCGTTGCGAGCAGCGCGCCGGCTGGGCGCTCGCGCAGGCAAACCGACAGTGCGAGTTCGACGGTCCGATAATAGTCGGTCAAGGCATCGACCGACCGTTCGTATTGCGTGATGCTCGACGCCGCCAGCGCCTTCATGGAACGAACGACGGCGGATAGATCCTTGGCGGAGGCCATCTGCCTGCCCAAGGCTTCCGTGGCACCGCTCACGCGGCTGGCGCCGATTGGAAGGGCAACAAGGCTCGAGCGGCCACCGTCAAGGTGGCGGCGCGGTCGTCGGCACTCAATTGCGCGGCGCATGAAAATCGCTCGACCAGGTCCTCCGCAAGCTGCTGCGTCGCCAGGCGCAGCGCTTTTTCCGCTGCCGCCATTTTCCCCAGCGGGATGGCGTCGAACAGTCCCGACGCCAAAGCGAGCAGCACCGCGATCTGTTCCACCAGAGGGACCGGATGAGATTCTGGCTGCTTGAGACATTCTCGTATGCGGCGGCCGTGTTCGATGGTCTTGCGGGTCGAGTCATCGAGGCGCGTGCCGAAACGCGCGAACGACTCCAGTTCCTCGAACTGGGAGTACGCGAGCTTGAGGTCACCGGCCACCGCGCGATAGGCCGGGCGCTGTGCAGCGCCGCCGACGCGCGAGACCGATTGCGCGACGTCCACCGCGGGCAGGACGCCGAGTTCGAACAGTGTCGGCGACAGATAGATCTGGCCATCCGTGATAGAAATCAGATTCGTCGGGATGTACGCCGAGATGTCCTGGGCTTCTGTTTCGATGACAGGAAGGGCCGTGAGCGACCCACCGCCGCGGTCCGCACTCAGATGCGTGGACCGCTCCAGGAGCCGCGAATGAATGTAGAAGATGTCGCCGGGATAGGCCTCACGTCCGGGTGGCCGCCGCAACAGCAGCGAGAGTTCCCGATAGCTGCGGGCATGGTGCGTCAGATCGTCGTAGACGATGAGCACGTCCCGACCCGCCTCCATGAAGTACTCGGCGATGCTGGTGGCCGCGTACGGGGCGATGTATGCGAGACCCGGCGCCTCGTTGCCCTCCGCGACCACCACGACGCAGTGTGGTAAAGCGCCGTCGGCTTCGAGTTGCGCGATGACCTTGGCAACGGCGGATGCGCGCTGCCCGACCGCACAATACACACAAAGCACGTTCTGATTCGCTTGATTCAGAATCGTATCGATCGCAAGCGCCGTTTTACCGGTCTGACGATCGCCCAAAATCAGCTCGCGCTGACCACGGCCGATCGGGATCATCGCGTCGACGACTTTGACGCCCGTCTGCAATGGAATGGCCACCGCCGCGCGATCCATGATGGCAGGAGCGGGCCGCTCGACGGGGCGCCGCTCCGTGCTCCGCACGACGCCTTTGTCATCGAGTGGTCTGCCCAGCGGGTCGACGACCCGGCCGAGCAATCCCTCTCCCACCGCTACGTCCATCACCCGTCCGGTGCGCCTAACTTCCGTTCCGGCCTGCAGGGATTGGTGGTCGCCAAGGAGGACCACGCCGACCGAAACCGGATCAACGTCGAAGGCGATTCCCAGAATACCGTTCGCAAACTGGACCAATTCCTCCGAGCCGACACCGGGCAAACCCGACACGGTGGCGATTCCGGTCGACACCGTGGTGACGACCCCCACTTCGCGAGGCACGAGTTCCGGAACGAATGCCTCGCGCGCCTCCTGCAACATTTGAAAGTCATGGTCGAGCGATGCTCTCCATGACCACGCGAACATGTTCAAGTCGCCCGCGCTCACGCTGGCACGGCCGGCGGCGGCGCGGGGCTTGCCGCCTTTGCGGTCGCGAGCGGCGGGACCATGAGTCCGCGTGCCATTTCCTGAAGGCCCTGTAGATACTCTCGAATGCCCCAGGCGAGGCGCTGGCCGCCGGCCGTGAGTCCGATACCATCATCGCTCGTGACAAGGGTTTCGAATTGCAGATGCACGTCCGCCGAGAAGGTTTCATTGACTGCATTTCGCAGGGCCGCCTGCTCCGCATCGCTAATGACTACGCGACTGCGGACCACTGCGCTCATCCCGGACTGCGCGAGCGCGGCACCGAACGCGGCCTTGGCCTCCTTGCTCATCTGCCGCAACCGCTGCGTGAAGACTGCGCAGAGCCGCTCTTCGAGTCCGGTCGAGGCAAGTTCGCCCAAGGCCTTTCCCGCAATCGAAAACACCTCCGCGGTCGCGAGCCGCGCCATTTGGTCGGTGAGCAAGTCGGCATCGGCGCGCAGCGACGCGCGTTGCTTTTCGACCAAGTTCGCGGCCTCCCCGCGCGCAGCATCGACCATTCGTTCGCGCTGCCGCTGCACCTCGACGACCGCCTGCGCCAAACACGCCGCGCGCTCGTCATCGAAGGCTTTGAGCTTGCACGCCATTTCGTCGCGGGCCGTCGCGGCCTCGGATTGGCGTGCGTCGGCGGCGGCAAGCGCCGCAGCGATCTTATGCTCCCGCGCGTCGATGGCCGTCAGGATCGGCTTGTAGAGAAAGTGCTGGAGAAGCCACACCAGGATGATGAAGTTCACCGCCTGAGCGGCAACCGTGAACCAGTCGATCAGCATGGCTCATTTCCCCGGCGTCTGCGCGATGGCATGGGTCCAGAAGGGATTCGCAAATATGAGGATCATCGAGACGACGAAACAGTAGATGGCGAGCGACTCGATCATCGCGAGTCCGACGAACAGCGTTCGGGTGATCGTGGCCGCGGCGTCGGGCTGTTGTGCCAGCGAGCTCAACGCGGATGCGACGGCCCGGCCCTGGCCGAAGCCCGGACCGACGACGCCGATGCCAATGGTAATGCCGGCGGTGAAGATGGACGTGATGGCGATCCAGGTGCTGCTATCCATGAGGAGTGTCTCGGGTGCGGGGACGGGTGGCGGCCGCGATGTACACGGCGGCCAGGATGAAGAAGATGTAGGCCTGGACCATTCCGGTCAGGAGACCGAGCGCGGTCATCACGACCGGAAACAGCAGGGGAGTGATCGTGAGCAGGATGGCAACGATCATCGTGCCGCTCATCATGTTGCCGAACAAACGCATCGCGAGTGCGAGCGTGCGCGAGAATTCTCCGACGATATTGAACGGCAGCATGATGATCGTCGGTTGGGTGAAGGTCTTGAGATAGCCCCAGAGGCCCTGATCCAGGGTGCCGAACAGAGGCACCGAGAGGAACACGCATCCCGCGAGCGCCGTGGTCGTCGACAAGGAACTCGTCGGCGGATAGTAGCCCGGGATCACGGTGCAAAGGCAGGAGACTGCGACGAACAAGAACAGAGTACCCAGGAACGGCAGGTATTTACGCGCGTGATCGAGGCCGACGCCCTCGAGTTGACTCGTGATCGTGGTCACTATGATCTCGAGGGCCGCCTGCCAGCGGGATACGGGTCCCTCGGTTGCCAGCCGACGGGTCATGACTTTGGCCGTGCCCGCGAGGCCAAGCATCAAGACCCAGGTGGTGACGATGGTCTCGTTGAGGTTTAGCCAGCCGTGGCGCCAAAGGATCACCTGATCGGAAGTGAGATTCACGGCGCACCCGCCGAGCGGCCGCCCCAATGGGTCACGACGACGCGCGCTAGCAGAAACCCGGGCAAACAAGCGATCAGCCGGTGCCAGTCGCCGCCTGAGATCGCGTAAAATCCGACGAGCACCAAGGCAGTGCGCACCAACAGGCTGCCAGAGAACCACAGAGCCGGCGTGGTCGACCGGATGCCGCGCCGGATGGTCCAGTAAAGTCCCCCGAAGAAGGCCCCACCCAGCGCGCCGCCACCGAGCGCAGCGAGCGCCAGCGAAATGCTTTCATTCATGATCGTCGCGCGGCGGCTGCGTCATGGTCGCACTCTCTCTGGACACCCAATGCCACGCGCTGACACAGCCGAGCAACAAGCCGGCGACCAGCAGGGAAAGGGTCCAAGAATGACCGTTTGGATGATGGCGGTCCAACCACGCGCCGAGCAGCGCTCCGAACACGGTCGGTAGCGCGACCGACCAGCCGACCATGCCGAACATGCCGAGACCAAACCACGCGCGGGCGTCGCCTGTGCGCCGGGACTCGAGCTTGCGCGCCGCTTTGCGCGCGACTTGACGACGGAATGTGCTCTCCTCGTCAGGCATGGTCTAGGCGGTTGAATCTGGCGATGAAGCTGCTTTCCAGGGTGGCGACCGCGCGGCGAACGCCACGCTCTTCCTGGTTCACAGCCAAGAATTCGCGCTCGACGTTGTCATGCAGGGTGGCAAGATCGGTCCCGGCGATGGCGTGCCGCACCGACACGAGCACCTTGAGACCGGTTTTGACGAGTATCCCCTCGTCGACGGCAAGAACCACGGCGCCCGTGGGGACCTTGTAGGTGAGCAATCCCGGCACCAGCTCGGCCACGCAGTCGAGCCGCCGCGGCAGCAGCCCCATGGACCCTTGCAGGGTCTCGACGATGATCTCGGACACGTCGGAGAGCACGGCGAAGACGCGGGATGGCAGGAGAATCCTAAGTTGCATGATTGGACGCAGGTGCAGGCGCGGCGGCAGGCGTCTGTGTTGCCGGCACGACGGTCGGTGCCGATCGCTTCGGCACGGCGCCAATCATGTACAGGGCACTCTCCGGCGTGTCCTGGAATTCATCGGCGAGGATTCGTTCGCAGCCGTCGAGCGAATCGGCCAGGCTCACGAGCTTGCCCTTGATCCCCGTAAATTGCTCGGTCGCGTAGAAGGGCTGGGTCAAGAATCGCTCGAGGCGGCGCGCTCGCGCCACCTCTTTGCGGTCTTCGGGCGACAGCTGCTCAAGACCGAGCATCGCGATGACGTCCTTGAGTCCATCGTAGCGGGCCAGGGTGCGCCGGATGTGCTGAGCCAGTTGGTAGTGGCGCTCGCCGACGATGCCGGGAGTCGCCATCTTCGAATTGGATTGCAAAAGATCGATCGCGGGATACAGGCCCTCGCTCGCGCGCTTGCGCGACAGCACGAGGGACGCGGACAGATGTGAGAATACGTGCACGGCCGCGGGATCGGTCAGATCGTCCGCGGGTACGTAGACGGCTTGGATGGACGTGATTGCGCCGGTGCGGGTATTGGCGATGCGCTCTTCCAAGCCGGACAATTCGGTGCTCATCGTCGGCTGATAACCCAATTGTGACGGCATTTGACCCAACAGACCGGAGACTTCCATGCCGGCCTGGATGAAGCGAAAGATGTTGTCGATGAGCAGCAGAACTTCGCGATGCTCATCGTCGCGAAAGTACTCGGCCATGGTGAGCGCTGTTTGGCCCACGCGGAACCGGTTGCCCGGCGGTTCGTTCATCTGCCCGAAGACCATCACCATGTCCTTGATGACACCGGCGGCTTTCATGTCCTGGTAGAGTTCCTCGCCTTCGCGGCAGCGTTCGCCGATGCCGCAAAAGATGCTGACGCCCTGCCGACGCTTCAGCATGTTGTGAATCATCTCGGTGAGAAGAACGGTCTTGCCGACCCCGGCACCACCGAACAAGCCTGCCTTTCCGCCGCGCTCCAACGGCACGAGGACGTCAATGGCCTTGATGCCGGTCTCGAACACTTCCGACTTCGTGGAACGCTCGGCCAGCGGGGGCGGTAAGCGATGGATGGACCGCCACTCGACGCCCTCGGGCTCAGGCATGCGGTCAATGGCCCGGCCAAACACGTCGAACATGCGCGCGATGATGTTCTTGCCGACGGGCGCGCGCAGCGGCAAGCCGGTGTCCGTCGCCGGCATGCCGCGGGCCAAGCCCTGGGTGGGCGTCAAGGCGATACCTCGGACGTGGCTGGCATCAATCTGCGTCATGACTTCGATGACCACCTCGCCGGCGGGGCCCGTGCGCACGATCGAAGTGATCTGCGGCAGCTGATGCTCGAAGCGTAAATCCACGACGCTGCCGCGGATCGCTGCGACGGCGCCTTCGCGTAGGGGCGATGAGTCAGGGGGTGCTCGCTCGGTGCGTGCCATGAATCAGCCTCGCGACAGCCGTTTAGAGAACCAAAGCGCAAACAGCTTGGAATCTTGACTAGCTGAGCGTCTGTACGGCAGCCCGCATAGAGTGTCACCAGGCGAGCAAATCCCGTCCCAATGTTCCTCGTTCAGGCCTGCATCAGTACAAGCGGGCGCCGTCGGGGACGGGCGCATCCGGCCGGACGAGCACGACGGCGCCGGACGCATCGGGCAATCCCAGCGTGAGCACCTCGGACATGAATTTTCCGACCTGTCTGGGCGGGAAATTCACGACCGCGATGACTTGGCGCCCGACGAGATCGGAGGGAGCATAATGCTCGGTAATCTGCGCGCTCGACGTTTTCGTGCCCAGGTTCGGGCCGAAGTCGATGCGCAGCTTCCAAGCCGGCTTGCGCGCCTCGGGAAAGGCATCCACCGCGACGATCGTGCCGACTCGGATGTCGACCGCCTGAAACTGAGCGTAAGCAATAAATGAAGAACTCATACCCCTCCTAGGCTTAAGCCATTGAACTGTAATATGATTAACGAATCCAACCGCCCGTAGCCGAGACGGCGTCATTTGATGTTAATCTCCTTTTTCGGGCTCCCGACCTCAGGATCGATACCGCAATGCACGACACCCAGCCGAAAGCCGCGTTGAAGACTCTATTTCTCCAAGCCCCCTCTTTCGACGGTTTCGATGGCGGCGCCGGTTCGCGCTACCAGGCCAAGCGCGAGGTCAAGTCCTTCTGGTATCCGACCTGGCTCGCGCAGCCGGCGGCATTGGTCCCGGACTCCCGCGTGCTCGACGCACCCGCGGACGAACTCAGCGTCTCCGAAAGTCTGGAGATCGCAAAGGGGTACGAACTCGTGATCATGCACACGAGCACGCCCTCGTTTCCGACCGACGCCAAGTTCGCGGAGTTGCTCAAGGAGGCGAACCCGGCGATCAAGATCGGCCTCGTGGGCGCGAAGCCCATGGTGGATCCCGACGGCTCGCTGAACGCAACCAAGGCCATCGACTTCGTCTGCCGCGAGGAATTCGACTACACCTGCCTCGAGGTCGCGCAGGGTCTCGAGCTCAAGGACATCAAGGGGCTGTCCTATCGCGACGAGACCGGCCGCAACGTGCACAACCTGCCGCGCGCGATTCTCGAGAACATGGATGATTTGCCGTTCGTCGCGCCCGTTTATCGGCGCGACCTCAAGATCGAGAACTACTTCATCGGCTACCTCAAGCATCCCTATGTGAGCCTGTACACGGGCCGCGGATGCCGATCGAAGTGCACCTTCTGCCTCTGGCCGCAAACCGTCGGCGGGCATCGCTATCGCGTTCGTTCGGCGGAAAACGTACTCGCGGAGATTCGCTGGATCAAGGAGAACATGCCCGAGGTCAAGGAGATCATGTTCGACGACGATACGTTCACGGACACCTCCAACCTGCCGCGGGTCGAGGCGATCGCCCGCGGCATGGGCGAGCTCGGGTTGACGTGGAGCTGCAATGCCAAGGCGAACGTGCCCTACAAGACTTTGAAGGTCATGAAGGACAACGGTCTGCGCCTGCTGCTCGTCGGCTACGAATCGGGCGACGATCAGATCCTGTTGAACATCAAGAAGGGACTGCGCACGGACATCGCGCGCCGCTTCACCGAGGACTGCCGCAAACTCGGCATCTTGATCCACGGCACGTTCATCCTCGGCCTGCCCGGTGAGACCAAGGCGACGATCGAGAAAACGATCCGTTTCGCCAAGGAGATCAATCCACACACGATCCAGGTCTCCCTCGCCGCACCCTACCCCGGTACCTCGCTTTACAAACAGTCGGTAGAGAACGGTTGGCTGCAGGAAAACGACGCGATCAACCTGGTCAACGAGAAGGGTGTGCAACTCGCGGCCATCAGCTATCCGCACCTCTCCAAGGACGAGATCTTCCACAGCATGGAAGTGTTCTACAAGAAATTCTATTTCCGCCCCAGCAAGATCTGGGAGATCGTGCGCGAAATGCTCAGCAGCTGGGAGATGATGACGCGGCGTCTGCGCGAAGGCGTCGAATTTTTCCGTTTCCTGCGCACCCACGGGGCCTGAACCCCGGCCCGCAGATCGTGCGCGTGTCCGGAAAATGACCATCCTTCGGTGGCTGCCGGCCGTGATCGCCGTCGGCAGCTTGGGCGCGGCGGCGGCCTACGCAATCCTCGCGGTAGTCGCCGCCATCGTTTGGCGTCTGCCGCGGCGGCGCGTTGCGCTCGTCACCCTGCCGCCGGTAACCATTTTGAAACCCCTGTGCGGCGCCGAACCCGGGCTGTACGCGAATTTGCGCTCCTTCTGCCGGCAAGATTATCCGCAGTTTCAGATCGTCTTCGGCATCGCCGACGAGGCTGATCCTGCTTGCGCCGTGGCGCGCCAACTGCAGGGGGAGTTTCCGGATACTCCGATCGACGTGGTCATCGACTCGCGCATCCATGGCAGCAACGGCAAGATCAGCAATTTGATCAACATGCTTGCGGCGGCGCGCCACGATCTGCTCGTCATGGCCGACAGCGACTGCACCGTGGGCCCCGATTATCTAGACCGCGTAACAGCGCCACTACAGTCCCCGGCCGTGGGGCTCGTGACATGCCTATATCGCGGCATGCCGGCGCGATCGATCTGGTCGCGCATCGGCGCGATGTACATCAACGAGTGGTACGTGCCGCAAGTACTGCTAGCCTGGCTGTTCGGACACGAAGGCTATGTTTCCGGCCAGACGATCGCGCTGCGTCGCGCAACCTTGGCGGCCATCGGTGGCTTCGAGGCGCTCGCCGATCATCTCGCCGAGGATCACCAGATGGGGCTGCGCGTGCGTGCGCAGGGGCTGCGCGTCGTGCTCTCGCCCTACCTCGTGTTGGGCGAGTTCCATGAACAGAATCTCCAGGCCGTGACCAGACACGAGCTGCGCTGGATGCGCACGCTGCGCGCGCTGGCGCCGCGCAGCATGCGCTGGATTTTCGTGACCTTCAGCCTGCCCTTGGCGCTCGTCGGCTTGAGCGTCGCGGCGACGCGCCCCCCGATCTCGAACGTGGCATGGGTATTGTTCCTGCTGACCGTTGCCGCACGCCTTGCGGTTCATCTCGTGCACCGTTGGCACCGCGACCGCTCACTGTTGACCGATTTATGGCTGGTACCCGCTCGGGATCTGCTGCTCTGCTGGGTCTGGTGGCGCAGCATGTTCGGCTCCCAGGTCAATTGGCGCGGCAGCGAGTTCGTCGTCAAGGCCGATGGCACGATGCGCCGGATCTCCTGACTCTTGAAAAAAGCGGCCTACCTTGCAGGCGTCCTCGGCTTGACGCTGTTCATCGCGCTGCTGGTACGCGATGACTTCGGCGCGATCTTGCACACGCTGCTGATCGGCGGCTGGAATCTGCTCTGGCTGGTCCCCTATCGCGCCGGCTATTTCCTGCTGTTCGCGCTGGGTTGGCTTTTCTTGTTGCGGCCGGCGGATCCGGGGCATGGCGCCGGCCTGGGCTACCTCTTCTGGGTCACTAGCGTGCGCGACGCGGTCGACCGATTGCTGCCCGTTGCCAGCGTGGGCGGAAGCGTCGTCGGCGTCCGGCTGGTACGTTGGCGTGGCATTGCCGGTGCACCGATCGCGGCGACCGTGGTCGTTGAAATCTTATTGACATTGATCGTGGTGTATCTATTCGTCGCCTTGGGATTGTTGCTCTCGATCGACGACAACGGAGCCGAGCCGGCCTTTCGGCGGCTACTGTTGGGTTTCGCCTTGAGTCTGCCGATCCCTGTGGCAACGGTACTGCTGCTGCGGTATGGTTCGGTCGCACAAGCTCTGCACCGATTGCTGCGGCCGCTGCTAGGGGATGTCATCCCCGTCCGGGAAGCAGCGTCGTTCGACGGCGAGGTCCGTTCGACCTTGCGACGCCGACTGCGCTGCGTGCTTGCGGGCGGACTGCAGTTCCTGGCATTGCTGTCCGGGGCTTTCGAGATTTGGTTTGCATTGCGGCTGTTCGGCCATCCGGTCGGAGTCGAGGCGGCAATCATTTTGGAGAGCATGACTCAGGCGGTCCGCCATGTGGCGTTCGTCGTGCCGGGCGCGCTCGGGGTACAGGAAGCTGGCTTGATCATCTTTGGACACAGTCTCGGGTTGGACGCCGACTTGGCGCTCGCGATTTCCATGACCAAACGGTTACGGGAACTGCTGTGCGGGCTCCCCTCCTTGATCACCTGGCAATGGTTCGAAGGACGGCGCCTGCATGGTGCCATGCGGCATCCAACGTGATGCGGCAGCACTTGCACCTGGTGGTGCGCGTCGTTGCGCTGCTGCTCGTCGCGACGGTGCGCACCCAAGCGTCTCAGGACCAGGCTGCGACTGCCGACGCGCCGGCGACCACCGGTAGCCAGGCACAAACGGCGCTCACGTCGGCGAGCACTTTCAGCTGGCTGGACCCGACCAAACTCCCCTTCATCCCGGTCCCGTTGATCGCCGTCGACCCGAACAGCGGCACGACCGTGGGCGTGCTGCCGACTTGGATTCATACGAACGATCAACAGGAAATCACGCGCATCATCGCGCCGGACCTGCTGTACAACCCCTATTTCGGCATCGGTGCGCATTTCCGCCTGTTCTCCTACCCTTCCGAGGACGAGCATTGGTCGGTCGTGACCCAGATTCAGCAACACGTCGAACGCGGCATCGACTTCGAATACGAGGATGGCCGGCTGCGCAACGATTTGTGGACCTTTCATGGTAGCGTGATCGTCGACCGCGACGGCACGCCGCGATTCTACGGGATCGGCAACGAGTCCCCGCAATTCGATGACACCGACTATACGCAGCAGCGCGAACTCGGCGAATCGCAGCTAGGCTTGAATCTGAGCCATGCCTGGCAATTGTTGTACACCGCGCGCGCCGAGCGGATCGACGTGCTGTCGGGGACCCTCACCGGCAGCACCACCTTGCAACGCCGCTTCGGCGACATTCTCGGGATCGGCTCGAACGACCAGATGTTGAATCGCTTGTCGGTGGTCTACGATACGCGCGACAACGTCACCATCCCTACGCAAGGCATGAAGTGGGTGGCCTACGGGGGTCTCGCCAGCCGGCATGGAGTGTTCAACGACTCGATGTACAGCGAGACCGGCGTGGACGGCCGCGGCTTCTGGCGGATCACGCCCGAAACGATATTTGCCACGCACATGGCGCTGCGTTATCTCCTGTCCGCGGATCGCGTCCCGTTTTGGGCGCTGAGTTCGATCGGTGGCGGAGACAGCATCATCGGTGGCTCTCAGCCCTTGCGCGGCTACGGCGAGGGTCGTTTCTACGATCGCGATTCCTTCTCGACCACGTTCGAGTTGCGCCAACGAGTCGCCGCCTTCGACGCGATCGCGACACGCGTGGAGATAGAAGTCACGCCTTTCATCGATCTCGGCCGCGTGTTCGCGCACAACAGCACCTTTCCGTTGGAGCAACTGCATCAGGTCTATGGCGTTGGTTTCCGCGGCATCGCACGACCCTCGGTGGTCGGCTATGTCGATCTCGGCTATGGCCGCGACGGGATCGCGGCCTTCACCGGCATTGCCTACCCCTTTTGAGCGGTGTACGCGTGGCGAAAACGAACGGTAACTGGCTCGTCCTCGCGTCCTCGGAACTCGCCGCCGAGATCGATCCCTTGGGCGCCCAGCTCTGCTCGCTGCGCGATCGTGATGGACGGGACCTGCAATGGGGCGGCGAGCCTGAGGTCTGGGCGGGACGCGCGCCGCTGCTGTTTCCGATCGTCGGCGAGCTCGCCGGCGGTCGCTATCGCCTGGGCACGGACACCTATCCCTTGCCGCGGCACGGCTTTGCCCGGCGCCGAGTGTTCGAGTTGCTCGGGGCGGGCGCTAACGCCGTGCAGCTGCGCTTGAGCGCAGACGAGGCGACCCTCGCCGTCTATCCATTTCAGTTCGATCTGGATGTCGCATTCACCGTGGTCGATGCGACTCTCACGACGACGGTCACCGTTCGCAATCGCGGCGGGAGCGATTTACCGGCGAGCTTCGGTTTCCACCCGGCCTTTCGTTGGCCGCTGCCCTATGGCGCGGACCGCGCGGCGCATTTCATAGAATTCGCACGCGATGAGCCCGCGCCCGTGAGACGCCTCGACGCGCATGGTTTACTGCGCGCGGAAACACTGCCGACGCCCGTGGTCGAACGGCGGCTGCCGCTGCGCGATGAACTGTTCGCGCACGACGTGTTGATCTTCGAGGCGCTGAACAGCAACTCACTGACGTACGGCGCGGAACGCTCGCCACGATTGCGAGTGACGTTTCCCGACACGCCGTTCTTGGGGCTGTGGACCAAGCCCGGCGCCGGATTCATCTGCATCGAGCCCTGGCATGGCATTGCCGACCCCATCGGCTACGCAGGGGACTTTCGCAGCAAGCCGGGAATTTTCATGCTGGCGCCGGGGACCGCGAAGACGCTCGTCATGACGGCAACGCTAGTGCCGGGCGGGTAGCCGCGGCCCGCTGCTGTTGGATGCAGCCGAGCACATACCGGGCATCGCGAGCCACCCCGGAGAACCGGCCCGAGCCCCAGCCGCTCAGGGCACGATGCGCGCGAGGTCGGCAGCCGCGACCCAGCCCGTGCGTCCCATACTCGTGCGCACGAGAAAAAATCCCTGGTGTTCCGCCTCGATCCGCACGAGTTCGGCTTCGCGCAGCGTGAACATGGAGCTGCCCATGGGCACGGGCGCAACGCGCACGGGAGCATCCCGCGTGAGGATCACGGCGGCATGCAAGCGAGGCCACCACAGCACGACGTTGGCGAGCGTCGTCGCCACGCTCAAGCCTCCCAGCAACGCCAGCGCCGCAGCGGCCCCACGCCACCGGCGCATGCCCTGGACCCCGAGCAAGCCGATGCCCGCGATCACCATCCCCACAAGGCCGAACCAGGCATAGGCGTCCGGGCTCGCCAACAACAGGCATTTCACTGCAGCGCTCGGCGGCGAGTCAGCAGCGAGCGCCGCACTGCGCACCGTGGCGAGATTCGCGGCGATATCGGGATCGGCGGGCGCCAGAATGCGCGCCCGCTCGTAGTTGAGCACCGCGAGGCCCGGCTTGCCGCTGCGCGCATACGCGTTGCCCGCATCGTAGAGCGACGCGGCCGAGAGCGCCGTCGCCGGCATCGGGGAAGACGATGGGGATGGAGATCGCGTGTCGGGGTCGGCGCCCGCGCACGGCGCGGTGCCACAGAGGCTCAAGATCAGCAGCGCGAGTCGCCAGGCAGGCATCACGCACTCTCCAGATCGCGGGCCGCAAGGCGTAAGGCCGCGAGCCAGCGAGACCAGTCGACGGCAGCGGGTGGCGCCTCGGCATAGCGCTGGGCATCGACGAGCAGCAGTAAGTCCTGCAGTTCCTGAACATCGTCGCCATGCCCGCCCCTCGCGGCGAGCAACTCGCGCGCCGCCGCGCAGAACGCGAGCGAATCCCCGGCACTTGCCGCCGCCT
>Ga0116230_10003919_pt1 | contig 14536 bp, 10 predicted proteins | sample S1TSphfallax_3_FD_88678 | JGI IMG/M metagenome (GOLD analysis project Ga0116230, IMG submission 88678) | Host-associated microbial communities from peat moss isolated from Minnesota, USA - S1T2_Fd - Sphagnum fallax MG | ecosystem: Host-associated > Plants > Peat moss > Unclassified | place... | reverse complement strand
TTATAATTTTTTAATAAAAAATTTTAAAATACTTTAAAAATTTAATTAAAAATTTAAAAAAAAAAATTTTTTGTCTTTTTTTTTTTAATTTTCCCCCCCCCCCCCCCCCTCCACCCTTTTTATTTTCCCTTGTATGTTCCCATACATTATGAGAAAAAGGGGTGTTTTGTAATTCTCCTTGCAATTCAATTTTTGAATTACAGAGGACACTTGCAACTCATCATATATATGGTGCAATTCATTGCAGCTCAATTACAATTCTATCAAAACAATTTGTTTTCAACTACTATGCAACTCCATTAAAACTACACCTATGATGTCATGTTGATATCATTGATTGTCATCCATTTATTAAATTGTAACACATGGCATTATGAAGATTTTTGGACATCATTTTTTTTTCAAAATATTGATTTTCATCGTTCATTATGATTATTAATGATGGTTTCAAATTGTGACATGTGGCACAAAAAAAATTGCCACACGACATATTAATTATATTTTGGATATATATATAGTAGCTAGGTAGGTCATACATAAACATTTTTGGTATATGCTTAAATGTATTAAGATTGAAATTATTATAAATAAACCATTTAAAAACTAAGAAACCAAGCTTTTCAAAGGAGAAAAGAAGACAAAAAGAGAAGAAACATTTGTTGTTGGCTAGACCTTAAAATAGTGGGTATGGAATTTTTTGTCATTTCCAAAGTTAGTTTCCAAATTCCAAATCCCAACACAAAGGGGCATAAATACATTCAATTATCAAGATGGAATGTAATGCCCATACCAACCCTACCATGAGCAAGTTATTACGTGCATCCACTACCATTCACTAATTTTATTATAATCCACCATATTTAGGTCGTATGTTGAATGTTGTCACACAATGCTTTGTTTTATTTTAATATTTTTGTTTTCTTGGTGGTTTCTATTTTTGTAAATTGTAGTCACTAATATATATCTTACTTGAATAGTAGTTTTGTTTTGAATTAGGTTGTAGTCAATAGCCATTGACATACAATGTCTTTCCAAATGATTTGAACCAATTTGTATTGGCAAATAATTACAAGTTAGAGTGGACCAATTTTCGACACAAGTGGTGTCCCTAATAATATTTTTCTATAATGTATTTTGATCGTGACAACAATGTGACATTGTTAGATACCCATGTTTGAGGTTTTAAAAATCATATTTTTCAAAAAGTAACCAATGGTTGTTCTTTAATACATCCCAAGATATAATGTTTGTGAATGTATTATAAAAAACTTTCACAAGATTCATGTTGTAATGGACTTCACTATTTTCCTATAATTTTGGCACTCCTAAAAGTCCCCAAAACTTTCACGCCATTTTGAAATGATTTGGATATCCTTATTCTGAATTACTTATTATATTTATCAATTTTAGAGATTGCTAAATGGACTCATCATTGCAAATTATGATTTTAATGACTTCATTTACAAGTTGTTTATGCATTGTTACATAAGAGGTCAAACGCATTGAAAAGTCTCCCATTTGGTGCAAAAATTTAAAAATTTCAAATAATTTAAGAATATTCCTCTTAATTAGATTACATGATAATTATATATTTGAGTCTTGTTTGATAAAATTAAAATTTTAATATATGGGGCACATTATTATCCAAAGGGGTGTGGAAAAAATTGCCATGTTATGTAAAAAATCATTGTGGCTTGTAATTACTATGGCCATGAAGGTCTGAATACAAATCTTCCATTTGAGTTTGTGCACAACAGAATAGAACCTATTGATTCCACAATTGAAGTAGCACTAAAGGGGACTTGTAGTGAAAAAAACACATAGTGATGAATTCAATTTATGGTGTTCAAGGTGAATAAAAGTTTGTAGCCATGACAACATCACAACTTCTGCTTGGGTTTTTTTCTTCCTCAACAAAGGGGTGTTGAATGCATTGATGTAACAAGCTACAAATGATGGACTGTATAATTTCCATCTAGTTTCAACTACTTGAAACTTTGAGAACATCTCCAAAAACCTTTGTTTTCAAAAGGGGATAGTTTAGTACAATGTTTATAATGGCATTATGTACATTGATGAAAAAACATTTATAGAATGAGTATGCTATTAACTTATCATGGAACAAGTTGGAAAAATCAAAATCTCAAAAGATGAAGCTAAAATGGGTTAACAAAAATTGAAACATAAAATTGTGTCACCTTCATTCCATGCAAAGTTTTTTGGAACAAAACAACAATACAAGACCAATGGCATTGTGCAATTGCGATTCCTAAAAGCATTGGTACATTGCTCATTACAAAAGTGTGTGCCATGTTTTTGCAATCGAGGACCCTTGGTTGAATGGGCCAATATTGTACAATTTGCGATGCACATGAAGGGAATATGTCGTACTACAAGTAATTGGTGCATGAACACATCCCACCAATGCTTGTGAAAACCAAGGAACAATTGGTACTTCCAATGTTGGGATCAAATTGTGACACCACCTTTTCCTTTTGCGATGATGAATTTTGGTCCTTTCGTGGGTTATTACAAAGGGACCATTAACAAATCCATATGAAATGGGTGATGGACTACAATATGAATTTCATTGCACATCTTGCATATTTTGTGAATGGTGAAAATATATGGGATCATTAGGGTGAAATCTACCCAACAATAAGTAGTATGTTGCCTATTACAAAAACAAGATTTGCACATGTAATACGATTGGTGGATGTTAAATGCAAACCTAGGTGCCTAACCCATTTTCAATGCATTTGGATTTAAGGATTGATAGTGTATGGTAGAACTACTTATGTTGATTTTTTTCATATGCACTTAGATTCATTTGTTGTTTACTTTATGGTAAAATTGGTAATAGGTATAGGTTAGTTTGTGAAGTTGTTTCGTTTATGGCAAAACTAGTTTTTGGTGTATGGTAGACCTTTTTCATTTTTTAAATTTTTGATGCAAGCCTACATATGTTTGACACTTGTCTTGTTTATTGAATGACAAAGGTAGTTGAAGGATTAATATAAGAATTAGATGTTTGTTTCTTGAATTAGTTTTGGATACCATGGGGATTATTTTTCCTAAGTATTGATTGTAGGCAAATGTCAAGATGACATTTTTTCAACACTTGGAGGTATTGAAAGAATTCTATTGCACCCCCATGTCCATGTGGATAGTCCAAGGATGCTTGCATTGTTCCTTCCATTAGTTCAACATAGGATTTGGATGTTTAACATGGATTCTTCAAGATGACAATGAAATCCAATGTTACACAAGCCATGGCAAAAATTTCAATCCTTACAACTGACAAGGCTAATTCGATCTTTGTAAATACCTTCGCATGATTGTGGTGGGTGATCCATGCATCCCAATTTTTGTCACACTCTTTTCCAAAATCCTTAAAGTTGACAGAGAAAGCCATGGTTCACATTCTTGATTTGATTGACAATGAGTGGTGTTTTAGTTTAGTTTTTTTTTGAAGAACAAATTGTGCAACCACTTGAATCCTCATTTTTAACTTCTTGTTGCTATGTATGCACAAAAGTTCTTCATGCTTGAGAACTTTCCATACCAAGCTACTTATGACATGTGATTAGATGTAAACAATTCATATGGTTGGGGCTGGCATGTGTGAACTTTGTAAGGTGAAGTTGCCTCTTGTTTTGATGATAGGAATATTAGTAAGGGGTTGGAAGTGAGCAATTTTTGGAATCATACCATGAAACTATGTTGGAGGTTAGCATAATGAGTTTATCAACATATTTTCAAAACGTAGCTAGTATCCATAGCCAAAATGCAATTGAAATGGAGATTGTTATTCACCTTTCCAAATTCCAACCCAATCTTGTGTGCCTTCTCTTTTAGAGAGAGCTTAGTTATTTTCTCTGTGTTTCCTTTTGATAGATATGGTGCAACAGAATATCCACATTCAGCAAACACAATCGAGGATATACAACTCCCGGTGCTTAAGTACACATTTGATTTCCATTCAGAAATGACTATTTCCTATTTGATATATATCGTAAGAGGACCTCCAAAGTACACATTTGCTTTCCGTTCATAAAAGTAACTATAGAAAGACATGTATGCCAATGAGCACATCAGCACACCTGACCTGACCTAACAAGCGATCGGCACACCAAGTCAAGCTCATTGACAGAGGGCTCGGCACGAGTCTCACCTGCACACCACTGGGTTGGGACCCTTTGTGCTCTCGGGGTCCCAAAAGGGACTATACCAATGAGCCATCACCCTTGGTATATGTGTCAAATTTTGGACGAGCTAAATGCCTCTGTGGTGTGAAAATGGGTTTGCTCCTGTAAACTTGCTCACCAGCAGCAAAGGTATCAAGAGACTGGCAAAAAGAAAAAGAAGTGTTTCTAGTTTGTCAACAACGTCAATGAATGTTTGGTTACACATTGACTGGAATTGATTGCCCAGTCAAAAGTCACTAGTACTACCTTCCTTCATAGATAGATAGGTTCTGTCACAAATACAGTGCATTGCTAGAGTTGCTCTAAGTTTGGTTGCACACTCATATTATTTCTCAATGTGTTTTTTTTTCAGGGCATGATCTCTTGCACTGTGACAATGTACAAATGAAATCAGAAGTTGTTGTCCTAAATGCCTTGTTTCGGAACCAAAAAATTCGCCAAAAAATTTGAAGATATTTTTTTCCGGAGAATGTCATGACATTCATGTCTACTGACTACAGTTTTGACACTTGTCTACAAAGTTGAAACCTGTCCACCAATTAGTGCATACTTATTGTTTTTGGGATGCTCATCACGTTGGCTACATCACAAAATTCATTAAAAACCATTCCTTCTCAACAACTCTTCTATAATTTTTTATTTAAGGATAGTTTCTGTAATCCTTATTGACGAGAAAAAGTTCTGGTCCCACAGCCGAGACAGTTTCTACAAGATAAAACTGTTTTTTTAAACCCTTCATAAAGCTCTACTGTCTGTCTAACACAAAAGATTAATAAACTTCACATGCCCCCATCATGCACCACCACACACAACTTCTAGATTGACCTCAGACCATATTCTGCATGCATTTGGACGGTTTTGTTTCCAAAGAGAAGTATAACATGAATTAGTAAGAAAGCAAAAAGAAGACTAAAGCTGAACAATAAAAGTGCAGAAACCTCAGGTCATATTGACAATAGCCACTCGTAGCTGCAAATGGAAAATTGAGTGTGTAAGGTTGGTATGTGAGCTTTATCAAAATTGTCATTTTAAAACTTGGAACTACCTAGCACTTAAAAAAGCTTTTGGGAAGTCTTTAAAAGTAGATGTAGATAGTAGTAGTAGTCCAAAAGAGTGGGCTGCAGGTTGCTTCAGTGACCAGTCTGCTGGTGTATTATAAAATGTTGTTCGTGTGTACAGTTGCTGGAAATTATGAATTAAAAGACCTGGGCTTGCGTATGTTTTTATATCAGGGTTGGGAGAGATTAGATTTAACTGAAACTCAACAGAAAATGTTTCCTGACCACTTATCATCTATGGGCAACTGCAATTGTGGCCTTTCAAAGATGTGCACTTAAGCTAATTCGCTAATCTGTTTTTGCTCAATTGCAATCATCTAGGTTTCTAATGAACATTAGCTTAGAGTGGATTTTTTCTCGTGTGGATTGTGCCACCTGATATATATGTCCGATGTCTTGCCAATATTTGGGTAAAATCATTTGATTCATATTCCAGTCAATACAGGTGAGGTGCCTTTGACTGATGTGCAACACTGAATAACTTAAGGTGGATTCCCGACAGAACAATGCTGATTATGTTCCTGTCTACAGGACTTTATGTTCAGGGTAAAGCCTGAGGGAGCGGGCTTTACCATAATAAGGGCCCTACAAGGTGGATTTGCACTAGAACCCGAATCTGGTAAAGCCTGTCCTGAGGGCCTCACATGATGTAAGAATCATTTGCATTCTTTCATTTAAAAACCTTGTGAAAAAAGGATGGCAAGCTTTATGAGCATGTAACACTCGCAGAGTTTTACACCAGGTAAGGTGCTCTCTAGATACACTAAAAAAATCTGCTCAAGTTTTTGCTTAGGAGATTTGGCTGTTCAATTAGGCAAATTGCAATGTAAGTAGCTTTCTTCTTCTCTCCCCCAAGTGACATTGTGCAAGGCCAAGCACCATCAGCCACTTGTTGTGTCAAACAATGCTCATTGTGGGTGTTTAGCATCTTGCTTCTTTCACTAGTGAGGCTGGTTGTCAATTGCATTCAATCATTTCTCAAACTTCATTAGCAAGTGCACAATTTTTAACACACCACAACCTGCATGTTCTATGATGTTGGGTTGCCCGGCCTGTGCACGATTGTTTTTGAAGTATCACATTCAGATAGTGTGAAAATCACTTTGGGCATGTAACTCTCTACACAAATGCAATGACCTTTGATTGGTTGGCCATAATGATTGGTCCAAGTGGTGACATTTAAGTAAGGCACAAGGAGAAATCTCTTGGTCTATTTGAAGGGCACCTTACACCCATGAATATCATTCCTCAAAGAGAGCAAAGATCTTTGGCCTACTCCTTAAGAAAGGATGCCTATTTATAGGTGTGAGATCTCTCCCACTCTTTAAGGAGTAGGCTAACAGTAGGTGTATGAATGTTCCTCTCCTATTCCTCATGACCTATGCATGTTTGAGTTCATTATGATGTTCACTTCATGCTCAATGATGTGTAAGTCCCATGGGTGGGGTACATTACCAAAGTGTGGGGCCTCTTATTTTAGGAATGCCCCAGCTTGGGACTTAATCCTACACATAGTCTCTCACTGTACACTGACCAATTTTTAGTACTCACTATCGCTCAGAAAAGCAAGCAATCTCCGCATGCATACGCATCATGATGGAGTACTTCTATGTGAAGAAAGTGTGCTGATTTTTAAAATCTCATTTGATGCAGATTTTAATGAAGAAATGAAAAGAAGGAAGAATTGCAAATGGTCAATCACACCTTTGGCTATGTAGAAAGAGGGTTTTCCAACTAAACTGAAGAAGTGAGTATACATCTCTCATGAAAATTCAATCTTCGATTCTTACTCAACTTTTAAAGTGAAGAAGACGACAGCAGAAAATAGTGAAAAACAACCAAGGAAAAAAAAAAAATCAATGTAGAGGGCTGCTTTAGACCTTAGCTTGCATCTTGGTTCCCCAAATCATGAACTCCCTTTTGAGCCCTCTCTTTTGGTCTGAACCAATTGATTTTTCCTTTCAAAATGATGTCATGTAAATGTCACTTCAATTTGGTATTTCTTGATCATGGACTATCACCGCCCCCCCCCCCCTTTTAAACCTTCAACTAAAGTGCCTTCTACAGCTCTTTAATAAAGACACAAACCTGTTTGTCTCCACCTTTCCTAAACAAAACTATAAGTAGCCTAGTATGAAAACTTAAAAGGTGCCTTGCAATATGAAAAGCAGGTAGTATGTCCCATTACTATGAACCCTTGAATGAGACCTAATTTATAAGATCCAAACTCCTGGGGCCTTCAGTAAAAAAACTTCCTTTCTGGCTTCTGGAACTAGAAGATTCCATCATCTGATCTGTGATCTGTGGACTGAACAGCTCTTTCCTTATCATATTTTTCATTTATTTGTTAGGGGGCGGGGGTTGGAAAGGTGTCTGGGAGGACCCTACATCAAGACACACTCTTATCTTCATCACAAAAATAAACAAAATGTTCACTAGTTAACCATGGTGGTTAGCTCAGTTGCTTTTTTACACTACCCATTTACTAACAACCCACTTACAAGTAGGTTGTTAGGAGGTAGGTAATAAAAACAGCACTTACCTATGTATAAACCATCTACTTAGTTAGTAGTTACCTATTTTCCTACCTACCTACCTATATATGTGACCTATTTCTTAATATAAACTCAGTTGAGGTTCATCCACAATTGAGTAATAATGAGCATCCTGTGGATGGTGCATTGGTGGGTGCTGGTTCACTTTGGCCGAATTAAACAAGGTATATTTTTGAGACGGGCTTCAATAATTCAGCACTTCTTCCAGAGGCAAAAGTGCTGGGGCAAGGCTTGAAGCCAGTAAAAATGGACCCCTGATTACAATAGTGAGCATAAGCCAATATTACATAGCCACTATTTTTGGCCTGGACTAATAGCCCTTCCTAAGAACATCCTACCTATTTACATTTCTACCTGTGCATATCGAAACTTAAGACATTCTTTGATTTTAAATTCCTACTGAGAAAGGACCATGGAAGAAGAAGGGTCTTAGGCCCACTTTAGACTGAGGGTCCAGGGTCCAATTTCCTAGGAACCAATTTGGACTGATTTGAAGCAAATTGAATCTTTCAGTTGGATGGTACCTTGGTCCCTAGCCTGATTTTTGGTTCTCCAAATCACGGGCTCTCCTTTTGGCACTGTCTTTTGGTCTGAACCAATTGATTTTCCCTTTTTGGTCTTGGACCCTCCTCTAAGGGCCTTGGGACCAATTTAAAACTTGTGACCAATAAAATTACTTGAATTTATTTGTCCTTGGACCTTGGACCCTCATCTAAAGTTGCCCTAAGTTATATTCTGAGGAAGGATGATCTGGTGGTTCACCCAATGTCCCTAAGGTATCCAAACAAGTAAGATGAGTCCCAATTGACAGGCCCCCCAGTTGAGTCTGAGACGCTGTTGATCAGCAGCTGGCCAAATTTCTTTCAGCCAGCCACGGCCCACCACCCGCTTGCAAGTATGACTTCCTATGAGTCATTCATGATGAAACTTTCGGAGACAAAGCCCGGTCCTAAACTTCAGTCCTAGACCCTTAAAACCTCAACCTTGAAACTCTAACCCTAAACTTAAAACCCTAAAACCTCAGGCCTATAATCCTACAAACCTACAATTTAACAAACCCAAGTAGCACATACACTCAAGTTAGGCAGCCTATTATTTGAAAACAAAATTGTTGTTGGTCCTCACTTTATGACTTTCATGCTGAGTTTTGAAAAAGGCATGACTTTGTGGGACTTTGCGGGTAAAAATCAAAGAAGACAAGGGTGCGTGAATATAAAAGCAGGGGACCAAGTAGGCATGAAAGAGGGACTGGACTGTACAGATAACTCTAAAATACCTAATCAAGAGAACATAGCCTTCATAATTGTACATGGAAACTACTGTTTCTGGAGTCAACTTGGGGGATGAGGGGGCGGCGTTTGTGTCCACAGGTGTGGTGATTGTCTCAAAGCAATTTAGACAAAAAAAACTCAAGATTTGTCCATTAATCAATTATTTTTGGAGGCAACTAGCGTGTGGGGAAGGAAGGGTGGTGCTTGTGTCCATAAGATCATCCCAAAGCAATCCAGACAAAACAAAACCCAAAAGTTGTCCATGTTCACTGATTGCCTTTGGAGGCAACTTGCTTTTGTGGGTTGCAAGCCCCCAGGGGCTATGCGGTGTGTCCATGGCCGTTGGTAGTGATCGTCCCAAAGCGATTAAGAGAAAAAGAACTCAAAAGTTTGTCCAGGAACCAATTCTTATGGGAGGCAACTTACAGGTAGAGAGACCTCTACATTTTTTTCCCCAATTTTTTTTAATTTCAAAAATTTAGCATTTTTGGATGGAAAAACACATTTTACACTAAAAGAATACATTTTTCCCAAAATTGCAAAATCATGAAAATTCAATACCAAACAAATCATGGAAATTCAATACCAAAAAAATCACTGGGGAAGCTGTTTTTTGCTTTTATGGGTACTACTGAATTCTTGCCAAACCTTGTTAGCAGTAATTTGTGATGTTGCATGGTTGGCAATCATCTCAAAAAAAATTTAGCATTAATTGGGACACGATTATAAAAAAAAGGGACTAAATTGTAGAAACCCTGGCCCCCCAAAAAAAAACTGCCCTAAAACTAAAACCCATGTTGAAATGTGACAGAATTTTCTCCTCAAAAACAATTCGGAAATTTGCCAAAATTTTCTTTAAAAACAGGGAATTTGTGACAAAATATTACTTAATATTTTTTTTGAGGACTAACTTTTGTGAAAATTCGTCACCAAAGAAAAAGCAAAACATCTAGGCTCTCAGACTCAGCAGGGTGTTTTGTGCAATTTTGTGATATAAAAACAATTGACGAAAATTTCTGTGATAAATCTCAAAATTAGTCGGCTATACACACTAAGGAAAACACACAAATTCCAAACTTTTTGGTGGCAGGAAAATCGACAAATTCTCTTGAAGAAAAATAAAAAATCACTGTTGCTCAATCCTCAGTGCTGGCGAAAAGGGTTTAGGGTTTTAAAAAAATAATCCTAAACCAATATAGCCCAACAAATAATTTGCAAAAATTACTCGAATGTAAACTAAAAAAAAAGCACTTAATTTCCAAAAATTTCCCCAATTTTTCGGTTGCAGGAGAAAACGACGAAATTTCTTGACGAAAAATAAAATAAAAATCACCGCTGCTCAGTGACTGGCTGGGTAGGTAGTCAAATTTACCTCTGGGGTAGGGAGGGACGGAGGGAGGAATGGGATTATCTATACATCAACAGGCGTGCCGTCAAAAACCCCTGGTGGGAAGTTGAACCATTTCAGCGTAAAGACAAGACGGCTAAAGCAGTTCCTCCTGTGGCTACTACGAGACACTTCTACTTAGTGGAGCCGAAGGAGCTTGGCCCAGATCCCACCCACTCTGCCCAGTACGAAGTTCGTGGCCTGCAGGTCCCGTAGCTGTGCATCGTGGCATAGGGAATTGCACCGGCCTTGAAAGTTGAGCGCCGCCTCCATCGCCACCAGGGGCTTTCTTTTTTTTTCTTTTTCTTTTTTCAAATTTTGTGATGTAGCCTAGCTGAAGTGACGATAATACAAACGTAAGACGATTTAGCCAGATTTGGTGATTAAAAAAAAACGAAAGTAAATAAAAACCTAGCCTACCAGCGTTCAAATACCTTTGGCTGGCTGCTGCAACTTAGGATAGAATCTGGCCTTTTTAAAAAAAATAGAACATTAGATTTTGGCGACTAAAAACTTTAAATACACTAAATTGTCGCCAATTTGGAAAAAAAAAATCTTCATTAGGCGAAAATTGGCCCTTCAAAAAAAAACCCACCCCAATCGCCATAGTTCTCTCCTTCCCTTCCCCCACGCACATCTTCAAATGCTCGAGCCATTCGCTCTCTATTCTTCGACCTCACCAGACATCTCACCCAGCTCTTCAGCTTCCCAAAATTACTTTCGTAATTAACATTGCAAATTTGAAGCTGATTCAATGGTGAAGGAGGCGGTGCAGGATCCCGGGTTCCCTGCAGTGAAGGACTACTATGATCCGGCTCCGTCTCCGCTGGTGGATTTGGCTGAGCTCGGGCGGTGGTCCTTCTACCGAGCAGTCACTGCCGAGTTTGTAGCTACGCTGTTGTTTCTTTACATCGGCACCGCTACTGTTATCGGGGCAAGCCGCAACGCGGCTTGTAGTGGAGTCGGGCTGTTGGGCATTGCCTGGGCGTTTGGAGGCATGATCTTCGTGCTCGTATATTGCACTGCTGGTATCTCAGGTATGGAAAAACGAACAAACAAACAAACAACCGAAAGTTAATCTCCAGTACTACTGCAGCTTTCATCAGGCTCCTACTCGATTGCTGTTCTTGATCTAGATGTGATCAGCTCCTAGAGAATCATGGAAAGTTGCTAATTCGACCAGGACTAGCTGCAGGTGGGCACATCAATCCAGCAGTCACCTTCGGTCTGTTTCTTGCACGGAAAGTGTCTCTACCACGTGCACTCGCCTACATGATAGCACAGTGCTTGGGAGCAATCTGTGGTGTAGGGCTTGTGAAGGGCTTTCAGCGGTCGTTCTTCGAAAACTATGGCGGGGGTGCTAATTTCGTTCACCCTGGATACAGTATCGGCACCGCACTTGGTGCTGAGATTATTGGAACATTCGTCCTGGTGTACACTGTGTTCTCTGCAACGGACCCCAAGCGCAATGCCCGTGACTCTCATGTTCCAGTAAGCTGTTTTTCATGCCTGCCAGGATCGATGCGATGCAGGTCAAGACCTGCAATAACATGAGTTTCCGAAATTGTGTGATTTCTGTCATCCGTTTGTGGCTCATTCTTTGTATTGTGTTCATGATGATCAATGCTGAGCAGGTGCTAGCTCCATTGCCTATCGGGTTTGCGGTCTTCATGGTTCATCTGGCGACCATTCCCATTGACGGCACAGGCATCAACCCTGCTCGCAGTTTCGGAGCTCAAGTTATTTACAACCACGACTGGCACCAGCATGTCAGTGCCAGCAAACTCTGTGCTGCTCTGAAATCATGTCGTCTTCTTTGAACACCGTTATATCTTCCGAACAAATAAAATTAACAAAAATTCATTCTGCTGGATATTTATTTTATTTGTTGATCCCTGCTGATGCATGGATCGATCAATCGATCGGGCTAATTTTGAGTTTTTGTTGTTGGCTCTTCATGTGTAGTGGATTTTCTGGGTAGGTCCACTATTGGGAGCTGCAATTGCTGCAGCTTACCATCAGTTCGTCCTGCGAGCTGGTCCCTACAAAGCTTTGAGTTCGTTCAGAAGTGGCACTTTAAGCTTCCGAAGCGGCGCAGCTGGAAGTACTGTCTAGCTGCTAGCGGTGGAGCACTTGGGACAGTTTCTCCCTCCCGCGGCCCTCATGTGCTGCTGGACTTAGGTGTTTTGTAACCTAATATCATTCCGAGTAGTGATGATCGGTCCATCATTAGAATTGCTGATCTCTGACCGAATCTTTCCATCTCTCTCTCTATTTACCTCAATAAAATATACTTCACAATCTGTAGTATTCTTCTGCAAGTGCTTGAGGCAATCGTCTGGACATTCGGGAGGCTCCGCAGCGCAGAACATCTTCAGCGCGGCCGGGAAGCTTCAAAGTCGAGTCGAGCTTCAAGGGCGAGAGGGAGAGAGCTTCAATCATGTACGTATGTACGTTCGGAGATACCGTATTCGTAACCAAATGTGTAGGTAGGCTATAAAAAAAAAAACGGCAAAAAAAACGTCCGTATTGAAAAATCACCACCTACCCTCAGAAAAGAGAAAACTTTAGAGTAGGTCTTGAGTATGAAAAATTCTTGTATCATAAAACTTACTTGTGAATAAGATTTGGACTCTCAAGTCAATCAATCCTCCTGGGAAAGCACTAGGCAGAAAATTCATTCTAGTGTATTTGTGGGTCGTGTTAAAGAGAGAAAAAACTTCGATGAAACACTTAGTTGCTGGAGCAGGTGTTCCATCTTTCAACAATGCCTCAAGTCATTTTTTTACTTCTTTTGGGAACGGCCTGCTCCTTTACCCTACACATCATTTAGCCACTCTACAAATTATGTTTTACATTCATGAAGGTGTGATGTGTTCACACTTGTTGTTAAGTCGATGTTGAACAAAAATCTAGGTGGCATCCCAGGTGGATTACAATGTTAAATATGTGACGACTTCATGTTAAGTGAATGTGAGCTTAACATAAAATCTTCATGATAAGTAGGTTCAAGTCCTAAATGACTAGCATGATGTTAAGGGACTCAACACTAGAGTCCCTAACACCAAGTGTGAATGCACCTGTGACGATGTAAGAATTTGACTCTTATGTCGATCCTCCTCATCATATATGCAATTTTTGGAATTTTGTGCTTTATATCTCAAACCTTTTTTCTTTCAATTGTTAATTATTGAATGCAGAAACTAAATCTACTGATCTATCAGCATTTAGTCTAATTCGCCTAACATTGCTAGGTATAAAATTGAAAGCACTCCTAGTCCTCTTGCAGGCAGATGCTACATTCACATGACTAAGGATTTGAATAGCTAATTTTTGGGGTTCAAGTATTTTCAAAATTGTAAGAAGTCCACTATTACATGGCCATTTCTTTTGCAACTATGAAGATCTGAAAATTCTGCTTACATATTTCTATTTGTAATTTGTTGTAAATATTTTAAACAATTCTAGCCTAGTTATGATTTGTTTTTAGGTAGGTAAAACTTGTTTCTCACCATACCAGACTCCTTTCATTACTTCTCTACCTCTTTCCTCCCCTTTCCTTCTCCATTCAAGATCCAACACCATTCTAGAATAATGGATAGGGTTGTGAATAAAAAGTCATCTGTGTTCTCAAATATCATGTATTTCATCCCTTCTCTCAACTAAAAAGACCTTCTAATCCATTGATTTTCTCTCTTTATTTATCGATGTCCTCTCATTAAACTTTTCCACTATTGATTTAGCTAAATCTACAAGGCACAAGGGAGGAAAAGGGTTGTATGACTCTTACTACAATGGGCACTACCAATGTTGGGCAAGTATATAGCCAATCCTTGGTATCAATATTGATATCAACAATGGTATTAAATAGCATACTAGCTAGGTGATACCAAATTATGAGATGTTCCTCTTGATGCAATTATACCCTATTGTAGTTTCTCAAAAAAATAGTTGAATATCATATTAGTCTACTATGAGGATTTACATACTAAGCTCATAATCAATACCAATTATTTGTGCACATTTTGCCCTCCTTCAATCCTTTCTCCTTTTTTTA
>Ga0116230_10003917_pt1 | contig 14538 bp, 6 predicted proteins | sample S1TSphfallax_3_FD_88678 | JGI IMG/M metagenome (GOLD analysis project Ga0116230, IMG submission 88678) | Host-associated microbial communities from peat moss isolated from Minnesota, USA - S1T2_Fd - Sphagnum fallax MG | ecosystem: Host-associated > Plants > Peat moss > Unclassified | place: USA... | reverse complement strand
GACATACTCTCAATTCGATTCAAACATACGCGTATTTTACGTTTTTTTGGGCTTTTAAAAAAATACTTGAAAATACTTGATACAAAGGCCAATTTTCAAGCCTTTGTATTTTTATAATTTTTTAAAAAAATACTTGAAAATACTTCTTTTTTAGCACCTTCGAAAAATACTCGTATTTCGTATGTCACTACTATGACTTTTGTCTCTAATCTCTAGCCAAATTTGGGTGGTCGCCATGTTCAGCTACCTGGCAAAACTGAAAAAATACCCTAATTTCACAATGGGAAAATTACAATAAAACATTGAAATATTGGTCCTACACTTCCTTTGGAGAGTTTTGCAAGTGTTTTGTTAATTCAACTTCAATTTGCTAGAGGTTTCCATTCTTTTCCCTCTAGGGAATGCCAAAAAAGTTCATTGGGATTTGTTAGGTACAATTGCAAGTTGCACGTTTTTAAATTGGGAACTATTAGTCTACCACTAGGGCAGAAGACCAGTAGGCTTGTAGCACCGTTTTTTTTTCTGGCGAATTATCACCAGATTTCTACTTTTAAAAAACCCTGGCTACCGATTCAAAGGGAAAAAAGAAGGGGCTTCTCATTTGAAATCGCCTATAAGCAACTGTAAATTGTTTTTTTTGGGGAGGGTGTGGTGACAATTATGTCTACTGGCTGCAGTTTTAAGAGTTTGTTCAAAGACTGTTGGTAACTTGGCGAAATCTGTCTGAATCTACGTAGGGATGTTCGCGCTACCCTGGCTCCAGCCTCCACCAGGAAATTGGGAAAAAAGTAACACCGGCTTGTAGCTACTGGAAATGTCAGTGAACATTAATGAAATCTAGCTGTGAGGAGAAAATTTCCCATGTGTGAAAATTGACAGTTCCAAGATGTGGGAAGATCAGAGCCTCACGAAACATTGCAGAAGTTCCGTGGCACCTACAGCAGTGGTCATGTACCTATAGGCTATACCAGCCAACTGGCGAAACAACCATTAATCCAAGTGCACTATTTGTTTGTTAATTGGTTTGTTTGTTTTACTTACTTGCTTTTCTCGGTTTTCTAGCACTTTTGTTGATGCTACAAAAATTCTATTTAATCCCTTGTTTGCTCGCTTTTCCATGCCGTTTTTCCTTCCTTTTCAAGTAGCAACTTGGTATCCTAGTTCTTGGTATTTGGTCTTGTACTCTACTTCCCTTAATCCATTACTTGCAACCCACGCACTTTTAGGATTAGCTGAATTAGCACTGGGACACATACTAGGACATAAGACAAATCCTCCCTTTTTTAGGTTTTTCACCAACATTATATTTAATTTACCCGTTCAGAGACTAAATCAGGGTCCCCAAATCTAAATTTGACATTTCCTAAGTTAAATATAGTGACCATCAGCAGTGATTTTTTAAAAATGTTACATAGAAAAGTGGTAGATGGCTCCTTGCATCAGTTCAAAAACAGAGAATATATGATGACCCCCTATTTTTCCTTAAATAACTGGAAATGAGCATCATGGGCATTGGTGCCACACATTGTGTGAAGTGGCACCGTTTCATTGCAAGGTTTGATTAGGTTGACCTTAGTTTTAGAAATAAAAATTATTATGGGACGTAAAAAACTGCTTAACTAAAAATTAACTTTTTTGTTGTTTTACTTAGCAAAACAAACACAATTGTGTTGTTCTACGGGGTAAAACCAAGGTGCTATTGAGAACATCTTGAGGAACGTATTTGAGAGCAGTTTGGGAACTTGGTAATCCTTTCGGAGTCCAATGGGAACAGTCAAGACAGTGAAGGTACAATTGCAAATGCTGGTTCATCTTGGCCGATCAATGATGCCTATCGCATAAATACATTTACAAATTATGGATTTACCCACGCCTAATTAATAGCACCAACAATGTAATCTCAATCTTGGCTAAACCTATATTTTTTGTTGGTTAAACTTATGTTTCTTGACTAAAGTTCTATCTCTTGGCAAAACCTATATTTCTTCTTGGTTAAACTTATATTTGTTAACTAAACTTCTACCTCTTGGTTAAACCTATATTTCTTCTTAGTTAAACTTATATTTGTTAACTAAACTTCTATCTCTTAGCTAAACCTATATTTCTTCTTGGTTAAACTTATATCTGTTAACTAAACTTATATTTCTTGGTTAAACCTATATTTCTTATTGATTAAAGTTATATTTCTTGGCTAAACTAATTTTTTGGCTAAACCTATATATCTTATTGGCTAAACTTCTCTCTCTTGGCAAAACCTATATCTTTTGGCTAAACTTATATTTTTCTTCGTTAAACTTATTTTTTTGGCTAAATTTATATCCCTTGGCAAAACCTATATATCGTTTTAATTAAATTTATTTCTCTTAGTTAAATCTATATTTCTTTTTGGTTAAATCCCAATCCAAACTTTAAACCCCATTTTCATTCTTTATTTGAGAATGGGAATGGGGTATTTTTTTGCCCAATTTTTTCCAAGCAATATCTTCAGTGTTTAAAGGTTTTAATTACTAGTTTATTTGCAATGCCCTCCTTGTATTTACTATTTATGTGTTACTTTATAATACCTTAATTTTTTAGAGTTTTCTTGTTAGTTTATTTGCAATATAGATGCACCCCCAAATTCTTAGATAGATTCAACTATGAGTCCAAAGGTGAAAACAATGAAAGGACAAAGAGTTGGGGCATGTTCACTAGCTTGCAACATTTCAAGGGGTTGAAGGGTGTGTTGGAATTTCAAGATGGAGACTAGGACAAATGACAAACGGGTCAATTATTCACATGGACCTACACAAACTAAACAAGTTGGTTAGTGCGTAGTTGGAGCACTTTTGGTGCATGGACGAACCATCGACAAACACAAATTCATAGTATCACCATGGCCCGAACTTGGGGAAACTAGCACCTTCCCCCTTATAATATTCTTTATGCCTAGCCATAGGGCCAGCACCCAAATGTTATTTTGTCTTAAGATTCCCAAGTTGGAATTTTAAAATTCTCGAAATTAGAAGTCCCATGATTTTGGAGGCCCATAATTTTATGTGTAAACTTCAAATGAGGTTTGTTGCAAAGTTGTAGCCTCATGGAAAGCTTTCCAACAGTATGTGGCATGCCACTTCAACGCAAGGAAATCAAAGTGATTACTGATTTTTAATGGTCAAGAATTGAATTGGCAATTTGACTCCTAATTTTTTTTTGGCCATAACTTATGTTTTAAATGCCCAAATGGATCATGTGTACCCATCTTAAACATCTAAGTTCTAAGAGCTTTGCAATGGTATAAATAAATTTTTAATCCAATGAGTTTTGACCTTTACAATTGCTCTTTCAAGATTCAAGAATCCATCAAAATTCCAACTCCCTCACTTGGTAGTGTGGGGGTGATGTGGATGAGCTTGGGGTGTAGAGGAATTCTGAAAGACTACTTCTACACAAGCTAATGTCTGAATGAACTATTACTAATTACATACTAAATAGTGTGAGATGCTAAACACCCCCAATGAGCTGCACCAAATGCTCTCTTGAAGCTTATCTTTTTGTACCTTGTGTGCTTCTGCAAGAGCTTGTCCTTTTGCAACTCAAGCAGAATTGCATGGTTCTTGACAAGCTTTTCTATTTGTTGTGTCCAACCCAAAATTGCACGATTTTATTTTTTTCAACTCGTAACGAAAAAAATTATTTGATTTTTTCTCTTAGATGTTATACCGTCCCACATGGGAACTGCAAAGCCATTATTGCAAACCTTGAAGGACATGGGTTTGCGGTGATCTATGTTTGCAGTAATCCATGACCTTCAAGGACAGAACCAAGAGTTCTACGTATAACATTAATTTGGGCATTAAAAGCAAAATCTGCCTTTTTCTTTATTTAACCTCTAACAAGGCCAGCAATAATCAAACCCTATGACAACCCTGGGATAGAGCGATCTGAGACTATGCATACGGTGTCAGATATGTACCTTTCTCTACTTTTTTACACTCTTCTGACACTGCAACAAAGCTTGTTAGGCGGGAGCGTCTTCCGCATTTTCCCCAAACTCTCACTCTCTCTCAAACGTTACCGACAAATTTGAGGCTTTAAAGCTCGGCCTCCAACGTCCGTCTCCCTCATCAGTTCTCTTTTCTTTGCCGCCTGTTTTTCTTCAGATCTCTTCTCGCCCTCTCTTGTCCCTTTTCATGTCCTGCTTCTCTCTTTTCTCCCTCTGTTCCTGCTGCTGTGGGGTTTTCTTCCCTTTTGTTCCCAGCAAGGTCTTTTTTACGCTGCCGAGAACGGTTGCTGCCACCTGCTGAGTCCGAGCATCATAATCTCTCTTTCGCTGCTGCCTGCTTCGATCACAGAGACCATCCACGTCCCGTTTTTGCTGCTGCAAGCTCTTGGGTTGATCCGGTTTGCCTGCAGCCTACCCTTCCTCACCCACGCTTCATTTTTTGCATTAGCTCATGCTGGCGGGTCGTCTAGTTGTTGCGGGTGTGTCGTAATACAGATATTCAAGATATTACAGCGGTTAATAATATCCTACAGACACGACCATCTTCTTCATTAGTACTAGAGCCTAAAATGTACCTTCTTTGTGTGTGGGTGGGGGAGGAGCCCAGAACGGAGGTGAACTCAAGTTTCATCGTATTGCGCAAGTTCGAGTTTTCCGATCGAGAGGGTAACTTACTGTGCCTGCACTATAGTTTCTGACAACTTCAAGGTCGTTACACATTCTGCGTTAACCTCATGGAGATAGCAGAGAGAGCTCAAGACTCTGTAACGATTGAACTTTCAAGCCAAATGCGTCCAGGCAACACATCGACTGGTGCCGCTTCAACAAACACTGGTGAGTTGCGATTCACTAAAGCTTGAGATGAAGTTTGAAAATTTTTAGATTCAATTTGAAACCAGCTTCACGAGTTCCAATGAAGCATAAAATTCTAAGCCAACGACACGCGACGTGGAGGGCTCCTTGGAAGTCTCCCAGCTGGAGTGGTAGGCAACTGATGATGAGACCTGTAACGGGGTGCAGGTGAAGGCGCACTAAAGTAGTTCCTTTTAATATAAGTAGTTCTTTTTTTTGGCCTGTTCTATTACACTGAAACTCCTTAAGCTCAAAGAAAACAACACATATGTCACAAAGTTTCGAGGAATATAGATTCAACAGTAGATTCAAACCAACGTGAAGCGTTTCTTGTAGTAAAAGTTCCTTGACAACGACAAGCGACAGTCTCCTTGGAAGTTTCCCGAGAGAGATACCAGTAACCAGATGATGGGAGTCATGGGACCTGTAATCTGTACAAGTTTTGATTCTTGTGAAACTCATTGCATGAATTGTTTTTGCCCCTTGGATTACAAAATAAGCTCTTCAAATATGCGATTCTCAGATCAAATAATTCAACGATTTCTCTTGTATACATTGGTTACAGATGATGCTGAAACTCAAGGAGAAGATCGCTCATGGGCCTCCGAAGTTCGATCAACGATTCAAAATTACAAGAATGGTACCGCTCCTGATGTTCTCATAAGGAAGGTGCCGAACTACTTGCGAGTACCTCCGGAACAGTTCACTCCGAAAGAATGGCGATTTGGGCTCCACAACCGTGAACTTCACACTTCTGGAACAGAGGGTTTGAAGATTGCTGTGGCTGGATTTTTCTTTGCCCGCTTAGAAAGCGATGCTTGGGATGGATTCTGCAATGTTGTGGTGGATGATCCTGCGAGGCTTGTGAGATTGTATGGACTGCAGGATGGTTTCACCGAATTCAGTGAGAGGCAGGTGAAGTACTTACTAGCATTAGATGCTCTATTCCTTGTAAAACGGAGGAAGTATTTTGGGGGCAGGCTTCAGTTGGATCGGGCCTGGTATATCTGTCTGGCGACAGATATGGCGTTCTTGGAAAATCAAGTACCAATGGAACTACTGAGGAAGGTTTCTGAATTCGAGCTGACGAGGGATTCATTGGATACGTGTCTAAACCATACCATGGAGTGGATGTGCCCCCTTTCTTTGAATACAAGGCAAAATTCTGACAGTGCCCACTATCCAGACCTAGTCACTTGCAGCCACCTTTTGGATTGCCTTTACAGAACGATATGTGGCCCTGACCCACCAAAGGCTGAGGGTTCTTATGTTCATATAGAGTCTGCAGTGAATTTGACGTTGGCTGGCATTAAGATCAAAGGAGTTCCTGGCACATTGAACATGGTTTCATTTCAGGGAGGACGTCTGTCCCTACCTGTCATAGATATAGATGACGGCTTTGAAACCTTGTTCCGCAATCTTGCAATCTATGAATCTTTCAGTTTGGAGCATGAATCTCAGCGTACACTTGGTGGCTATATTCAACTGATGGCAGACCTCATTGGAAGCTTAGATGATGTGAGACTATTAATCAAGCACGGGGTCTTCATAAACTATCTTGGCCCAGAAATGGCAGTACTTGATATGTGGAGAAGCCTGAATAAAGGATTATGGGGAGGCGACGTATCAAAATCTACTATTGAAGTTGCCGAAAATCTCAACAAACATTGCAAATCTAACAAGAATGTTATCATAACTGAATTTTCTCACTTGTTTTGTTCCAGACCATGGTATGTGGTATCTGCCATTGCAGTCACCCTAGTAACCCTTGCCACATTGATTCAGACTTACACAGCTGTCATTGGTTCCAATAAAATGAGGCCTCATTTTCCTCCTGGTTGAACTGATAGTCTACAATGCTGTTACACAGTCTCAAATTTTCCAGAGATTTCAAATTACTTGTGTTTCTTTCACTCAATTTGCTGCAAACTCTACATATTCATGTACAGGTCTGCAACCACTTGCAGCCACAAAATTTCCATTAGGTTAGCTTGCAACCAGCTGAGAGCACAATCTGTGCATATGTCTGTGAACACCTGGGATTCCAAAGTCTGCAAAACCTCATAATTATCTGTACTAGGTACATAAGTTGTACATAGACTACATAATATCATGGACTGTAAATCTTTTTGTAGAGGAATCGTTGTAGTCTGAGACAATTGATTGCGTGTCTTCTGTAGTTGGCGTTATCTAAATTAGAACAAGTCTATGATGGTTAGCCTTCAATAGTGATTCACTTGCAGTATAGAGTGATTGACTAATTCTAACACCAATCAAGATCAGTACTCTGATATGTACATCAGTTTGAAGCTCTTCAAAAGGTATGAGCAACATGTGAATTGAAACAAGTTACTTAGGTCAAATTTAGGACCATATAGGATCATGAATATTGCAATGCATATGATTGTTCATTACACAGCATTGGCTTCATCTTCTTCCCTCCACCGATATCGGATGTTCAAATGGGCATGACGGGTAAGCCTCAGAAGATGGGTAAATATCATTATCTGAGTTTCATCTTTCTTAAAAGTGATGTGTGAGGTTGGCTGATCCATCTCCAAAATACAACATGAAATAGAGGCTTAAAAAAAGCACATGAAATAAAGCCAAGGAACTTGGAGTAGTAATTGAAACCTATGCAGAAAAAAGGAGCACTTTGTTACTTGATTTGGTAGAGTTGTAGATTTTGTTAGCAAGAAAGGGTTGATACTGACACCCAGATTGAAGAGCAAAAGCTGAGCAACCTTGTTTTCTTGGGATTGTGTTGTATTTCACACTTAATCTGCCTTAACTGGAGTTACAAAAGAGGTTCAGTTTGCAAGATCAGCAGTATCAACTAGTCAATTTGGTGATTAGTGACTTCAGTGCACGTGAAGGGAGCATAGTAAATCATGAGGAAGGGGTGCAAGGTTATGTCCAGGTATGAGAAATTGCTCCAGCAACTTTCCAAGCAAATAGCTCTGACCTATCCAAAAACTCATGTTCAGGAAAGGCTCCTTGATTTCAGCTAGAGATTAACATGGCTCAAGGTTATTCAAAGCAGATGAGTGACTGAAAAAAACTGCATGACTCAATGTGTAAAAGTCTCAATTTCTCTTTATGTAAATAATTCCGATCAAGAACATACACCACTAGCATCTTCAATAATGTATGCAAGAAGAAACACCATCTTATAAGTGTATGCTGACAGTAGGGTTGCAATGTCTGGCAACTTATTGTTTATCAAAGAGGGTAAACACATCACTCTGGAAAACAAAGATGCTAATTACACTTTTATCTGAACATTTGTTGATATCAAAACTCAAATAGGAGAAGAGATTGACAGTCACAGAATTTCTTAGTGCACCTGAAACAACATTCCACAATCATTGTGACGATTAATTTGACTACACATCACATTCAAATAACATAATTTTGAAGTTTAAAGCTAAACTTGTGAGTTTCAAAATAACCACCCACTACATTAGCCTGGTTTTGGTTGTTGGATCTTCAATGAATGGCACAAGTGAAAAGCAGATTGCGATGCTATGAAATCACCATTTTCATTCTGGTCCAACTAATTGCCTGAAAGCATCACCTACACAGAAGGTTCATTGGCCTTGAGGTGTTTGATCATGCTGGAGTCAAGACAAATAGTCAAGCTAATGGCTCAACTGGTTGGGTTTTATGCATGCCATGCAACTTGCTAGTGGTTGTGGGTTCAGTTCATCACTAGGCCATGTTAGGTGTTGCCTAGAATTGCCAAAATTCAATGCTTTCAATCATGTATTTAAGAACTGTTAAGAATTTGAACTCATTTTCCTAAAACAAAATGATAAATGTATAACATTGGGGTGAAATCATGCTGTTCTGAAATCTCAATGTCATTTGGATTGACAGTCACACGAACCAGCATCAAAAGGCATTGGATTGCAGAAAATATCAAGCTAGGATTTTCTTGATGTCAATAAATGGAAAAGAAAGGTCAATTTTGAATCTCTAACTTATTTATTTATCTGTTGTAATTGTGGATCCAATGCTTTTGCATTGATATAAATTATGTCTTGTACAATTCTCAGTTAGGTTTGAGGTTGATTAGAAGCTGATATCAAAAAAGAAAAAACTGACCCAATTAGACTAATTAGATGCAAATCTAACCCTTTTCATTGAATTGATTTGAATGTCATATAAAATGAAACAGTGATAGTTGCTATTCAACTGACCAGATGGAGACTTGTAGCAGTAAAATGTAGATGATCCCTAAAAAGTACCACACACAAACACAAACCAAGCAATGGATATTTATTTTCAAAAAAACTTGTTTATAAAGACAATTTTAAATAGAAGATCAAATAGAGAATAAGAAGGGGGAAAATGGAGGAACCTAAATTGCCAATGGTACAAAATCCATGATGATGGTTCCATGTAGCCAGTCAGTTGTTTCATATGGAGGTACAACAGATTGAGTATCATTTCATAAAAGATGTGAATGACATCCATACCAAAAATTGAACATGTTTTTACTATGCTCTTTTCCCACTGCTGCATTACTTTGGTATTGACAATTAAGTTACCTTGCGAGCTCTCCTACAACTACATTGAAAAGAATGGGGGTGGTGGTAGCAAAGAGATATGTTTGTGCACACATCCCCACACTCACTGCCATCACCTCCACGTTTGTTAGTGCAAAACCTCATGCACATATGAGGAGAAGAAAGAAGAAAAGCTGGGGATTATGGTTATTGTGACAATATGCAAAATAAACAATGTACGCAGCTAGTAGAGTTTAGGTGTAAGTATGTATCAGTATCATATTCAGTGCAAATCTGGTAGAAGGCTAGCAGTGCCTTGGATCACACAAGCTTGATGGGTTACTTGATATCAGGCAATAGACATGGGCATATAACATGCCATCCCACAATTCATTTGTATGAAAAAAAAAAATTTGAACCAAAAGATATGCAATACTTTTTGTTGAATAACGATGTTGGCTCATCTGATCTTGTTTACACCCTTATCCATTAAAATTCAGTTGACATGTACAAATTGAATTCATCCCATTACAATCACATTCATCTATTGTGTTTCATTAATTGTCATCAATTTTATGTGTGTATTAATTATGTTATAAAAGAGCTTTGGAAGAAAGTTTTGCAAACAATAAAATCTGTATTATTGTATGTAGAGATGCCAACCTCCAAATGCTACCAGTAAGCATCTTGCATTTGAGATTGACATGTCAATCTAATCCTCATTAACCCCACCCATATTTACAAAGAGAAAGATTCCTTTTACAAGGGTCCAATCCATGGTGAAATTGGATTTAATTCATGATGAAACTTAGCTCCAATTTGACTTCAAAACACTTAAACCACTTTGCTTGCTTGCATTATGCAAGTTCAAATTGGTTGAATGTCTTTCATTAACAAATTATCATCTTATATTTGAATTTTAGTGTTTTGGCTATCTGGACTCAATCACAATTATCAATGAGGTCAAAAGTGCAGTGAAGGCTTATGAAATTTTCATGGCATGTCTTAGAAGTTTCCATTGGAAGAATTTAATTTGTACAATAATACATTTGTACATAATCTATTATGAAGAAAGGTAGTTTGTTTGTTTTGTTTTGTTTTGTTCTATTCTGTTTTGTACTGATGAGATCCATGGAACTGGGATGCTTCAGATTGTGTTCTTGGTCTCTTTGGAAAGCTCACGAGGAGGAGGGGTGCATTGGTTTGGTTTCATGGTGTTTGGACTTGTGGTGTAGAAGTTCTTGAATATTGAACAATTTCTTCATTGAAATTAAATTAATTTCGAGCTTAAAATTTTGGAGGAATTGGAATGTGCCTTTGGTGTTGTAGGAAAGATCTTGATGAGCAGGATTTTCTGGAATTTATTTGGTAAGATTTAGATTCAAAATGTGGGAGATATTAATTTCTAAGTGATTTCTGCCACTGAAAATTCAAATAAATTTCAATAACTAGGTTTTTGGAAGGAAAAATCAGTGGAGGACCTGTTAACACTTGGGCCAAGGGCACAGGCCACACTAGTAGACATGAAAACAAGCAAAAACAAAAATGATTCACAAGTCACATCATGTGTGACAAAATCAAATTGTCTAACAAATAGGCATTTATCTTTGAAAATAATTTTAAACAAAAATATTTTTGCACTGTGTGTCTAATGAAGATAGTTACTGTATTCTGTAAAAATTTGAGGATTAAACATGTTCATTTACTATTTTGAAAACCAGTTTTACCCGTGAAGTTAAATCCCAAAGGGTGGAAGGGGCTGCCTGAACCCCCACCAATCTAGTAGTTACTATTGTTATGTGTTGGGGGCACATGAGGCTAGGGGAAAGAAAGTAGACACCAAACTTTATAGGAGCAAGTCCAATGTGGATATTACCCAATTGTAATAAAACTATTGGACCCTATTCGCCACTAGAGGAACATTGTGGTTTAGGGAGTTATGACAAATTTTGCAAGAGGGAGTTGCTTCAGTTATAGTTTTTACTACCTTTGCCCAAGGTAATTCTATGCTACCAAGGGCTAGAAGGACAAAACTTTAAATGACTTCATTGGATACTATAAGAATTGGTCCCAACTTTTTTTTTTTATAAAATGACCATGCTTGTCATATGTATTTGTGTACATCTACTGATCAAATTTGGCATACATATTCATAGGTGTCTTGCATGTTTTCTTCTTAAGGTCCACCTTGTACATGTAAATTTGACCATCCCCTTTGGTTTGCAAGTGTTGAGTGTTCAAAGGATACAAAATATTTCTAAATTATTTTCTTGTATTTGTACACAACCTATGTATGTGCAATGCAAAGTTCAAGTGTCACACATTGGAAGTATTCCTTGTGCACTTTTGGCTCCCCAAAAAAGGTTGGGAAGTGTGTGGGCACCTTTTGTAAAGCATGAATGGTTGTAGATGTATTGGGCATGAGAACCATTTACTCCAATGGTGGTGAAATGTTTTGACCATCATCATGATTATTTGGCTTTATATCCATACAAAATTTTAATTAAAATTAAAAATTTTAACTTTAAAACTCAACATGCAAATGTAAAATTGTAGACACTGCGGGTTACATAGACACTTATGGTGTTATGAGTTAAGATAACTTAATCATTTTGAGCAAATCGTGGACACATTCACTTTGTCTTTAAAATTAGATAAAGATGCCATATGGTTCCACCATGTTTCTTCATTTTGGTTGGACTGGGCATTAAAGGCCTTACCATCACATGATAAGGCATATGGAACTGTTTAAAATGTTGAAGACTATCACCAATATGACATTAAAAAGCAATCAACTTGAATATGAGTAAAATGCTCAAGGATTAATTATAGATAACTCATATGCATATTGATTTAGTTTCATTTGTGTTGAAAAAAGATGTGGACTGATTCATTAATCAGAAATGCTTTTCATTCAATTCATGGCAAACCTCACTTATTGTAACATGCCCAAAACATTGTCGTTGGTGTACTAGGGCCTGATTCATGTTGTAACTAATGTCTTCACTATTGATTCCAAGTAATATCATTATTATCACCGTCCTAGGTACCTGTGAACCTGCAACAATAGAGCTTGCAAACTACCACCCACTGCACCTTAAGAAAATAAATCTACAAATGTTCAAGGTTATATGGTAAATACCCCAAAACCAATGAGTTTTTTGGGTGCAAAATCTGACAATTTCAATGAAATTTACAAATAAAAAGTTGTGTAAATGATGGTTTTTGTGGCTTCGATAGTCAAAAATAAAAGAGGATGTCTCAATTGTTATAGATGAGTGCCATTTTTTTCTCCATCTTCTTATCGATGAAAGTCATTTTTAGCTCCATCTTGTCATGGAGAATCCTCACACTGGTAACACCTACACTAGTAGTACAGTCATGGGCAAATTCTGTATAAATGATGTGACCTGTGATATAAATTGTGTATGTGAACCAATGGTGTGGCTCACAATGTTTCTTTTACTTGCAAATTTTCAACAAATTTTGAACTAAATTATATGATTTCAACATATACAAAGGACTTTTCATGCAGAAAATTGGCCCAAATTTGCCAAATGTTGAAGGAATTTTTTTCAAAATACCACATTTTCATGAGAAGTTCCAGTAGGTAGCCAAGAATATACAAGGATTCTATTTGTTTCCTACTTCCATATCTAGATGTAGCCAAATTTGTCTAAATTATTTTTTGGATAATCTCCACATTTGACTACATCACAAAATCCTTAGTAGAAACCCCCATGGCTCCCTGTGTTTGAGTTCTATCCATGTGCATCCAATTTCAGAGATAGATTGTCAAGTATCACAAATCACATGCTATTATGGGACTTTGAGTTTATAGCAGCGTAGGAACACATTGGACTTTGATGTGGAATGCCACTTCTTGAGTTACTTTGCCACATTCATTTTGCCCCTTTGTCAGGTAGATAAGTGTGGCAAAATAGCTCAAGAAGTGGCATTCCACATCATAATAACAATTTTGAGTCTAAAAACATTTCACATTGCTCTCCTTGTGCATTCAAAAAAATACTTTAGGGGCTAGTTTGAAACGTCTGCCTCATACATTTCAAGAAGTCATCCAAAAGAAAAATCAAAAAATGGAGCCCTTTCTTGAATTCGGCAGCCTGGGGAAAAATAACTCAATTGCGGGTGGTCCTAAATTGATGAGCAGTCCATTAAGATCCAATACAATTTTGGGCAGTGAAATTTTAGATAGTGGGCAGCATTTAAACATTTCAAATTTTTAGCAGCTTAAACCACATTCTGGGAGTCCAGATGATAAAGTTGTTTTGACAAGCTGGCAATGTGGAATTGGTGGCTTCACAAGAAGCAACAAAGTGGGCCTGGCAACTTGGCAAATTGGATGTGATGAATTAGTGAAAAAAGGGTGTGGAGTTTGTGAACATGCAATTAACTTGGCAACATACCCAAGCAAACAATTAGGAGGACATCATCATCCAAATTCACTCCATTTGTTCCCACAATATGCATCCATGAACTTTCATTTCATTGGATGGGGGCTAACCTTAAGAAATTCAATCCATTCAAATCCGCTCCATGGGTTCACACTAATCACAGAGTGAACATTTATGTAGATGAATGGTGAAAGTTGATGTGCCAAAGTTGAAAGTTCAAACCCCTTTGTTGGGGATTCGGGTATGAAATATATGCTCATTTTGGGATCTAAAAAGCATGTAGAAGAGTCTTAGGTGCAAATAGTGTTTTGTATGTTTGTCTGGTAGAGTGACAACCAGTTCATGCATAAGTACCATGCAAGGCTTTAAAAAAAAGCCTGAGGTTACCATAATAGTGGACCCATACTTTGGGTGTATTTCCCTCAAAATTGGTCACTCAACACGACAAGAAGTAGCTATAAAGAATGATACATTCTTAAATATACTTTGTCATGGTTGAAAGAGCCACATTCATAGATTATTTAAGTGTGAGTTTTTAGGGTTGTGTGTGGGGACACTTGCTTGTGTTTGACATAGTCAGCAACATCTTCACTCTAGATTGTGCGGTAGTGCTGCTCTTCCAATTATGCATAATTAAACCATGACAAGTTAGGCGGGAACGTCTTCCACATGTTTTCCCCAAACTCTCTCTCAAACGTTACCAACAAATTTGAGGCTTCAAAGCTCGGCCTCCAACGTCCGTCTCCCTCATCAGTTCTCTTTTCTTTGTCGCCTG
>Ga0116230_10003916_pt1 | contig 14539 bp, 6 predicted proteins | sample S1TSphfallax_3_FD_88678 | JGI IMG/M metagenome (GOLD analysis project Ga0116230, IMG submission 88678) | Host-associated microbial communities from peat moss isolated from Minnesota, USA - S1T2_Fd - Sphagnum fallax MG | ecosystem: Host-associated > Plants > Peat moss > Unclassified | place: USA... | reverse complement strand
CTCTATTGGATCTCCATGGCTCCTTTTGAGCATACCATACAAGTCAGTGAAAATTATTGTCCTTATTTGTGAAGACAACAATTACTCATACTCATGGTGTTTGCACATGTAACTTATTCCTTATGAATGAAAGGGATGTTATCTTTTTAGGTGTAAGATCCCTCCTGTTCTTCCACCTCATGATCTACATATTTTTAATTCATGAACACATTCCTCTCATTATTTGCATTCTTCATAATGCCCAAGTGTGAAAAACATTCCCAAAACATGGTCTGAGATTTAGCTATTACCTTGGCCTACACCCCTTCTTTTGGGTAAAGCCCAAAGGTGGGTAACATTCCCAAAATATACTTCATATACTTCATATTAGGCTAATATAAAGATGACTTGAAGTACGACTTCAACATTTCATTTGTTGAATTTTTAAAAATAAACCAACATAAAAAATTTCCATCCTTTTTTTTTTGTTTAGTTTTGCACAAAAAAAAAATGTTGCCAACGTTCATGAAAAAGTTCATCCACATTTTCATCCATAAATATCATTCATCCATGGACACGTGGCAAACTATTCCTCCATGTCACACAATATTATATCCCATGTGTCAAATAATATTCCCTAAATATTCCATCTACATTAGTAGATTATTCCCAAAAAAAATCATTCATGCTTCACTTGTTCATGCTCACTTTTTCACCACTCACATTCACAAGCTCACAAAATAACATTCTTGGCACAAAAAAAGTTAGTGGGGATGTTGAAAAGCCATGGGCCCTACTAGGGGCTTTTCAAAGCAAACCCAAGATAGGTGCTCACATACAAAAGTTATTCAAAGGGTGTCCATTCTAGTTGTTTTGTCAAAGTATGTGAGCACCTATTGGGTTTGTTATGCAACATCAACAATCAACACCCATCTTCAAAGTTGTTTATGATCTATTTGGATGCAACTTTAGGTAAGTTTTGTTCTTAACTTGGTACATAATTCTAAATGTTTATGAAAGTGTTTTCCAATCATATCATTCTAAGTAATTTATATCTTCCTACATCAAAATTTCCTTTGCTTTTTCACATAATGACCAGACTTGCATGTTGGAAGACAACATGATACATTTTAAGGTTCATTTCTCCCACCCTAACTCAATCCAACAAGCCTTTGAAGACATAGTAAATAAATCATGTCCTTTGGTAGAAACATTATCATTGTATTTTTCCTGACAATGTATATAAGCAAAATGGTCAAGGTAGGGATTGTGGCAATTGTAGGTGTGGAGGCAACCAAGAGTGGGGCCTCGGTAGCATCAATAGTCAATTTCTTCCAAGCTTTATCCCACCACACTAAATGTTGGTGTTGCTACAACTTGCAAGATTGCAAATGGGATGTAACAAAAGAAAATTCGATTGATTTTTACCCTTTAGTGTTGTTGGTTGTGCTTCAAGTTGTCCTTGATAGTAAATTCTAGACAAATCCCTCACCTCAAATGGTCCACTCAATTTGCTGCCATAGGAATATCTGACTATTGGTGACCAAGTGGAGGGCCTATGAGGAGTATTGACAATTCATGCATAATTAAAGTCAACCTACCTTGTGTTTGTGTGCGGACTTGACTTGTTTTACACACACACTACTTCATCCCAAACATATGATTCTCATTGAGGATTTTAACTATGCTTTATTACTCATTACTATTGTTGCCTTACTCATTGTAATTGCAACAACCTATGTTCTCACAAAATGCGCAAGGAGCTTGTTCAAGAATGGAAATGAAGTAGAACCATGAACCCACCCAATTTATCCTTCATACCTATCAAGTTGCAAAAATGTGTGTCTTAGCTTGAAAATGAGGATTGGAAACTTATGTTCCAATTAACAAAAGGAGGATTACTCATTGGATTGGAATGTGACTTTGGATTGGGTCCCAGAGCAGAACTCACCAAAAAAACCTATACCTATTTACATGCAAACTTGTAAACAAATTTTGTGTTGCTAATCAAAAATAGCCCCAAGTACCCAATTTGTACTTTTATTTCCCCATCAATCTAGGATCATGTTTTTATAAAATATTTGTTGTTTGAAAAATCTAAAGCTTTATCTTATACATAATTTTGGTTAAATCTACCACATTACGTTCTTTCTCATTGCGTATCTTTTTTCCATCCCTATCTTAGCATTGTGAGGCATGTTTAGATTTTTCTCTTTCCTATAATCTAATAATCCATGGATATGATCTCTCATTTCTTTCCAAAACATGAGCTACTATGTTGGCTACATCCTTTTATAAATGATTATTTCACCATTCTCTTTCTTTTAATTGACCATGTATGCTTTCTAGAAAAACTCATTTGAAGGGCAGAAAATATTTCTTGGGAAATTACACTTTGACAATTGGACCTTAGTTTCATCCATCACCTTTTCATGAATTTTAACATGAATTGGAAGCAACATTGGCTTACAAAAATAATCATGAAATCAATTCAATCCAATGTTATTCTACATGAACAACCTCCCAAGTCTTTCAAATATCAAAACCTTGTTCATCTCATGTTTCTGACATAATAATTTGTTGTTGGATGCATTAGACAAGCATGCAATTGCATGACTTCTTTTCCAATGGTGGATAAAATCTAAAGTATGAAGTATCATTGAGGTGTGTGGTCTACTAAGCTAGCAAAATATACATAGGGGAATTTGTGCATTAGGGTGAAGATAGTACATGCAATTGTTGTGACCTTAAAACTAGTGGTATTGTTATAATCAAACAAAAGCTCAATGAACCTACTCATAGGTACTAATTACTCTCACACTTCTTCAAAATCTTCTACAATGAACCAAACATTCCTTGTCATGCTTATCTTGCAACATGAGAAATTCAACATTCTCTATGTATCCAAAATTCCACAAACAAATTTTGAACCATAGCATTCTTGCCACAACAATTCAATTGTGTCATAGGGTTACAATTTATGATCTAGGTCTTGATCATTTCCTCATCATGAACAATCAGATTTTCAATTATCATGCACAAAGGCAAGAATCCCACGTATTATCAAGTGGAGTTTGTTGACACAAGTAATTTGAGGAGAAGCTAATAATTTAGTTTTAAACTGAATTATGCACAAAATCATGATATATGAAACAAGTATGTGTTTGCAAGGATGAAGGGCCAACAAATCGTAAAGAGCAAGGTTCAACCAAGTGATGTTGAGTAGCCCCATCTACCTATGTAATCCTATTGGTAGACTATTAAGGTACTAGAGGATTTTTGACACCTAGTATTGATCATAACAATAACAAAATTTACTAGCCAGATTGTGAAAAGCCTTGTGATCGATCCATGTGCCAAATGTTTATGATTTGTTTGATGCTTGAAGCTTTACTGAGATATTAAATTACATTCATGAGATTGCAAATTACTAAGAATGACCACTTGGGTGTTCCAATTGTGTTTGTTTCCTTCAAATTTGTAACAAAAAAATAAATCATAATGAAGTTCTATGCAATTTCATAATAATGGAGAAAGAGCATGATTATTAGGGATCAATGCTATTGATGCTTGGGAACAAAACCCATCTAAGGGCCACCAAATAGGATGTATTTCAACCATCTTTTCATGTAATTACATAAATTTTCAACAAGAACCTAAATTTGACACCAAACTCAACAAGCCAGGGATCAAAACCCATCTTGTGGCCACCAAATATGACATATTTCAACCATCTTTTCATGTAATTTTCATACATTTTCAACAAAAAATTGAATTTGACACTAAACTCAATAGGCTAGGGAACAAAACCCATCTAGTGGCCACCAAATAGGATGTATTTCAACCATTTTTTCATGTAATTACATAAATTTTCAACAAGAACCTAAATTTGACAGCAAACTCAACAAGCTAGGGATCAAAACTCATATGGTGGCCACTAAATAGGACATATTTCAACCAAGTTTTCATGTAACCTCATTAATTTTCTAGAAAAAAATGAATTTCACATCAAATTCAACAGGGTGCAAATGTCAAAATCGGTGTAGTGGTCACCACATAGGAGGAATTCCCACCATGCCAACATGCACTTTCATAATTTTCATTAAAAACTTGAGTTTCCATACAAATTCAATATGATTGTCTAGTGGCTTCCGAATTACTAGAATTTCAAGCATATTTTAATTATTTTTCATAAAATATGCACAAGAACGTGAAAATGCAAACATGTTTTAAGTCAATTCAAACTTATAAACTCAACTCTAACCGATGTGATGTTCACCAAATTTTGAATAATTATTTCTATCCTCCTATCATCAATTGCAAACAATATCTTCAAATTAAAATTCATTGAATTCAATATAAATTAAACCAATTGGCTAAAATGAAAGTTAGACCTTGCTAACAACAAATCATAAACTTAAATGCATGAGTCCAACATTTTTTTCATATTTATCACTAATGCCACCAATTGTTGACAAATTTTTCATCCACCCATGACATTAAAAAGGAAATTTTCACACATCACCTCTATAGTAGTTTTTCATGCACACTTAAAATGACAATTTAAAACAAATATTGTCCATATTGGTAAACGGTCGACACATTGGAATGTTTATAGAGAGGATAAACATTAATATTTTCCTTAATGAACGCACACAAGTAAATTGAATATATTCCAAAACATTAAAATCCCATTTGAAAAATACACAAAACCTACTATAACGACCATAGAATAGCACCAACATTTATGCATAATGTTCATATAAAATTCGACCTGTAATTACAATGCACCCTTAAATGTATGGGTTACACTAACACTTATCATAGACTAAACTATTATATTGCTTCTAGTCAAAAAAGAAAACACGACATAAGAAATTTTGACCGATTGTTTTGGGTCTGCATGATTACACTTCCACTTGCTTAACCAACAATTATGATATAATTCCTCATCATTATTAGCTCCCATTCTCATAAGAACCCACCATTGAACATAGACCTTCTTATAATTCTCATTATTTTGATCTCTTACAACATAACTTTCAACCATTCCCATCCACACAAGATAGATTATAGGGTCTGTAGGCCACACAAGAACACAATTACTAACAAGCAAATCATGAAAAGGTGTGTATGCAACAATGTTCAAAGAAGGGCGCATACTTTTAAGGACATAGTATGGAGGGTGACATGATCCTCAAGGTCAGATTATAAGGTCTGTAGGCCACACAAGAACACAATTACTAACAAGCAAATCATGAAAAGGTGTGTATGCAACAATGTTCAAAGAAGGGCACATACTTTTAAGGACATAGTATGGAGGGTGACATGATCCTCAAGGTCAACACCTACAACAGTAAGAATGGATGTGCGCTCATAATTAACTCTCCAATTACTAAAACGCCAAAAGCCTTCCAATATTATAGAATTCTCCTATGGGATAGGTCTTGACAACAACTCCAAAATGCTCTCCTAATATTTCACATAAGGACCCATAATTCTAGAATATGAATCGTCCTTCAACATCCCAAGCTTTTAGAACTCAATATACTTTGACACCCCGCTACTAACAAACCTTTCCTTCTCACCTACCCTCAATTCATCATTCCCCCATATCGAGCAAAGTGGAACAAGATTCGAAACCCCCACCAATGGTTTTGGCAATCCAGTGCCATCCTCCTTCCACAATTGTATGGTTGGGTCATTTTTAAGGTTCCACAAAACATTAGTAGGAGATACTTTGTATTGCATCATCAGCCACTCTACTTCGTCCACAAAAAATTGAAAGAAATGCATCTTCGTATGACCAACAAGGATGTCTAGGCCATTCTTCAAATGTCCATTGACCCAAGATTTGAAATTAGGGATTTCCTACATGAGTTGTAAAATGAATGGACAATCTTGGGAAAGCACGAATGTTTTCATCAAATTTGCCATGACATAATTATTTTGCTCTCTTAATTTCTTTAAAAAAATCCAAAATTTCCATCAATATCTTCATGTGTGTGCTTAACTACAAGAAACCCCAATTGAATTTCTTCAAAAAAATTGCAAGCAAGGAAAAAAACGCCAGCAAGTGATGATTTATGTTATCTTTTACATAATTGTCCATCTAAAGAAATAGCTTCCTTGGTAATGGCTTCACACCCACAACTTTATCCGTAGGCTTCAATGCATTCAAACAATGGAAACTTCTTTACAAAATTTGTTGGAATAATGTGTGTTGGGGTTCGAACTCAAATAAAACCCATGACTCCTTAATTGGCTCCTTTTCAAGGCTATGAAACAAACGCAAAAATGACCCAACGTGAAATTAGGATCATTGGGCCATAACTCATTAGAATATTGAGCGAAATCTTTGTCCCCATGTCCATGAACAATCATTCTAATCAATGTCACTAGCAACTCCCCTAACCCGGACACCATTTCATTTTTCACTTGAAATCTATCGCAACCTTAACCTTGGGCTTGTGACCAAGGCAAAGGGGTTGCAAGGTTACGGGCCAAGAGGAAGCCTGGGAGTCAGATCACATACTCCCGGGAGTGTAAGAAAGTGTGAGGGAGTGAACCCTCACACTCCCAAAACAACTCCCACTTTGGGAGATGGACTCCCAATGGACTCCCGAAACTTCAAAGAGCAATTTCAGGAGTCAAAACTCAATGGCTTGAGGCGTTTTTTATATCATTGAAAAGCTCTTGGAACTTAGATGTTGAAAATGGGCTCGCATTGCTCATTTGAGCATTTGAAACACAAGTTATGGCCAAAAGAAGAGCCAGGAATCAAACTGCCAATTTGACTCCCGACCAGAAAAAGTCTAGAATCGACCCGATTTACTTAGTTGTAGATGATGTGTGACATACCATTGGAAAGCTCTCAACGAGAGCTACAACTTTGCTGTAGACTACACCTCAATCTGAGGTTTGCTTGCAAAGTTATGGGGCTCCAAAGTCACGGAAGTCCGAACTAGCGCGAGAAAAACCATTTAGATGTGGGCCCCGTGGAGAGGTGCAAAGTATACTATAAGGGGGAAGGTGGTGGCCTCCCCCAAGTCAGGGCTGTGGTGAGTCTTATATGTCCGTGTTGCCCGTGGCTCGTCCTAGCACCAAAGGTGCTCCAACTATGCACTAACCACCTTGTGTGGGTTGTGTGGAGGCTCATGTGAGTGAGTGAAGCTTTTCAACTCATCCTAGTCCCATCCCGGAACTCCAACACGCCCCTTTACCCCTCAAAGTGTTGTGAACTAAGGAGCGTGCCCTGACTCCTCCCCTTTCCGTTGTCTTGTACTTGGACTCACTTTTGAATCTTACAAGGAGTTGGGAGTGCGTCAAAGTCAAAATAAAGTTGTTTTAGAATGATCCATCTTATCATGAATTACACATAAGAAATCTTCTTTAAATTGCATAGATTTAACTTTCTAGGTGTGATATAAATGCTAATAAGATTATTGGTGAATGTTATGCTCTTTCAATTTAATCTTTTGCTCCTTCACACAAGGGATGTTTTTTTTTGGTTTTAAATATCAAATCCTTCGAAGATTCACAAATGGTACACTTGGCAAAAATAGATCCTTTTTTTTAGATATCTTACGTTCAAATTTTTTTCTTTATCAACTAGTTTATAACAAACTAAAAGATACTTCTATATTGGAATTCCTCGTTGATATATAAATGTGAGGAGAAACCAAATGTTAGAATGATAAACAAAAACATTAAATATCTATTGCAACTTCAATTAAAGCCATGTTACTTTGTAGACCTAGTGGCCGCCAAGTCAAAAAATGGTCAAAACATTATAAGATTATAAAACTTTATGAAAGATACTTGTAAATAATGGCTAAATGAAACAATAAGCACATCATTATTTGATTTGGCGACCACCATATGAAGCTTTAATTGAGATGTATAACAGGTCTTCATATAACACAACGAAAACGATTCATTCCATGCTTACTTGGTCATTACCCTCTGGCATTATCCTCTAGGTATTTGAAAGAAAGAAATGGACATCTTGTTTCCCATCTCTGATTCCTTTCATTTGATGTGGTAATACATCAACACATTGTTCAATCAAGGACTAAACATTTAATTTGGTGTGTATTATCGTGGCTCGCTACTTTTGACTCCCCTTATTTTGATGTGGTAGAATCCTACACCCTCTTTTGTTTTCCTACTTGTAATTCATGTAATTTGACCTAGAAATCCTCATGATTTTGTACCAAGTAGTTTCGCAAACATGATCCCTTTCTTGAAACATCACAAATTTTGCACGGTTACAATCTCTTCTTTGATGCAGCCTTCTTGGAATATTCAACATGTGGATGGATCTCCCCTCAAATAACTTGTTTTAGAATTCATGTCTAAGAATTCCTGTCATTTGGCGAGGGAAATGTTGACAATAGTATGAGGAACAACACATCGCCGCCCCTATTCCATGACAAGATTTGTTGTTCAACACCTTCTCTATCCTTGAGACAAAATTTACAGACATGATCTCCTTTTGTTTTCTCTTATTGAAACTATATTTAAGGGAATTGCTTCCCTTGGATTGTCACACAACCTTTCATGAGGAAAACATCTTCATCATCTAGAAGATCACATTCCTTTCCATGCCAATTACTATGCCCTATTGGTAGAGCTTCTTTTTGGCACATGTCTTTTAAATTAGGTGAACTTGCTAGATCATTTTCATTAGCACTAAAAGACTTGTTGCTTTTGTTGTATTCACCCCTCGAAAATGCAAAAGCCCTTGGGTAGAAACTTGATCATTTTGGTGTTCTCCAGATGTGCCAACATTTCAGACCGCACTTGGACAAACCACCCTCTTCATAGTAAGATTATTGATAGTTTCATCTTTAATGCACTCCAATTTAAAAGTCACTTGGTTTATTGGCCAAAAACAATTTTTTCTACAAATGATCCAAAATTCCACAAAATTAGAGTCAAGCTAAAGAATGCCCGTTCTTAGTATGAAAACAATATAATCTCCAATGAAACAATGATGCATTCCTCTAATCCCTAGGCCCCATAGACAAAAAAAAATAGACAAGTCTAAACAAGCATCGTAGTTGATGTGAAATATTCCATGATCAACTTGTGACTCCCACAAATCAATTGGATCATTGAAATTCAATGTTTATATGGTTTCTATTAATCCTAAAATAGAATGTTTTTATTTAGCCAAAAATCTAAGATACAAAAATTAACATATTGTCTTTAATTAATGAAGTCAATTTAGATGTTACCATTTCATTCGATAATATTTTAGAGCGCTACAAGGTATTAATTATTTTGATCAATGAAAAACAATCAATTGGAGTATTTTTCTTTAATTACTTTTATCAGTCTTTAAAATATCTAATATACCATGTGAAAAAATAACGAAAGGATGACTTGGCAACCGCTAGGTCATTTTCTCACGATGGTAGTTAAAGAACAATTTGGCAATTGCCAGATCGTCTTCTCTTTATGGTTTAAGTACGATGATCCAATGGCCACCAAATCATTTTCTTTAACTTTTTTGGAGGAAATGATTTGGTGGTCGTCAGGTCATTTTCTCTAGCTATTTTTGAGGAAATGATTTGGCAACCACCAAGTCATCTTCTCAATATGCTTTTGAAATGATGACCTAATGGCCGCTAGGTTGTTTCCTCGATCTCTTTTGATATCACAATCTAGTGACTGTTAAATCACCAAGACAAAACCTTTGTGAAAAAACAATTTGGTGATCGCTAGATTGTTTTTTCGAACTATTTCAAAGTGAAGATCTAGCAACCACCAAATCGTTTTTTCACAAAGGTTTCATCTTGGTGATTTGGTGAAATGGACGATCTAGTAATCATTAGATTATTTCCCGAGATGGAATTGGAAGGTAGCCTTTTACTTAAGTGTTGATGTGTCAGGCGCCAGATTATTTGATTTCACACCATCCTAGGATCGTCCATCAATTGCGTAATGGTTAAGTAATGTGGACTTGGCATTATGAGGATTTCAGTCTATGGATTCCCATGTCATGTTATTGAATTGACTACAGAACTTGAAATGATGATAGAAAAATTAATTAACTAAACTAATGATAAAATACAAACAAGGTCTAAAGAAAACATGTTTCATGAACAATAATCGAATTGGCAAAAAGTCCATGGGGTGCAATTGAAACAACTAATTTTCTTGTTGTTTAATGACTTTTAGTAACTTGGTACTAAAATTCCACTCTTTACTATTCAATTGGATGAGTGATTAAAGGTTCTAAATGCAGATAATGCATGGAGGCAATCAAAATGAAGAATCATATAATGATTAATGCATCACTATGCCTATTGAATGATCACTCAAAAGACGTGGTATTTACCTTTTTTTTTTTTGTAAACTGGGTAAAAATTAGAATAGATAGAAAAAGAAAGATGGCAATGGAGGAGAAACATTGAGAGGTTAGAAATTATGACATAACCCTATCTCACAAGAAAGATGGGAAGTTGTGATTGTCCTATCTTCAGTGTAGAAGTGAAATCTAAATGAAAAACTTGTTGATTATTGTGTTTTGTAGGATTGACAACAAGAAAATTGAAAAAAAATAGAAATATGCATAAAACACTCATGGTAGCATTGCTTGATTTTGTAGCCTTCAGATGTTGTATATTGTTGTTTACTTTTGCAACTTTTGGATGCCACATAACATTGTGAGTTTTTGCACCTTTTGGATGTTCTAGTTGTGGAAGGTCGCATTTGGAATTCTCAATATTGGAAAAAAGAAAAAAATGACAATGATACAAATAAGAAGATGAAGTGAAAAAACTTGGTATCATGAAAGAGGAGGAGTAACTCAGGAAGAGATAACAAGGAAACAAACAAAACTATGGCCAGGGAGGAATTACTTGAAAAAAATAGACAAGGAAAAAGTTGAACACATTGACATTAGAGAAGAAAAAGACCTCTGGAAACCCTAACTTGTGACTTTCAAAAGTTGGAGACTAGCCTCTAAGAGAAAGACAACCAAAAACCCTAAATTAGCATTTTCACAAGTTGAAATGTTCCCTCCTACCTTTTTTCCAGATTGGGCTATTAGGATGATGTTACATGGACAAAAGGTTTTAACCTTGTTTCATCCATTTAAGTTTCAAACATTTAAATTCAAAGCTTGACCAATTTACAAGATCTATATGCAATAACCAGGCAACATCATTGTTAATTATAAACTTCAATAAACATTTCATAACATAGTTTCAATATTGGTTGTTAATTAGTTTGTTGTATTATTTAAATGCATATTAATCTTATACATTGGAATAAATTTCTTCACACAACGATTTCCTAGGTATTAAAAATCAATTATATAGACATGGACCTCTATAATTTAGAAAAAGTTGTTAATAATTCTATTTGCAAATTTGGGTAGAAAATTTTTAATATTATTTTTTAATGGAAAAAATTAAAGCGTCAATTGAAAAAAACACTTTACAGATAAAAAATTTGTGCAATGTAAGGCAAACTAATAATATTGCTTTGTAAAATTTGGAATTGCTTTTGAAATAAAAAAGGTACCGAATTGAAATTTTGGACGTCCTTGATCTTTTGAAATTTGTTTGAATAAATCATTATGCAAATCAACACAATGATGAATTGTTACAATGTTACATATAAATGGAGTTTAATATATGAAAACATATATTAAGTTGGGATTAATATATCAAAGTTCAACTTGATTTCCATGGTCCTTATTTATTTCCATAATTATATTATTAAGTTAATTTTAAGTTTTAATATTTATACTTTTTTTCTTGGAAATGGGTTAAAATGTTGAGTTCGACAAAATTCAACATTGTTCTTATAAGTGATTCACAATTAGTTAATTGGTATAATTTCCTAATTTACCACTAAGTGAAAATAGGAAAATATATATCAAATTTCAATGTTACAAAAATAATATTAATATTCTACAATGATCGTTGTCTTGTATTCATTGGGTGAATCATGACACTTATGGATTATAACAATGTTCAAGTACAATATATGTAAAGCAATTAACTATTATTTTTCCATTTTAATGGTACATCCATGTAATTTACTTGATTGATTTACTTTATGTTTTGCTATTAAATACATTGGGTTCCACATTGCCAAGTTTACCCTTGAATATTATTTCACCAATCACAATGTGGTGGGAAGAAATTTTCTACCAAACTTGAAGATTTGTTTCAAAATGATATTATATTGGACACAATTTGAATATATATTTGAATACCAGTTTTTGCATGATGTTTTTGTATTTAAACTTGACATCATTGATGTATGCAATTATAAGTCTAAATAAAAAACATATTAATTTCAAAATTCATGGATTTTATTTGTCACTCTATGCTTTATTGATTTAAAACCAATATAATAATTCAATCTTGAATGTAAAAATATACATGTGTGATTACATATATTATATACATATATAATTGACAATGTGTGAGTATTTTTAATTCATTGCATATATAATAATTTGCATCTTTGAACTTAATTCTATTTTATTGTCATTGAGCTTTATGATTGAGATTTTGGAAATTTCAAACCAATTTATCAAGCTAGTATTATCATCAAAATTATAGATTCTTAATGTTAATATTGAATTATTTAAAATACTATTTATGTTTGGTATAAAAACTAGAACAAACATGCATGACATCATACAAATGGGATGGCCACACATCATTAAGCAAAAATTGTTATAATTTATGGGTTTTCAAGTTAAGAAATCATCATAAATAATTTTGCCTACAAGTGTGAAACAATTTTAAAAACACGGAATAGGTAATCTAACTTCCATTCACTTGAAAATTATAATGATTTTCATTAGTACATTACACCATTTGGTGGCCAACAAGAATATGGAGTGTGGAAGGAGTTCACAGTTGCATCCATTGAAACAAGTGTAAACACTAGTGGGTGTAGAGAAGGAGAAACTAAGCAAAAGCTTGGTAGTAGTAGTGCCTTGGTTGCCCAAAGTACTTTGATGATCAAGAAAAAACTTTGTAAGATTGGTATTGGGTTGATAATGTTGTCATTTAACTCTTTTTCACCGTAATTCATTATAATTTATAAAACAAAAAACACGAAATTGGAGTTTGGTTTGGGGTCACCATTTGGTTGCCTAATATGTTGAAAAATAATCGCAAGATTTTGCATTGCATGTTCCATTCATAAAGGCACCTTGGTAACATAGTAGCATAATTAATGTTAAAACTTAGCACCCTTCAAGCCTTTTGATAGTTCAATGTCATAACCTATTCATGTTATAGACAAATCTTAATGGCATATGAGATTATTTGAACCACAATATCTTTGTATTAACTAGTAAATTTGACAACATAGCAATATTTTGGGGTGTTGTACTTATTTTCGTCCCAAGTGGTTAAATCTATTATAGCTTGATAATTAGTTTTCCTAGCTTGCCTATGCATGTACTTGATTTGAAACCTTTTCAAGTAGGCCTTGGTCATATTGGACTTATTGGACACCATGGTGTCAAGTTGGTGTGGCCTTTCCTATTGATCATCCTCTTCCGAGCACTGAAACACTGGAAGAGCAAAAGGAGAAAGACACCACAAATATGGGCACACCAAAAACATGAAAGCATCAATAGCTTCATTCAATTGGTCACCATGAACCATATTGTCATCAATGTAAATTCAAGCAAGACAATAATTTCATTATGCATAAAAAACATGCTCCTTAAACCCATGTCCTTGATAAATAAGATAAACAAATTTACTTGTATTTATTGTTGCATCATTTGGTGGCCCCCAAATGAAAGTTTTTCTTTCATTTTCCAACTTCCAAATGGTAAAAGTCTTATAATCAAATAAATGATATCTTTCTTAGACATCTTAAGCCTCTATTTGATTTTTTTAAAATCATATTTGATCATGATTGTAATAAGTTGTAATTTTATTGATAAAATTAAATTTACATGTATAATATGTAATTAAATAATCATCATATATAATATTAATAAATAGATCATAACTCAAACATATTTAGTAAAAATATAATAATTTGCATTATCCATGTCAATACCAATAATAAAAACCAATAAATAAACAATTAGACACAAGTTGATTATCAAACAAATATTGTAATTCCAAAGATGTCAGATATGTTTTAATCATCAAAATATTCTAAATGGGAAAATTAATGGTTCTAGTTGCCAAAACAACTATGACCAATTGCAAAAACAACTGGGTTTTCATCCATCCAAGGATCCATTCACAATATTGGATGAAAAATGTGCACTTTTATTTAACTTTTCCATCCAAACATACAATAGTCACAAATTATAATTGTATTATAATACCATCTACCTACCTACCTAATTACCTACCATCTACCTATATTTTACTTATCTATCTTCCTACCTACTATCTACCTACATATGAAGACAATTTTCTGATTTACCTATAGTTTACATAAGTAGGTATGAACATTCAAAAAACATAGGTAGGTAAGCATGTGTACCTACCTATCTACCTAGTTAGGGACATACTAATCCCACTTATGAAAAAAATTGAAGTTCAAAGAT
>Ga0116230_10003914_pt1 | contig 14547 bp, 9 predicted proteins | sample S1TSphfallax_3_FD_88678 | JGI IMG/M metagenome (GOLD analysis project Ga0116230, IMG submission 88678) | Host-associated microbial communities from peat moss isolated from Minnesota, USA - S1T2_Fd - Sphagnum fallax MG | ecosystem: Host-associated > Plants > Peat moss > Unclassified | place: USA... | reverse complement strand
TGTTTATCAGGATTTCTTGTTTACCAAGAGGATCAAACAAGAGGATCAAACAACAATGCTTCCATCTCAGACATAGTGGTTGCCTGTTGAGACTGGTATATAGTTTTGAAAAATGGATGGCCAGAAATCCTATACCTAATCATGATATGCAAGAATATCATCAGACCCCACGTCTCCTCCCCGCCCCTGACATAGCAACTTGTTTGGTCAATATTGGCACCTAACCTAAGTCATTTTTCCTAATTTCTGGGCCCACAAGCCAATTGAAGAAGCAGCATTATTTTCTGATTTTGGAATTGTTGAGTCACTCATTTGGGAAAACACGCCTTGAGGCATGAACCGGCACTTACAAGGGTACCATTGGGGAAAAAAAATCCAATTTTTTTTGGGTTGCTTCTAAACATTATAAGTGTGCCTTATAATGTTTGCCAGTGGTGAAACTAGTAAGGCCCACTTTAGATGAGCGCCAAAGTCCAGATTCATAGGAACCAATTTTGAAGCAAAATTGAATCCTTGAGTTGGATCCTGCCTTGGACCACAGCTTGCATTTTGGTTCTTCAATCATGAGCTCCCTTTAGAGCTCTGTTTTTTTGGTCCCAACCGATTGATTTTCCCTTCAAAACAAGTGCCATGTAGGTTTAGCCTCAATTTATCACTTTTTGTTCTTGGACCCTCATCTAAATCCCTTGGATCCAATTTATGATTTGTTGGACCCTGAACCTTCTTGGGCCCTCATCTAAAGGGGCCCTAAATCTGGGTCTTGAGGTCTGGAAGGTGAAGGTACCAGTGTAGGTGGTGCTGGTTGACCCTGGCTGGGAAACCCCAGTCCAGAATAACCCTTTTTGCATTCACAGCCCTTTTTTCTTTGTTTTTGTTTTCCTGATTTATTATTTTGAGAAATGGGAGGAATGAAAGCCCAAACTTTCCTGACAAAATGGATGGCAGTGGCCGCCACATTTTAGACTAGGAGAAAATAACACCCAGAAAGAAAAAAATTGTCTTTCTCAACACCTTAAGCTGAATTATATTTGCTTTAACAAAAATGTGATGAGTATTTTCTTCTGGGGCTAATTTCCACTTTTATTAACAGGAAAAATATGATTTCAATTTTTAAAAAAGGATTTTTGTTCTTAAAAAAGACATTCATTCACCAGTTTTCAAAAACTTCCCTTGAAAATTGTTAGATTTTTACAGCAGCTGCAGCAAAGTAGTCAAAATATTAAAGGATTCTTAAATTTTGACTTTCATATATGTTCTATAGCCAAATTTGGCTAAATTTTCATCTTGAAGATTACCAGTTTGGCTATATCACAAAATTGGAAAAAATACATAAATACTTAAGGTTTACAGTGTAGAGAGGCCTACATTCTTGGTGCAACCACCAACATTGAATTCCTTAGTAATATCAGGGCATAATTATTCACTGCCCACTCATTGCATTGGCCTGGGATTGCTCAAGAAGGTTGTTACAGCATCTTCATTGATGCACTGTACATGGGGCAATATCACCTTCCTCATCCATACATAATACACATTGGATGATAGGTATACCCTGATGGAACATTCAAACATCACACATGGGCCAATCAATAGTGGTCGATATGTGGCCAAATCACTATGGCCTACCAGCCTCGTAAGGTAATCATTTTCTTTCCAAAGGTCCTTTAACACCCAGGGTATCCTACGTATATTGACAAGAATTACCCCCATTTTGATACCATTAGGACACTGACTTCATACTTTGTTTTTTGACATACTGACCATTTAACGGTTGCCACTGGAGATGCTCTTAGATACGGTGCAAAATAAATCATCATCCAGCAGCCAAAGAGAGATGGTATTGTTGGAATACGAAGCTCAGGTTTGTAATGGTATCATTGGAGTACAAAGCTCAGGTTTTCTTTGCCTGGTTTTGCCACTTTCTTACTTTTGTTTGTTCACTCATGTGCCCCAAAAGGCTATATCAGAATCTTTCTTTGAGTGGTTTCATCTTTTCCTATTAGTGTGATTTTGCATGTTGGCTGCACTGACTGTTAGGCAAATGGTATGCTATTTGCACAGCTGCTTGGCCAGTTTACTTTTCAGGTCACCTAGTGTAGCTGGCTCCTACATCACTGGCTCCAAGTTGGAACAACTCAAGTGCTCAACGGCTATTTCTGGGTTTAGTAAATTCTTCGACATTCTACATTCATGCTCGTTGAATCAGCATATGATTCTAAATGACACAAAATAAGAAGCTATGTTGAATGTGTTAGCAATTTCCATATCCATTCTCATACATGTTGGTGTCGTTTGAGCAATCATCCTTTTATTAAGTCTTAAGCCAAATTTGGCTACAAGTCAGAGGGGACTTTAGAAAAATTTAGGATTCTTTGCTATGGTTTTTTGGCTACATGTTGGCGCTAGTTGTCTAAATATAGCAAGCTCAGTTTTTTTTCCCGTCTCAATATGGCTATTTTGGCCCACTTTTGCCAAAAAAAATACTATGTTAGATCCTCACTGCTTTTTTTTGGTCACCAGCCAAGTAGTGAAAATTTGCACAAACAAAAACACTGATCACACAATAGGTCGATGAGGGTGTTATATTAAACTTCTTTGGTCACCTTCCAAGTTTAGCTTTGCACAACTAGCCATGACTATTCCAAACCTCACAATGGCCATTCCATCATTCATCAATAGCCACCAAAGAAGTAGCTGAAGTGGCATTCATCCATAAGATAAATTTGGCTATGAAAGTTCTTAAAAAGTTAAGCATCCTCTTATATTTTTGGCTACCATTTGGAACATAATATACAACAACCTGGCAGTTTTTTCCCCCAAAAAAAATCAATATCAAAATTTGAAGACTAAAAAAAGCCCAAAAGAGGTACTATTTTATAAACCATTTAAAAAAATTCACCAGAAAGAACTCCACTTGGTTACACAATGATCATGAACCCACCTTGCACAGAGGAGCATTCCCCTATAATCGATGTACCATGCGCGATATGGCCAAACATGGTAACACCCCGAAATTATTCAATCTAGAGTACTGTCCCACACATCATGGACTTGAACATTTCAAGTGGGTAGTAATTAAACAATTGTATTAGGTTTAGATTAAGTACACTTTACTGTGCATGTACATTGAGAAGACATCAATTTTTTCATTTTTCACATCACTTTGAAAGCTGCACTCACTGGCTAGTACTACTAGAAACCCTAATGTCACCAAGTATAGGACACCCACCATGTTCATACCCGGCCAATGCCCAAACAGTGCACCATCCACATTGGACGCCTGTCATGAATGAAGTTGTGGATGAATCTCACATTGGGTTTACCTTGGTAACTTACATGTATAACATAGTGCCGGGAGTAGGGTTTAGGGGATTACAGTAGTTGACTACTGCAGTGGATAAGTAGGATGTAAATGGTTAGTGCCCAGGTAAAGGCTACTGGGTTATCAGCAGGTAGGTAGTAAAAACCGCAACTTAACCACCCACTCTGGTTAGCTAGAGAACTGGAACGCAATGGGAAAAAGTGTTTCCTGTCCACCTACCATCCATTCCTCATGGTGGGTTGGTGGCTGTTGGTTCACTCTGGCCTACTTACCAGACCTACCTGATGTAAGATCATTTGTTTAGGGTAAGGACCTGAGATCTGGGTTCTTCTGGGAACGAGGACTGAACGCCAAAGTCCAGGACCCAAATCCCTTGAGGAGCCTTGTTCAAGTTCTTTCACCGGCATCAAGAACAGGTAAAATTTAGCTTTTACAAATTGGCGGTTGTGATCCAATTGAGAGGAAAGGAGGTAGTGGACACATATGGTGGCTCCTCAAATTGACAAAACTTACATGTAAGGTGCCATCAGGTGACAATGAGACAAAAAATTTATTGAGGGTAACACACCCTCCACATACACTAAAAAACATCCATCTAGCGGTTATTTTGGCATTTGTAAACTCGTTATGCACTCTTTTGGCTAAAATTCCCAAGATGATGGTTTCAAGCTGGAAATCGATTTGAGATCGAATATTCAATAAACATAATTCCTTTTCATTGCCCAAAAAATTGGCCAAATTCAGACCCAAGTAAATGTCCAGGATAATGATATTGTATAGACGAGGTAATTACTAATTACTACCTGGGTGGGCACCTTACATTCCCTCTTTGCCTTTTATCAACTGAAGAACAACATCCTTTACAGTAAATGACTCTGTCGGGGTTTCAAGTGCACATTTGGATTGATAAACCAGAGTGCATACCAGCATTGGTCAGTTACTCTCTTTGATGGCATAATAGAATCAGAGGTTCTGTTCTGGTTATACCAAACCAAAACTGAAAACTGGAACGGAAACTGGGAATGTGAAATTTGACAGAACTGAGATTGGAACCGGGCTTCTTCGCTTTTGCTATGCATGTTGACCTGAAGCTTTACAAGGTCAATGGTTTCCCATCCTAATTGGAGCTGGCCAGATCTGACCCAAACTAACTGGGTGCTACTGCAAACAGACATTCAATCAAATAGTTCTACATAATGGAAAGAAATAGATTAGGAAACTGCACCATCACACGAGGATCATATCCAAACAGTAATTTAGAATAGAGGGAAGAATGAAAGAACCATATCGTGCCACAGATCTAGTTGTAGAACCCAAGGGGTTTAGGGTTTCAAGGTTTGGTTCTTGTGAATATTCAATTCACAATAACCAATAACCACCCAGCCAGGTGAACCAGCATCCACAACAACACCCTCACCTCTTTTAGAGACTAAAATGAAAGATTTGGTGGGCTGATTATAGCTTTTGGATCAAAAGTTGAGACTAGAAAAACATATTGCCAAATCTTTCATTTTAGACTCAAAAGACCATAATTTTGACATTGGATGGTAAATCTCTACTGTTTGGATGCAACCAAAAGAATTGGGGGTATCATTAGGTAATACAAACCTCAGACCAATACATGTCTAACAGGGACCTGAGGTAATACTAACTTCATATCAAGGTTGTACCAACCTCAATACCAGTGTCATAACTGCCTCACATGACCAAAAAAATCAGCCTTGGAACTCTACCACTAGAATCAGCCTGGTATGAAAGTTTTAAAAAGATCCAATACCAGTACCTAGTATGAAATTCTTTAAGAAGATCCAATACCAGGTTGGTAGGAATTCTTTTAAAGCAGATCTAATACCTCCATAACCGACCAACTAGGGCATAACACTCCCACCCAAAACCACTAGAGTGTTGTTAGTATAGAATACACTTTGCAGTGTTCCACTCAAAAGAACAAGCAAAAGTACCTTTCTGGTTTGGGAATAAGGCGACAAAGCTTTCCCAATCAGCTTTGCATCAAGTGAAGTTCCTACCATTTACATTTGGACCTTTGTTTCTTCAAGTACTTCAAATTGGTGTAGAGAGAATCTGAGCAAATCAGGGTTGCAGAATTTGGAGGACATTCCTTTGCATGATATGGGGGGGGGGTGGGGGTGGGGTGTGGATTTTTGTCAGCATGTACCTTATCACCTCACTGGTGTGGCTATTGATGATGGTCTCTCTCATGTCTTCCCCAGGGGTCAGTAACTTTGGCAGCATATTTAAACTTTGAAATGTACATAACTTATATTTGCCTCCACACTTAAAACACCCTAATTTTTCAACAACAAAAGTACGTACTCATGTTTTGACCATGGGTCATCAATCATCACCACAACCAATATATAAGTCTTCACTCTGGTGATCACTAACTTCAAATAGTAGTCAGGAAGGGGCAGAATCGAATCAAAGAGTTGGTCGTAATTACATTGAAAATGAAAAATTGTCCAAAATTTTCTCAAAGAATAAAATGCTAGTCAGGTTGCTAATATTGGGCCAATTTTTTTTTTAAACACCAGCTTTTCATGTGGTTACTTACACTGTAATTAGGTTAACTATTGCGAGAAATATTTGGATATTAAGTTGTATCAAAGAACACAAGGTTCGCACTGGGGCTTTTTCATACTTTACGGATAACTCTAATATTTATGGTGGATTGTGATTGAAAATTTTCTTGTCCATTGTTTTGAACGACTCTTCTGCTTGCAATCCCATTTACTCACTTTCAGAGATCCGTCGTTCAGAGTACCATCCGTATATTTGTTGGGTTAGACTTTCAGAGTACCGTCCATACATTTGACGGGCTATATTGATTGCTGCTGGTTTGGAGTCAGTTTCAGCCTGTCAAGTTGAAAATTTCCGGCCCATTAATGCTTGCACAACATTGAAAAGCAACAGCCTCATTTTGTGAAAACTACCCTTGTTTTGGACATGGTGAGTCTTGTGGGCGCGGGGAGGGGGGCAGGGGGGGGTCTTTTGAGTTTTGACCCAAAGTGACTTTGATTTCAAACTAGTTGAAAATACTTTTCGCCCCACACATAAAAGTGGGCGGGAGGGGGGGAAGTAAAGGGCCATTATTTGTGGGTAAGTAGAAATGTTCAAACTTGTTTTGATGGCCTTGATGTACATCTTTTCTACATAAAGCTATCTGAGAAATTTTCTAGTGTATTTGGAGGGCACCTATTTCCATGAGTTTTTCTCTCTCTTTAAAAAGAGCCGAAATAGGAGGGATCTTTATGGCCACTCCTTAAGAGTGGAAGTGAAATTATGCCTATTTCATAGGTCTAAGATTGCTTGCAGTCTTAACAAGTAAGTGTAAGAACCTTCCCCCTCTTACACCTCATACCTTTGTGCTTTACTAGGTAAAGCCCATTGGTAAGGGCCATCCCAAAAATGTGGGGCCAAACTGGACTATCGCCTCATATAGGCCCTTACTTTGGGAATGCCCCATGCTGGGGATTTTACACTAGACACTCGTTAATTTCAAGAAGACTTGCTTCAGAAAATCAGTTAGCATTATACATATATAAAGTTACTCTTATTGTACCTACTCTTAAAACAAGAATGCACAAACCTTAAATGCCTAAACCCTAAGGTGATTTGACCACTTGAGAATTGAGCAAGTACCTAATAAATTCTTATAAATCTGCAAAAATATGGGGTTGATTTTTTTGGGTGCCAAGGCAGCTAATTATTGGTGCCTGAATTATGGGGAGTGGGAGTGTCATGCCAGTTAGTAGCCTGGAAAATCTTTGTTTTTTGTGTGTACACAAGCATCAAAACTCTATATAAGGACAATAATATGGCCTGCCTTCTTCCATTTGCTCAGCAACTGAACTGAACTGAACTGCTATTTTCTTCTAGAATTTTGATTTGCCTCTGTCATTTTTGAAAAATAATGGGGGCCTTGAAAATTGGGGGCATTATTAGGTACTTACGCCAATTTTGGTTCAAACTTCACTGTCAAATTTAGGTACTTTCCTGTGATTGGGGCATTTTGACAACTGGGGACATGATTTTGTTCAATTGTATATATCTCTTTTGCTCAGACTTCTTTTATTTTGGCAAACAAATTCTCACTCAACAACTTACCCAAAGGAACATTCAGGTGGAATTCCCAAATTCACCAAATAATACTCTTTCTTTTAAAATACAGGGCAGTCGCCATAAATGGCATGCATTGAAGGAGATACAGTTTTGGGTGCGGTTTTCAAGTATAGCCAGAACCCTCTTCCTTCAAGGAGGTGATCACTTTAATTCATAAGGGGGACATAACTTTGCCGACTGCCCATTCACTGGGGCTAGTTAGGTTGATGAGTCTCAGCACAATCTGCACACCAAGATCACCCTATCCTACTGTCAGACTTTCTACTGCATCTTGACCTTTCATACTTGTGATTTTACAATGGCACTCAACTTAGCATGGACTGCCTTCCAAGGGTAACTAACCCTAGCTTCATTTGCTTTCTTCCCTCTCCCAATTGCTATGGGAACCTAGTGTGATTCATTAGGAATCCTCCAGCGGTAGACCCATCAACAATTGTTGCGATGTTGTAGTGGAGTTAGCATGGTAATGGAGAGGATGGCTGATGAAGGGATGAACCTCAACATTCCATGAGTGTTGTAGATTGAATGACTTGTTGGATGGAGGTTTTCATTTCAATTTGAATGGTATATCTATATATTAACAAGCATTTGTTTGTTTGTGATCGGGTCATAACCTTCACAAATAGTGGGGCCTTCCTCCATTTTTTGTACCGTTAGAAAGCTCTTGACAAGGTGGTGTGAATGTTTGTTGTTTCACAATTTTCAAACTAATACAACAAAAGTTACTGAATTTAGAATGATTTTCATGTGTAAAAATAAAATTAAAATTAGTTTAACAAGGTCCATAAGAACTCTAAAGTTAAGCCCATTTCAACCAAAATAAAATTTGGATGGGTGGTCGACTTTAGTTGAGGTTCAAAAAATAAGCTTGGGCCAATGACACAAGCATATATGGACTTCAATTGGATACAACATGTCCTCATGTAATCCATTATTCTCTTGCTGTTCCTTCTCTCTTTGCCATCATGCCACTGTTGAAGCTTCCTCAATATTTTAGATGCAACAAATTGTTTAGGTCTAGGCTTTCTGCCCCTCCCCCAAAAGTCTGACCCCATGAAAGTTCCTGTGTTGTTGATAATGCTCCTTCCTCGAACAATCCTTTTAGTAAGGTCATAAGCTTGTATCAGGTGTCTGAGTTAGTTCCCAACCCCAGATTCAACACAAGACAATATGCGCTTAGTAGAAGATTTCAAGATGTGGCAGGTACCAGACCTGCGATGGGCATAATCAATCAAAGATTATCAGATAATACCATAAACATAATGGCATATGCCTGAAATATTGTCTTATAATGGCATATGTTTAAGGCATTATCCAATTGATGGAGGTTGAATTTTCAAATTCCTTGGTGACCATTTCTAGAAAAATAAAATTTGAGTGGTTTTTCTTTGGTAGAATACTTTCAAAATGACAAAAATTGTCCATTTTGGATATATTGCATTTTATTCATTGCTAGTTTGCCTTCACAACACCTTACATAATATTTTTATTTATAATACCTACATATGCCATTTGGCTTCCGTTGTTTGGTTTAAAACAACATGATGTAAAATATCCATCCATGTTTAAAAAACTTACTTACAGTAACTTAAGTTACCTGTATTATGAAGTATAAAACACTTTCTATGTCACATTTTTGACAAACTCAAACTTGCTAAAATGTCTATTTTTCTCATATAGAAAATGAGATAAAATCAACACATTATGATAAACTAATAATAAACACATTCAGTTTATCATTATGTGATGATATACATTTAAAGTATGAACACCAAGTATCATCAACTTTTGAGAGCATTATAAAGCAAGTTCAAGAAAAGATTCCATTTCCAAACTATTAGTTTACCTCAACAATCCCTTGACCCGCAATTCTTTATCTTTATCCTGCTTTTGTTTAGACAACATCCCCCAGCCAACCCTCCCAAAAAAATGATTTCAACTTGGCCAACATCCATGTGAATCTCCAACTTTTGGGAAATTGTTCACAGTGAACATCATCTATCCAAACAGCCTCACTATCTGTAAAAGAATTCCAGAATAATCAAGCTCGGAATGGAAACAAATTTTGTGAACAAAAGAGCAGTGAAAATTTCTTTATTAAACATTAAAACACTTGAACATATGAATTCACTCATGTGTGTGCCTTCAAAGTTCATAATTTGGAGCATCATAAGTGTAATCATGACAATGCCCAAACCAGCATTGGGCAGCTCTCAATTTTGAAATGCTGATCAGAGAACTCACACTGAACTGCTTGTTCTTTCATGAAAACTGCTGGTTCTTCAAAACTTTCACAAACCAAATCACAAGGTGGTAAACAAAATCAAAGAACTGCCCAATACCAGACTAAACCCAAATCCAAAAAAGAACAACTTCTGGCTAAATGACAACAACCAAACCCATTGTTTTAGTAAACTGTGATCTGTTTCAATGTGCTTATATTGCAGAATTTGGGGAGCAGACAAAATTGAATCACAAAGCCCAGTTGTTTGTTTACCTTGTAAGGCCCACATCCATCCTTTGTTAGGCAAGTTGGAACCATGATTCACACCTGGTCCCATACAAGCTTTGGCTTAGGACCTGACAGTCACAATAGTATGGTCCCAATTCCCTGTGGTACCATCATATACCAGGCATTGGAATGTACCCCAGTCTACAGCAAGCAATCCTCAACAATAAGCATTGAGTGTCAACACCAGATTTCGCATGTGCCTCCTCTTCTGGAGCTGTCCTCTTTCAGCTTGCAAAATGATGCATGGTCTGCTTTCTGATATGGAAGTTAGAGTGGGACATCATACATTCTGACAAATGTGCAAGCTGGGTCACCTCATAAATTACACCTGCAAACAAGAAAAAAGTGTAGCTGAACTCCTCCAGAATCTATGTAGTTGTTATCAGTGTTCAACCAGAACAGCATGCAAATTGCGTGTAAGAAGCTGAACTCCAAGACAGCTAGATCAGTCAAATGGTACCTCTACTATGCCTTTCCACCATCCTCCTCATCTGAGTCCCCTTTCTCCCGGAAACGAGGATTTTTTTCCTGCATAAGACAGAAACCGGTCAAGCAGTGCAACAGGTTACTGTGACCACGCAAAGTTTGAATAATTGCGAAGATTTGTCCTGATCTACTTACAAGCCTGTGATCTCTGTCAACCTCTCTCTTCACGCCATCAGCTGGTGGTGCATCGTCATCTCTATGCCGTTTCCGCCCACCATCTGTCATCAGAGCTCACAAAAAACCGTTTTGTCACATCATTCTGCACAACTCAGATCCTCAAGACAAACCTCAAAAACCCTAACCCTCCTTAATTACCTGCAAGGACCTCATTGAAAAACAGCTACACTTGCAGACAAACACCATGTAATGCACCAAGAACAGCAATTATATCTAAACAATGCATGCTTTCCTGTCCTGTAACATAGTAGTCATGCTTATAAGACTGCCCATGGAAATTGTGCATCAAGCACTATTTGTGATCAAGTCATTCAGAACCCACCTCTTCCTCTGTGACCACCTCCATAACCTTGTCCACCACCCTCTGCACAACAAGCCATGCATACACAGAGAGATTACAGTTAGCCCACATTAAGAGTTACGTGGTTCCACAAGTAAAGACCTCATAAACTTATCTCTGAGATTGCAGAGAAAACTCTGCAATAGCACTCTAGAGGTAACAATTGTGTCAGCTCCAGCTGAACCAAACCAAACAAAACAAGTATGACTATGGTCATCACCTTTTGTGTGTCACAAACAAAGTACCAAACTATCACCTTAATGGTAGTGACTAGCTGCCATCACTCCCCACTGTCTTCATCAGCTCCTGACTGTGGGTGTAGATAATTATTTACTAATCTGCTAAAACCTTTTGGCAAACAATTCTAGAAAAATCTGCATCCTGATTATCCTGCATTTCTGGAAGTAATGGAAAGACTCAGTCATGATGTCAGCAAGCACTCACAAAGCATAGCCTACAGTACTTATGAACTCTAGTGAATCCACACCAAGAAAAAGTAGTGGCATAGTGCCAAAGGGAGAAACACTCTTTGCAACAGTATCTTATCACAGGAATGATACTCACGTCTGAAATTGTTTGAAGGTACAGGAAAAGGAACCGGCCCCATGCCAACAGGGCTCTCATAGTCCACAAGCTGTCTCCGCACTTCCAATTCCTTCTGCACTAGTTTTCCATATCCTCCTCTTCGTGCACTACTTACATGTCAAGGCTACAAAGAGGTATATGAACGTGTCCCAACTTGAAATCAGACATGCTCTGCTTACTAGCAAACCATAGTGCAACACCAAGAGTGATGATTTTCAACAAAGAGGATATCAGGATCATAGTCTGTACGATATTCATCACGGACCTGCAACCACATCACATTACCCAAATTGAATTAGCAGCCTGTATGAAAAGCCTCCAAAATTGCTCCAAACAGCAAAACAATGTGTTTTCAGCTTCATATTTGAGAGAAAGAGAGAGAGGAGAAAAGGCAGCTACCTGGCCCCCACTCCTTCCACGACCCCATTGTCGACCTTCCTGGAAACCCCAGTCAAAGTCCACACGAATAGGTCGATCATCCAAAATTGTCCCACTGATGTACTTGACAGCTTCTTCAGCATCCTCCCTTGTATAGTATCTGCCCTCTCAAATCCCAATGCATGAAATCATTCATTTTCCATGGCTAAGTCAAGAGACAGTGATACCTATCATAATGCTTTGCTTTTTTTCACACCATTCTTTTGGGAGATTAGGGATCATACACAACAAAGCAGAAGCCGCATGGAGTCTTCGAGTTCTTATCCAGACCCATGATAATCTTCTTCAGCTCCCCAGTGCGTGAAAAGACCTCATAGATTTGCTCCTCTGTGGTATAGAATGATAGGTTTCCAACATACACCGTGACTGACGTGCGTAGCGCGTGCTCAAACTCCTCCTGCGTTCCCAGAAACCTGCGATCTCGATATGCAGAAAGCTGGTCTGGATTCTGCAATTCGCCATAATGCAGATGATATGAAAAATTGCCACAAGTTCACAAGAATGTTTCCAACGAAGCCGAAGAAAGAAAACCCTCGCACCATCCAATGCACGCATCTAACCCTAAAAACACGAATGTTGTTTAAACCCCCCCGGAGCAAAACAAAAAAGGGACCTTCAGAGCGTCGACACTCAGCGCCGTTTGTTTTATGATGGAGCGATATTTCCGACGAATACGCGAGAAAACGCGAGAAGCTTACGGTTTCTTCATGAAAGCCCAACAAATGCAATGATGTGTTTTCAACTTCTTGAGCAAACCTAGGAGATCGGTAAAGCCGGAAAATTCTCAAGGAAAGAAGTGTAGAGGATACGGACCTTGAAAAGACGGGCCATGAAGCCTTTCCTTCTCCTTGCGTCCTTTCGGCCGTGCTCCACCCAAACTCAGAATTGCATCTTCTGCTCGCTCGTCTTCTTCCTTCAAGCTCTCTCTCTCTCTCTCTCGCAACGACACCAAACCCTAACCCTATTCTCCAAACCCCAGAAACCCCAAGTCATGGGCGCCAGGGTTTTCATTTTTTTTCAATTTTGTGATGTAGCCACACTGGCGATCATTCACAAGAGAAATTAGCCAAATTTGGCTACAGGTCAGAAAGGAAAGTAGATTTCTTTTTAGACTGCTGCTATATTTTGGCGACCAGCTAGAACCCAATTCAACCTATTCTCAAAATATGGCAATTTCGTAAATCTGAAACCTGACGGTCTTGGCATTTTTTTTCACAAAAATCCTTTGAATGAGTTGCACTGGTTTTTTTCTGGCAAATTTTTGCCCCAAAAAAAACACACACACACACTCATCATGGCCTTTGGCATTCTTACTTCTTTTCTTTTCTCTTTTTATTCCAAAATATCTGGACTCTGTTATTTTTCTTTTTCTTTTAATTAACAAATCATGTACTGATGGATGATATTAGGTTGCATTTCATGCATTTGTATGCCCATTCATTATACAAAGGTTCGGTCTTTTATTTGAAGAGTTTGTTTATGGTTAATATGAACCATGGTTGCTATTTCCAAACTTGTTCCAGAATTTGCTTACCGATTAAACAGCCTTCTCATGTCCCATAGTAAACACAAAATCATCAAGTTTCAATAATCAAAATATATGATGATGTAACCCTGCAAAACTTTATTTATAAACACATCGTAGATTTGGAAAATGTACAAAGGAATAAGAAAAAGGAAATGGGAGACATGATGTCAAGTTATTACAAATTAGATGTCAAAATGTCTCCATGTCAAAAATTGACCATCGTAGTAGGTCGGTCGTATTTCTCCATGTCAAAAATCGATCACTTGTAATAGGTCAATCATGGTGATGGGAGGTGCATCCTAAAGGGGTGGGAGTCGGGAAGTAGATAAGCTTACAACTATCACCCTACTTAAGATGGAAGAAGCTTGCATCCTTTGCAATGTGATTGAATTTTTTTAACAAAGGAAATAATCAGAATAGAGAGATGAGGGCCTTCCAACCCTTTCAAGCTCCAAATGGCATTGGCACAATCATGTAAAAACATATCAACTTGTTTGTGTAGATACCCAAATACCTCAATTGTTAAAAGGAGGAATTGATAAGTGGGGTGTTGGTTGCAATAGCTCTTTTTTTTTGCTTGAACTAGATCAGAGGTCGCCTACTTGCATTGAGTTGATTATGGTGTAAATGTCATATTTGGTGAGGATAATGTCAATTCATTGTCGAAAGGAATTGAACGCAGTTGAAGGAAGTGCATATAATTATTTTTCTCCCACATGGAAACCAACATGTCACACAATGGTAGCAAATGTGTCACAAACTACATCATGGGTTCCCATGTGTTTGTTGCCATGAACACAACGTAGGAGGTCGATACCCATAGGGTCGATTGGATGTTTGCACACACATTGAGGGATACTTGCAATAAAATGATGGGGTAGTCCAAGTTGCACACGAAACACTATGTAAAAAACCGGGGAAAATAATTGAAAGGCTAAGAAAACTAGTCAAATTGTAAGCCATGCCCCTGCCTTAAGGCTACAATATGATAAAATGCAACACAATGAGCTTCAAATATA
>Ga0116230_10003912_pt1 | contig 14555 bp, 14 predicted proteins | sample S1TSphfallax_3_FD_88678 | JGI IMG/M metagenome (GOLD analysis project Ga0116230, IMG submission 88678) | Host-associated microbial communities from peat moss isolated from Minnesota, USA - S1T2_Fd - Sphagnum fallax MG | ecosystem: Host-associated > Plants > Peat moss > Unclassified | place... | reverse complement strand
GTACTTGCCGGTGTTCATATTCCCGCAGGCTCTATCGTGCAGGTCATGGCGGGCGCCGCAAATCGAGATCCCCGAGTGTTTAGCGACCCGGATCGATACGACGTGCGGCGCCCCAATGCGAACCGGCATTTTGCGTTTTCCCAGGGACCGCATATCTGCATCGGACAACATCTGGCTCGTGTCGAGATGACCCGAGCGCTGACGGCCATTTTAGACAAGCTCACAAACTTGCGTTTGGATCCCGATATGCCAGCTCCCCGAATTAAGGGCGCCGTGCTGAGAGTGCCGCACCACATCCATGTTCGCTTTGATCCCTTGTGATGTGGGCATAGGTTGATGGTAGGCTTGGAATCTGCCGTCAGATTGAACTTGACGACCCCGGAACTACGATTCGAGGTAGAAGATCGAGTCGCCATCATAACTATCACCCGTTCCGCACGTGGGAATGCATTCACGCGGGCGATGGCCAGGTCGTTTCGTGATATCTGGAACGAGGTACGAGCAGATTCGGAAATTCGTGTCGCGATCTTGACCGGCGAAGGAGATCGTTTTTTTTGTACCGGCGCTGACGTGAAGGAACTCGGACTCGATGAGTCCGGGGTGGGAATGACAAACGCGCCCTTGGATCAAGCACTCACATTAACGAGTCAACAGAATCGCGTTTGGAAACCGATCATCTGCGCGGTTAACGGCTTGGCGGCAGGCGGTGGACTACATTTCGTAGTCGACAGCGACATCATAGTTGCATCTTCGAACGCAACTTTCTTCGACAGTCATGTCAATGTCGGTCAAGTCGGCGCGTTGGAGAACATCGGTCTCGCTAAGCGACTACCTCTTGGAACCGCATTACGAATGACGCTGCAGGGACGCTCTTTTCGACTTACCGCTGAAAGAGCGTACCAATTAGGTTTGGTTGATGAACTCGTTAGCGCGCCCGAGGATGCTTTGCAAAAGGCGATAGAGATTGCTCGCGAGATCGCGCAACACTCTCCCACCGCGTTAGCGCTGTCGAAAGAGGCGATCTGGAAGTCACTGGAAACAGGATATACCCCCGCCCTAGAATACGGCTGGGGTCTGGTGAGAATGCATTGGGGCCATCCCGACTGTGCCGAGGGGCCTCGGGCATTCAGTGAAAAACGCTCTCCCAACTGGAATCCAGACCCAAGCGCGCGCCTCAAATAAGAGATCTTTGCTACTCAATAACCCCGAGAACGGTCCCGACCTGATAAGTTTCGCCAATCGGGGCGAGGATTTTAAGTCTTCCGGAAGCCGGACTTGGGATTTCCTCGACCGCCTTTTCACTCTCTAAGCTGAACAATGGCTGGCCTTCGCTGACTGATCCGCCGTCGGGTACCAGCCATTCGGAAAGAACCCCTTCGTTCATCGAGAATCCAATCTTTGGGAAGAGCACTTCGGTCGTCATGCTTCAGGTACCTTGTTTCATCGATATTGCCTGTTGGGCGATCCGTTTCGCGGTGGGTGCATAGGCAGTTTCCAATGGTTTGGAGAAAGGAACCGGCGCAAATGGCGCGCCCATACGCTCGACTGGTGATTTGAGCCGGCCAAACAGCTCTTTCTGCACGACGGCGGCGATTTCGGCGCCGACCCCAAATTGCGTGACTGCCTCATGAACAATTAAGCAACGGCCTGTCTTGCTAACGGATGCAAGTACTGTCGCTTGGTCCCAAGGGGAAATTGAGCGCAAGTCGATTACCTCAGCGGATACGCCCGCCTCGTTCAATGCGGGAAGCGCTGCAAGAACCTCGTTGAACACGCGCGCGTAGCTAACGATGGTTAAGTCGGTGCCCGCCCGTACAACCTTCGCTTTCCCTATCGAAACGCGATGGCCTTTGTCGGGCACTGGACCCATAGCCCAGTAAGTCGGCAGATTTTCGATAAACATGACCGGATCTGGATCGTCGATCGCCGAGCGAAGCAGACCATAAGCATCGATCGTGTTCGAGGCTGCGATCACCTTCATTCCAGCAACATGCGCGAACCAGGCCTCGTAATAATCGCTGTGTTGGCCACCCGTGGAAAATCCAGAACCGGTCATTGTGCGAATCACGATAGGCACGCTTGTTTGCCCACCTGACATAAATCGCAGCTTCGCTGCGTGATTGACGATCATGTCCATCGCCACTGCGGTGAAATTCATTAACATGATTTCAGCGACCGGTTTCCATCCGAGGAGGCTCGCCCCGATCGCCGCGCCCATAATTGCCTGCTCAGAGATTGGCGTTGATTTGACTCGTTCTTCGCCAAAACGGGTTGACAGTCCCTTGGTAACGCCGGCCACCCCGCCCGCTTCGGGATCGGCAACATCTTCTCCTAGCACTAACACCTTTTCATCATCCTCCATCGCATCGGCAAGTGCCTGATTAATAGCCTGAATCATCGACACCTGCTTTACAGCCTGTTGTGGCCTCTCAGCCTCGTCTTTAATCACGCTAATGCTCCATATACGTCTCGCGTCATTTCTTCCATCCCTGGGAACGGAGATGCGAGCGCAAAATTCACAGCGTCATCGATTTCTTTCTCGATAATCGCCTCCACCTCGGCGAGTTGAGTCTCAGTCGCAACTCCGGCCGATAGGAGCTGCGCGCGGTAGCGATTATGCGGATCGGCTTGGATGGCCTCAGCTTTCTCCGCCTTGTCCATATATGAGTCGTTATCGCCATAGACGTGTCCATGAAATCGATATGTCATACACTCAAGCAAGGTTGGACCTTCGCCTGCTCGAGCCCTGCCTACAGCAGTCTTTGCGGCAGCGTACATCGCCAGAGGATCGTTACCATCGACCCGAAGTCCTGGAATCGAGTAACCCACTGCCCGGTCGGCGATCTGTCGTGCGGAAGTTGCCCGTTCATAGCGCGTGTGTTCACCATAACGATTGTTCTGACAGACGAAAATGACAGGCAATTTCCACACCGCCGCCATATTGAGGCTCTCATGAAATGCGCCGATATTTGAGGCGCCGTCCCCAAACATCGCCACAGAAACCCGGTCGTCCTTGGCGAGCTGCGAGGCCCATCCCAGACCATTTGCTATGGGCATGGAGGAGCCAACGATCCCTGTGGTGACCATGATGCCTTTGGCGGGATAGGTCAGGTGCATCGGGCCGCCTTTGCCTTTGCAGGTTCCGTCGACGCGACCCGCAATCTCGGCCCATAACGCACGCAGCGGCAGGCCTTTCGCGAGCATGTCGTGGATTCCCCGATAAATCGTGCACAGATAATCGTCGTCTCGGAGGTTCGCGCAGAGCGCAGAGGGGATCACCTCTTGGCCCCGATAACTGTAATAGGGCATTACAATTCGACCAGTTTTGATTACCAGCCGGCTTCGCTCGTCATTCGCCTTAAGTAACGCCATGGTGCGATAAATCGATAGCTGCGTTTTGGTGTCGAGCTGAGTTTCCGGAACCATCTAAACCTCGCCTGCATACAGGCTGCCACATCGTTTATTAGCAGACTAGTATGCTAGCTGGACAAGTTGCGTTACGCTAGGCCTAGATCAGGCAAAAATTCCGCGAGGGAGGCTTAATGACGAATACAGGGGCAGGTGCATCGCCAAAAGTCCAAGCAGCAATTGATCGGCTAATCAAAGATGGTCGCGAGATCGGTGTGCAGGTTGCCGCTTACTTGGGCGATGAGTTGCTGGTCGATTGTTGGGGTGGACTTGCCGACGCGAATCGCGGTATCGAGGTAGGACCCGAGACGCTCTTCAACGTCTATTCGGTGACGAAGCCCCTTGCAGCCACCGCATTACATCTCCTCGTCGATCGTGGTCTCATCGACTACGAGGCTAGAGTCACTCAATATTGGCCTGAATATGGGCAAAACGGCAAGGAATCAACAACAATCCGGCATGTTCTTACTCACCGGGCGGGCATCCCGCAGATGCCTGCGGGTGTGACCCCCGAACGAATGTGCGACGTTGAGTGGATGACGTCGCAGATTGCCGCACTTACGCCCATCGCGCCTCCAGGGGAGAAAGCGCTTTATTTGTCGATGACGTTCGGCTGGATCATAGCTGCCATTGTGCAGCGCGCAGATCCAAAACATCGCTCGCTAGGTGTCTTCGTACGCGAGGAAATCGCTGAGCCCCTAAACGCGCCTGACCTTTGGATTGGTCTCCCTTATTCGCAATTGCCGCGGGTTGCACAAATGGTCAATGCTATCCCGACGCTTCCGGTGGAGATGATGCCGCCACTGTACGCGGCTTCAATGCCCGCTGCCGTCGATCTAGTCCCGCATGTGTTTCAGCGTACAGACGTTGCCCAATCGGAAATCGCCGGGGTAGGGGGAATTTTCACTGCGCGTAGCTGCGCCCGGTTTTGGGCCATGCTCGCGCAAGGAGGCCGATTAGGCAACGTTCGCTTGCTCTCTGACGAGTTAGTTCGCAGCTTTAACCTACCGAGGCCCCGTTCAGACGAAGCAGACCCGGTGATGTTTGGTATGCCGATTCCCTTGAGCGTCGCCGGCTTCTGGTTGGGCGGAGAATGGCCTCCCGTTGCCGCGGCGAAACACCCGTGGGCGATCTGCCATCCTGGTGCCGGCAACTCTTTTGCTTTTGCTGATCCAAAATCGCGCCTCGCCTTCGCGTTCTGTCACAATAGAATGACGCAGCCCCGTACTCGAGAAGAGGATACCGCATTGGTACTGGCGGAGGCGGTGAGAGCCCAACTGGGGATTGACTAGTAACGACGCTAATTTGATCACATACAATCGCAGCGCGAGAAGCTCGGTAGGTGGTCGCTTACGGTGCCGGCCCTAGCCGGCAGAACTTTCCGAATCGGTGCGCGATGTGCCGGGGCCGATCGCTCGGTTCGTTACTGAGCCCACCTTTTGCGGATCGAGTGCGTTCCAAAACGGGCCCCAAGTGTTGAATGTATCCGGTAGAGAGGGAGGAACACCCCCCGCCAGCGGCCAGACGCAAAGCTCGCTCGCCATCGGTCTTTCTAAGACATCGGCGGCGTACCAGTGCCGCTCACGACGGCGCACAAAGTACCACTGACCGTTACGCCGTTCATAACGGTCCTCGTAGCAGATCGCCATAATCACCCACTTCTCGCCATCTTCATGCTCCGCGCGACAATAGACATGCCCGCGCGCTCGGTCCGGTTGCTCGAAATCGATTTGGTGCCCGCAGACAAAATGGATTGACCGGTAGAAGTTTGAGAGCGTCGGTACGATGAAGCCTCGCAGCGCCTCTCGCCCGATGCCAAACCTTCCGCAGTCCACATCCTCGACAAAAAGCTGCAACCAACTCTCAATGTCGCGCCTGTCCACTGCGAGGGCATATCTAACTGCCAACTGCTGAATTTGCAGAATTGACTCTACGCGGTTGAGTCGACCCAACCAGTCGTCTGAGGGACATCCCTCGACCATCCAAGCCGCCCTCCCGATCTAAGCGTTAAACGGGTAGACCCATAAAACGCATCCCATTCTCGTACATTATTGCCCGAGTCTGCTCCGCCGTCAGATCCCGGCAGGCCTCTGCTGCAAAAATGCGCGGTGATTCCACACCTTCGGAGTGGGGATAATCCGAGCCCATCATCAACCACTGATAGCTGCCCGCCTGCTCGATAATCTTGGCCAAATTATCTTCTGGATACGCGACCACGCCTACGTTCTCAGCAAATATTCGACTCGGTCGAGCCTTGAGCTGGCCCCCCGGCCAATATCCGTTCTTGGCGATACCGCGCATTTTATCCATCTTCACCAGCATCGAAGGCACCCATTCCGCACCGTTTTCAGCAGAGAGTAGCTTTACTCGCGGAAAACGCTCGAAGAAATTCCAAAATATAAAACTCGCGATAGTCTCAACGACCGGACGCTCGCTGTAGCCAAACATCCACACGAACGCCGTCTGCTTCATGCGCGACTGCTGTACAGGTTCGCCCCATTCGGCCATGTGCGACTTCATGTAAATTGCTTCACCCACGTGATAAACCACGCGCAGTCCGGCTTCATTGACGAGATGCCAAAAGCGATCGTGGTAAGGATGCGCCGGTGCTCGCTTATTATAGGGACCCATGGGCATCAGTATTGCGCGTGCCCCATTTTGGATGCACCATTTCACCTGCTCGATGCCAAGCTCTAAATCGTCGAGCGTAACGATCGGTGTCGCATAGATGCGGTCTTTATAGTTGAAAGACCATTGATCGAGCATCCAACGATTATAGGCATTTAAGACCTTATACGTCGCTTCCACGTCGTCAAGGTAGGTAACGGCCGCTAACATGTGTCCTACGTAAATAATGCTCGAGCGTACGTTCCATTCATCGAGTCGCTTGACGCGCTCCGCAGGGCCCAACATGTCGGCGGTCATATCGACGCGCAAGTCGATTTCCGATCGCCCTTCCTTGACGGCACGTAACCATTCATGCAACTTCCCGGGCGCGGGAACCTTTTGGTCTTCATGATAATGATCCGCGGTAATTTCGACCTTGCGGTCCCCGACGTGTAGTGCGTATTGACCATCGAGTGCATGTCGGAAATGAATGCGATACCTCTGCATATCTTTCGGAAGATACCGATCAAAAGCGTCGGACGTTTCAAAAAAATGAGTGTCAGCGTCAAAGATAGGGCCGCTGTACACTTCACCGGGCTGATTGGGTTTAAATAGGCTGGCTGGGTGCGCCAAGAGTTTCTCCTCAAATTTGGACTAGCGAAGTAAATGATGACAGTTCAAACAGCGCTTCCGTCATACCGCATCCGGTTGCCGCTCAGGCAACGCCGCTTGAAACGCGGGAAGGGCGCAACACGCTTTCTCAACAAGACCGATGCGCGGCCAAGTCGGTTCGAGACCAAAGCGGCGCGCATTTGCAAGCTGGGGTACCAAACAAATATCCGCAAGCGACGGCTGATCGCCGTACGAAAATCTGCCATCTCTACCGTTGAGGTGCTTCTCGAACGCGTCCAAGCCCTCCTTGATCACAGTTTGAGCCCACGTTCGCACGATATCATCCGCAATACCTAGGGACGTCAGTCGATCGAGAACCTTCAGATTCTGGATAGGGTGGATATCGCAGGCAATCATTTGCGCAAGGCTCCTAACGGTCGCCCGACCGATGGGATCCTTAGGCAGCAAAGGGGGGTTGGGCGCTATCTCATCCAGGTATTCACAGATTGCCAACGATTGAGTCAATACCTGTCCATCGGCGAGTTGCAGAGATGGGACCAGGCCCTGTGGATTTAATTCAAGGTAAGCCACCGCGCGATGCTCGCCGCGTCGAAGCGCGTAGCAGGTTTGATGATGATCGATACCCTTCAGCGCCAAGGCGATACGCACCCGCCAAGAAGCAGACGATCGGAAAAAACCATGGAGCAACATACTACAGCCCCTGCCGGGCAATTAAGACCTGGCAATGAAGCCCAATAAATCGCAGCTGCAAACTCACTAGGCGTAAACTGCGTCCTACGTCAGTCAGCACTCGGCTCACCGATCGTTATTCGCAGATCGCTCAAACCTTCAATCGACACAACTAGTTGATCTCCTGGCTTCACCGGCCCCACACCCGCCGGCGTGCCCGAATAAATCAAATCGCCAGGCTCCAATCTATAGAACTTCGAAACATAAGAAATAATCTCCGGAATCGACCAGATCAGTTCGCGAAGATCCGCATTTTGCTTTGTCTCTCCGTTGACAGTGAGTCGAATAAAACCCGAACTGAGGTGGCCAATTTCCGATACTGGATGAATTACACCGAGGGGCGATGATTGCTCGACATTCTTACCGGCATCCCAAGGCCTACCTTGGTCTCGCGCCGCTAGTTGAATATCGCGGCGTGTCATATCAAGTCCCGTCGCGTAGCCGTACACATGCTCAAGCGCGACGGCCTCGGCAATACGGCGCCCCTTTCGGCCTATCGCGATCACAAGCTCCGCTTCGAAGTGAAAGTTGCAGGTTTCGGGAGGATAAGCGATTGTTGCCCGATCGGCCGCAAGAGTCTGCGCCCATTTCGTAAAGAAAAACGGCGCCTCCCGATTTGGATCGCGTCCCATTTCGCGGGCGTGCGCCGCGTAATTGCGCCCGATACAAATGATGCGACCGACAGGATAAAAAATATCCTCAGCTAAAGTTGGGGCTAAGATCGGGGGCGGTAGATCGAACACGGTCTTCACGAACATTCCTCTCTAAAAAGGCTGAGCTTCTCCTGACAGGCTCTATCAGAAAAGCCGAATAGTACGAGGTCCTCATCCGCAGACAAGCGCATTGCCTTCCAAGACGGCACGACAAACATATCGCGAGACGTCAGAGAAATCGGCTCCTCATCTATCCACACTGTTCCGCTCCCTGAGACGACCACGAAAACACTGCCATCAGTCGATCGGCGCGAGCGTGTTGCAAACCCGGCTGGTACAAGTCGCACCTGTGCCGAGATTGTGGGCATTATGGACCCACCATTTGCCGGATTTAAGAACTCCAGGGCATGTCCTAAATGCGGGTCAGGAGATTGAGCAGCGGCAAGGCTATCAAGCGTCGGCCGCCAATCGGCATATGGATAGTGAAACAGAGGCTGATCGGTAGGTCGGCGGTGCGCGGTTGATCGCTGTAGCGGACGCATGTTGCGGCCGTAACGCGCCAAAGTATCTCCCGCTGGCATCGTTTCTGGATGTAATCCCGCTGCAAGCTTTTCCGCAAAGCCGGCTGAGAAATGGCGGACAGTGGGAATGTCCAGTCCGTCTAACCAGATCATTGGTGCCTGGGTCGAGTTACCGTGATCGTGCCACTGCCAATTCGGTGTCAGGACCAGGTCGAATGGGCGCATCACCGCCTTCTCTCCGTCGATTGCCGTATATGCGCCCTCGCCTTCCATCACAAAACGCAGGGCGGACTGCGTGTGGCGGTGGCAGGGCGCTGTTTCACCGGGAAGTATGAGCTGAAGTCCTGCATACAGGCTCGATGTGATCGCAGCTTGCCCTCTGAGACCCGGATTTTCGAGGATCAGCACGCGCCTCTCGGCCTTTTCGGCGCTGATTAAAGTGCCTGCGGTCATCAAGTACCGCCGAACTTCGTCGTATGTCCACAGGTGAGGCTTAGCAAGCGGAGCGGGCTTCAATGGCACCAACTGGGCGAGTTGCTCCCATAACGGAACCAAATTGACAGGCTCCATTTCCCGATACAGCTGTTGCAGCTGATCAGCTTTACAATCGCGCGCCAGATCCAACACGGTTCACCAATCCTGTATCGGGCGATTGCGAAAATCCCGACTATTTAGTGTACAAACCCTGCCGCTGTTGTCAAATATTAATATATTAGAATGTTTTACGTGCAGGCGTCATTTAAGTCCCGTCCCCAGTCTTGGAGATCCGGGTATCACGGCGTTCCATCAAGCGAGCCAAATTCGGAAAACCAGTGTAATTTGAGCGTCCCCCATCGATGGGTAAGGCAATGCCTGTGATGAACGAAGCGTCTTCGGATGCCAGGAAGGCCACTGCCGCGGCAATTTCTTCCGGTCTCGCCGCTCTCGCGAGGGGTACTCCTTCGGTGCAAGCCCGCCAAAGTTCAGAATCCTTTTTAAGCTGGGCTACGATCGGCGTATCAACCAACCCCGGACACACGACGTTGGCGCGTATGCCATCAACCGCGTGATCCATGGCCAATGCTCGCGTGTAATTGACCACCGCACCTTTGCTCGCATTATAGGCCGCATTACCGTAATCGCCCGCCAAGCCGGATAGTGATCCGGTGTTGACGATGGCACCTCCTCCAACCGCACGCATGTGCGGAATCGATGCACGACACGAGTAGAACATCGAATTGAGGTTGACCGCCATCGTGCGATGCCAAGTTTCTATTGAAACTTGAGTGGTTGAGCCGCTACCGCCGATGCCGGCATTATTGAAGAGGACATCCAGACGTCCGAACTGTTCCAGACAGGCCTCGACCAACAAATCCACATCATTGGCCTGACTAACGTCGCAAATCCGGCATGTCACTCGGTCTCGCCCGACCTCTTCGCATAACCCGGTTGCGAGTACTAGATCGCCAACCATTACCCGGGCACCCTCTGAGGCAAACCTTCGCACCGCAGCTGCGCCGATGCCTGAAGCGCCGCCGGTAACCAGCACGACTTTTCCTTGGAACCGCATCTGGTCTCCTATCGTTTTTCGAGGGTCAAAGTCTCGTAGTCGCCTACGACCGCGTGCAACGAAACCTTCGCATCGGGACGAATATCCGTGCGAATGCCGCGAGCCCCGCGTGTGGCTGTCGCCCTTCGAACGGGATCCCGTGTAAAACCGCTTGCAGCCAATATACTAGCATTCTACAATCCTAGTGTAGTGCGTCTTTTTCCGCCATCACAAAAAAAGCCGTAATGGCGACGAAGTACGCACTCTCAGCGATTCGACGGGCGATACGCGGCGAGACCGATTTGCACAAAGCTACGAATAGTAAGCGCTAGGGCGGTGTGGATCGCTTGGGCGTGCAATGCTGACGGCCCCTAAGTTTTCGAAGAAGCGAGCAAATTTCATGAGTGTCATAGACCGAGATATCGCACAGCAGGTTTCGCCCGTACGCCCGGATTTCGTTCCAAAAGAGGCGTACCTCGATGAAGAGTTTGCCAGGCGTGAGGCGGAGAAACTGTGGCCCCATGTATGGCAGATTGCTTGCCGGGAAGAGGAACTGCCCCGGCCGGGCAGCTTCGTTACGGTGCGCGTCGGGAATGAATCCTTTTTGATCGTGCGCGGTCAAGATGAGAAGCTTCGCGCTTTTCATAATGTATGCCAGCATCGAGGGCGCCGTCTCGTCGATGCGACAGCCGGACGGATGCGTCATTTCACATGCGGATTTCACGCATGGAAATGGAATCTCGACGGGAGCCTGCGGGAAATCCCTGACCGTGCCGACTGGGGTGATCGGCTGGCCGACTGCGAAGTCGGGCTTAAATCGCTCAAACTCGACACTTGGGGAGGCTTTGTCTTCGTCAATATGGACCTCAACGCACAGCCCCTTGCGCAGGCCTTAGGAAAAGTTCACGAAGTATTAAGCCCTTATGAATTCGAAAGAATGCGCTTCCGCTGGTATAAGACTGCCCGTCTCAAGGTGAACTGGAAAGTTGCCCTCGAAGCCTTCAACGAGGCTTACCACGTTCAAGGTACACATCGCCAGCTCCTACGAATTATGGATGACCCGACCAGTTCATTTGCGTATGGTGAACATGCGATGTTCTTCCAACCCGATCCGGCAAGCTCTCGCGGGATTGGAAATCCAGCGCTTAAGACCAATCTGCCCCCAACAGAAGATTATCGCGCTGGCCTCTATGCCTACGTGTCCGAACTCAGCGCAGACTTGAAAGCAATTTTCGCCGATCGTCACGAGGCGGCAACCAAGCGGCTGCTTACCGAAGTAAGCAAGGACGCATCACCGGTAGAGATGCTCGGGGCAATGATCGGATTTTGGCGGGAAGCTGCAATCGACGCGGGCGCGGGCTGGCCGAATATGACGCCTGAACAAATGGCAGCGGGCGGCACCGACTGGCACATCTTTCCCAATACCATTGTGCTTATGACCCCCGATGCTGCGATCTTTTATCGGGCCCGCCCCGATGGTTTAAACCCAGAAGCGTGCTTTTTCGATGTGTGGTCGATGCAGCGCTACGCCCCTGGCAAAGAACCTGCACTAGAGCGCCAATTTTATGCCAATTGGCGCGATTTTAATGGCTGGGGCCAAATCCTCTCGCAAGATTTCGAGAACATGGAGGCCGTGCAGGACGGAATGAAATCGAGCGGCTTCTGCGCCTCTCGGACGAATCCGAAGCAGGAAATCCCGGTAAGCAACTTTCATCGCGTCATTCATCAATATCTTTCAAAGGAAGACTGAGCTGAACGCAAGGGAATGCTCAGATTATGCGGTCAAGTCCATGGTTCCGGCGCACGCGCTAAGACGCGCCACTCGATTGCTCATAGTTGCAATTAGGCGGCTAAACATCGATCTCGTGGAAATAACCTCATGGGTCCGATAGATTTTGTCGGCTTTTACGCATGTTTTCACGCGGATCGCCTCGCCGTTATGGAGATGCAAAGCGGGCGACGGTGGAATTATCGGCAACTGGATATCGCCATAGCACGTTGCGCCGGGGCCTTACGACGCGAATTCGCTGTGTCGTTGGGTGATCGTGTGGCATCGCTAGCTCGAAACCGTGCAGAGCTCCTTATCCTGCATTTGGCCTGTTCTCGACTCGGCGCCATATACGCACCACTTAATTGGCGCTTAGCTGCAAGTGAGCTTCAATTGCTCGTTAACGATATCGAGCCTGCGCTATTAGTGGGAGACACCGCACTTGACCGTGCGGGGTTGCAAGGCGTTTCGATCGATGCAATCGCTCAGCTTATAAGCTCGAGCGACCCATTACCCTGCGAGCGTATCGATCCGAATCGTCCTGCGCTCATGCTCTTTACTTCAGGAACTTCCGGGCGACCAAAAGGAGCGGTCTTAAGTGAACGCAATCTCGCGCAACTTGGCCTGAACTCCGGGTATTTTTCGCGCGTGACTCATGAGAGCCGTTATCTGATCGACTCTCCCATGTTCCATCTCATCGGCATCAGTACCTGTGTTCGGCCACCTCTCATGCACGGTGGCGGCGTCTGCATTTCAGACGGCTTCGACGCCGCGACGACGCTTGCCCGATTGAGTGATTCGGACTTAGCCATCAGTCACTATTTCTGCGTACCGCAAATGTCAACGATGCTACGGCGACACAAAGATTACGATCCGAATCGACTGCGTCGGCTTACGGCATTGTTTACTGGCGGTGCGCCCCATCCGGAGGCTGAGATGCTCGCGTGGCTCGACGACGATATCCCTGTAGTTAACCAGTATGGAATGAGCGAAGCGGGATCTGTATTCAGCATGCCTATTGATATCGAACGGATTCGCGCCAGACCCCGCTCAGTGGGAATAGGTACGCCAGATATCGCTGCCCGTATCGTCGATGAGGAGCTCAAAGAGTGCCCTCCCGGCACTGCGGGCGAGCTTCTTCTTAAAGGTGATAATATTTTTTTGGGCTACTGGCGCTTGCCCGAGCTAAATCAGTCTTACTTAACCCACGACGGATGGTTCAGAACGGGTGATGTCGCAATTTGGCAAGATGGCTATTACACGCTCGTCGATCGAAAGAAAGATATGTTCATTTCAGGTGGCGAAAACGTGTACCCAGCAGAAATCGAATCGGCGATTTCGGCATTCCCAGGACTGGCGGAAGTCGCGGTAGTTGGAGTGCCTGACGAGAGATGGGGTGAAGTAGGGCATTTGGTAATCGTCCCATGCATCGGAACTGAAATCAGCGCGGCTGCGGTGCTAGGTTTTTTAGAAACTCGCATCGCGCGTTACAAATTGCCGAAGCACCTGACCCTTATGGCGGAACTACCAAGAACGACCTCAGGAAAGGTGCAAAAACAGGTTTTGCGAGCCACTTTGCTCGATAATCCGAAGCACGCGCCCGCTGACTTAGAATCTTAAGCGCTCATGTTGCGCTTATTTGCTTGCTCTTTTGTTGGCGGCTGTCGACCGTGGTTGTAACGTCTTCAAGTCTTGTCATCAAACGCCGTTCCGTGCCGCGAATGTGAGCTTCCATCGCTGCATAAGCAAGCTTTGCATCGCCGTGCGCAATGGCATCAATGATACGTTCATGTTCCGCATGCGCTTGATCTAGACCTGGCGAAAATACCGGCTTCGGGGCGCCGGCGATATAGAAATCGGAACGGTCTCCCAGGGACTCAACGATTTCTGCTAGCGCCGGGGATCGAATGACCCGTCTGAGTTCTCCGTGAAGCTGTCGGTTTAATTTGCGATACAGTGATCCCCGATCCTCATCCAGTGTCGAGATTCGAAGCAACTCGCCGATCTGTTGCGAAATCAGGCGAAGGTGCACAATCTCGGTCGGTGTGGCCCGACTTGCCGCAAGTTCCGCAGTCAGCGCTTCGGCTGAACGAAATAATGAATAAAAATCTCGAATCTCATTGATGCTGGCCACCCGTACGCGACTGCCAACCTGCGGGATAATGTCAATGAACCCTTCAGAAGACAGTCGCTTCATTGCATCCATGACCGGCTGTCGGCTGGTGCCAAGATCCGTGGCTATCTCATCAACGGGAACCCAGTCTCCGGGACTATGTCTCCCTTCCATCAAACGGGTTTTTACGTGCAAATACGCCCGTTCTGTCAGGCCAGTGCCTCGCGGAGCGGATTGCTGCGAGACCGTTTCTCGATCTACCATTTCTGAGCACATTCCTGAGGTTAATCAAAACAACTGTGCCACCGTAGCCCGCACACGCTGCACGCTCAGCAAGCTTCACCAAATGCTAGCATGTTCGAAGGGCGTACGCGTTGTTCGAAGCATAAAACGCATTCTGCGTTTGCGTATCAACCTCGTACCCAGCGAGGCGTACTGAAGCCAGTTTGACTCGTTATTTCTAGCATACTAGTATGTTCCAAATGCCAGTACGCTTAATCAGAGATGAACCGACGCTTTTACTGCATTCTGATGTGAAAAACGTCGCACTCATTGGTGCAGGTTCGGTAGGTCGAAGCTGGGCGGCCTTGTTGCT
>Ga0116230_10003911_pt1 | contig 14557 bp, 10 predicted proteins | sample S1TSphfallax_3_FD_88678 | JGI IMG/M metagenome (GOLD analysis project Ga0116230, IMG submission 88678) | Host-associated microbial communities from peat moss isolated from Minnesota, USA - S1T2_Fd - Sphagnum fallax MG | ecosystem: Host-associated > Plants > Peat moss > Unclassified | place... | reverse complement strand
ATGCCTCATTGCAAAAATAACAACCCACACCCATAACAAAGGATGATGTGTTGGGCCCCATTCCAACCCACAAGGAATGATGAAAAACCAATTGTGCAATGAACAAGGAGGCATTAAAGTTGATGGTGGAATTTCAAGAGGAACAAAAGAAGAAACTCAACATTAGGAAGGGGAAAAACCCCCTTAGAAGAAAGGAAAACCAAAGTAGGAATGGGAAAGGAAATTGACACATTTGAAAAAAAAACAAAAAAAAGGGCAACTCAAAACTAAAGGGCCCCGAAGCCCCACCAAAAAACAACCTCAACGGCTACAAGCTTTCGTGTATTGCCAATGCCACCCTCACCTCCACGCTCCTCTACTAATGCACATCTACATTGCCTCTCAACCTTCTTGGTGGGAATGTTCTTTCTTTTCCTTCCATAATTTGTTTTCTCTTTTTGTTCATTGTTATCCTTCACACAAAGTGTTAGACCTTTGCCACAATGTAGAACTATTAAGTTACAATGTGAAAGTTTAGCGCTCCAAGCTACTAGCTCTCTTCTTTACATGCTAGACATTGATCTAAAGAAGATTAAAAAGAAGAAGAAACAACAACTAAGACAATAGCACCACCTCCACATTTCCTCCTCTCCTTCAACTACTATGAGCAATCTCCTACATGCTTACAATTTGGAGCAATAGTTCCAGCCAAGGGGCAAAATTGCAATTTAATTTGCAGATGTCATTTTTCATTGTGGTTCAATGTAATTATGTCCCTATAATTCATCAACTTTCAAATTGCATTCAAGCTCTCCCACTAGTCTTGCTATAGTGCACTCAACCACCTCAAGCAAGAACTTCATCTACTAATGTGCTTTATCTAGATGTTAATGTGATGCCTTGCATCATCATGAGCTAAAGACTCAAATAGGGGGTATGGATGGAATTGTTTTGAAAAAGATGAACTTGTGTTCAAAAATTGTTTTCTATGAATCTAGTTCTAACAAAAAGCTAGTTCCAAATCTTTTATTAGTTCTTCCAAAAAGGTGTTGGTTTGGGTTCAAGTCACAAGAACCTAAACCCTTTAGATTTAACCTTGGAACCAACCAACATTATGGAAAACTACTTGAATTGCACCATTGTTTATTGGTTTTGTTTGTTTTTCATTGTCTTTGAATATGCAAAAGTGCTAATTGTACTTCAACGAGTTTAAAATTGTAGCACTTGATTTGAGTAAATCAAATTGTTGTAAATTTTGGAGTGCATTTTTACTTGTTATTTATTGAATAGTTGTAATATAATTACAAATGTATTTATTAGCTTGGTTTATTACCAAGCTTCTCACTTTATTAATAAACCCCATAGCTTGTAGTTGTGGGGTTTACAAGAATATGGGCTTGTGAGAAGTGGAGTTGATTGCAAACCCCATTCTAGTAAAGCTTGTGGCCAAAATCGTCACCAAGCATAAAGATTATGCTTGGATTTTTTAATGTACTTTTCTTGTAATACCTAGCAGGTATTCTATTATAGGAAAACATGACACAAGGCATTACAAAAAATAGAATGTTTGCTAGCATTTCATTACTAACATTTTTGCAATGCACTTTTTAAATACACTAGAAAAATTTGACGAGGTATTTATGCACAAGCATATGATGAGTTTTCATGCTTGTGTTAATTTCCATGCCAATCACAATTGCCAAATTGGATAAGCAAAAATAGATATGGGAAAAAGGATGGAATGTAAAAGTATTCAAATACATAAGGAAACAATTGTGTTTTGCTTGGGCCAAAGATGTTGGCCTTTTGGATTTACATTACTTGGCTTTTGGCCTCCAAAATACATTTTCTATGGGCTCAAGTTGGCCCAAGAAGACTTATGAGTGAATTAAGTTGAATTAGAAATATCTTTGGCCCTAATGTACAATGGGATTGACTTTAATCTTACAAAATTTCCTTTCAAACCCACAATTTATACAATTTTGATTGTTACAAATAGAAAATTGGCCTTCAATTTGTTGAAGTCCTTTAAATCCAAATTAATTGTTAGAAATCACTATGAGAAAAAAGGGTGTTTTATTTAACCTTGCAACTCAATTTTTGAGTTATACTAGACACTTGTAATTCATAATATTTATACATTGTGAGTGTTAATGAACAATTTACATGAATTGCAAAGTTGCAACTCATTGTATATGGTGCAATTTATTGTAGTTCAATTACAACTTAGTCAAAACAACTCATTTTCAACTACTATGCAATTCATTATAACTACACCAATGATGTCATTAATTGTCATCCATGCATTAAAATCTAGCATGTGGCATTATGAAGTTTTTTGGACATAAAACTATTTTCTTTTTGAAATATTGATTTCCATCATCCATTATGATTGTTAATGAGGGTTTGCAATTGTGACACATGGGACAATAACAAATTGCCACATGGCATGTTAATTGTATTTTGGAAAAAATAAATTAAAAAAAAACTATTTTAGTAACTACATAGGTCATACATAACCATAAATAAGTAGGTAAAAAAGTAAAACCTACTTACTTACCTAGGTAAGGTAAGTAGGAAAACACAAGATTAAGTGAATTAAAGAATAGCCATAAAATTATTATTTTTTATTTCTTCTCTTGCCTTTAAGATTTACTTTTTTTGAGCTCATCTCAAAATGGCAAATATATTTTAATGTGAGAACATAGAAAAAACACACCTTTTTATATATATTTTGTAACATGGGATTCAAAGACAAAACAATGGGTTAAATCTTTCAATTGTTCTTAGTTGCAATTATAAAAAGATTTTCCCACATGCTTTATGTTTGTTTTCCATTATGTAAGTTATACAATAAAATGAATGATTATATGATAAATTAAGTATGTGAATTAATTATTAATTATTAATTATTTGAAATAATGATTTGAATGATTTCTTTGAATTAATATTTTTTAAATAAAATATTTTATTTTGTTTTATGAGAAATAATTATCTGAAATGTGTGCAACCACAATAAAAGGAACCACAAGGTGTGTCACAACTGTTGAAAACTATAATTTTATATTTTTGAAAAATCATAAGAGGAGGATAAAAAATTAGATTTTCATTTTCTTTTCATTTTAAAGTTCCATTATTTGTAAAGTTTCATTTTTCAAAACTTGATGCAAATTAATGATGTTTCAAAAGGCCTTTTGCATGTTCAAAACAACTATCAAAATGATTTTATTTTTCAAATGTTCTTTTTCCTTATCAAATGTGCACCATTCTTTCTCAAAATTGAAAATGACCTTAATATTGATGATTATAAAAAAAAAACATTTGAAATTGGTAAACTGCATTTTTAAATGCATTTGAACAATTTGTTTCAAATGTGTTTTTGACTTTTAAAATTATGAATTAAAAAAATGTGTCTTTAACAAAAATTATTCATTTTGTTGTTATTTTAAACATGGATGGATTATATATAAATGATATAGACCAAAATATAGTAAAAAATAATTAGATTCGAAACACAAATGTAAACTAGGTATGAAAAATTTAGAAATTATGAAAATTGACCAACACATGAATGCCATGTGTCAAATGCATTCCTTGGAAAGGACTTTACCTTGTAGACCATGACTCCTTTTATTGCATTTGCACCCAAACATAATTTTTTGAATTAAATATATGATGATAAATTAGTTGGATTGATTATTTGGATTAATTAACCAATGAGTTAGTTTTTAAATTAATTAATCCAATTCAAATAATTAGTTAGTTCATGAATTAAGATAATTAATATAAAATAACTAATTATTAGATGATTAATTATTTAAATTCATATAAAATTTCACTTATTATCTGAATTTTTGAATTATTTTAATTAATTAATTAATTAATAATATGAATCAAAATTACTTATGCAAATTAACTAGTAATTAATATGTAATAATTTATTGAAAAAAATCCATTACCAAATATTAAATATTAATTTGTGTGAAAAACATCAAGGTGTAAATAGACATATCGATATTTACACTAAATTGAGTTTTTGATATAATATACACATTGTTTTAGTTTCACATCTAAATTAATTATATGTATCCAAATAATTAATTAGTTAATGAATTTAAAAAATAAATGAATTGGTAATGATTGATGAATTAATTATTATTTTAAATAACCGATGTAATTCGTTATGAAGTATCCCCGAAATGTTGGAAATTGACAATGGATCGATGAGAAAATAGAAATGATAAAAACATTAATTTTTACTACAAGTTTTTCACCCAACTTTAAGATTGCATGTATGTTGTTACAAATTTGTGTTTCACCCATGAGTTGTTCTTTAATTTAATAGAAAGTGAATACCCCCATGTAAATGTTACCTAGCCTAGAAGGCACATGGCCAAGGCCATCATTTCATGCATTGAAATATTTCATACTAAATTTAATTAAAGATATTTAAATAAACTTATTTAATGTATTTCATAGTCTCAAAAGCATGTGCATGTAACACAAATATTTCAAAACACTATAACTTGGTAAAAATAATTTAAATATGGATAATTTTTTATCTAATTTCTTATTCAATAATTAATTAATTTTTTGGTTAATGTAAAATTAATTATATGAATGCACTTATTTATTCATATTAATAGTCAATTATTTAGTCATCAATAAGTTCATAATAAGTAAGTGTATTAAACATATTTCATATTTAATGTCCAAATGATTGAAACAATAATTCTTCATAAAACTTTACATATGAATATGTATCCTTATTAAATTATAAGCAGTTGCACTATAGTTATAACATAGTTGAACAATGGTACTTTAGTAGTGGCACATTAATGGCCATACTAATTGTAACAATGGGAATCATAATCAAAAGTTAATTGCAATCATATCCCATAATGGGTGGCGAATATGTGAACGCATGACATGATTACACATTTGTACATTGTACATTAATTACAACATAGTTGTTGTTTTAATGGCACATTTATAACATGTGACATTATAGTTACCACATGTGATTACAATGCAACTTTTTAAAAAGTCAAATATGGTTGATTACATATGTATGTACAATGTGTATAAATTATTGTATAGAAAACTCATTTTCAACTCACTTACAACTATAATACAATTAACTAATTTTTTGAAATGGCAAATTATTTATTAATACCCCATATTTCCAAGGGATAGTTGCATAATATTTGTATATGAATTTTTTTTGAGTTTTAATTACAAGGTAATATGGTTTCAATAGATGCAAATTTTCATAGTGGATTCATGATGCATTAAATCCCAACAATTCAAACCAAGTTTGGTGATTTTCAACTATGTTCCAAAAAATATATATTAAAGTAAATCCCTTATGAAAAGCTATATTTGTGTATGCAAGAAGGTGAAAACTTGAAACATGGAAGCCAACTTGTTGAGCAAACACTAAATAATAACAAATTAAATGTGGCATTGGGTTCGACAAATTTGCAGTACAATGCCCAACATGAACAAAATTGGATTTTTTTTTTTATACATGCACAATGATTAATGTTATAAGTTTTTTTTGGACAACAATTTGAAAGAAAAAACATGTGATGCAATGGTTAAAATCGTCCCTTGAACCCAAAGGTCTTGGGTTTAATCCTTTTCACAATTGTTTTTGTCAATAAACAAAATGGATGAAAAAATCCATATAACATTTAAATAGGGTTTTTAAGTTAGTTGCATTTGGGAAATAATTTCCTTGGGGAAAAAAAGATTAAGCGCCAATCCCAAGCAAGTTCCCCATGAAGTAAGAAAAGTACCTTCAAGAAAAAGGTAATTACCCTGGGAGGCAATGAATTTTTCTTGGGAAAAAGGCATTTTCCCTAGGGTACAATGTATTTTCTTTGGGGAAAGGTCCAAATTCCTTAGGGAAACATATGTTCCAATTTTTTTTGTAATCACAACCATTTCATGTTTGTTTTTATATAGGTTTATGACTTATCATTGGAAAGGTTTCAAGGAGGGCTACAACTTTGTTGTTGGAAACACTTCAAATTATAATTCATATGCAAAAATTATGATCAAACAAAATTTTGAACACATTTGTTCCTCAATGAACATGGTTGCTCCCTTGGGAAACTTAAGCCCTTGTTCCCTAGGCACATGGTTGCTTCCCAAGACAATTTTAATTCCTTTTCCTTGAGGACATGATTATTCCCTAGGAATTTTTTAAAAAGTTGTTCCCTATGACAACTTAACCTCCAAGACGTGATTGTTCCTTGGGAAAAAAAAGGCTTAAGTTGCTCCTTTTGCAATTAGAACTCCTTATCCCTAAAGACATGATTGTTCCTTGGGGAAAAAAAGGTTTAAGTTGTTCCTCATGGTAACTTAAGCTCCCATTCTTAAAGGACATGATTGCTCTTTGGGAAAAAAAAACTTCCTCAAAAAATAATGTGTTTTCCCCCAAGTTGTTTGAGAAACATATGTTTCGAATATTTTTGCAATCATATTCATCTTATGTTTATTTTTATATAGACTTGCAACTTATCATTGGAAAGTTTTGGAGAAAAAATATAATTGTATAATTGGAAACACTTCAATTAAAGTTCATATGCAAAAGTTATGATCACACAAAATTTTAGACACATTTGTTATTTGGGAAACATAATTGTTTAAACCTTTTAAACCCAAGGAACAATTATGTCCTTGGCGAGAATGAATTTAAATTGTTTTGGGGAGAAAATTAAACTTTTTTTTCTTTGAAAAACAATCATGTCCCTAAGGAAAAGGAGTTAAAATTGCCTCAGGGAATAATTTAAACATTTTTTTTTCCTTAGGGAACAATTATGTCCCCATGTAGGAGGTTGAATTGTTATGGTGAGCAACTTAAACCTTTTTTCCCACAAGGAACAATGATGTCCTTGGGGAGAAAGAGTTTAAGTTGCCTTGTGGAACAACTTAAACTTGTTTTTCCCAGGGAAAAATCATATCTCATGGACAAGGAGCTTATGTTGTCTTTGGGAGCAATTTAAGCCTTTTTTTTCCCTTGAGAACATTGTTGCCCCCCAGAACATGGTTATCTTTGAAGAAATTGTTTTTGAACAATTAACTTAAAAAATCTGTTGAAGGACAATTTATTTTCATCCATTTTGTTTGTGAATGAAAAATAAATTTTAAAAAAAAAGTTCAAACTAGGACCTTTGGGCCAGAAGGGGTATTCTAACCACTGCATTAATTTTTTCCTTTGAAAATAATGTAAAAAATAAAAATTTAAGAATTAATCATTGTGCAAATACAATAACAAATCTGGATTTTTTTCCTCCTATTGAGCACTATACTACATTGTACTATAATTGTGTTGAGCACTGTATTGCATTGTACTATAATGGTGTTGAACACTGTACTGCATTATACTATAATTATGTGTAGTCCGATGCCACATTAACTTGTTGCTACTATTTAAAGTTTGCCCAAGTTTGTGGGTTTGTACTTTATTATGTGGGGGTCTTCTCAAGCAACCTTCTAAATTTAACATCTTTTTGGATACAGACACAATGCATATGGTCTATCTCTTATGTCGTATAGGTTGTGATATATGGGTAGGCCATTAGTACGGAACCGACCACTTCCGGGTGGTCCGGGATTGTGATCTGTGGGTAGCCACTAGTAGGTAGCCGACCACAACTGATCAATGTATTTCCCAGCACCTGTGTGCAAGCAAGCAAGGTAGCTATGTGCGTTCTGGAGGTACAACCTACATACCCAAAACAACAACTTTTGGTGGCTTACAGATGCACATATATCAAATTTGTTTCAAAGTAGAAGTCTTGACTTTAGTTACGTATTGGACCTTGCTTGCTTTGTGGTGACAACAGATTTGTAGGACCAAGTCCAAAGGTTTTAACGCATGGTTAATAAAAGAGTTTCAAGAAATATACTGCGGAGCGTGTTGGGTTGTCCTTCTAATATGAATATTCAAAGAAACCCCCAAAAAATTCTGAACCTATAACATCATGAAACAGACTCAAATTTGCACTGCACACCAATGAGAGGGCTAAGCCCCATTTTCTAAGCATCAAAGAATCTGGATTGGGCTCAAGTACATACTCTGTTATCTTTAGAGCACTCCTGGTGTATGAAGTTGAAACTGATTTGATCATATTCAACAAACTCACCTCCTTAACCCTAGTTAGCTTGGCACTTAAAAACTTGGTGACCCAGAAACAAACCCCATTATAGGCTTTGCATTTGAAGTGGCATTCTTGATGTGCAAGGCAGTAATTTTGACCATGAACTGTGATGGGATCTTGACCAGTGTAGTGAGGGTTTTAGGTTTCAACTCTTGACCAGTGTGACATGCTCCCCAAAACAAATTTAACTGGGCAAGACTTGGCAACTTGCTTCCAGAAAAAAAAGGGAAGTTTTTGGCCCAAAAAAAAAGATTGCTCTTGACTTTTGACCTTTTTCTGGAAGGGCATCCTTGCATCATGGACGGCTCTTGCATAAATTGTAAAATAGAAGATTTCTTTTCAGTTGTAAGTCCAGGTTGATGGATGCCAACCTTGAGCATAAAGAAGATCGTGGAAGATTATTAGCAGCTTTTGTTCTAATGCATGAGGTGGGGAGTAGCGTTGAAATGTAACAATCAATATTGGGATTCCAAGGGCCATTTGTGTGGAGTAAGAAGTGGATATGCATTGTACTTACTTGCCTGGATACTCCTTCCAAGTTCACTATGGACAAGTGTTTATCATGCAGTCCATGAATTGAGTGTCATGCAGAAACATGCATTGACACCCACAAAGTCGGGGAGTTGGTGTAGACCGTCCCATCGTAAAGACTAAGAAGCTACTGTAGCCACCTGCCCTAAAACAGGCTTGTGAAAGCCGTTTTAAGAGGTGGCACATATTTCCCTAAATATATACTATATATCCGCCAAAATTGTTGAAGACTCCAAGCACTCCTCCCCCTCCCCCAACGAGCTCTGTCGGGCGCACTTCTTGGCCAACAGTGCTCAGCTCTAAGCAGAGCCCCACGATTTTGATGTAGGGTTTGAGTGGTAAGGATATATCCTAGGACTTGACTTTATGGTGTCCAGACTCAGAGTTCTAAACAATCACAGCCTAAAAAATGTTATTCTAAAGTAGCAACTACAAACAAAGTTCCAAATGCTGAAAATTGAATGGAACTCTCTCGCCAACCGGCTAATATTAGACAGCACTCTCTCCAGGCTTTTGCACACCGAAGGCAGGAGGAACTCATCGCTCCTCACCCATTTCCCTAAAGAGCAGGACTACTAACAGGTCCAACTTGACACGAGCAAGTGAATTAGAGCCATTGCTTTTATCAACTATGAGTTGAAAAACCCTTTGTGCTTAGCCGAAACTGGAATATCCTTGTGCAAAAGTGTTGAGGGGGCCACCATTCCCATGACCCCCTCCAAGAAGAACTCCCATGCAAGCAATTGTAAGAAGTGTTTAGGAAAACTTTCCCACCTTCCCACCTTCCCATCCAGTGGCCGGTGAACTATCTGGCCACTCATGACAAATGGACCAAATCGGATCTTTGGATTTCTCCTCCTTTCTATTTTCCCCTTTCTGTCACTTTGTGCAATTAAAAAAAATTCCTCCCACATTTCCCAGGATCTCCTCTGTTTGTCTATAGTGCCTTTGCCGTGCCTTTGTGAATGGCACTTGGAGAAGGAACCCAATGAAATCTGCAAAAAAAACCAATGATATTTTTTCATGGCAACTAACCCAAACTATTTGGGGGGAGGGGGGAAGGTGGGAAGGAACTAGGTGTGTATGTATTGTTATAATATCTACAATGACAACCCAATCAAATTTCTTTCATTTATTGGAAAATCTCATAACAAGTTTGGTTTGCGACAAATGGATATATGGAACTATAAGGCAAGTAAAAAAAAAAAAGAGTTCCAATTTGAAAAGTAGAGCATCATGTGAAATTTCCAAATAAAATATTGGAAATTTGTCTATTGCATTTTATTTTTCCTCTTTTCAATTTTCCTTTTGGGCATGCATGACTTTTTTGTGTTTATATTAAAAAATTTCAACTTGGGTGATACTACTACTCCACCTATTGTTGGAGAATGGATTAGTCTCTAAGGATTTTATACCATCTTCTAACAAATTCACATCTTTCACACTAATTAATTAGGCAACTCCTAATTAGATATACTTGTCCACACAAAACCACAAAACTCACTTGTGGAAGTCCTAGGCTATAAAACCTTTATGATAGCCATTGCACATATGCAAACATTCAATGGAAAATAGTTAAATGAGATAATCCCCATGATGATCACTACACGATAAGGATAGTGTCTAATGGTTGCAATAGAAGCCTTCAACAAGACATCACATTTTCAACTTGGGAGTCCAACTTGAGCATCTATAGGAATCCTTTTCAAACTAGTCTTTTTTACTTTTACAAACAAGAGGTTTTCAAATCATTTTTTTGGACTTGAAAGTCAAGACTTTGTTTACTATTTATTGTTTACAATTTTACGTCCGTTTGGGACTAGAGAGTCCATTAGACAAAAGACAGATGATGGAGGATAGATTGTCCTCTAGTATTAGTAGCATGCCACAAACTTGGCTAGGGCGACCTTGTTTGTAGTCTGCATGAGCTTAACAAGAGTGCTAATGTGGGTGAGGGATAGGATCGAACAAAAGGGTTCCCTAACTTTTGTGTATTGGACAGACAAGGAGCAAATGCTCTTCATCCTCTACCTTCCCCAAGTCGTAGCCGCGACAAAGCCTCTTTGTGCATGGCACGCCCTTCCACGCACCTAGCATTACCTCGAGCTATGTGTTGCCACATTGAAACCAAGTCAGAGCTTTCCATAGTTGAACACAATTGATGTCACACAAATAACTTTCACTCTCATACAACATACCCTTGAAGCGCAAGTATCTTATTTGGACGCTGGTCCCAATCTTGTCGTTGGTAAAGAACTTTTCAATGAAAACCAACCGCATATTATCCTTCACCTTTTCTACACTCAATGTCATAACCCTAGCCTTAGGCTCACGACCAAAACAAGGGCTTGCAAGGTTACGGGCCAAGAGAAGAAGCCCAAGAATGAAAAAAAGTGTGAGGGAATGAACCCTCACACTCCCAAGGGAGCTTCCACCTTGGGAGTTGGAGTCTCAATGGACTTTCGAAATGTTTAGAGAGCCATTGCAGGGGTCAAAACCCAATGGATTGAAAAATCATTTATACCATTGAAAAACTATTGAAACGTAGATGTCTAAAATGGGCTTACATGACCCATTTGGACATCTGAAACACAAGTTATGGCCAAAAGAAAAATCGAAAATCAAATTGGCAGTTTGACTTCCAACAATTAAAAGTCGAGAATCAACCTGATTTCTTACGTGCAAGTGGCGTGTGACACACCTTGGAAATCTCTCAATGAAGGCTAAAAATTTGCTTTAAACCTCATCTCAATCGAAGGTCTACACACAAAATTATGGGGGCCCAAAGTTGCGAAAGTCCCAACTTTGGCAATTTTGGGATTCCCACTTGGGAGTCTCAAGATAAAATGCCATTTGAATGTGGACCTCATGGAGAGGCACAAAGTATACTATAAGGGGGAAGGTGGTGGCTTCCCCCAAGTCTGGGCTGTGGTGAGTCTTGTGAATCCGAGTTGCCCGTGGTTCGTCCTAACACCAAAAGTGCTCTAACTATGCACTAATCATTTTGTGTTTGGTTTATGCAAGTCGGTGTGAGTAGTTGATGCTTTTCATTCGTCCTAGTCCCATTTTGAAACTCCATTATGCCCCTCTACCCCCAAAGTGATGTGAGCTAGGGAGCATGCCCTGACTCCTTGTTCTTTTGTTGTTTTCAGTTTAGACTCACATTTGAGTCCATTAAAAAGCTTGGGAGTGCATCACTCAACATTTTGTGGGGAAAGCCTGGAGGGGGTGGGCCCCCAGCCTCTTGGTTGGTCAGGCCTCTTACCGTAGATCTAACACTAACTAGTTGCACTAGTTGTAATGTGGTTAATCCAACCATTTAAATTCCCACCCATACATTGTGCGTGTTGCACCAAAGTACTTGGCTCTTTGCCCAGACTCTCACCCTTGCTAGACAAGTCAAATGTATGTGCGTTGTCCTAGGAGCCATTCCCAACGGCGATTGAGTAGTCCTTGCGCATGGGTCGTTGCAAGTTGAGGCTCTATTTCCAACTGTGGTTAAATCGGAGGTAGAAAACATGCCACCTCTTGGGGCTAATTATTGGTAGCAATTTTTTCATAGAATCCAGCCCAACATTTCTTTTTTGCAACAAGCATAGCGAGTTGGGCTTCCATGCCTTACCCAAGATGCGATCCTTAGTGACCATGCTCACGTGGTTATAATATAACAACATTTGCCCCCATAAAAAATGTTCAAAGGGGAACTTGCCAAATTCTGCTAGCACGATGGATGTGCTGGTTGTTTTTCACGCCCCAAGTAAGAACTCGAGGAACCCTTAGTACACTACTTCAATAGTTTTTTATTTTCTTGGAGTCCACCCAAACCTCATAGGCATAATTTGTTGTGGAACACACTAACATGTTGAAGAGGTCATAACGAAATTTAACGTCCATAATACGTAGCTATGCACAACAACGATTCAACATGAACATCAAACACTTACTAGCAACTGTTAGACGCTCCGCTGCACTATTCAGGTTTGGGGTGGTCTCAAGTAAGATCCCCATGTATTTGAAAGTTTGCACACGCTCAATAGTGTTACCTTTAAACATAAACTCTTAACATGGGTCAGCAGAATTGAACACCATGAATTTTTTTTTCATGTTCCCCATAAGCCCACGTTTAGCATAGAACTATTAGAGCGTGTCTAATTATTGTTGCAATCCCACCTTTGACTCTGATGTCAAAACGAGGTCATCTGCAAAAAACAACAACCATATGTGCAAGTATGTTAAGGCTAGTGCATCACATTCTCTATTATGTAAACGCCCCTTTAGGGCATCCAAATATAGCCCAAACAACAAGGGTTTGAGAGGACAACCTTGCTTCACACCTTGTTGGCACCTGAAGTTGGAGGTGACACCCTCGCTTGGGTGGTTGATGTGTACTATCGTTGTGACATGTAACGTCATGACATATAGTGTCATAAGGGTGTAAATCCATAGTAAATTCTACTAAACAAAAAGACTAAAACTAGTCAAAGATAAAACCTAATCAACCAAAAAGAAATGCACGCACACATATATATACAATGCACAAGAGGAAGCTAAGATGAAATTCTCATGTATTAGATTGCAAAGAAAGAAAGAAAACGTAGTGTATGTAAACGGTGGCCGTGTAATGATTACCATGAACATCTAGAAATCTTGTCTAACTATGGAAGAAACTCTCAGACTATGGAGGAAACTCTTCTTGACAAAGGAATTCTAGAAAAACTAAAAAGAGAAGGGAAAGGCTTGGCCTTTTATACATTCGCCAACAAGCTGAAACCCTAAGCACCTAATAGTGTATAGTCACCTAAGAACGTACATTAATTGTGTAAGCGTACATTAACCTTAAAAAGCATGATGGGCATGCTTGTAACTGGCCATCATGTATGAGGCCATGAATACGAGCATGACAACTGTCATGACGTACAATGTCGTAAGGGTGTAAATCCATAGTAAACTTTACTAAATAAAATGATTAAAATTAGTCAAAGATAGAAACTAATCAATCAAAAAGAAATGCACACACATATATATACAATGCACAAGAGGAGGTTGAAATGAAATTCTCATGTATCCCCCCCCCCCAGACTTGAGCTGGGAAAAACATGGCATGGTTTAAGTAAAAATCAAGGTGCTACAAGAGAACATGATGGACAATACCAAATGTCGGCGAGAATTTGAGTGAGTTTCGGCTTGAGGTAGAAAAGATGGTATCCACCATTACAATTATCACAAAACAACATCTGATTAACATTGTCTATCCTTTGACATACCTGACATGGATAGTCAAGTGGAGGAATCCAACTCAATGTGATGATGGTAGGTTCCAAGTTTGGTAACTAATAAGGCACATTGTTTGTGGAATGATCCCAAATTGTGCATCCATTAGCTCCTTGTAATTCCAACACACCTGAAGGCCTGATTGCCTTAATCCTCAAGATAGTGCGATCGGAAGAAGTGTCTAGAGTATCATTGGGTTATTGTTGGAGATACACAAAGTCACCAACATCAAATTGTCTCACCTTAGGTTTGTAACTACCGCCTCGTGTGTGTGCATACCGTAAAATGTCTTGATTTTGTGCAATGGACAAGTTCTCCATGGACATGGGCATAACCCTCCTAAATAAAACAACCTTTTCTACGATGACCTTAGCCCAAGTGGTTGGAGAGTCCAAGTCCACAACCTGGTCCATTTGAGTAGTAATGGAAGAGGGTGGAATGGGATGTCTCCCAAAAAGTAAAAAGTGAGGAGAGAAATGAAATAAAGAGGTGTGTTTAGACATCATGTAACCCATGGCGATGTAAGGGAAGGCCAGGTCCCAATCCTCATTGTTCCTAGTGAAGCAAATCTTCCAAAGTCCTTTCTTGCATGTTTGAACCATCCT
>Ga0116230_10003910_pt1 | contig 14559 bp, 13 predicted proteins | sample S1TSphfallax_3_FD_88678 | JGI IMG/M metagenome (GOLD analysis project Ga0116230, IMG submission 88678) | Host-associated microbial communities from peat moss isolated from Minnesota, USA - S1T2_Fd - Sphagnum fallax MG | ecosystem: Host-associated > Plants > Peat moss > Unclassified | place... | reverse complement strand
TGTAAATGACTTCCATGCCTGCATCACGCAGGGCACGCGCAATGACTTTTGCGCCCCGGTCATGTCCATCGAGGCCGGGTTTGGCGACGAGAACACGTATGGGAAGTGCCATATTTACACTTGCTTGAATTATAGAACGTTGGGATTAGAGGATTAACACAACACCCTCCATCCGCCAGCAAAAGCTAGCCAGGTGACGTCTAATCATGGCGCAAGGTGATGGCCGGATCCACACGCGATGCCCGCCAGGCGGGGCCAGCAAGGGCCGTTAAAGACAGCAGCAATAGTATGACTGCGGCCGTAACGGCGTTGAGCGGGTCAAGCGGGCTGGTCTCATAGAGCAGCGATGCGATCCACTTGCTGGTCCAATAGAACGCGAGCAAACCGAAGCCGCTTCCCAGCAGAATGGGCGCGAGGCTTTGCACGGCCGCCAGGCGCAGCAGACTTGAAGGGAGTGCTCCGAGCGCAGAGCGGATACCAAATTCGCGCCGGCGGGAAGCGGCGACATAGGCGACGACGCCGTATATGCCAATGCCGCTGAGGCAGAGCGCGAGGACGGCAAAGGCAGAGGAAAGCCAGGCGGCGAAGCGCGGCTGCCAGACGTTTCGGTCGATCAAGGTCTGCAATGTTTTGATCTGGACGACGGCTTGACCAGAGTCCTTCCGCAACAAGGCGCGGCGCAGATCGCGCGTCAGGGATTGCGGATCGTTGGGGCCACGGATGACCAAACCGGTGAGGAATGGAGTCAATTCGGTTTGTTGAAAGTTGAGATAGACCTGCGGCTGGATGGGTTCCGTGAGATCCAGATGCGGCGAATCTTTAACGAGTCCGATGATTTGAGTTGCGTCTTTCGAATGGGGCGAAAGCAGGAACTTGCCGACGGGCGACTGGCCGTGAAAGTATTGGCGTGCGAAGGCCTGATTGACGAGCACTACCGGAGAGTTCGAAGCTGCCAGGCCGGAGTGAAACGTCTGGCCGGCCAGGACAGGGATTCCCATGGCCTTGAAATAGTCGGCTGTCACTGCCTGGGCGTAGGGCCTGATTTCCGACGAGCGGGAGTCGGGATCAAAGAAACGCGTGCTTACGATTGTGTTGGAGAGCGGCAGACTGCTGGCCAAAGCCGCCGCCTGCACTCCCTGAAGCGCTTGCGCCTGATGGAGCAGAGCCAGATATTTTGCGATGCGGATCTGCTGGTCTTGCGCTGTCTTTTTTGTGTCGATCGTCTGCCAGGAGCCGGTGGGAAGTCGAACCGTCAGGACGTGATCGGGCCGAAGGCCGTGGTCGCTGGAGAGCACACGGGAAAGGCTGCGCACCAGAAGCCCGGAAGTGAGCAGGAGCAGGAGCGAGATGCAGGCTTCGACAGCGAGGAGGCTATGCAGAAAGCGCCGCGCGGACTTGCGGCCATCGGCGCGGGTGCCGGTCTCGCGCAGGCCGGACGCGAGATCGATTGATGTCGCCGAAAGGGCCGGGAACACTCCGCACACCACGGCACAAAGCAGCGTGACCGCGAAACTGAACAGCAGACTGCGGCGGTCGAACTGGACATGCACGAGATTGGGAATGCGCGTGGTGACGGATGTCAGGTAATTGCGAATCAGGCTGAGCGCGGAAACGGTTCCGGCACTGGCCAGCGCAAGTGCGGCGAAGGCGAGGACGAAAACTTCGAACAACGACTGGCGGATTAACTGCATTCTGGTTGCTCCCGTGGCCAGACGGATGGCAAAGTCACGGCGTCGTGCGATGGCACGCGCCAGCAGGAGGCTGGATATGTTGGCGCAGCCGATGAGAAGCAGACCGGAGACCATGCCCATGGCCAGCCAGAGGGTTAATTTCTGGGTGGGATCGGCATCGTAAGAGATGGATGAGGCACGCAGGCGGAGATTCTTCTGACCCGCAGCGGCAGCGATTCTGTCTAAATCCTGCTGGAGCGCCGGCATTGTTGTGGAGGATTGGAGGCGGGCATACACGTGCAGGCCGCGGGATTGCGGTGATGAGAGTTCGGCGGGGGTGAGCCGGAGCGTGGTCCAGAGCATGCTGGCGTGGTATGGGCTGGGAGGACTGAAGTCATTGGGCATGACGCCGATGACGGTGTATGGTTCGCCATCCACTTGCGCGGTTTGTCCCACTGCGGAGGGATTTCCGGCGAAGAGTTGTTGCCAGGCTTTGTAGCTGAGCAAAACCACCGGGGGCGCGCCTGCCTGATCATCGGCGGGGCCGGGAAGACGCCCCAGCAAAGGCTGGGCGGCCAGCATATGGAAGAAGCTGCCGGATACGGAGAGACCAAAGAGCTGGTCGGGCGCGGCAACACCGGTGATGGTGATTATGGACAGACGCACGGCGCAGACCTGCGAGAGCAATGCGGGGCGGGATCGAATTGCGCTGTACAGCGCGGGTGAGAGGTTGTCCCAATTCCCGGCCGCCTTGGCGGACTCAATTTTGACCATGGATTCGGGATGCGCGAATGTGACGGGGCGCAGAATGACCGCGTCGATGACGCTGAAGACGGTGGATGCGGAGGCGATGCCGAAGGCGAAAGCGGTGATCGCCAGCGCGGCGAACAGCTTGCTGCGCCCAAGGGCGCGAACGGTGGAGCGAAGATCTTGCATCAGCATGAGAGCTATTTTAATTTGGCAATCGCCAATAACCCCAGTACGCCCGTAACGGCAAAGCTAATGGCCTGCGTCACCACGATAAATGCAATCGCGGCGGAAGGGCTGATTCCGAACGGCTTCAAAAGCATCACCGCCACGAACTGATAAACGCCGACATACCCAGGAGTGGACGGCAGCGCGCTGGACAGGCTGAGCGCCACAATCAGCAGCATGGCCAAAAAAACCGGCATGGCGATGGAAAGCGAGAAGGCCAGCAGGGCTGTCGCGACGGCGTCGGTGAGCCAGATAAAAATAGTCAGCGCGGTGAATTGCGTGAGACGCGTCACGTTGTGAAAACTTTGCACTCCCAGCAGAATCTGTTCGGCCACGCGCTGGAAGCGTGGCCACGGCTTAAGCAGCTTCTTTACGGGCTGCGCGAAGCGGGGAAGCAAAGCTAGCCCCAGCAGCCCCAAGCAACCAATCACCGCAAACGTGCCGCGCAGCGGTCTGATCCATGCCTGGGCCTGAGGCAGAAAGGCCAGCGTCACCGCGCCGAAGATCACCAGCGCCACGGCATCGGCCACGCGTTCAGACAGCGCGGTCGCCAGCACATAACTCAGCGCAAGCGGCGACCGGTCCCGCACAATGCAAGCCCGCACCAACTCGCCGCCGCGGGCAGGAAGAAAATTATTTCCGAAGTAACCCGCCGCCACCGCCCAAAATGTTGTCGAGTACGAAACCGGCCCCGCCGCCTGCAGCAAAATCCTCCAGCGTGCGGCCCTGAGCGTCATGGGAATGATGCCTATCGCCACGGAAGCCGCGCCGTAAATGGGCGAAATGGATCGAATGGTTTTCCAAACGATAAGCCAACTGATTCCACGCAGTGAAAGGTATAGCAGCCCTGCCGCCATGACCAAGCCTGCCAGCAGCCAGAGCCGCTTACCCACTCTTGCCGGTTTCCACTTTGGTTTCTTTCCAAAGCTGCTGAGCCGGGCGAAAGAACACATTCAGCGCGCACGCCGCCGCGGCCACCAGAACCACAAACGCCCGAATCACCGCCGACAGCCTTTTGAGCGGATTCCTTTCCGGTATGACCGGGTCCAACAGCGCCAGCCCGTAAAAGGCCGATTGCGCGCCGAGCACCGGCAGCTTCCAGGGAGCAGGCAGGAACAGGCTGAACAGCAGCGCGCCGAACATCGCAAAAGGCAACAGCAGACGGCCCAGCTTGTGCGAGAGAAAATGAACGAATCTGGGGTTAAGCGGCGAGAGGAGCGCGGGGAAGCGCTGCATGATTTGATAGACGCCTGCCTGCGTCCGCACTTTGCGCCAGAATTCCGAGTTCAGGGAAGTGGGCAGATCGTATGCCTTGGCATCGTCCTCAAAATAGATGCGGTAGCCCCGAAAGACCGCGGTGAACGGCAGATACACGTCATCCAAAAGAACGTCCGGCGGAATGGCGACCGCCAGCTCTTTGCGAATCGCGTAGATGGATCCGGTTGCGCCCAGCATGGCGTTGATCTTATTCAGATTCCGGCGAATCCACTTTTCGTATTTCCAATACAAACCGGTATTGAACTCCTCCTGGCTGCCGCCTTCGCGGATCACCAGTTCTCCGGTGACGACTCCAACCTTCTGATCGGCAAAACAGGAAATCATCAGCCGAATCGCATCGCGGTCAAAGGTTTGCCGCACGTCGGTTAGCACCACAATTTCACCATCGACGGCAGCCAGCCCTTTGGTTACGGCTGTGGCTTTACCACCGGACGGGAGCGCGAGAAGACGCACTCTGGCGTCGGGAAACTTTGATACCAGCGACTCCGTCTCGTCGGTTGATCCATCGGAGACCACCAGAATATTGAGCAGTTCCGCCGGATAATTACTGCTTAGCAGCGATTCCAGCTTGGCGGCAAGCCAGCGCGCACCATTTCGCACCGGCACAATAATAGAGACCCGGCGCGGGGTGAAGATTTTCCAGATGGGCTTGGGAAACGCCGCCGCCCAGACCGCGAGCAGAACAGGATAGCCTGCCAGCACGTAAATAACAAAGGCTGCGCAGACCACAAACCCCAAGGTGGGCAAACTCATGGCGTCTTAATTAAGCGTACTTCGCTGCTTATAATCGAGTTTGCGAATTGACATGCCGAGAGAGACCTGCCCGTGCCCATTCTGACGCTGGAAGAGACGGACGCCTGGGTGGCTGAACAGCGCGAGGCCGGGCTGAGAATTGGCTTCACTTGCGGAGCTTTCGACATCATGCACGCCGGGCACGCCCAGTATTTGCGCGCCGCCCGCGCCGCCTGCGACCGCCTGCTGGTGGCCGTCAATAGCGATGCCTCCATTCAGCGATACAAGAACCCGCTGCGTCCGGTGAATCCCTGGCAAAATCGTGCCTTTGTGGCGGCGGCCATGGGCAGCGTGGATGCCGTAACGGTGCTGGACGAAGACCGCCCGCTGCCGCTGATTTTGCGCTGGAAGCCGGAGTTCTACATCAAAGGCGGCGACTATAAATCCGGTTCGCTGCGCTCCAGTTCCATCGTTGAAGAATACGGCGGCCAGACGGTGCTGATTCCGGTTGAATTCGACACCAGCACCACGCGCATTTTTGAATATATCCAGGCGCTGGAAAAACATGCCGTGCCGGAAAAACCGCACAATCCCGAGCCGGCTGGCTTGGTGATTCTGGATCGCGACGGCACCATTGTGCGCGACGGAATCTTCGACCCTTCGAAAATTGAGTTTCTGGACGGCGTGATGGAAGCGCTGGTGTTGCTGCAAAAGGGCGGGCTGCGATTGTGCATCGCCAGCAACCAGCAGGGCATCGGGCTGGGCTACTTTGGCTATCGCGATTTTATCGACGGCAACCGCGTGATGCTGCGCCAATTGGGCGCGCAGGGGATTACCATTGCCAAGATCTATTTCTGTCCGCACTCCTTCGCCGATGTTTGCGACTGCCGAAAACCCGCGCCCGGCATGCTGACACGGGCGATGAATGACCAAGGCGTGACGGCCGCGCGAACTTTTATGATTGGCGACAGTCAGGCGGATATAGATGCAGCCGCCGCCGCGCGCTGCGTTGGGTACCGCGTCGGCAAGGGGATGACCATCCTTGAGGCTGCGCGCGACATAATCCGGCATGTCAAGACCGCCTAAGCGGACGCCGCTACCGTTTCCTTTACGTAGCCCAGAATTTCGCTGAACGAGCTGAGTTCGGCTGCGCGGTCGAAGTCTATTTCAATGCCGAATTCCTCCTCCATCACGTTCATCAGCGTGATGGCCGCGACTGAATCCCAGGTGGATACCGTGCTTTGCGAGGCCGCATGAATCTGGTCCACCGTCAGATCGGGGAATACCGTTTCAAATACTTTAACTAACCGCTCTTCTATGTTGTCCATGATGATTCTCGATCCGATGATAAAGCGGCGGGCAATTTGCCTCAAATTCCGCGCGCGTCAGCACGGATTCGCCTCTTAGAAAGTCTTTGGCCGGGCCGTTCTTCGGCGTTTCCCGGTAGGCAAACTGAATGCGCTCAGCCTTGGCGAAAAGCTGTTTGAGCGTCTGATATTCAATGCGGCGCGAAAACGCGCGGCAGCTCATCACCCAGGCCTCGACGTTCCAGGTGGAACCATTTTCCTGCCCGGCGATGACGGCAATTTTTCCCAGCGGCCCAAATTTGTCCTGATACGAGACGGACGCGACGAATGAGCCGGACGCGGTGGTCAGTTGATGCCATTCGGCTTCGGTGAATCGCCGGCCGTTTAAATTGAACTGGTTCGTCTTGTTCACCAGCTCCAGCACCCGGCCGTCTTCCACGGGCGGATTCCACTCAAACGTAACGGTGGCCTCGGCAGACGACAAAAACTGTTCCGCCAAGTCACCACCGGAAACCCCTTCCAGAAACTGCTGGCTATTGCGAATGCTCTCCAGCCGGAAAGCATCTTCTTCGGACAACGCCTGCTTGCCAAATAAATCACGCAGCCGCTGCAGCAGCGCGAACCCGGCTGCATAATCGCCTTTGGGAAATAAAATACATTCAATACCCGGATGCGCCGCGCGCACTTCTTCAATTTCCATGGGGCTGTCGTCAACAAAAACAACACTGTCAGCGCCAATATTCCAAGTCTTCAAGATCCGCCCCACCGAACCTGATTTCGCTTGCCAGTGAATTTCGGCCGGAAAGATCTTCTCGCGCTTCAGCACGAAATCAGGCCGCTGCAGCGCCTTTTCGGCCGTCTCGGCATTGTTTTTGCTGGCGATTCCCAGCAGCACGCCGTGGTCGGCCAGCGTCCGCAGCATCTGCTGATACAAACCATGCATCTGGGCATGCCCGGCCAAGTCCCAGCAGACGCCATCCGGGCCGTCTTCGCCGACAATGCCGCGCCACATGGTGTCGTCCAGATCGCTGATTAAACCCTTTTTGGGAGCGGCCAACGTCAGCAATCCGGCCACTGCTTCAGCCAGCAAATCGGTATGCTTAATGGAATACGGAAACCCTGCGTTCAAGTCCGAGCGGAAATCATACCGCTCCTGCACTGGGGAGGTGAGGGCAAGACGTTGGCGGTTGAGCACCAAAACTCCCGGCAGTAGGGAAATTTTGCAGGCGAATTCGCTGAGCGCACTTTCAAGCGCCAACTCGCCCGCGCTCGCCTGCCAGCCTGACGTGTGAAAGCCTGGGGGCAGAGCCAGCGTGGGCAGGGAAACAACCATTCGCAGTGCCGGCGGTTTGGCTTGAATGGCCTTTCCCAGCCGCGCCAGCATTGCTTCGGCGGAAGAAAGCAGGTCAGCACTTCCCCAACCGCCCAGACTGCGGTATCCCAGCCGCGGGTCCAAATCGGGCCATTCGATAAACACCGCCGCCGCTTTGCTGGAAGAGGCGGGCAACTGCTCCAAAGTATCGGCCAGGCTGCCATATAAACCGGTGCCAAGTTCAATGGTCCTTTCGGGCAGGACCCGCTGCAGATGACCGCGCAAGAAAGTCTGCAAATGCAAGGGCGAAAATCCGCAGGCGAGAAGCACCGTATACGACGCCCCGCCGGTGCGCGCCTTTTGCCCAATAGATAATGCTTCAGCCAGTTTCACGGCAGTTCTCTAAATTCAATCGTCATTGCGGCGCACGGGCATTAGCGCGAAGCCATTCAGATTTTACCTTCCAGCTTGTAGCCGGCCAATTTTACATATTCATCCACTACGGTGAGAAAGGCGCTCCAGCGCTGGGCTGGAAACGCCTGGCGCTTATTAACGTCGGGCACAGGAATAACGCGAACGGGCATACCCCAATGCTCAAAAACGAGCCGGGCTCGGCGCGAGTGGTAATCGCTGGTCAAAATCACGATGGTGGGATGCACCGGCAGTCCGGGCTGATGGTCCAGAATTTTCTTGACAAACTCGGCGTTCTGCCAGGTGGTTCGCGCGCTATTTTCCGTCAGCAAGGGCTCTTTGACGCCGTGCGCGGCCAGGTATTCGGCCATGGCCTGCGCCAGCCCGTCCGGCCCCGACAGCACGATATAAGAATAGTGATCGCGCTGCAAAATCCACGAGGCATACGTGCAGCGAAGATACGAATCGTAACCCATAGTCGCCCGCGGACCAGTGCCATCGACCAGCATCGACCCGCCCAGCACTACCAGCACATTCGCATTACCCTGAAACCAGTCCACCTCCAGATAGCTCGACATCCAGGCCACCAGCGGAGTGAATGAAACAGCCAGCAACAGAATCCCCAGCAGCATGCAAAAAGCTCTCGGCAAGCGCAACACGCCAATCATGGCCGGATCACTCGTTTGGCCCGCAGAAACTTCATATAAATCTCGCTGGTGCGCCGCAAATTCTCGGCCATGCTCAGCTTCGCTGCGGCAAAGCGCGCCGCCCGTTCCCCAAACTGCTGCCGCACGGCCGGCTCCTGAATCAGGCGGGCCAGCTTATCCGCCAGATCGTTCACGTCGTTTGAGATGAACAGCAGTCCGCGTTCGGCGTCGGCGATCAGTTCCGGCGTGCCACCCACGCGCGAACCGACAACGCAACTGCCGCAGGCCATGGCTTCCAGAATGGAATTGGAAAATGCTTCCGAATACGAGCAGGAAACAAAGATGTCAATGGAACGCATAAACGCCGCCACCTGTTTTGAAGCAGGGACAAAATGGCAAAATTCAGCAATGCGCAGCCGCTCCGCATTCGCCTTCAATTTGTCCAGTTCCGGACCGCTGCCCACAATCAGCAGCATCGGATGCGGGCTCAGGTGGCGAACCTTGGCAAAGGCTTCCTGCAGCAGTGTCAGATTCTTTTCCGGGCGCAGCACGCAGACCGCTCCGATGACAATGGAAGCTTCGGCATATTCGGGAAGCTTGCCGTTCGCATCCGGGTAAAACTCGCGGGTGTCGACGCCGTTGTAGCAAAGCTCAATATGGTCGGACGAAACCGCCCATTCGTCGCGCAGATGCAGCCGCATGGCCTCGCAATTGACCACCACCGCATCAACAAATTTGTCGGTGAAGCCGTATTGCTTCTGCGTCTTTTTATCCAGCAAATTACGGCTTCCCAGCATGCTGGACAGCACCACCGGCACGCGCAGCAGACGCGCAACAGGCACGGCGAAAATCGCGCTGGCATCGAAGGCGTGGACTATTTGAATGTTTTTGTCACGAATAAGCCGCCGCAGGCCCAGCGCCGCCTTCAGCGCCTTGATGGAAGCGATGCTGTTCAAGTCCAAATGCAGAATGGGCACGCCTGCCTGCATCAGTTCTTCAAAGCGCGGGCCCGCCGGTTTATACGTGGCCACATAGGGTATGAACTGATCGCGCGAAAAGCCCAGCGCCAGTTTCGTCACGTCGCGCTCAATGCCTCCGGAGGACAATTCCCGGACAACCAGCAGAACGGAGATGGGACGCGCGGGTGTGGCGGGTTTAGGTGCGGATGACTTAGGCGTGGAGGGTTTGGTTGGAGTCACGTTCGTTACATTAAGGAAGAGGCTTGGCGGGAGCACCCACCGCCACCACGCCGGCTGGAATGTCGCGCACAACGACGCTGCCCGCGCCAATGGTGGATTGTGATCCTACGTTCGCCATCACAACCACGCTCGAGCCAATCCAGCAGTCCTCTCCAATGACAAGCAGGCTGCCGGATTCCTCTACTGTATCGGACAGGCGTCCGTTGGCATCGCGCACATGCTGGGCGCGGCCGCCGGGAATTTCCACATGCGATGCAATCTGAGTGCGTGCGCCAATTTGCGCCCTGCCGATAATGCAATAGCTGCCGATAGAAACGTGGGTGCCCACAATCGCCGACGCCCGCGAAAAGTAGGAGCCCAGACCGATCACCACGTCGATGGAGCAGTCTTCCAAAGTCAGCCGGTAAAACGCGGCACGCGCGAAACTTCCTAAAAATCCCGGCAGCAGAGCAAAGCCTTGCGCGAATAAAGCAAAGAGCGGTTCCAGCTTTCCGAAGCCGCAAAGAATGGCCGCAGGGAATGTGTAAAGAAGGAAAAATGCCTGGACGGCGCGCTTCACGAACTGCCTCATGTTGCCGCAGCCGCCTCCAGAAACACCTGCCGCATGGATTCAAAATATACCTGCGGAGAATGTGAATCCACAACCTGGGCGGCGGCCCGCGTTAGTTGGTTTCGTAATGCCGCCGATTGCAAAAGCTTCCGCAAAGCATTCGCCAGTTCCGAAGGATTTGAAGGCGGGACCAGAAGTGCGTTTGTGCCGTCCGCGGCCAGTTCCGGAATTCCGCCCACTCGCGTGGCCACTACCGGCAAGCCGGCCGCCATCGCCTCCAGCAGAACATTGGGTGTTCCCTCGGAATAAGAAGGCAGGGCGAAGACGCTGGCCAGTCCATAAAAGCGCTTGGCGTCGTCGCGGTGGCCGGCGAACACGATTTGATCTTGCGAATCGCACTCGCGCGCCAACTGCTGCAAATTCGCGCGTTCCGGGCCGTCACCCACCAGCACCAGGCGAAGGGAAGTGTCCTTCATCTGGTCACGAAGTTCAGAAAAAGCGGCAATTAAATCCTTATGCCCTTTTTCGCGCGATAACCTTCCCACGCTTAGAATCACCCGCGTCTCGGGCAGCAGACGCAGGTCGGTGCGCAGGTCGGCCGCATCGTCAGGCGGGAGGGTAAAACGGCGGATGGGCATATGCTGGACACGGATTCGGCTAGCCTCGACACCGCGCGCTTTCATCTGTTCGGCGAAAGGGTGGCAGACGGTCAAGACACGGCTGGCGTGGCGCAGCGAGACCCGGTCCAGTTCGTTATAGAGGCGCATTTTGAAATCGGTAGAAGTGTATCCGTGATGGAAGGCGACCCACTTGAATGTACGGCCGGCGTTAGCCCGGTAAACCAGGAAATGCGATTTGACGCTGTTGCTCCAGACCACGTCCGCATTCTGCCGCTTGGCCAAGGCGCGAATTTGAGCAACGACCGACCAGTCAAACCGGCCCTTTTCCCGGATGAAGGAAAAGGGAAGCTGCGCATTCTTCAGCGTTCGCGTCAGAATATTCTCGGCCGGCTCGTCGCCGCGAATGAAATTGGCTATGAAAATCTGGACAGGCCGCTGCCCGCTGACATCCGCCCTGGCTTCATAGGCCATCTCCAGCACCGCCTTCGCCGTGCCGCTGATTGAATTAGCTTCCAGCAAAGCCAAAATCCGCAGGGGTTCTCCGGTCACCTGTTCACAAGTTCCAAAAAAAACTTTCCAAGCCGAAGCGCGGCCTCCAAGTCTAAGATTCTCATAACACTTCCGCGCTGCTCACCGCAATTATCCCTGGTACCGCGAAATCCGGTCACGCTTGCCGAAATGGTCTCCTTTGAACGGAAAGGAGCACGACGGCTTTCGCATACGTTGCTCACCTCAATGAATATAGAACTTTTCTCTACTGTTTCCCGGCTTTTGCTGTTGCCTCTTATTTGCTGGATTGCATCAGCGCAGACGGCCACAACCGTCAATCTCAAAACGCAGGGCAAGAATCCGGATTTTTCGGCTATGCCCATCACACGTCCGGTCACGGTCGGCACGTCGCTGCCGTCCACTTGCACCATCGGCCAGTTGTACTTCAACAGTGCGGCTTCGGCGGGTGGAAATTTGTACTCTTGCACCAGCACGAACACTTGGACCGTCATTGGGAGCGCCTCTTCCGGATCGTCAGGCAACGCCACATCCATCCAGGGTGCCAGCGTCTCCAGCAGCACCCCCGCGAATAATCAGGCACTGATTTATTACGCTTCCTCTTCTTCCTACATTCCGACCAGCATCTACACTCTGACGAGCGGCTTAGGCACCTCAACTACCGGTTCGACGAATTTGCAGGTGAATGTTTCAATGGGAATTCGCGCCGTCACTGGAACAACCGACACCATTGTCAGCACCGATTGCGGCGGGCTGATTACCTACAACAGTTCGTCGGCCGTGGCCGTTGCTTTGCCGCAAGCGGCGCTGGGCGGCAACTTCCTGGCGGGCTGCCCTATTACGCTGCACAACTACGGCGCCGGCACTGTCACGCTCACCGTCGGCTCGGGCAACATTGGCGGCAACGCCACGCAGGCGGTGAACACAAACAAAGGCTGTCTGCTGGTGTCAGACGGAACTAACTGGCAAGTGGGCAATTGCAATTAAGTGAACACGCCCGCCACAAAACTTTGGAAGCGGAGCAGGTCCACGCTGCTGTCGTCGAGAAATCGCGGCAGCAGCAGATCCTGCGATTGCACCGCGGCCAGGCCCGGTTCGCAAGTAGTGGCGGAGATCACGCCCATTTCCGATAGCCAGGGGAGAAAATCGGAGCAGTAATCGCCGCTGGGGTAGCAAAAATGCACGGGCGTTTTGCCTGTCAGCCGCTGAATGTATTCGCTGTTATCGCGAATCTCGCACTGAAACAAGACCTTGTCGCGCGGCGTGCGATGACGGTGGGTATGCAATTGCAGATCAATGCCGGATTCAAATGTTTTCGCTGCTTCTTCCGGACTCATAATCTGCAGCATGCGCCGGTCCAGAAGCGGCCCGTAATCCACACCGAGATCGCGGGCAATTTGCCGTGCCATTTGGTCTTTCTCAGGCGTTTTCAAGCCCTGCTTGTCCGCCCGTTCTACCAGCTTCCAAACCACCTTCTGGCGCTCCTGATAGTTGCGGATCGGCATGGCCTGATCGGGAAGGCTGATGAATTCCCGCTTCGATTTCCACAAAACATAATCCAAAACCAGATTCACAATCGGCAACCGGTAATCACAATAATGCGTGGTGAGATAAAGCGTGGCGGGCATTTGGAATTCGCTCAGCAGCGGCACGCCGAACTTCAGAAAATCATAAAAACCGTCATCGAAAGTAATGACCACGCTGGCCGGCGGCAGCGTGCCTCTGTGCAAATGCTGAATCGCCTCGCCCAGCGGCAGCACGTTCGCGTCCATGTCGCGCAAGGTTTGCAAACGCTCGCGAAAACCTTCTGGAGTGATAAAGAGCTTGGGCAGCCATTCATGCTCGTCGGCGATCGAGAGCCCGTGATAACACAGAATCAAAAGCCGCGCGCGCCGCTGTTCCGACCGGGCCGCCCGTGAAAAACCTCCCACCGATTTCATGGCACCCAGCAGCGCCGACTTCGCCGATCTCTTCAGCGTTGCTTGAATCATACTGTCTTTAGTCATTATGGGGGGAAATCTTAAAATCCTGTTTCTGTGTCCCCAGCCGTTGTGGCCGGTGAATACAGGCGCTCGCCTGCGCAACTTCCATTTAGCGAACGCCCTCTGTGCGCATGCGGAGGTGACGATTTTGCAAGCCGTTAACCCAGCGGACTCGCCGTCTTCGCCATCGCCCAACTCGTTTCAAAGCGTATTATCGGCGGTTCGCGGCAAGAGCTACAGCGCTTTGAATGTGCTGCGCGGAATTAGAGGTCCCATTCCCGTGACCGTTCTGAACTACGCTTCCAAAGACATCGAACGTGTGTTGCGCGAGGCACTGGAATCCAGCGCGTTCAACGCCGTCCAGATTGAGAGCATTCACATGGCGCCATATCTGGAAATGATCCGCCGCCGCAATCCAGGCATCAATGCTGTGCTGGACTGGCATAACGTCGAATCGGAACTCATTCAGCAATACGCCGCCAGCACGGCGAACCCAGCTAAGAGATTCATCGCCGGCCGCACCTCCACGCTGCTTTATCGAATGGAGCAGGACGCCCTGAAATCCTTTTCCGCCCATACCGTGGTGAGTGAACTGGAACGCGACAAGCTTCTGAAACGCGCTCCGGACGCAAAAATACACGTCATCGCCAACGGCGTGGATGCCGCAACCTTTGCGCGCCCCGGCAGCACGGCGTCACGCCGCACCCTGCTGTTTGTCGGCTCCATGGATTATCACGCCAATTCGGAAGCAGTTCTCTGGTTCTGCCGTGAAATCTGGCCACGGCTTGCGGCCGAATTTCCCAGCCTCGATTTCAAAATTGTGGGCCGCAATCCGCCATCGTCGGTGAAAGACTTGGCTTCGGACAGGATCACCGTCACCGGCACCGTGGACGACGTCCGGCCCTATTATCACGAGGCGTTTTCAGTGGTGGTGCCGCTGCGGGTTGGGGGCGGAACACGCCTGAAAATTCTGGAAGCCATGGCCGCCGGCGTGCCCGTGATCTCCACCCGCTTAGGGGCCGAAGGCATCGCCGCCGAAGACCGCAAGCAAATTCTGCTGGCCGACACGCCCGCCGATATGGCCGCCGCCATCCGCTCTCTGCTGACCGAACCTGGCCTGGTTTCCAGTCTGCGCGATTCCGCCCGAACGCTGGTGGAATCTAATTACGACTGGCGCGTACTGGGTGCAAAACTGGCCGAGTTATATCGCTGAATACAGCCAAAGCTGGCTGGGCTGCGTCCTGACCAGTTCCGTCCGCTCGACAGGCGGCAAATCCCACGAATCCAGAATCCAGTTCTCCTCCCACTGCACCTGTTCCAAGGCCCGAATATCGCCATTTCGCTGCGCTTGCGCAGCCAGCCAGACCAG
>Ga0116230_10003909_pt1 | contig 14559 bp, 10 predicted proteins | sample S1TSphfallax_3_FD_88678 | JGI IMG/M metagenome (GOLD analysis project Ga0116230, IMG submission 88678) | Host-associated microbial communities from peat moss isolated from Minnesota, USA - S1T2_Fd - Sphagnum fallax MG | ecosystem: Host-associated > Plants > Peat moss > Unclassified | place... | reverse complement strand
TGATGCAGCACTGGCCGGGGTGGGCAAGAAGGACAGAAGACGTGCAGAGCGACGTGCGAGATACTCATGCACGTTAGTGTGCCATGAAGCGACCAGCGGTATATTGAGCTTCCATGAGAAGTAGGCACCCAACATGCCAAGTTCGCTGGGGCCGGTGATGTGGATGACATCCGGGCGGAAAGCGCGAAGCTGGCGGGAAATTTCCGGTGCATAGCGCATGTAAAGCAGATCAAAGTAAAGGTCTTTTTCAAGTCGACGGGAAAATGGGCTGCGTTTGCATTCAAAAGTGCGCAGCTCATTTAGCTGCTGAGCAGTGGTAAAGAGGCCGTATTCTGCCATTTTGCCTGCGCGTATGCAGAGAAATGGGAGGTTGTGTCGCTGTGCGTAAGCCTGAAAATTGCGGCTGGTGTGCGCGACACCGTTGACCTCATGAAATGAGTCCGGCATGTAGGCCACTCGCGGTTTGAAGCTGGGCAGTGACTGCCCAGCTGTCTTCGACAAGTACAGATAAGCGCTAGCGGCCATGACGGCTATGCCAGCTCCTGCTCACCCATCAACATGCGAACGGAACGGGTGTCACGCCATGCGTAACGAAGGCTGCCAGATACTGGAGCGGTGCCGAGCAATCTGACAAATTGCAGGATGTAGCGCATATAACCAGGAGCACGACCGCCGGGCCAAAGTTCGCTGACTGGCCGAACTTCCCCCTGCTGATCGGGATGGAATACACGTTCATCCCAGTGACGCATACCCTGGGGGAAATCAGGATATTCACGGATTGCATCAAGGGTGGACTGAAGAATGCGGTGCTTCCAGGGCTCAGAGTACTGTTGCATGAAGTGCAGATGACTGATGCGGTCATAGCGGACTTCATGCACGAATTCAGTAAAGCTAGTGGCATGGGTGAGGTTGACGTTGGCGTTCGGCTCAATACCATGACGGTCACCGCCGGAAATGGTGAGTTGTCCCCATTTTTGCGCCAAGGCCGCTGCTTCACGATTTTCCTGCCAGTCACGCAGACCATTTAGTTCGAAGGCGTGCATGAACTGATTATTGCGGGCGAGGAACTGATCGACGCGAAGGTGGTGCTTTTCCTGGCCGATGCGATAGAGGTCCCAGAGCGGATGGTTGAAGATGATGAGGACATCCGGCATGGCATGAAGATCAGAAAGCAGACTGGTGAGGCGGTCATCGGACGGGTCTGCAGTGAATTCTTCGAGGAGCTTCATCAGCTCAACACCTTTGGCACTGGGGAGATTGTGAATACCCAAGTGGAATGCAGTCTCGGCAAAGGGCGCCGTCCACTCCACTGAGATAGGAATGTGACGTGCCGAGGGCACGGTGCGGAGAAGCAGAGGAGCATTAATATTATCGTGATCAGATAGAGAAACCAGCGCGGGGAGATTCAGCTTGTCCTGAATCTGCTTTTCTTCCAGATCGAAGGCCATACGAGGAGTGAGCGGAGGCGTCCAATAACCGGCGGCGTAGTTCAGCTCAATTCCATGATTGTTACGGGCGCGATTTTCTCTGCTCTGGAAAAAAGGGCGCAGCAGTTTGACATCATTGGCAATGGCAGCGAGGAAGTCCAGCGTTTCCTTCGACTGATTGGTGTGGCTGTGCAGCGAAACTCCGGAGCGGTATCCACGGGCTGCATCACTATGAAGCCACGAGTAAGAAATCCGGGTCTGTTGCATAGTCTCCTCCTTGGTGTTGATGCACATATTATTGAGCACAATGTGTGAATAGGTTATTAAGAGAAAACAAAAGCACGAACAAGATTACGCGGACGAACCAATCTAGATTCTCCCCCAGATTAGCGGGAATTAATGAAATATACACGTAATATTTTTGTGAGTATGGCTAGAATTGCCCTAAATACAGATACTTACGCGAAGTTAAAGACGCTGGACATAGCGATGATTGGGAGATTGCATTTTGGTGGGTATACAAAATAAAACGACGGTTACAGAAGTTTTCGTTGAAATTATTAAATCTCCAATAAAGACAATTGTCCTGGGCTGGAACTGGAAGGCGGCGGTGATTAGCGCGTCGATCCGAGCAGGGATATTTTTCTTTACGACATTGAAGGCAGGAGCAGGACATGCAATCCAAGCAACGGTTGCAGAGGCAATTTTTGCTGCGGTTGTATCTGGAGCGATGGGGGCTGTGACGCAGCGACTGCGAAATGCGACCCCAGTATGGATGACTGGGGTGATTGTTTCCGTTGCAATGCCGGGGATTTTGCAGGTGTTGCAGTACTGGCTGCATCTGGCGCTGGGGACACCGCATTTGAAGGCGGGCATGATTGTGACATTTATTTATGCAGCCATCGCGATGCTGTTCAACTGGTTTGCCATGCGGCGTGGCGCACTGCTAACTGCTGGCGAAGGGCAATCATTTTGGCGGGACATATTGGAAGTCCCCCTGCTGATTGGCCAATTTTTGATAGCAATACCGGTGGGACTAATGAAACGCACCCGTGTAGAGGCCGACTAGCTGCGAACTTCATGGTAGTAGTAGACCACTTCGCTGATACCGATCCAAATATCGATCAAACCGATTCCAGAGATAATGCCGCGGACCGCACCGAAGGAGAGAAACCTGTGAAGTGTGGGGGCAGAACTGATGAGTTCGTTGCTATCCAATAAATGGGGCCACCACGGAAGTATGACCAACAGGATGCCCAGGTAGACGCAAAACATTACCTGGACAATTAGAGACAGGCGCTGCAACCAAATTGGCGCAGGTTTGAGGCCATCTGAATTTTCTATTGGGTCTACTGTAGCTGCGATATTTGGCTGCATCGTGTTGGGTGATGGTGATTGAGGCTCCGGCAGCGGCGGATAGGTTGACATGGACTCTATCCGCAACTGTAACACGGCAAGGCATTTATATTCATCCTGGAGCAATACCCCGTGCTAATTAAGCCGTGACGGTATTGCTACGACGTGGGCGCCGGTTGGCCTGAAGAATCTTTTTGCGCATACGCAATGACTTGGGCGTGACTTCTACGAGTTCGTCGTCTGCGATGAACTCAATACACTGCTCCAGCGTGAGCTGCTTGAAAGGAACGAGGCGAACTGCATCGTCAGAGCCTGAGGCGCGCATGTTGGTAAGTTTTTTCTCGCGAACGCAATTAACGTCGAGGTCATTATCGCGAGCGTGCTCACCGATGATCATGCCTTCGTAGACTTCAATGCCATCGCCAACAAAGAGTATTCCGCGCTCTTGAATGCCATCTAGAGCGTACAGGGTGGTAGTGCCGGTGCGGTCAGAGATGAGAGCGCCGGTGGGACGCTGGGGAATTTCGCCGGTGTAGGGGATGTATTCGCCTGCGATAGAGTTCATGATGATGGTGCCGCGGGTCTCAGTGAGCATTTCATTGCGAAGACCGATGAGGCCACGCGAGGGGACTTTGAACTCCATGCGAACACGACCGGAGCCGTGGTTTGCCATCTTGGTCATCTCACCTTTTCTTGGCCCAAGCTTTTGAATTACTGTGCCGGAGAACTCGTCGGGGACGTCGATGGAAAGGACCTCGGAAGGCTCCATGAGCTGGTCGTCCACACGCCTGGTAACGATGGTGGGACGCGAGACCATGAGTTCAAAACCTTCGCGACGCATCATTTCAATGAGAACGGAGAGTTGAAGCTCACCACGACCGAGGACCTTGAAATTATCCGGGGTACCGGTATCTTCAACGCGGATGGAGACGTTGGTGAGCAGCTCGCGCTCCAGGCGCTCTTTGATATTACGCGAAGTGACGAGCTTGCCTTCCCTGCCAGCGAAAGGCCCGTTGTTTACCGAGAAAACGATGGCGATAGTAGGCTCATCAATCTTGATAATCGGCAGAGGTTTGGGATTTTCCAGCGCGCAGAAACTTTCACCGATGGTGATGTTTTCAATACCAGCGACGGCGATGATGTCGCCAACTGTGGTCTCAGTAGTGTCGATACGCTTGAGACCGTCATAGGTGAAGAGTTTGGTGATTTTGACGGTTTGCAACGAGCCGTTGATGCGGGAGAGATTGACCTCCTGCCCATTCTTCAGCGTGCCGTTGAAGACACGCGCGATGGCAAGGCGACCGAGGTAGTCAGAATAATCGAGGTTGGTGACGAGCACCTGAAGATCACCATCGGCAGAACCAGGGGCTGGCGGGATTGTTTTGAAAATCAGCTCAAAGAGCGGCTGGAGGTCTGTGCCAGGAACGGCTAGATCCATCGTAGCAGTGCCAGCTTTGCCGTTGGTATAGATAACGGGAAAGTCGAGGATGGACTCATCGGCGTCAAGGTCAATGAAGAGGTCATAGACCTCATTGAGGACCTCTTGTGGACGCGCATCAGGGCGGTCAATTTTGTTGATAACAACGATGGGAGTGAGCTTGGCTTCGAGGGCCTTGCCGAGGACATAGCGCGTCTGAGGCAGCGGACCTTCGGAGGCATCCACTAGAAGCACAACTCCATCGACCATTTTGAGGGCGCGCTCCACTTCGCCGCCAAAATCAGCGTGACCCGGGGTGTCGACGATGTTGATCTTGGAGTCTTTATAGTGGATCGCGGTGTTCTTGGCGAGAATGGTGATGCCACGCTCTTTTTCGAGGTCGTTGGAGTCCATGACGCGGTCGGCGACGGCTTCATTGGCGCGAAAGGTTCCGCTCTGACGCAACATGGCATCGACGAGAGTAGTTTTACCGTGGTCGACGTGGGCGATGATGGCGATGTTACGAATGGCGGAGGCGGTCGTCTGATTGCTCACTGCTGGGTTGTTCCTGTCTAAGTAGGTTTGGTATGCGGGACGGAAATTTCATAGTACAGATAGATGAATTATTCAAAGAAACGCATACATCCTTAGTTTACCTCATCCAGCACTGCACAGGATTTGACTATTACAATGGTGTTGCATGAGCAACGCAACTAATGACTTGATGCAACAACCACACCGCAGATACAACCCACTTCTTAATGAGTGGGTGTTGGTATCGCCGCATAGGACGCAGCGACCGTGGCAGGGCGAAACTGCGTCGACAACAAAGACTATCAGCCCTTCCTACGATGCGGAGTGCTACTTGTGTCCGGGTAATCGGAGAGCAAATGGCGAGGTGAACCCTGCGTATGAGAGTACTTTTGCGTTCACGAATGATTATGCGGCGCTGATGCAAGATACACCACTGCTGGAGACAGATGATTCCCCGTTGCTGGTGGCAGAAAGTGTGCATGGAATTTGTCGTGTCTTGTGTTTCGATCCAGACCACAGTTTGACACTGGCCAAGATGAATGGGGCTGCTTTGCTGAATGTGGTGGAGGCATGGCGGCAACAATTCAAAGAGCTGAGCGCTATGGATTGGATCAAGTATATTCAAATATTTGAAAACCGTGGCGCAATGATGGGTGCAAGTAATCCACATCCGCATGGACAGATATGGGCGACTGGGCATGTGCCGGATGAGGTAGCCAGAGAAGAGCGAGCACAAGCTGAGTATCTGAAGCAGCGTGGGAGTTGTTTACTCTGCGATTATCTAGGTGCGGAGTTGAAGCCTGGTGATCGGGTAATTTGCCGCAATGAAGAGTTTGTTGCGCTGGTGCCGTGGTGGGCAATATGGCCGTTTGAGGTGTTGATACTGCCGGTCAAGCATGTTGCGACCATACTGGATTTTTCGCAGACGCAATCGAAGGCACTGGCTGACATTTTGAAGCAGACTACAGTGCGCTATGACAATTTATTTGAGACGAGTTTTCCGTACACAATGGGCTTTCATCAGGGCGTAGTAAATATGGAAGAAACAAATCCGGGCCATCATTTTCACGGACATTTTTATCCGCCGCTGTTGCGGTCTGCGACTGTGCGGAAATTTATGGTGGGATTTGAGTTACTGGGCATGCCGCAGCGTGACATTACTCCAGAGGCCGCCGCTGAAAGATTGCGTGCGGTTGCTGCGAAGCATTATCTGGAAGTTTGACGTTAGGAGTTTTATTTGTTATCTGCTGAAGAGCTGCGCGAATTTCATCTTAAAAAATATGATCGAGAGCCAGTCCTGTTTCGTGCGCCGGGACGCGTAAATCTTGTAGGAGAGCATACGGATTATGCGGATGGTTTCTGCATGCCGGCGGCGCTGAATATGAGCACTTTGATTACTGCGTCGTTGGCAGATGATGACAATCTGACAATTTATTCAGTGGAATTAAAGAAGCAAGCGATTGTGAGCCTGTCCTCTCTAGGAGATACCGGAAGCGGCCATTGGAGTGATTATTTGGCTGGAGTTGTACGAGAACTTCAAAAAGCGGGCGTGAATCTTCCCGGCATCTTTATCACCATTACTAGCAATGTGCCGATTGCTGCGGGGCTGAGTTCCTCTGCGTCGTTGGAGGTGGCGACTGCTGGAGCGATATTGAAATTGGCTGGCACGAAGATGAGTGGGCCGGAAATCGCTCTGCTATGCCAGCGCGCGGAAAATAAATATGTTGGAGCACCGTGTGGAATTATGGACCAGTTCATCTCTGCCAATGGAGTTGCGGGGCATGCGCTGGTGCTGGATTGCCGAGCATTGAGTGCCTCGGCAAGTCCGATCCCTGCGGGCGTTAGATTGGTAATTTGCAACTCCATGGTGAAGCACTCCGTCGCAGGCAGTGAATATGGCGAGCGTCGTCAGCAGGTTTTTGAAGGAGCGCGTTTGATGGCGTTACGGGGCCCAAATGTGCGGGCTTTGCGGGATGTGACACTGGATGAGCTGAATGCAGCAAATAATGCTGGCGAAATTGTGGACGAACTGGTTTTCAAGCGCTCGCGACATGTAATCACAGACAGCCAGCGCGTGTTGGACTTGGCTACTGCGTTGCGTCATGGTGAGTTGGGCCGGGCAGGTAAAATTATGCTGGAAGCCCATGCCAGTTATCGCGACGACTTTGGTGCAAGCTGCAATGAGTGCGATTTGCTGGTGGATTTGGCGATGGAGTTGCCGGGATGCTATGGATCACGCCTTACTGGCGGCGGGTTCGGAGGCTGCACCGTCAGTTTGGTTGATGCAGCACACAGCGATACGTTCGCAGCAGCGCTGCATGAAAAATATCGAAATAAAACAGGGATTGATGCACAATATTTTGTTTGTGAAGTTGCGGATGGGTTGCATGAAGTCCTACCTAAATAATCATGGCCTGCAACTTTTTATTTGAGTTTGCATCACATTTTCAGAGGAGCAATTTCTATGTTGACCATAAGGCCATCAGAGGAGCGCGGACACGGAAATCGTGGCTGGCTGGACTCACGATTTACATTTTCATTTTCTGGTTATCATGATCCTGAACACATGGGTTTTCGCGCCCTGAGGGTCATCAACGAAGACCACGTGGCACCCGGTACTGGTTTCGGTAAGCATTCTCATAGCGATATGGAAATTCTGACTTATGTACTTGAAGGTGCAATTCAGCATGAGGACTCTCATGGCGGTAAAGGGCTGCTTGTCCCCGGCGAGCTACAGTACATGTCTGCTGGCACTGGCGTTGCCCATAGCGAATTCAATCCCAGCGCTGACCAGACACTGCATTTCATGCAGATTTGGCTACTACCGAACAAACTCGGCATTGCTCCTAGTTATCATCAGAAGCGCTTTGCAGTGCAGGATGGGCCAAACAAGATTCATCCACTCGCATCAAGTGATGGTCGGGATGGATCTTTTGTGATTCACAGTGATGGAGAATTGCTGGCGGCAAAGTTGGATGGTGGTGGCAGCGTGACACATAACTTTATCCATGGGCATGGATGGTTGCAGGTGGTCCGCGGTGGTGTAACCGCCAATGGCATTGCCCTAAAGCATGGCGACGGTTTGCGAATCAGCGATGAGGTTGCGTTGAAGATTGATAGTGCTGATGGTGGTGAAGTACTGCTGTTCGATTTGCAATAAAGCTTCAGCGCTATCTTATGATTTGGCGCTAATGGCGGGAAGAATTTCATCCACATCCACCCACTGCGTGGGATAAACGCCGGTATAACAGGCGGTGCAGTAGGTGTTGCCTTCTCCGCTGTCGCAACTGTGCTTCAAACCATCAAGCGATAAATACGCGAGCGAATCGGCCTCAATAAATTGGCGAATCTCATCAATGGATTTGTTGAAGGCGATCAATTCGCGCTTGCGTGGTGTGTCCACGCCATAAAAGCAGGGCGACACGGTGGGCGGGCAACTAATCCGCATGTGGACTTCAGTAGCCCCGGCGGCGCGCACCATGCGGACAATCTTGCGGCTGGTGGTGCCACGAATAATGGAGTCGTCGATAAGCACAATGCGGCGACCAGCCAGCAAATTGCGCACTGGATTCAGCTTCAGACGGACACCGAAGTCGCGCACCCGCTGTTCGGGTTCGATAAAGGTACGACCCACGTAGTGATTTCTGATGAGTCCAAAACGAAATGGAATACCGGATTCGGCAGCATAGCCGATGGCAGCAGTGACGCCTGAATCCGGCACAGGGACGATGAGATCAGCAGGGACAGCGGACTCACGCGCAAGCTGGCGACCCATTTGCTCGCGGCTCTCCTGTACCCAGCGGCCATAGATCATGCTGTCTGGGCGGGCAAAATAGACATGCTCAAAAATGCAACTGGCCTGCTGCACGTTGCCACCGAAGTGGCGCGAGGTGACACCGTCGCCGGAAACCATGATGAGTTCGCCGGGCTTGACGTCGCGCTCATATTTGGCGCGGAGCAGATCGAAAGCGCAGGTTTCAGAGGCGAAGACAACGGTGTCCGGCTGGCCATCGATGCCGGGGATGCGGCCCATGGAGAGCGGACGGAATCCATGTGGATCGCGCGCGGCGAAGATGCGGTCGCGAGTGGCCATGACGATGGAAAACGCACCTTCAACTTTGCTAAGTGAATCGGCGATAGCGTCGACGAGAGTCGTTTCTTTGGAGTGGGCGATGAGCTGGACGATGATTTCTGAGTCGCTGGTGGTTTGGAAGATGGCACCGTCGCGTTCGAGTTTTTCGCGGGCGGTGCCAAGGTTGACCAGGTTGCCGTTGTGGGCGATGGCGATGAGCCCTTTGGTGGATTCGACGCGGATGGGCTGGGCGTTGAGGAGGGCGGAGTCGCCGGTGGTGGAGTAGCGGGTGTGGCCGATGCCCATGTAGCCGGGGAGTTTGGCGAGGACGTCGTCGGTGAAGATTTCTGAGACGAGGCCCATGCCCTTGATGTTGGAGAGAGTGTTGCCGTCGGCGGTGGCGATGCCGGCCGACTCTTGCCCGCGATGCTGAAGAGCGTAAAGGCCCTGATAGATCATGGTGGCTGCGTCGGAGTGGCCGTAGATGGCCATGACACCACACTCTTCGCGAAGCTTGTCGGGATTTTCAGCGCGGAAATCGATACCGTGCGGGTTTCCGATGATGCGATCTGCCTCGCCGGGGATGCCTTCAAAGAGAAGCTGCTTCATGCTGTTACCTCGGCGGCGAGTTGGGATTCGAGAGCGGCGGAGAAAGCAGATTTGAGGACTTGGATGGATGCAGCTATAAGCACGTTCTCATCTGCAATGATTTCGAGACCGTCGGAGGTTGTCTCTCCAAGGTCGAGTGGAAATAAATCTCCATCTTCATCAAGCAACATACAGATTTTTCCATAGTTTTCATTGGAGCAGGTAATAAGGACCTCGGTAGCGTTCTCTGCGAAAAGCGTTATAGGAGCTGCGGCATGGGAGATTGACCCAACATTAATGCGAGCACCGATGCCAGAATTTATGCAGCTTTTTGCCAATGCGGCAGCCAAGCCACCGTCTGAGATGTCTTGTGCAGAATAAATAAGACTATTATTTGCCAAACGCTGCAGTGTTTTATGGAGTGCGGATTCCGCTTCGAGATTAAACCACGGAGATGTGCCCCATAGTTGGCGTAGGACTGTCTTTGCAAACTCAGAGCTTCCAAACTCCTCAGTGGCTGAAGCTGGTGGCTCAGTTGTCGATTGCAGAAGAAGAATCCTGTGGCCAGCCTCTAGGAAGCTGGATGGCAGGGCTTTGGTCACATCATCCAAGATTCCGACGATGCCGATAACGGGGGTGGGATAGATGCCTTCGCCCCGAGTTTCGTTGTAGAGAGAGACATTACCACCAGTGATAGGTGTACCCAGAGCGGTGCAGGCTTCGGCGATGCCGTCGATGGCGGCGGAGAGCTGCGCCATGATTTCGGGCTTCTCAGGATTACCGAAGTTGAGGCAGTTGGTGGCGGCTACGGGTTTAGCCCCGGTGCAGGCCACTTTGCGGGCGGCTTCGGCTACGGCATGCATGGCACCGAGTTTCGGGTCAAGATAACACCAGCGGCTGTTGCCAGCGAGTGCCATGGCGAGGCCACGTTCGTGTCCGGGCGTACCTGTGCCCTTGATGCGCATGACTCCGGCTTCCCCACCTGGGCCCTGGACAGTGTTGGTCTGCACCATACTGTCATACTGCTCGTAGATATAGCGCTTGGAGCAGATGTTTGCGCTCGCCAGAAGATTCTTGAGATCAGCCGTATAGTCACGCGGTTTTTTTAGTTCTTCGAGAATGTGCGCTGGCGGATCGAGCGGGACGGGTGACTTCCAAGTGCCGACTGGACGATGGTAGAGCGGTGCATCATCGGTGAGAGATTGATTTGGAATGTCTGCAATGGGTTCGCCGTGGTGTGTGATGCGCAGACGTGGCTCGGCGATGACAGTGCCGACGATGGTGGCATCAAGTCCCCATTTCTCAAAAACTTCGATCACTTCCCTTTCGCGGCCCTTATCGGCGACGAGCAACATACGCTCCTGGGATTCAGACAGCATGATTTCGTAGGCGGACATGCCAGTTTCACGCTGGGGCACGTTGTCGAGTTCTACGTCTAGGCCGACGCCACCGCGCGCACCCATCTCGCATGTGGAGCAGGTGAGACCAGCTGCGCCCATGTCCTGAATGCCCACGATGGCACCAGTGCGCATCGCTTCAATACAGGCCTCCATCAGCAGCTTCTCCATAAACGGATCGCCCATCTGGACGTTGGGGCGCTTCTGCTCGGAGCCTTCTTTGAATTCCTCGCTGGCCATGGTGGCACCGTGGATGCCGTCGCGGCCAGTCTTTGCGCCAACATAAATTACAGGATTGCCTACGCCAGTGGCCTTGGCATAGAAGATTTCATCCATGCGGACGAGGCCGAGGGCGAAGGCGTTGACGAGCGGATTGCCGCTGTAGCAGGGCTCGAAGCGGGTCTCGCCGCCGAGGTTGGGGACGCCGAAGCAGTTGCCATATCCGGCGATGCCGTGGACTACGCCTTCAAGGATAGAGTGGTTCTTGCGAATGAATTCTGGCGGTGTTCCGGGTGTGGCTTCGAGCGGCCCGAAGCGGAGCGAGTCCATTACAGCGAGCGGACGCGCGCCCATGGTGAAGATGTCTCGGAGGATGCCTCCAACTCCTGTGGCAGCACCTTGATATGGCTCTATATAGGAGGGATGGTTGTGGGATTCGATCTTGAAGGCGCAGGCCCAGCCATCGCCCACATCAATGATGCCTGCATTTTCACCTGGGCCCTGCACGACGAGCTTGCTCCTGGTCGGCAGACGCTTGAGGTGAACACGCGAAGATTTATAGGAGCAGTGCTCGCTCCACATCACGCTAAAAATTCCAAGCTCTGTCAGGCTGGGTGTGCGGCCAAGCGCGGCAAAAATGCGCTCATACTCATCCGGCGTGATGCTGTGCTGGGCGAGTAGTTGCGGGGTAATAGTGATGGGTTGGGGTATCTTCGACTGGGTCACAGCGGAAGGGGTCACGGTGGAAGAGGATGCCGTATCCATAGGCGCATTTTTATTGTCGCACGGTTGTAACAATAATTAGGCAACTGATGTTGAGGCAGTAATGTGGATAAACGATGGCTAACTGTAATTCTGCTATGCTGTTTAAGCGTAGTTCGTTGTATGTGCTGGTAGTGCAAGGCTGCCAGTAGTGCGAAATGCTTCGGGGAGTGGCTCAGCCTGGTAGAGCACCTGGTTCGGGACCAGGGGGTCGGAGGTTCGAATCCTCTCTCCCCGACCATTATTTTTTAGCGGGCTGCATAATACGCCTACAAGTCTCAAAATTTACGCAGGGCTTCACAGGCACGGTCGAGGGCCTCTGGTTTCTTACCGAAACAGAAGCGCATGAGGTCCTCACCGCCGCCGTTTGCAAAGAAGGCTGACCCTGCCACTGCGGCTACTCCGGTTGCTGCAAGCAGCTTGCGGGCTTTTTCTGCTGATGTTTTTCCGGGAATTTTAGATACATCAGCAAGGACATAATAAGCACCATGCGGAACTGAAGGCGGCATACCGGCATCCAACAAAGCGGCACAGATTTGATCGCGTTTTTGCTGATACTCGATAGCAAGGTCCTTATAGAAATTTTCGGATAGAGCCACAAGACCTGCTGCTGCTCCATATTGTAGAGGACCGGGACTGCATACATAGACAAGATCATTGAAGTAGCCGATGGTTGGGACCCACTGGGAACTTGCCGTGAGATATCCAATACGCCAACCCGTGATGCTGAAGGTCTTCGACAGGCCAGAAATGGTGATGGTGCGGTCTGCCATGCCGGGCAGAGTGGCTATACTAATGTGCCCAGTATTGTCGAAAAGAAAATATTCATAAATCTCGTCAGCAAAAACAAATAGGTCATGCTCAATGGCCAGATTTGCGATTGACTGTAGTTCATCAAGTGAAAAAACTTTGCCAGATGGATTACAGGGCGTATTCACGAGAATAGCGCGTGTGCGTGGAGTGATCGCCTTACGGAGAGCATCAAAGTCCACCTGCCAGTCTGGCGCGCTGAGCGAAACAATCACGGGGCGGGCACGTATGGAAAGAATGGTATTGGAGTGGTAGCCATAGTACGGCTCAAACAGGATGACCTCATCTCCGGGATTGAGTAGAGCAAGCGCGGCTGCATAAAGCGCGCCCGTTGCTCCGGTGGTGACAACAATCTCTGTATTTGGATCGGCATGAATGCCGTTATAACTAGACATCTTGGCAGCGATGGCTTCGCGCAAAGATGCGATACCGTCCTGACGTGTATAGGTGTTGAGTCCAGCGCGGATGGCATTGATGGCCGCATCGGCGACAACGGAGGGCATCTCAGTGTCACATACTCCCTGGGCAAGGTTGATACCACCGACCCGGTCACATTCAACAGACATGGAACGGATTTCTGATTGCAATACTAACGGGGAAATCTGGCTAAGGTGGCGCTGCGTAGTGACTGTAGACATAATTTTTACCCGAAGATAAGCTTACCTGCGATTTGGACACACAGGAGCTGTTTGGCAACGCAAAACATTATTAAATCATTATTTAACAGATGTGATTTTTTTAGATAAACTGTTTATGTTCCATAATTTTCGTTGAGTCGAGAAACTCCGATGAGTTCTGCTTGTAAAATCAAGCGACTCAAACCAATATACAGGCGCTTGCCAGAAGTTTGAATCAATCGCAAGCGGTTTTGTCTCTCCGAATATGGGGCCGCAGGCTAGACCGGAAAGGTCTGACTAGAAGGTAGTTATGCAAACATCGGATTTCATTCTCCGCATGCCCAAAGCGCAAGGGCTATATCATCCACGCAATGAACATGATGCCTGTGGCATGGGCTTGGTCGCGAGTATACGCGGAGAAAAAAGCCATGACATTATCCTGAAGGGGCTTGAGGTATTGATCAAGCTGACCCATCGCGGCGCTGCGGGATGCGACCCAGAGACGGGCGATGGCGCTGGAATTTTGATTCAAATCCCACATGCTTATTTTGCGCGTGAATGCAGGGCCCAAAACATCAAGCTGCCTGATGCCGGTGAGTATGGCGTAGCCATGGTATTTTTGCCGGTGGACAAACAGGACCGTCTACAATGTGAGGGCATTTTTGAGCGGATCGCAACAGAGGAAGGCCTGACAGTGCTTGGCTGGCGTGATACGCCGATCAATGGAAATGCGATTGGCCGACAGGCACGTGCCTCACAACCTTATATTGAACAACTCTTTGTTAGTCGCCCTGATGGACTGGCTGAAGATGCTTTTGAGCGGCTTTTGTACACTGTGCGGCGACGGACAGAGAATGAAATTGCTGCATCCGACATTGAGGGAAAAGAAGACTTCTATGTTCCCTCCTTTTCCTGTCGAACCATCATCTACAAAGGATTAATGCTCGCTCCGCAGATCGAGAAGTTTTATTATGAGCTGGCCGATCCGCTAGTAACCAGTGCATTGTGCCTGGTCCATCAGCGTTTTTCAACAAATACTTTTCCAAGCTGGAAGCTGGCCCACCCATATCGCTATGTTGCACACAATGGCGAAATCAACACCATTCGCGGCAACATCAGTTGGATGAATGCACGTCAATCTGTGTTTCAAAGTCCTCTATTTGGGGACAAGATTGACCAGTTATATCCAATTGTCACACCGGATGGCAGTGACTCGGCTGCGCTGGATAATGCTGTGGAGTTCCTCTTTCAGTCAGGGCGTTCCCTGCCCCATGTAATGGCCATGATGATCCCAGAGGCATGGGCTGGCAATCCAGACATGGATGAGGACAAGCGCGCGTTTTATGAGTATCACGCATCC
>Ga0116230_10003907_pt1 | contig 14564 bp, 15 predicted proteins | sample S1TSphfallax_3_FD_88678 | JGI IMG/M metagenome (GOLD analysis project Ga0116230, IMG submission 88678) | Host-associated microbial communities from peat moss isolated from Minnesota, USA - S1T2_Fd - Sphagnum fallax MG | ecosystem: Host-associated > Plants > Peat moss > Unclassified | place... | reverse complement strand
CGATATCGAAGCGACCGAAGTGGAAGATCTTCAAGACGCCAGGATCGGTGAGGAGGCGTTTGAGGTTGGGCGCGTCATAGTCCGGGCGGCTCAATTGAACGACGTGGGCTTCGCCGTCCGGGCCCTGAAGCTGAACCACGCAGAGAGGATCTCGGCCCAGCTTCAGGCCCATCGTCTCGGAATCCACAGCCACCGAGTCGGCGCCGTCGAAAGCCCGTTCAGGCAGGTCGCCCTGGTGCAAGGTGACGGGCAAAACGCGCTCCGGGCGGATCATGACTCGCAGGGGTGGGAGACTCCCGCCCCCTTCGACAGGCGTGACTTAGGGAGTCAGAGCCGCTGCGGCAAGCATTAGCGCTGCGTCCGGATTTAATGGTGCCCAGGAAAGGACTCGAACCTTCACGGCCGTTAAGCCACTGGCACCTGAAGCCAGCGCGTCTACCAATTCCGCCACCTGGGCCCCCCGTCGGGCGGGGCCCGCCGCGAGAGGCGCGGAGCGATAGGGCGCCGCCCCGCGCGCGTCAACGGTCTCGCGGCGCAGGCGGTGGACAGGCCGCCGTCCCATTGGAGACCAGTTGCGCGCCGCCCCCCTCGCCAGGCGGTCAATCAAGACGGAATCTTGAGCGGAGTTGATCCCTGCAACGCAATTTGACAGGCGCCTGGGTTGTGCCCCGTGAAGCTTCGAGCGCATATGCCACCCGCCGAGATCAAGGGGTGTTGATGTCGCTTTCCGCAGCTCTGGATCGTGTATGGGGCGCCCTCGAAGCGCGCTTCCCCGAACGTCACATTTACATGCGCACGGACGGCGAAATGCGCGGTCTGGTGCTCACGACAAAACGCCAGCTCGCCCTGGCGGCCGGGGCGGGCATGCTAGGACTTTGGACCGCGACGTCGCTCGTGGCGACGGTCATGGCCATGGCCGCAGGCCCGGCGCCTGGGCAGGATCCAAGAACTCTGATGCGCGCCATGGCTGAGCGCATCGAGACTCGGGAGGCCAACCTGGAGTCGTTGTTCGCAACGGTCACCTGTCCCGCGGCGTCGCCTGGGGCAAACACTCCCGCCCAAGTTCGCGGGCTGAAGCTTGAGCCCACCGCGCCGACGGGAATTCTCAAAAGCGTCAGCGGACGACAGGACAGACTTCTGGGACGGCTGGAAAACGTGGCCGACCCCTGCGCGGAACGTATGAAGTCCGCGTTTCGCCAGGCGGGCATAGACCCTTCGCGCTTCGGGCCCCCGCCGGACCCCGCTATCGCGGCGCCGGCTAAGAGTGCCGCGGCGGTCAATTCCGACACCACCTTTTCACTCCGTCTTGGCGCCCTTGCCAGGTCACTGAGTAGTCTCAGGATGCTAGAGACGGCCACGTCCCAGGCGCCCTTCGCCAGGCCCACCAATACCAGCGCCCAATCCAGCGGCTTTGGCCTACGGACCGATCCCTTCACAGGCCATCTCGCGCCCCATCCGGGCCTTGATATCCCCGCCCCGCGCATGACGCCCGTGTTCGCCACCGCCGAAGGTGTCGTGGCCTACGCGGGCCGGCGTGGAACCTACGGAAATATTATCGAGATCGATCACGGCCATGGCCTTCGGACCCGCTTCGCCCACCTTGCGGCTCTGTCGGTCCGCGTCGGCCAGCGTGTGGATCCGCGCCAGCAGATCGGCGTGATTGGATCAACCGGACGATCCACCGGACCGCATCTCCATTACGAGGTGTGGGTCGATGGCCAACCCAAGGACCCGGAAGCGTTTCTGAGAGCTGGAGACCATGTTCACCAAACCGGATAGAGCGAGCCATGCGCCCCATAGTTTCGATACTGGCTCCAGGCCGGATGCCCCGCGAAAGTCCGCCTCGGGGGTTCCGTCGCTGATTTCCAGCGATATCCGCATCAAGGGTGATCTGACCGGCGAGGGCGAGCTTCATGTTGACGGAGAGATCGTCGGCGACGTGTCGGTAAAGCGGCTGGTCATTGGCGAGAGCGGCAGCGTCGAGGGGGCGATCTCCGCGCAATCGGTGGAGGTTCGGGGGCGCGTGACCGGTTCGATCAGCGCCCAGCAGGTTCGACTCCACGCCACGGCGAAGCTGGATGGCGATGTCGCCCATGAACAGCTAACCATGGACGCGGGCGCCCAGTTCCTAGGCCGAAGCATGCGCTATGCCGCTCCAGCGCCCGCTCTGATCGCCGGCGGCGAGGTGGTCGAGATGACCGCCGCCGAATAGGGCGCCCGCCCGTCGCGTTGCGTCCGGGAGCCCGCTCCTCTAATCGCAAGGCCCACTTGGAATTTAAAGGATCGCGGCGCCCATGAGGGGTCTGGTGACGGTTTTCGGCGGCTCGGGCTTTGTGGGCGCCCAGGTCGTTCGAGCCTTGTCCAAGAGCGGCGCGCGGGTCCGCGTGGCGGTCCGAAACCCAGGTCGCGGCTATCGCCTCAGAATGCTCGGCGATGTAGGCCAGATCGAGGTGGTCCAGGCCAATATTCGCGAACCGTCGTCGGTGAGCCGGGCCCTCGAGGGCGCTGAATCCTGCGTCAACGCCGTCGCCGTGCTCTATGAAAGCGGCCGCCAGACCTTTGAGGCTCTGCATGTCGCGGGCGCCCGCCTCATCGCCGAAACCGCCGCCGCCCGGGGCGTGGAGCGCTTCGCGCATATATCGGCCATCGGCGCTCGCGCGGACTCTCCCGCCGCCTACGCGCGAACAAAAGCGGCGGGCGAGACGGCCGTGCGCGAGATCATCCCCGGGGCGGTCCTGCTGCGGCCATCAGTGATTTTCGGTCCCGAGGACGCCTTTTTTAACCGCTTCGCCGCCATGGCGGGCCTCTCTCCAGCCCTGCCTCTGATCGGCGGCGGCGCCACACGCTTTCAGCCTGTTTATGTTGGTGACGTCGCCCAGGCCGTGGCGAGGGCCCTCGCCCTGCCGGAGGCGGAGGGTGGGACTTTCGAGTTGGGCGGCCCCCAGGTCTATAGCTTCCGGGAACTTATGGCCTTGATGCTGGACGTCATTCAGCGGCGGCGCGTCCTCGCGCCCATCCCATTTCCCCTGGCGATGCTGTTGGGCCGCATGGGCGACTTCGCCACCGCGCTAGGCCTTGCCCCGCCGATCACGACCGATCAGGTGGCCCTCCTAAGAGCCGACAATGTGGTGTCGCCAGGCGCGCCAGGCCTTGTGGAGCTTGGCGTGACACCCAGCGCCCTGGAACCGATCCTGCCCACCTATCTCTATGTCTATCGCCCGGGCGGACAATATGCCGAGCGTGAGCTGACCGCACAGGCTCCGCCGCCGGCTTGACTGGCGACGCGCGGCGCTTGAGCTTTTCGCAGGCCCCTGCCCCTGATAGTGACCGCCCGCGACAAAGGGATGGGAGAGACAACGGCGATGGACAGCGATCTGGCCCTGCCCAGGGGCGAGCTCATGAAGGGCAAGCGCGGCCTAGTGACCGGCGTCGCCAACCGCAACTCCATCGCCTGGGGCATCGCCGCCCAGATTGCCGCCCAGGGCGGCGAGGTGGCGCTGGCCTATATGGACTCAAATGAAAAGCGGGTGCGCCCCCTGGGCGAGAGCATTGGCGCGAAGCTCTATGTGCCGATGGATGTGGCCAGCGACGAGTCTATGGACCGGGCCTTCGAGACCCTGGGCCAGGCTTGGGGCAGCCTGGATTTCCTGGTTCATTCCATCGCCTATGCCGGCCGGGACCAGATAAAGGGCTCGTTCGTGGAAAACTGCACCCGGGAGGGCTTCGCCCAGGCCCTGGACATCTCGGCCTATAGCTTCGTGGACTGCGCCCGTCGGGCCTCGCGCCTGATGACGCGGGGCGGATCCATGATCACCATGACCTATCTCGGCGCAGAACGGGCCATCCCCAATTACAACACCATGGGTGTCGCCAAGGCGGCGCTGGAGGCGGCCACGCGCTATATTGCCCGGGACCTGGGGCCCAAGGGCATCCGCGTGAACGCCATTTCCGCCGGCGCCATGCGCACCCTCTCTCTCGCGGGGATCTCAGGGGGGCGGGGCATGCTGGCCGAGGGCCGGCGCCTTAGCGCCATGAAGGAGGACACGTCCATGGAAGGCGTCGCCGGTTGCGCCCTTTGGCTGCTCTCCGATCTCGGCCTCTCCACCACTGGCGAGATTGTTCATGTGGATGCAGGTTTCCATATGATGGGGCTACCCAGTGGCGAGGACGAGGCCGAATGACCCTCAGCGCCCGCAACACCGCGGCGGACGCCGAGATCGTCGCGGATGTCGTGATCGTCGGCGCCGGCATGGCTGGCGCCACCCTGGCCCTGGCCCTCGCTGCGGGGAATCTCAGCTGCGTCCTGGTGGACTCCCTGCCCTTCGAGGCTCTCACCGCCCCCGATTTCGACGGCCGCGCCAGCGCCATTTCCTTCGCCGCCTGGCGCGGGTGGCGTGTGCTGGGGGCCGTCGGCGCACTTGAACCCCACGCCCAGAGGATCGAGCAGATTCTTGTCACCGACGGGCGGGCGCCAGGCGCCTCGGCGCACCGGCCTTCCGGGGCCTGGCTACGCTTTGACTCCGCCGAGATCGCGGATCGAAACGGCGGCGAGCCCCTCGGCTACCTGATCGAGAACCGCCACATCCGCGCGGCCCTCGCGCAGGCGGTCCTGGCCTCCAGCGTCCAGGTCATCGCCCCGGGCAAGGCGGCCCAGATCTCGCGGGAGGCCGGAGGCGTCACCGTCACCCTCGAAGATGGCCGCCGGATCAAGGGCTCCCTCCTGGTGGGGGCGGACGGCAAAGCCTCGAAAGTGCGCCAGGACGCCGGTATCGGGACGGCGGGCTGGAACTATGGGGAAACAGGCGTGGTGGCCACGGTGCGCATCGACCGTGACCACGAGGGCGTCGCCTATGAGCACTTCCTGCCGGGCGGCCCCTTCGCCATCCTGCCGCTCACGGGGCGTCGAGCGAGTCTGGTATGGACGGAAAAGAAGGCGCGCGGCGCAGCGCTTATGCGGGCGAGCCCCGAAATGTTCGGGGCCCATCTGCGCCGACGTTTTGGCGCATTTCTGGGACAGGTGGAGGCCGAGGGCCCCCGATTCGCGTATCCGCTAGGTCTGCAGATCGCCGACAGCCTCACCGCATCTCGCACGGCGCTCATCGGCGACGCCGCTCACAGCGTGCATCCCATCGCTGGCCAGGGACTGAATATGGGCCTCAAGGACGCCGCAGCCCTGGCGGAGGTGCTGATCGAGGCCGCGCGCCTGGGCGAAGATCTGGGCGCCGCGGCGGTTCTGGATCGTTACGCGCGCTGGCGCGGCGTGGACAATATGGGCGTCGCCCTCGCCACCGACGCCTTCACGCGCCTCTTCGCCACAGACAATTCCCTCGTCCGCACGTTGCGCGACGTCGGCATGGCCGTGGTCAACCGCATTGGGGCGGCGAGGCGCATGTTCATGGCCGAGGCCGGGGGCGCAAGCGGGGACCTGCCGCGTCTGCTGAGGGGTGAAGCCCTCTGATCGGCAGAGGTTGAACGACCCAATCAAGATTGACGGTTTATGCGGATGGGCGATTCTGCGCCCATGTCCGGTACCGATCCCTGCGCAGACGCCTTGCAAATGCAGAGTCGCTTCTGCGTGTCCATGGGCGCGTCCTTCAGTGGGCGCCTTCTCGCCCGGGCGGCCGAGGACTGTCGCGCCGGGGGCCCAACGCGCGCCCTCATGGCGCCTTGGGCGGACGCCACCCTGGAGACGCATTTCAAACTGGCGACGCCCATTCGATGGCTCGGCGCCCTCCATGATCTGGCCCTTTTGGGCGATGACCCCGCCCTGACGGAGGCCTATCCAGGACCTGACCGGCCTGGCGACGAGATCGCCGCGTGGGAGGCCGCCCAAAGCACCATGCCGCGGCACGCCCAGCGCCTCGCCGCTTTCATGGAGCATGAACCCCAGACAAATGAAGTTCGCCGCTCCGTCTGCCTGATCGGGGGGTTTCTGACCATCGCACAGGCCACCAGCCTGTCCCTTCGGGTGTTCGAACTTGGCGCCAGCGCCGGGCTCAACCAGAGATTCGACACATATCACTATGACCTCGGCAAGGCGGGTTTCTGGGGCGCGGCGACGGCCAAGGTCAGGCTCGAAACGGAATGGCGCGGGGGTCCGCCGCCTCTGGGCGCTCCTTTGCGGGTGGTTGAACGCCTGGCCTGCGACCGCCGGCCGATCTCCCTGGCCGATGCGGCAAGCCGTCGGCGCCTGAAAGCCTATATCTGGGCGGAACAGCGGGACCGGTTTGTCCGCCTCGACGCGGCCATCGCCGAGGCGTTGGCGGCGGACACCCATGTGGCGGCGGAAGACGCAGTGGACTTCACCTTAAGCCGCGTCACGCTCCAAGAGGGGACGGCCAGCGTCCTTTTCCACTCGGTCTTCTGGCAATATATGCCACGGGATAAGCAGGCCGCCCTGGACGCGGCGATCACCGCCATCGGCGCGGGAGCCCGGCCTTCGGCGCCCTTCGCGTGGCTGCGCATGGAGCCAAGCGTGACGAGCCCGGCTGACATGGAAGTCCTGCTCACGCTCTGGCCAGGCGGCGAGACACGACGTCTGGCGGGCTGCCATTCCCACGGCGCCTGGGTCGCGTGGGAGGGATAGAGCCAGCCCACTCAGGCGCGCGGCAGGCGCAGTTCGAAGCAGGCGCCCGCTGGCCCTGTATCAATGAGAACGAGTTCGCCGCCGTGGCCCTCGGCGAGTTCGCGGGCGATGGCGAGGCCAAGACCCGCCCCACCCTGACGCCCCGAGGCTGTGAAGGCCTGGAAGAGGCGCTCCTTCACCCGCTCGGGCAGGCCAGGGCCGTTGTCTGCAAGGCGAAGGCGGCTGTCAGCATCCGTCTGAATAAAATGCGCGAGGACGCGCCCTGGCACAGGGCGCGGTTCCTGGCTTTCGATAGCCTGCCGGGCGTTTCGAAGCAGATTGACCAGGATTCGGTAGAGCTGTTCCGGATCGGCGCGCACCTCGGCGGCAGGGTCTATGTCGGCTTCCAGCCGTACTCCCCCTGGGCCCAGGCCCGCATCTCGGGCCGCTTCCTCTAGGGCAGCGAGAAGCGGGGTGAGTCGGGCGTCCGGGGGCGGCTCGTCGCTCTTGCCGAAGGTCAGGACATTGGAGGCCAGGGTTATGGCGCGGTCCAGGGCGCGCTCAAGCCGCGGCAAGGCGCGGGTCACCTGGGGATCGCCCGAGCCCGCCAGATTTTCAGAGGCGATCTGGGCGCTGGTCAGCATATTGCGCAGGTCGTGATTGATCTTGGCCACCGCCTCCCCCAGGGCCGCGAGTCGGGCCCGCGAGGCCAGGGCCGCGCGCAGGTCGGCTTGCATGCGATCAAGTTCGCTCTCCGCGCGACCAATTTCGTCGCGTCGTCCGGAAGGGTGGATTGCGGCGCGGGGGTCTGTGGGATCGGCGCGGAACCGCTCCATGGCGCGGGTGATCCTTTGCATCGGCCTCACCAGAAAAAATGTTAGCGCGAAATAGACCACCGCCCCGGCCAGCAGAGAGGTGAACAGCGTTTCGACCATCAGACGACCAAGCTGCGACAGCAGTTCGCGTTTCAGGGGGGCGTCTGGAAGCACCACCTCCACAAAGGCGCCGGGCCGAAATCGCGGCCGGGCCATGACCCGCACCATGCGGTCGCCCCCGCGCAACAGGGTCTCAACTGGCGCCCAGAGGGACATCGGACCGCCGCCGCGAAGATCCAGGAGATAGGGGGTACGCGCCAGTCGCGGCGCCTGGAGGATGAGGCGCCGCTCGCCCCGGATCTGGAAGGCGACGGAAACGACGCCGGCATTGGCGAGAATGTCCGAACGCACGCGGTCGGTCACCACGCCTCCGGGAGCTGTTTCCTCGATCAAGGTCGCCAATTCGGCGGCCCGCAAGCGGTCGAGCAGCCAGGACTCCTCGTCAGCGGCCAGGCTGGGCGGCAGGATCAGGAGGTTGGCCACAACCACGATGAAGACCGTGAGCAGCAGGAGGCGCGCCGACAGCCCCTGGAACCAGGAGAAGCGGCGCTCTTGGGGTGCGGTGGGCTCATCCAGGGGCGCGGCGTCCGCCATAATCCTCTGGTTACCCCGAGCGGCGGAGCGGAGCAACGAAGGGCCTGAATAGCCGGGGTCGTCAGGCCGTCCCGATAGCCTCGGCGACGGTGCGGAAACCATCGGCCCGCAGCCGGGCGGCGAGATCCGACTTAAGCCGCGCCACAAGTGCCGGCCCTTGATAGACAAGGGCCGTATAAAGCTGGATCGCGCTGGCCCCAGCACGGATCTTGGCATAGGCGTCGGCCGCAGAGGCAATTCCCCCAACGCCAATAAGGCTAAGGTGACCCATGCTCGCCTCCCGCGCCCAGCTCAGGACGCGCGTTGAGGCGGCGAAAAGAGGAGACCCTGAAAGGCCTCCGGCCTCGTTCCGCGACGCGCCAGTGAGACTGTCGGGGCGAGACAGGGTGGTGTTGCTGATGATCAAGCCGTCCACTCCGCCGGCCATGGCGACCTCGACAATGTCCTGGACATCCGCCTCGGTGAGGTCAGGGGCGATTTTCAGGAACGTCGGTCTTCCACCATGACGCTCCGTGAGGTCCCGCCGCGCCTCGCCCACCGCGCCCAGGAGGTCCTCCAGGGCCGCCTTCCCCTGCAGGTCCCGGAGCCCAGGCGTGTTGGGGGAAGAGACGTTGAGGGTGAAATAGTCGGCCAGACCCCAGAGTCGCCGGAGCCCCATCACATAGTCCTGGACGCGGTTCTGGGAGTCCTTATTGGCCCCCACATTGGCGCCGACGACTCCCGGACCACGCGGCGCGGCAAGGCCTGCGGCGAAGGCGTCCAGACCGGCATTATTAAAGCCCATGCGGTTTATCACCGCTTGGTCCGCCGGCAGACGAAAAAGGCGTGGTCGGGGATTACCGCTCTGGGCCAGGGGCGTCGTGGTGCCGCACTCCACAAAGCCGAAACCCGCCCTCAAGAGGGCCGCCGGCGCCTTGGCGTCCTTGTCGAAACCCGCGGCTAGGCCGATGGGGTTGGCCAGGCCGAGGCCCGCCAAATTCACCGCCAGGGCAGGGTCGGGGGGCGCGCGATCCACCGGGCCCAGACCGAGCGCCAGGGCGGCCAGGGTGAGACCATGGGCGTCTTCGGGATCCAACAGGCGCAGCGACGACGACGCCAGATCGCGCCAGGATTTCACGACGAACGGCTCATGGGGCAAGGGTCCCCAGATCGGGAATCCCGTCGGCGCCGAGGGGCGCGGCACGGACCTCCGCCACCAGATTGGTGGGAAGATGCGCGTAGAGATGGGGGAACAGCGCGCCGTCGCGAGAGGGCTCCCAGCGCAGGGCGGCCCCAAGGGACGTGGCGTCCACCGCCAAGAGCACAAGATCATCTTGCGCGGCGAAATGGCGACGGGCGGTTTCCCGGGCCTGATCGGCGGCCGAAAAGTGGATGTAGCCGTCCGCCAGATCGATAGCCGTGCCCCCAAAGGCGCCGGCCGACCGCGCCGCTTCCCATTCCGCGCGCTTCAGAATTTTGTAGATCCGCGTCAGCTCCCCTCTCCCTGGGACTCGTCCCACGTTTCCACGAAGGGCGGCGGGGCATAACGCGGATTGAACAGGTTCTCCAGGCGCGCACCCGTCGCAGCGCTCATGTCCAGCACGGCGACTGTGGCTGTGGGAAAGCCGGTGGCGATCATGTCGGCGTCAGAGCTTGACGCTTCGCTCAAAAGCCTCACCGCGACCTCCTGAAGCCCCGGATTGTGCGCGACGACCATCACGGTTTCCGATTCCGCCGCCACGCGCTCGATCACGGCGATGATATCCTCGGGCGAGGCGTCATAGAGATCATCCTCCAGAACCGCGCGGCTCGCTGGCGTCAGATCCTTCACGCCGTCCCAGGTCTCCCGGGTGCGCAACGAGGGGGAGATGAGGACCAGATCGGGCGCATAGCCGTTCTTGATCATCCAACGGCCGGAGACCGCGGCGTCCTCGCGCCCGGAAGGGGTCAACGCCCTATCGGGGTCCCCAGCACCCGGCTGCCGGGGGGCGGCCTTGGCGTGTCGAAAGAGAATCAGGCGGCGCATGATTGGGAAATATTCCAGAACGGAGGGATGAGAGCGATCACGAAGCTTGAGTTTGTAAGAGGCCTCCTTACGGCCCGATTACAACGCGCGATTGACAGGTCCCAGAGCGAAAACCCGCTTCGCCGCCACGCGGTGTCTAATGATCGGCTTCCGGGGCCGCGCGAGCTTCCGCCTTGTCCCTCAGACGCACGATCAGGGACTGGCTGGCCGTGGCGATGAGGCGCCCATCTTGCGCGTAGAGCCGCATGGCGCCGTGGCCGATCCCCCGATCAATGCCAACAATGGTGATATCGCACAGGACCCACGAGGTCGGAACGATTTCCATGAACCGAATGGTGTTGTCCAGGCTATTGCCCCCGGCGTCTCGCCCCAGGGCCGGGCCGATGGCGGACGGCACATGATCGGCCATTATGGCCAGCATGGCGGAGTCCACAACCTGGGCGCGACGCGGCCGAATCCAAAGCACCAGGCGGCCATCGGCGTCCGGGCCCGCGGCGGGATTTCGGCCATGGACGCCATGAGCGATGCGCACCTCGATCTGGCTATGAAGATCGGCGGCATCCGATCGCCAACGCGTGCTTTCCTGGCAGGTCTCGGGCGGTGGCGCTTCTGGCGGCTGAGCCCATTGTAGCCTTTCGCCGTTAGGCCGCGATCCCAGGGCCGCGTTGACGGTGAGGATCTCGGTGTCGCCCACATGGGCCGATACGCGCGCCTGGGTCGTGTGTTTCCCCTCCGCGGCGATCCGCACGTCCAGATCCACCACGGACGGCGGCCGTGCGTAAGAGAGATACTGAGCCGTGGCCCAGATCACCGGTCGCCCGCAAGTGCGCTCCAGCGCCTTGATCGCCGCGCCCATTCCCACGCCGCCGAACATGAATTGCCGCGCTGGGGGTCCCACGCACAGGGCCGGCGTGAGAGGAAGGAACCATCGGTGTGGATTGTGCGTCGCGCGAAGATCGAAGAAGTGTTCGTCCATGTCCCGTTCCGCCGAGGTCGCACCCGCTCCTATAACAGCCGGCGGCGCGGGGGCGAGCCCATGGCCAGCGGGGATTGGTCCACGCCTTGACGCGCTCGGCTCCTCCGTCCGCCTATGGGGGCTGATCGTGCTGATTTCCTTAGGCGGGGTCTTCGAGTTCTACGACCTGATGATGACCGCCTATGTCTCACCCGGCCTGGTGCGTGCGGGTGTGTTTCAGAGCGGGCGGGCCGGGCTGTTTGGCCAAAGCGATCAGGCCGCCTTTGCCTCCGCCACCTTTCTCGGCCTTTTCATAGGGACCCTCGCCTTCTCCCGCATCGCCGATCTCTTCGGACGCCGCGCGGTCTTCACTGTCTCGCTGATCTGGTACGCCCTGGCGACCCTGGCCATGGCGAGCTGCCACACGGCCATCGGCCTGGACATTTGGCGTCTGATTTCTGGCGTCGGCATCGGCGTAGAGCTGGTGACCATCGATGCCTACATCAGCGAACTGGCCCCCGCGCGCCTGAGAGGCCGGGCCTTTGCCCTCAACCAGGCCATTCAGTTTCTGGCCGTGCCCGCGGTGGCCATCGCAGCGTGGGTGTTGCTTCCCGTGTCACCCTTCGGACTCGCGGGCTGGCGCTGGGTGATGATTCTTGGCGCGGCGGGTGCGGTCGTCGTGTGGGTGATCCGGGCGCGTTTGCCGGAGTCCCCGCGGTGGCTGGAGCGTCAGGGCCGCCTCGCGGAAGCCAACGCCGTGGTCTCGCGTCTGGAGGGACGGGCGCCGCCTCAGGCGCCGCCGCGGCGCCCCGCGAAGCTTCCGCCCCCGGCGCGAGACAGCCATCTGGCGGAGGCTTTCACCCCGCTCTACCGTCGGCGCACCCTCATGCTGGTGGCGTTCAACATCTTCGAGGCCATCGGCTTCTATGGTTTCAGCAATTGGGCGCCCACGCTTATCGCCGCGCAGGGCCAATCAGTCGTCCATAGCCTCGCCTATTCGGCGGCCATCGCGATGGCCTACCCGCTAGGGCCGCTGATCTGTGCGGCCTTCGCTGATCGTTTCGAGCGTAAACACCTCATCATCGCAGCCGCCTTGACGACCGGTGTGGCGGGCATGGCCTTTGCCGGTCAGCGGGCCGGGGCCGCGATCATCGCTCTGGGCGTGATCCTGACCTTCTCCAACAACCTGCTGTCCTTCGCCTATCACGCCTATCAGGCGGAGCTCTATCCGACCCGCATCCGCGCCTCGGCGGTGGGCTTCGTCTATGCCTGGAGCCGCCTCTCCACCGTGGTATCGAGTTTCATCGTCGCCGCTCTGCTGACCGGCTTCGGGTCAATCGGCGTCTTCGCCTTTATCGCCGCGGCAATGGGCGTGGTCATCTTCGCGGTGGGGCTGTTTGGTCCCAGAACCGCGGGGCTGACCCTGGAAACCACGGCAAGCTAATAGACGACGAGCCGCGGCTAGCCTTCCGCTTTGTCGTCCTTGGGCGAGCCGGCGCGCTCGGCGATCCGCGCGGACTTCCCACGACGGTCGCGCAGATAATAGAGCTTGGCCCGCCGAACCGCACCGCGACGACGCACTTCGATGGATTCGATCATCGGCGACATGACCGGAAAGACCCGCTCCACGCCCTCGCCAAAGCTGATCTTGCGAACCGTGAAATTTTCCTGAAGGCCATGGCCCGAGCGGGCGATTCACACGCCTTCATAGGCCTGGACGCGCTCGCGCTCGCCTTCCTTGATTTTCACGTTGACACGGACGGTGTCGCCCGGCTGGAAGGTGGGGATGTTCTTGCCGGCGAGGAGGCGGTCCGCCTCCTCCTTTTCCAGCGTCTCGATCATGTTCATCGTTCAAAGTCCTTTGATACCTGGGCTTTAATCGCCCTTTGCCTGTTCATTGGCGAGGTAGGCGGCCCACAAATCCGGGCGCCGTTCCCGCGTCGTCGCTTCCCTCTGGGCCTGGCGCCACCTGGCCACCTCACCGTGGTGGCCCGATAGCAGGACCGGAGGAATCTCTCGTCCCTCGAAGAGCCTCGGACGCGTAAACTGAGGCTGCTCGAGAAGACCGTCCTCGAAACTCTCTTCCCGCAAACTTTCGGCCTCGCCCAAAACCCCGGGCAGCAGCCGAACGCAGGCTTCTATGGCCACCAGGGCCGCCGCCTCGCCGCCGGCGAGCACCGCGTCCCCCACGGAAACCTCCTCGAACCCGCGCGCCTCGACGATGCGCTGATCCACCCCCTCAAACCGGCCGCAGAGAACGACGAGACCCGCCGCCTGCGACCAGCTTCTCACCCGCGCCTGGGTCAGGGGCCGTCCCCGGGCGCTCATATAAAGATGCGGGCGGCCCTCCGCCGCGACGCTGTCCAACGCCGCAGCGATAATATCCGCCCGCATGACTTGTCCCGGACCGCCCCCGGCGGGGGTATCGTCCAGGAAGCCGCGCTTATCCTTGGAAAAGATCCGAATGTCCACAGTCTCCAGGGACCATAACCCAAGCTCCCGCCACGCGGTCCCAATCAGGGAGACGCCTAACGGGCCGGGAAAGGCCTCGGGACACATGGTCAGGACGCTGACGGCATAGGTCATCGCCCTAGATTAAGGCGCAGGGAACGCCTTGGGGAGTGCGCCTCTACAAACGCTCGATAATAGTGACGTTGGAAAGACCCCCGCCCTCGCACATGGTCTGCAGACCATAGCGCTTACCGCGGGCCCGCAACGCGTGGACCAGGGTCGCCATCAGCTTGGTTCCCGAGGCGCCGAGGGGATGGCCCAACGCGATGGCGCCGCCGTTCACATTTAGCCGGTCAGGGTCGGCCTTGGTCTCCTTGAGCCACGCCACGGGCACCGAGGCGAACGCCTCGTTCACCTCGAACAGATCGATGTCTTCGATGGAGAGACCGGTCCTTGCCAAGGCGCGCATCGTGGCGGGAATGGGCGCCTCCAGCATGATCACCGGATCGCCGCCAACGACGGTGAGATGGTGGATGCGCGCCAGGGGTTCGACGCCCAGCAGCTTACGACCCGACTCGCTGACGATCATAACGCCCGAGGCGCCGTCGCAGATCTGACTGGAGGTAGCGGCCGATAGCTTCCCATCTTCGCGCAGGAGCTTGACGCTCTTGATAGCATCCAGCGTGGAGTCGAAGCGAATGCCCTCATCCACCGTATGGAGGGAGCTGCCACCCTCTTCATCGGTGACCGTGATCTGAACAATTTCGTCCTTGAACGCGCCGCCTTGCGTGGCGGCGATGGCCTTCTGGTGGGTGTTGTAGGCGTATTCGTCGAGCTCATCCTTGGTCAGCCCATATTTGGAGGCCATCATCTCGGCCCCCATGAACTGACTGAACTGTATGTTGGGATAACGCGCCTTCTGGTGGGGGCTCATAGGCGAGCCAAGCCCATTCTGGGCCGGCAGGATCACCGGCGTGCCCATGGGGACGCGTGTCATGCTCTCAACGCCGGCGGCAATGACAACATCCTGAGTTCCGCTCATGACGGCCTGGGCGGCGAAATGCAGCGCCTGTTGCGAGGAGCCGCATTGGCGGTCAACGCTGGTGGCCGGCACGCTTT
>Ga0116230_10003906_pt1 | contig 14568 bp, 16 predicted proteins | sample S1TSphfallax_3_FD_88678 | JGI IMG/M metagenome (GOLD analysis project Ga0116230, IMG submission 88678) | Host-associated microbial communities from peat moss isolated from Minnesota, USA - S1T2_Fd - Sphagnum fallax MG | ecosystem: Host-associated > Plants > Peat moss > Unclassified | place... | reverse complement strand
AAAGGAACCTCGCCCCCCACAACATAAAATTCATCCAATCCCCCAAAAATTGACATCCATGGACAATAATAATGTGCTTAAATTTTGACATTTAAAACGTGTAATTCCTTTTAAAATTTGACATTCCCAAAAATTAATTTAAATTGTCACCAAACCTGAAAAGGTACTCAAATATCAACTTGGAAAACTCGGTCATAATAGTTCAGCGCAAGCAAATTATATAACAGGTTTTGGATGGATGGTGCATAACTTTTCATCCATGAAGAGCAGGCATTTTGAAACACATTCTATGGGTGGTGGGTATTTCATTTTCTTTCAAAAATGGCAGCCCTCCTCCTTTTCCTCATCATACCCAGCGGGTACCCGCCAAGTATCACAAGCAAAAGAAACTTAAAATTTGGACTTGCGCGAGCCCTTATTCTGGTTAAAAGCCCCTTGGCAGTGGACTTTGCTGGATTAAGGGCTGCGCTTAGCTACGCCTTCCGCAACTAAGCCCTTATTCTGGTTAAGCCCACGGCCCTCAGGCTTTTAGGGTTTGGGGTTTAGGGTTTAGGGTTTAAAGCTCCAAAATTACCTCCAACAGGTGACAACCCAAAACATTTACCCATAGGACGGAATGGTTTTCGAAGTTGCTGGTTAATAGTTAGTTGGTAGCCAGAAAAAATTTCTACCTTTCTCTACTTACACAACCATTTTTCCAAACATGATGAGCTTGATTCTGAAGCCTTATACCAGTACCCATACGAGGTTTATAACTGACATATATACCAGGCTAAAAGCAGCCTGCACATAATAATACCAGTACTGGACTGGTGTGGAAATTTTGTTTTAAAAAATGCCATTCCATAGTTTGGGCCAGAGTGCACCAGCACCTACCAGTGCACCAGTTGGCCGTTCTGTCCATAGGATGGGCTGCATTTCTTCATCCAGTTCCTGACCCTGTGTTAACCCAACATTGTACCACAGTCAACCTTTTTGGACTGCTCACCTTTGACCCTTTTTTCATTTTTTGGGTGTTTTTTTCCCAACCCTCACCATACTACCCTCCAACCTAATCACCCTAGTTCCTAGCTACCCTATTGACCTGCCTCTTGGCTCTACCGACCAACCCTTTACCTACCTACCTACTTTCTATTTTATCATGGCTAAATTTATATTTTTTGGCTAAACATTTGTTTTTTGAGACAACTATTAACTCTTCTTGGTTAAACCTATGTTTCTTGGTTAAACCTTTTTCTTTTGGTATAACTTTTAATTTTTCTTGGTTAAACCCATATCTCTTGGCTAAACCTTTTCCTTTTGGCACAACTTTTAATTCTTCTTGGTTAAACTTGTATCTTTTGGTTAAACCTTTTCCTTTTGGCACAACTTTTAACTCTTCTGGATTAAACCTATATCTCTTGGCTAAACCTTTTGCTTTTGGCACAACTTTTAACTCTTCTTGGCTAAACCTCCATCTTTTCATGGCTAAATGTTTGCATGTTGACAAAATCTCTATATCTTTTTCGTTAAACATCTATCTCTTGGCAAAAATTTTACTTTTCAACAAAACCTATATACTTCTTAATTAAACCTTTATGTTTTGGAAAAAAAATTAATTATTCTTGGCTAAACTTATATCACTTGACAACACCTCCATCTTTTCATGGCTACACCATTATATGTTGGCAAAAATTCTATTTATTCTTGATTAATTTTTTACCTTTTGGCAAAGCCTTAACCTCTTCTTCATTAAATTTTTACCTTTCATCAAAACCTTTATATTTTTTTGCCTAAACCTCTACCATTTGAAAAAACTTTGGACTCTTCCTATTTAAACCTTCACCTATTGGCAAAACCCTTATCTATTTTGGGTTAAACTTTTACCTCTTAATAAAACCTTTATCTCTTCTTGGTTAAACCTCTATAAATTGGAAAAACTTTTAATTATTCCTTGCTAAACCTATATCTTTTTGCAAAACTTCCATCTCTTCATTACTGAACCTCTACTTATTGGCAAAAGTTTTATCTTTTTTTAGTTAAGTTTTTATCTTTTAAAAAAACTTGTATGTTTTCTTGAATCAACTTAAATACTACTTTTTCAACAAAATCTTTTAACAAAATCTTTTGGCTACTCTATTGAATTAACCATCTTATTAACATAATTACATTATTTGACTTAACTTATTTTTTATTTGTGTACATACCTACTTACTTAACCACCAACCTACTTACATACTTACCTACCCACCCCCACTCACCTACCTACCTATCATTTACATGAAGTTAATGTTTGCCAATGTATGGTATAAAAAATATGAAGGCATTGCATTAAATGAACTAACAACCATTTTAATCATATTTGACCCCTTGATGTCAATAAACAGTAACCCTAAATGTGAGTATTGCACATTCAATCAACTTTTGTGACCCACACATAGGTATCACATATTTTGGTAGTTATTGTTTAAAGTTAAAATAGTTGAAAATCCAATCACAAAATACAATACCCACATATGAAAACAATGTCATTCAATACAATGCACCTCAATAATTATTACATATTTTGTGACCAAAATGCAAGCGTTTTTTTTGTTTTGGATTTTGGATTTTTTAAATTGTTTTTTTATGTCTTTTTTTCTTCTAAATTTTTTTAATTTTTTAATTTTTTTCTCCTTTTATTTTTTCTTTCTTTTTATTCTAAATTTTTAAAAAAATTATTTATCACAATTATTTTATTTCTTCTCATTTTCTATTTTTTTATTATCATCATTTTTTTATTAGGCATGCATATATTATGCCCAACATTTGGGTATTGCACAAACCATCCAAAAAAACCAATTGAAATTTTATGCTTCAAATGTGAGTATTGCAAAATCATTTTAACAAAACTAATGTTTATTTTGTGACCTTTATGCAAGTATTTCACACTAAACTTTATGTTTTTGAAGTTCTTTTAATGCAATAATGCAACATTGCAATATATTTCAAACTCATATTTTGAAAGAAAACTTTAACAAAATATTAATGCAATGCTCACATTCAAAGCATGCAAACATAATACAAACATGAGATTACAATTGCAATAAGACAAAACTTGTATGTATTGATGCAAGTATCACATTTATCAAAACTTTTTTAAACGTCCAAAAAATGAAAACCATGAACTCCATGCCATTGTTTATTCCAAAGACAACTAAGTAAAATATGCATGCTACTTTCTAACTTCAAGAAACACCTTTCTAAACCTATTTTCATCAGCCACCATGTTTTTTGTTCATCAATAAGTTCTTATTGTTGTAACCACATTAATAGCATGTTGATGAATGCAAAGTTGATAGTGGAATTGAATGACATTGGTCACAAATTGGTATTTCATAGTTATTCAAAGTTTATATCAAACACATGATACACATTAATATGCAAATTTGAAAAATATAAACCAAAGCCCAAAAAATTACATGAGTATGAACATATATAACCTACTGGATTTTTTTTAAAAAGAAAAATTGGAAAAAAATTGAAAATAAAAAATAAAGGAAATAGACAAACAAACTTTTCTTTTGGAATTTTGAACAATGGAAGACAAGAAGATGATCATGGAAGAGAAGAAGAAGAAAGAAAGAAAGAACAAAAGAGGAGAAAAAGGGGGGTGAAATTTTTTGAAATCTCAGAAAAGGGTGGGCCAGTGAAATGAAAAAAAATAACCCACCTCAATGTTTGGTTTGATTTATGTTAAATGGTTTGGGTTCGTCGCACAACAGCCAAACCAGTCTCATCCACAACTGGTGCATTGGTGGGTGCTGGTTCACTCAAGCCAATAGTTTGTACCTCAAGGTAACATATTGATTGAGAACAGATTTCTACTTACAATTACAACCACTAGCCTCTATTCAATAGTGGTGTACTGAACTGATTTTGGATGCACTTCTGGATTCTTTCTTCATTAACCAATCAACACTTTTCAAACCCGTGAAACTCAGCTAGGGTATGCCTTTCGTGGATAGGACAATTCCATGCAACAAAGACAAGTTCCACATTGCAAGGCAGATCAACAAATATTTTGCATGTTATATGTTGGGGAAGGCTTATTGCCTTGGCCCTAATAGGTTCTTGGACAAGAGAATGAGGGCACACTGCTTGAGAATCAAGTGAAGACAAGAGAATAAGTTTTCCTCCAAACATTAGTGCCAACAGGAAATCCACAACTCACCCTACAGTGGAGTCAGGACTATGGCCCCTTCGGTCATGGAAGAGAGGTAGAAAATGGATTTACAGGCTCATCTTCCATGCCCAACGAGTACAAGTGATCAAAAGGGCCACTGCACACAGTGCATTGCCATTAAATGACAACTCATGTTATAATTCTACAATCGTGCAAAAATGTAGCTCTGTTTAGTAGCAAATCCTCAGCTGGGGAGTGTTCTTTCCTTCATCATCATGGTTGCCATCAGAGGACAAGCAAGAGATACTGTTCATACCATGGAGCTGCAGAAAGACACTTCATTGGCAAGATCCATTGGAACCCTGCAGTCATTGCCTGGTCAGAAAATCTGGACATCTGTGTCTTGTGAACTCCCACCAAGCACAATTAAGGAAATGAATCCTTTGAAGTGTCCCAGATCTTACTGTGGATTGATGTGCATGTAAGTGTGTAAAGACTCCCAGCACAGCTGCAGCACCTCCTCTTCACCTGTACCCAATCACACCCTTTCAAATGCCTCACTGTTTCATAGGATAGCACATCATGTGTAAGATTCTCTCATCTCTGTGCAATAAAGGTACTCCAAGTGGACAAAGGGAAGGATAAATAATTGCTATACAAGCTTAGATCATCATCTGTGCAAATTAATCAGTCCTGCATTGAGATCTGGAAAGCAGGTGTAGAGTACATTCTTTTATCAGCTAAGAAAAGTGGAAACCTCATCACTCTATGAGCATAATTTGCAGCCTACAAGCAAAACCAAACCACTCATGGGAACCAACAGACTGACTCAGCAAACCTACAAGAAACATGTTTTCCAAGTCACTGACAAATCATTCCGAACAATGTGCCAACCCTACAATTGTCTCCGGCGATAAAGCCCATCCCGAACCTCCAGCTTCTCCTCAGAGATCAATCGTCCAAGGAACCCTTGTAATTGCTGTAGTGTTTTATCATATGGTGGGTCTGATACAAACATCTATGATACCCTCGCCCCCAACACCCCATCCCACACAATGGCATGTTCAGTCAATTGATCGTGGAGTAGCGAGATCAGATCAAATTCCCTCTTCAGACTTTCAAGGAAGGGCTCAATATTCAGCAGAACCAAAATAGAGTAAAAAAGTAATGAAAAACTGAAAGCAATGGTCATCTGTGATATGGATTGTACTTTGAGCATGTTGTGGATGCGATCAAGTGGCAATGAGTCAAAATTTGTTAGCATGCCCACCACATATGACTGCAATGCCACCAATGACTCCAGTTAACAGACTAGCAGTAAATGCAACAACAGTCGTGCAATAAAATAGGGAGAGAACAAGTGATGGATTGACCAAAGACCACCTTGCAGGAGACCAACAAAACTAATCCCCAACAACACTCAAATCTCCTTATCCAACACCAAAAGTTAACCTTCACTATTTTGTTTTTTTCCTGACGACAGATCACTTGAGAAATCCCTTGGATCACAAGTGTTGGGAGAGAAGACAAACCTCATAGACACTCATCTCTTGTTGCCACTGGTCTTCCATGGAAGCTACTGCACTCTCACCATCCTCTTCACTCAGCAAAGGAACAGCAGCATCATTTGCAGCCATAGTTCCACCTGCCGTTCGACCTCCTGCATCACCCATGGTCTCTACTATGGTGTACACTATCTCCCCATCACTTATGGTATGTGACTCCCGCAAAACACCCTGCCATGCACAAATGGCTACTCAACCAATAAACTGTCTGAACTTCCAATAAGAAAAAAATAGAAACCTACAGTATATATTGTGTAGATGTCCACTGGCATATGAGCTACCAGATAGAAGCCCAGTGTCCTACATGATCATCCTAACATTTTAGGGAGTCCACCAGCACCAGTATGATGTACAACTTCAAATGAACAGACTAAGATACCCTATCACATCAGGATTTCCAGTGAGATCCCCTAGAGACTAATTTTGCAGGAAAAGCTATTTGCTCTGCCTTGCCTGTCAAGTGTCAATATTCACTAACAATAATTCAAATAGAAAAATCTCCCAGCCTCACTACTAAAACAAGAGGTATTCGGATGTACATGTACTCCCATACCTGGTTCACCCAAAGCATGATGCGCCTGCGAAGCGTAAGGATAGGTACACCAACTGCTTCTGCTAGCTCTGCTGCTGTCCATCTATGACACAGTTCAAAAATTGTCACAATTCAAGTACCTTTGCAGTCACTCCACAACCAACACATACAGTTCTCACAACCACAACATGCATCAGCCAGACCAACCAAGCATTCTCAGGAAGCAACACTGTGGGTAATTGACAAACACAATCCTGAAATTTAATCAAAGATTCATCTATGTCTGGAACATGTCTGGAACTGACACAAGATGCAAGATGTCCAGAACCAGCACAAGGTGAAAGAGCAAGGAACACACCTTGGCTGAGCTTCAAACTGCATGATAATCGCGGCATGCATTGGTGATACCACAAATTGAGCTGACCGATCCTCAAATTGTAGCTCCAGCTAACCAACGCACATTGTTCGAGAGAGCCATTCACACTGTGAGCAATGAGGGGTATGGAGCAGATGACAACAGAAGTACCACAATGACATCCTGGAGCAATATCTCAAGGCAGAATAAATGCATTCCCCCAGTCCATTCTTCTGAGAAATCAATTGCTTTTCCTGTCAGGAGCCTTTTGTTGGAGGCAGATGAGAGGAAGGTTAAGCAAAAAGACCTTAACAGTTCCCAAGTGTTTCCGCCACTGAAGCTTGCGAGGTGCTTTCAGTGCATGATAACGCTGGGCGTAGTCATCCAGTAACTGCTCGACCACTGCAGGAACCTTCAGTGTCTCTGCCTGTACCACATCCAAGCTTTGTGAGCAAAGTTAATCCAAGGATAACATCATGTCTACTTGAGAATGGAAAGCACAGCTAAATCCACAGTCATAAAGTAAGGCATTCTGGACTTTAGAACTGTTTCAACCTTCCTGCTGATAGAGCAACAGAAACCAACAGATTAGGGTTTAGGGTTCATGGCACTCCAATAATTGATCCATCTTATACACCAAATTGACCGACTGCACTGCTGGGTCCCAAGTGCAGGCTGATCTTTCCAGAGGTACCACTATTCCACAGATTTTCCACTGCCCCAGCTGAGACAATTTATGCAGTAGCTTGGTCCCCACCCCCATCGAAGTTTGGGTGAAAATTTCATGAGGAGTCACCTGGAATGGAGGCCAAAAGAGAGATGAAATAATAGTTGCATCCAAGACCTCCAGGGGTAGTTGCTGGTCTCCTTTTGATATAGCCGCATCAACACTCTGTGGTCTAAGGCCTTGCATGGCTGTGGTCCATGAACTCTCAGTGACTCTCAATGGCAGAACTGGAGAAGAGTTGTTTGTTGCAATAGCAGGGGCTGCCCCAAGAAATGCAACAGCACCTGTAGTAGCAGGAAGTGCAGGGGCAGGAAAAGGAGCACGTTGATTAAGACCAGCTGCTGCAGCTGAGGCCTTGATATTGGAGTTAATGCGCTTGGAGTCTGCCACATCCTTCAACATGATTTCACATCCATGCATATTGCTCTCACCAAATCGCAGCTGATTTTGTCATAGCAAGCATATGGGTAAGAACTTCCAAGAATATGTACAACACAACATAAAGATATGTACAACCTGCAACCTTGAATCTATCAATCCTATACCACACCATCGCTAGATTTTGTCTCCAAAAATATCAGCAAAGAAGAAAATTTCAATTGTGCATATCAACAGTGATGTTCTCTACCACTTAGACAACAAACCATGCAGAAGAAAAGAAGAATGCTTTTATTGACCTTGAGCAGTTCCAGCGTGCGAATATCACGGTCAGTATCATAGTCTGACTTGTTCAGCAGCTTCTCAGCTAGCATAACTCGATACTCATTTACAAACAGCTCCTTTGAACCATAGATACCAACAAGCATGCTTATGATATCCATTAACCTTCGACTCTTACTTGTGCGTGATGGATCTGCTTCCACAGGGTCAGGTTCCCATCTGCTTCACAAGAGAAGCTGGATGTCACAAGGTCAGCTGATGACAACAACCAGGAGATCCAATGTTATACTGTATAAGCCATTCCAAATTAGCAAGCAAAGAGAAACAAGGGAGTGAGCAAATAAGTTGGAAAAAATGGTCACCGCACAGTCGAAAGGAGAAAGGTACATACCGCTCAGCAGCAGCCCAAGCCTCATCACCATCTCCATCACCATCATCATCACTGTCAGCATTCTCAAGTGCAGTTACACCACGGCTTAGTTCTTCAAAAAGGCTCTCACCTGCTCCACCCAGTCCTGAAGACCCACTCACACCTGTGTCATCGGTCAACATTGTCACAATGCACCGTATTGTGTCCTTGCGACCCCGTAGATATTCTTTGATGGGCTCTGCTACAGCTTCCAAGACCACACCTGTGGGATCCATTGTTCGCAGAGCTTTGATGGTTGAAACATACTGCAGTAAAATGTCTGTGGTTGCTGCTCCTGCTGTCAGTAGCCGTTGCCGCAGTGCTGTACGAAATGACTCCACCAGCTTTGCATGGTGGCCTGTATTAGCCAAACACTGCCGCAAGTCCTCTATTGCTGCTATGCTGCACCATACACATCCAAGTTCAAGGATCTCACATAATGGAAGGCTGAACATGTAGACATGAAAAACCATGTACTGACCAACTGCCTTTGCAATTTGGTGCTTTCATACAGTATCTAGAACCACCAATATATCTAACAGGAGCAAACTCTGAATGCTGTTGCCCTCAACATTCCTGAAATTTGAGACAAATCTATCTGTTCTTACCTAATCAGCAATATTGGAACCCTATACTGCAGGTTCAAGTTACAACATACCATCTACGAGAACAAAGAGTTCACCTCTCTGGGTAGTCAACAATAACGTCAAAAAGCTCACTAATCCGTAAGTCACCAAGGGTCTCATAAGCAAAAAACTGCAGCCGTAATCGCCACCTGATAACTCTTTCTGTGACAGTTTTATCAGCTCCAGAAGCAAGTACTGGTGTTGAAGTCAGGGGTGAGGGAAGTGCAGATGGAGAAGTCTTGGTGAAATGAGATGGAGTTCCTGAAGCTGCCAGCATGACAGACAGAAACCGCAGTGGAACAGCCTGTTCACAAAACCACTACTGTCTTGATACTAGATACTTGATACTTGCCATGATATTTTCCAACATACTGACTTTCTGTCACAAGAGCGGCAGTGATAGGAAAACTCAGCCATAATGCTGGCTAGCTTAACAAAATCTAAAAGAGAAGAAGAAGACCAGAAATCACAAGAAGGAGGAAGAAAAAAGCTAAGAGAAAATGGAAACAAAAGGAGAGCCAAACAAGGAAGGAAGAAAGACAGAGCAACAAGATGGAGAACTTTAAGAGCAAGCTCTTTGGAGGAGAAACCATGTTCAGTGACCAGCCTCCATCAAACAACACACGACAACAAACACAACTCTCCCATCGCCAATATGTGCAAAATTTAATACATTTCAATAACATCTATGCAAATCATTGATTCCTAGTACAGCTGATTTGAAAGATACTAAGGATTTAGGCAGCCCCTGAATATAGAGTGACCAGATAGTTAGAGTAAACTAGGCTGACCTCAATCCAGCGCCGAATGGGACCAAGCACAGGCTTTTCATAGCGCTTGTTTGCTATACCATGGATTTTCACCTGCATAACAAGACAAATTCAAAGCCTTTACCCAACTGTGACTTTTGCGCCACCTTCTCAAATACAAAGATCAGTGACGCAACCAGTACTACAATTACCTTGCAAACAATGGCCAGGTAGCTCATCAACTGTGCAGAGCTGCATGATGACTGCAATCTAGACCTGATCATGTACAAAAACTGATGCCAACTACATAATACTCAACACTACTACAAGCGCTACAAAGTGATACAGGAAGACACACCTTCAAAAGGGAGTAGATAGCAGAAGCATATCCCTCCTCACTCATGGCAGCGAATCCAAGATGGCGAAGGTGATTGACAACAGAACCCACACCGGCCACCCAATCTTCACCTGCAACAGTTACCACCTCATAAATGCTTGCTGCACCCACACTGAGCTTCAACTCACTGTTTGTCACATAATCGGTGAGTTCCATGTCTCGAACTCCATCTGAATCATTCAAGTTCATAGCCCTTCGACTGCCATGTGAACTCCCATTGACATCCATCTCATCAGCATACACAGATGTGTGATGACTGCTGAGGGCAACATCCATTTCATCATCTTCCCCACTGCTGTAATCCGGGCTTGCATTGGAACCATCTGCATTTTCATCAGTCACATAGCTACCCTGTGGACTGTGGTTGCGTTGCTTCACAACCTTGCTGAACTCGTCTAATTGCCCCTTGAAGTAGAGATTCAAAACCTCTGCATGGCCAAAGAAACCAGAGAAATGAGGAACAAGAATACTACTCTTCAAATACAGGACAGGGTGTCCCTGTAGGTGACAGCTGATAGTTGCACATGGGGGCAGAAGAGAGCTGAGGCAAAAGCAATGTCACCTGAGAAATGATGTGGGGCACTGGTGAGGAGGAGCGCGGTGACAGCAGTGTGGTATCTTGAAAGCAAGCCTTCAGCATCACAGGCCACTCCATTACCACCTTGATGTATAATTCCAGCCAGCGTTGCCAGAAGTGTCTCTTGTGCAAGCTTGGCTTCAGATACCTCTGCCAGCACTTTGGGAAGTGTAGCTTGCACCCAGTCATTCAACTGCATCAGGCCCAAGGGTCCCATCAATTTCCATCCTGCCATTTGTGAGCCAGAATGCTGTTTGGCAAAACCCTACATCATTCCAAGGTCCATCAAGCTTTGAAACAAGCAGATCACTGGGCAAATTCTTCTTCACCCCTTCCAATCCAACAACTCTCAATTCTACCACATATAAAGAGCTGTGAACAAACCTCATTCAGAAGCGAAGCAACCATAGCTTTGAAAAGCATGTGACTACATTTTTGAAAAAAACTGGAACAAACTTCTTTGTTGAAACTGGAAGAGCAAAACTTGCACTTCATACAACAGTCCTCTGGGAATTTGAAGTGTCATATAACCACTAAGTCTAAACAGCAAGTTAAAACACTTCAAAATGTGGCAATGTTGAATCTACAGAGTAATCCTGACTTACAACTTCTCACACTACTCTTGACCTAGAACATTTGTAAGATGACAGAACAGTTTTGAAGTAGCATACTTCAAGCATCTTGGGTGTCACACAATTAAACTGGCTGGACAGAGACATTTGTCCATCCATCACCAGATACATGCAACATGAGGTAAAGAATTGAAAGTGCAATGAAACAATCACATAGACATACATATGTATATTTTACAAAACAACATGCCTCTAATGTTAAGAACTATCCTGCCCCAAGATGGATGCCACATTCTTCCACATTTGTGTCATATTTCTGTTGTTGCTAGGAGATGAAATTCAGAAAAAAGACTCAGCACACTTGCTTTAGCATTGCTGGCTGCATCATCTTGGTTCAATACAAAATAAGGATCCAATTGTTGCCACAGCTTGGACAACTGCTGCTGCTTGAACGTCCTCTGCAAATCCCCAACCACCCCCCCCCGAAAAGACATTTTGCCAGAGGCCCCAGAGATTTTCAGTCAGAATGACCCTAAACCCTAAACCCTACATGTATGCACAATGCAAAGAGCACAGGTCTAGCTTTTGGTTTCCCTACTGCAGCAGCTGCTTCTAAAGCTACAATACACTAGCAAAAGATTGTGCAAAAGATCATCTCTTGCATAATCATATAACCATGTATCTCCTTTAGGGTTTGGTTCTCGGAGCTTTCGTGATACCCATTCAGACAATCTTTCCGAATGATATATATAACAAATACCTCCAGGGCGTCGAGGAAGTAACTTAGAACCAGATGAGCCAAGCCTTGGTCGCACAGCACTCGCACACTAGTTGCAAACTCCATGCTCTCTAACCCAGATCCAGGCTTCTCGCTGCCCGATGATGATGACATGATTACAGAAGAGTTTATTGCAGTTGTGGCCTGCAGAGCGTAGGCATGCCATGCCTGCGCCACAGCCGCCAGCATACTACCCCTTTTTGCCATCGCTTCCCCTCCTCTCAATGCTCCAATGCTACTATTACATGCCGCTCCTGCGGCAGCTTAGCACCATCGCAAACTGGAAAAACCCTCGTGCTTGTTCTGCAATGGCGAAACCGCTTCTTCGTCATCCTAAACCCTAAACCCTAAACCCTAATAAGACATCTAACTTCATAAGGAAGAATTTTTTTTCTCAAATGGTTTTAGAACAACAATATTTTTTTAACATTAACTTGCAAAACATTTTTTACATAAATACAATTGTAATCAAATGTATGACAATTGAAGTAAAAATGTGATTATAGCTCAAAAACACAATTGTAATCAAACCAATGTTTTTTTTCTTGTTTTGGAAAAATATGACATTTGGCTATTGTTTAAGCCCCTTGTGTTGCTAAACTGGCCACTGGTTGGAATGAGTTGGAGCCCAACAAGCTATAATTTTGTTTTGTAATGGGTTTTTTGGCTACAAGTTAAAAGGGAATGGAGTTTCGTTAAGCAATTTAATTTGTTTGAATGTGGCTATTTTTGGCTATAAATGTTCAATTATTGTAAGAATTTTGGCTATTGTCAATTCTCACAAGGAGAAATCTAAGCTACCTTCTATTAAAACATGGAGAATTAGAATCTAATTAGTAATCACATGCGAGGGGATTGAACCTTTTAAACTACCCATTGTAGCACAACTAGCCTGCCTACAAAAACAAATACAATAGTTCAATACAAAACCACCTTCAATTTTCAAATCAAAATAAAACTTGGAAATATAAGATTGAATAAGAACTAGCATCCATTTGGGATCACCATTTCACTTACACAAAAACCCATAAATTGTCCAAAGTCCACAAACAAATGAACACAAAAGGAATAGTATAAATTAGAAGTCCACGGTCACTAGTGTGCATTATGGATGCACCAACTCCTATACAAAAAAAACAAACGAACCTTTGCAAATTGCAACTTATAAGCCAAAACCAAGGGATAGTTCCAACTTCCAACTTTTGGATCAATGAACTACTAGATTGAAAGCCTAAGCTCCCGCACCATATCAAGGGTGTTCTACCCACCACTAGTGCTCAAATGATTTTTGCATATGGAAAATTTTGCAAACCATAAAACTTTTGGGAAAATATTCTAACCATAAATCCCAAGTTGGTTGTTAATCAATTGTGCAACTTGGATTTGCATAATGCCAAGGAATTAAAACATCGCTCATCCTTCATGTTACTAAGGACTTGTACCATGGCAATTTGTGCCATTTTGATGTATTCCAAAAAAAAAGAAGCAAGTAATCACCAAAAGAATGCACCAAAGATGCATGTAATTAAACTTAGTTAGAGATTTAATTATGTTTTGCTCGGATTAGAGAAGCTCAGTGCTAATGTTATGGCAATTCGGACTACTAAAGAGATAAAAAAACAAGACTCGCATAGGACACCAACAAGAGCAATGAAAGACCGTGACTAAGAGTTGGGCGATCTGATCAGGCCACAATGAGGAAATGAGGAAGAGTTTTGATGAAATCTTGGGACAGCAAGCTACAAGTATAATATGCACACACGCACTAGTAGAAATGAAACCAAAGAGGATTTTGAAAAGGGTGGGTGGAAATGTGAGAGGGTAATAGAAGGCAGTGAAAGTAGCGGAGAATAATGATAGTGGGGCAGACTAATTTAACTTGCAATGACCGGGCCTACCATCTAGTGAACCCCTGCAATGCAATGGCATGAAAGTATTTTTTTGGGGTTTGGTTTTGTTCTGTTTTTCTTTTCTCTCCTTCTTCCTTTTTATATATATATATATTTTTTTTTTTAAATTAGGGGGTTGCTTGAGCTTTTGCTTCCTAAAGGTTTTGGGTGTAACCTTTTTTTTAATGGCTTCCTCTTTATTACATTTTTGTCATCTTTTTAATACTAAGGTGTAGAAGATATTAATGTGCTTACTAGTGACATAGTTCTATACAACCTGACTATGGTAATGGAAATTGTGAGTTGGGGACAATTGTTTCCTATTTTTTTCTCTTACATACTCACCCTACACTATAATAGATACAAGTGGATGGTTGATACATAAGTTAACCACCGTGGTTAGCTAATGGTACAGAAATAAAATGAAAAAAATGTTTCCTCTTCCATCCACACATCATTCATCCTGCATGCTGCTGCCGGTGGGGGACTGGTTCACGTTGGTCGGCCACTTTAATTATCACAAACAAATTCCATAAAAGTAAAATATCTTCCTTTCTTTTTCTCGCCCTTTCTTGGGTGCTTTCTTTT
>Ga0116230_10003905_pt1 | contig 14572 bp, 14 predicted proteins | sample S1TSphfallax_3_FD_88678 | JGI IMG/M metagenome (GOLD analysis project Ga0116230, IMG submission 88678) | Host-associated microbial communities from peat moss isolated from Minnesota, USA - S1T2_Fd - Sphagnum fallax MG | ecosystem: Host-associated > Plants > Peat moss > Unclassified | place... | reverse complement strand
GGGAGAGGCGCGGACAGCGCAAGCCGCGGCGCCACCGGTGTGCCTGTATCTGGAGGTCACCAACCGCTGCAACCTGCTCTGCGAGACTTGTCCGCGCACCTTCGAGGATCTGGAAGCCCCGGCCGATATGCGGTGGGAATTATTCACCTCCATCATCGATCAGGTGCCGAATATTGCCCGCGTGGTCATGCATGGCGTCGGCGAGCCGATGCTGGTGAAAAACCTGCCGCAAATGATCCGGTATTTGAAGGCGCGCGGCATCTACGCGCTGTTCAACACCAATGGCACGCTGCTAACGCCGCGCAAGCAGCGCGAACTGATTGAGACCGGCCTCGATGAACTGCGCGTCTCCCTGGACGCCGCCGATGCTAAGACTTTTCTGGCGGTCCGCGGCAAGGATATGTTTAATCGCATCGTTCGCAACATCAGCAGTTTCACCGCGCTGCAAAAGGAAATCGGCGCGACCAGCCCGCTGGTATCGATGTGGTTGACCGGGCTCAAGGAGACAATCGGGCAATTGCCGGATTTTGTCCGTCTGGCCGCCGCGATCGGTGTGAGGGAAGTCCATCTGCAGAGACTGGTGTTCGATGAGGCCGGCTTTGGCCTCGCGCGTTCAGAGTCGGCCTTGTTCGAACACACTCGGGCGGAGGAGGATGCGGCCATCGGCGCCGCCCAGGGCGTCGCCGCTGCGTTGGGCGTGCGGCTGAACGCTTCCGGCGCCACCGAGCCTGGACTGAGCTTGAAAGCATCGGCGGAGGAACGCCCCTGGTCGACGTGCCGGCGGCCCTGGTCGCTGATGTATTTCACCGCGCATGGCAGGGCGCTGCCATGTTGTATCGCGCCGTTCTCAGCCCGCGGCTATGAGAACTACACATTGGGCGATGCGAACCAACAGTCGCTGCGCGAGATATGGAACAGCCCCGCCTATCGCGATTTCCGATCGTCGCTGTTGAGCGACAAACCGCCCATGCCGTGCCAGAATTGCGGGATGCGGTGGAGCCTGTAGCGCGCATGCCTGGTGTTGCGGTCATCATCCCCACGCTCAACGAGGTTGATGCCATCGGTAAGGTCATCGCCGAACTGCCGCGATCGATTGTCAATGAAATTATCGTCGCCGATAGCGGCAGCACCGATGGCACCCAGGCGGCGGCACGCGCCGCCGGTGCGCGCGTGCTCGAATTGCAGGTGCGCGGCTACGGCCGCGCCTGTGCGCAGGCGGCTGCGCAGGCGGCTGCAGGGTGTGACATCATCGTGTTCATGGATGGGGACGGCGCCGACCGCGCCGATTTGCTGGAGCAACTGGTCGCGCCGGTTCAGAATGGGTCGCAGGATTTTGTAATTGCAGCGCGCGCTCGGCGGTTGCGGGAACCGGGCGCGATGAGTTTTCACCAGGTCGCCGCCGGCCAGGCGCTGGGCTTTGCGATCGGCCTGCTGACCGGCGTGCGCTATACCGACATGTGCGCATTCCGCGCCATTCGCCGAGACGCGCTGAACCAGCTTGCCATGACGGAAATGACCTATGGCTGGAATATCGAAATGCAGATAAAGGCGGCGCAACACGGCCTGCGCATTCTTGAAATACCGCTGCCCTATCGTTGCCGCGCCGGCGGCCAATCAAAAGTCGCCGGATCGATCCGCGGGTCGATCCACGCCTCCTGGCGCATCGTCACGACATTCATCCGCGTCGCGTCTTACGGAAACATATCCAACAATTTATCTCCTAAAGCTCACGATCTGTAACCTCGGTAGGGTTCGCGCCGAATGTAGAGCGTACAGCAAGGATGAGCCAAATGAAACGCCGTTGGATTTTATACGCTTCCACTGCATGCGCGAGTGTTGCGGTTATTTGCCGCCCGGCGGCTGCTTTTGCCGAGGCCGAGGATCAATCGGCGGCGCACTACGCCGTCATGCATACCGATGCGCAGTGGCGCCAATTGCTCAGCCCGGCTGCGTATGATGTGCTGCGTGACGCCGGCACGGAGCCCCCGTTCTCATCGCCGCTGCTGCATGAAGAGCGGGTGGGAATTTTCAACTGCGCCGGCTGCGCTTTGCCGCTCTATGCGTCGAACACCAAGTTCGATAGCGGCACCGGCTGGCCCAGCTTCTGGGACCATTTGCCGAAGGCGATTGAGACTTCCGATGACAACAGTTTCGGCATGGATCGCACCGAGGTGCATTGCAGCCGATGCGGTGGCCATCTCGGTCACGTCTTCCCCGACGGGCCGCAACCAACCGGGCTGCGCTACTGCATGAATGGCGTCGCCCTTACCTTCACGCCGAGGACTGCATGATGCGCAAAATTCTGCTCGCCACCGCCCTAGTCGGATCCTTGTCAATGCTTTCGCAGCAGCGCGCGGCGGCGGATTCTGCGCTGCTTGTGCCGGCCCCGGTTATCAACGCGCCGCTCGCGAAAACACCTGGCACCGAGACCGCGATCCTATCCGGCGGCTGCTTCTGGGGCATGCAGGTGGTCTTCCAGCATGTGAAGGGCGTCCGCACGGCGATTTCCGGCTATACCGGCGGCAGTGCTGCCACCGCCGACTATCAGGACGTGAGCACGGGCACGACCGGGCACGCGGAATCGCTGAAGATCGTTTTCGACCCTAGCGTGGTCAGCTATGGAACGCTGCTCCGCGTCTATTTTTCCGTCGCGACGGATCCCACGGAACTCAACTATCAGTATCCCGATCATGGGCCGCAATACCGTGGCGAGATTTGGGTGGAGAATGCGAGCCAGCGCCGGATCGCCGATGCCTATATCGGTCAGCTGACGGCGGATCATGCTTTTCCGGCGCCGATCGTGACGCGCGTCGACCCGGCGATGCCGTTCTTCCCGGCAGAGGCCTATCACCAGAATTACGCCACGCTCAACCCGTACAGTCCTTACATCGCGACCTTTGACGCACCGAAAGTGGCGGCCCTGGCGCAACTGTTTCCGGAGCTTTACGCGCCTAGCCCAGTGCTCGTGCAGCCAGGGTCAGGCTGATGCATAAGACGGTCATGAAATGAAGCTTCTCTCCGGGATTCTACTGATCGCTCTGACCACCGGCACGGCCTTGGCGGCGCCTCGCCCAGTCGTGGTGGAGCTCTTCACCTCGCAAGCCTGCTCGGACTGCCCGCCGGCCGATGCGCTGTTGAAACAGGTGCAGGCGCAAAATCCCGATGTCCTGGCGTTGGATTTGCACGTCACCTATTGGAACGGCGCAGCCTGGACCTATCCGTATTCATTGCAGGGCGCCACCGACCGGCAGAATTACTATGCCGGGCTTGCGCAGAATTCGGAGGTTTATACGCCCGAAGCGGTCGTCGACGGTGAGAACCAATTCGTTGGCTCCGATAGCGCCACGATGCGCTCCGCGATTGACCAGGCAAGAGCAAGAATTGCCGCCGGCAAGGCAGTGGCGGTCGCAATCGCCCCCGCCGGCGATGGCCTCATGGTTCGGGTCGGTCCTGGAGAGGACACGGCTGCCGTCTGGCTCTTTAGTTTTGACCCTCGGCATACCACGAATGTTCTTGGCGGGGAGAATGGCGGCACGACGCTGAGCGAAGTGAACGTCGTGCGCAGCATTACCCGGCTTGGCGCCTGGAACGGGCAAGCTGTGGTGTTCAAGGTTCCCTTGCAACCGGGCGAGGAGTTCGCCGTGCTGGTGCAAAAACCCGACGGCACGATTCTCGGTGCCGGCTCGAATTAGCGGAATGTCGTCGTGGAACCAACCGTGACCGGGATCCCTGGTTACACCAAAAGGCATATGTGAGCTACACTCCGCCAGCACGGTCCATCAAGGCGCCCATGCCGGTGCCAGCCTATCTTGCTTGGGCGCGGGCCAGCTGGGGAGGGAAGCGATTGACGGAAAGCGACTGGCGCGCGCTGATGGTGGCAGCTCAGGCCGGCAATGCCGGGGTGTATCGCCGTCTGCTCACGGAAGTGGGTGCCTGGCTGCAGCGCTACTATTATCGGCGCCTGCCTGCCGCGATGGTGGACGATGCGGTTCAGGAAGTGCTTCTTGCGCTGCATGAAAAGCGGCATACCTACGACCCGTCGCAGCCCTTTGGACCCTGGCTCGCGGCCATCGCGCGGTACAAATGGATTGACCGGCTGCGGGTGATGAAGGCGGCGTCGATGGAAGAACTTTCCGACGATATGTCGGTTTTGGATCATGGCGAGGCGGTGCAGAGCGCGCGTTCGCTTGAGGTGCTTTTGGACAGACTGAAGCCTGCGCAAGCCGAGGTCATCCGCCTGGTGAAATTGCAAGGCCTTAGCATAGAGGAAGCGGCGGCGCGGACGGGGCAGACGATTTCGCTGGTGAAGGTGAACATCCATCGCGGCCTCGGCCGGCTTACCGCGCTGGTTCAGGATCAAACCGATGAGCTATGACAGCCTGATCAATCGCCTCACGGAAGACCTTAAACCCGTGCGCCGGCGGCGGCTGGGCCTTGACGTCATGATTATAGCAGTCATCTGCGCCGTGGAACTTGGGCTGTTTTTCGCCGCGGGCTTTGCCCGGTCCAATATGCCGGCGATGGTGCAGCAGCCTACGTTCTGGTGGCGTATTGTGAGTCTTGCTCTGATCTCGCTGATCAGCGGCGCGCTTGCGATTCTGTCCTTCAACCCAACCTACTCGCCGCGTCGAGGCATTCGATGGCTTGCACTCATCATCGCGATATGCCTCGTTTTCGGCCTGTGCATCGGAGCTGGTCCGCTCGGGCTTGACGCCATCATCCGTCGTTTGAACTGGCAGAATGGTGTGCAATGCGCGGGCAAAATGATCGCCTTGTCACTGCCGCCACTCATCGGGTTCGGCGTCCTGATGCGCCGCGGCGCGCCGACGGATCGGCGCGGTACGGCGCTTTTGGTCGGGTTGGCGGCGGCGGCATGGGGCGCATTCGTATTTGTTTTCGCCTGCCCATTTGACGACCCGCTTTATATTACCGTCTGGTACAGCGTCGGCTGCGGGATTGTAGCACTTATATCAAGATTTGCCTTGCCGCGCTTGGCGCGCTGGTGAAGCGCCGGACCAATCAGGGCAGAATGCCCGAAGTGAAAGCTTCGGCTACGCGCGTCCTCGCTGTATTAAGCCGTGATCTCCGTCATAAGCTGCGAGATTTCCGCAACGACATGGGAGGCGGTCGCATTCTGCCCATCGGCTGCAACGTCGCTGCCGGTCGCGGCTTCATCGGCGAAGACTCGGCCGCCCACCATCACAATTAGGTCCTGATTACGGGAGGCGCGGCGAGCCAGGCGGATGGTTTCCGCCAGACGCGGCAGCCAATGCCGGCGCTGCAATGTCACGCTCATGGTAAGGTCCAGCACATCGAACCAATCGGCCCTCAACAGTCGCTGCAAGGCGGCGTTATCGTTGGGGAATTCGTTGTGCGGGCTCCAGCCTTGGTCCCACATCGCCTCGGAGTCCAGCGCCGCACCAAGCCCGTGAAGTTCGCCGGGCAAGGGTACGACCAGCACTTGCGGCGCATTCGACTGGCTGAGCGGATGCTGCAAGCTTTCCATGCCGAGCAACCGCACGGTGCTTTGCAGATGGCTGAGCGCGATCATCATATCAAATTCGCTGCAGGAATCCGCGGCCCATAGATCACCGAGCAGCCGGGCGGCGGGCTCCAGCAAAGTGGCGTAAAGCGGCACGGCGGAGAGATGGTGGCCGAGCTGGCCGTGGATCAGGTTGAGCGCTGAATCCGGATTGGCGGCGAGCAGCAACGCCGCCAGTTCCGCGGATTGTTTCTCCAGGATCAGCGGCGCCGATATCAGCGTGGCGGCTCCGTGGCGTTGCAACAATTCCGGGATCACGCTGCTGCGGATCAGCGTTTCCAGAACGGTGGCCGATTTTGTTTCAAGCTCGGGCCGCCGGGCATTGCCGCCCCGCGCTGTTTGCGGCTGCGGCGCCAGGGTTTTCAACAGCGCCGGCGCGGCTTCCGGGTGGCGGCGGAGTTCTCTCAAGGTCTCCATACGGGGGTAGACGATCTCGTGCCGCAGGATGCCGCGATCGGCATCGCGGGTCGCCAGTTTCATATCCCAGCCGGCGAACACCCGGCTCTCAATCGTCTTGGCGCTGAGTATCTCCAAATCCGTATGGCGCGGATCGCGGCGGATGGAGTGCATGATCCGCTCGATACTGTCTTCGGGTCCCTCGAGCCATTGGTAAAAACAGGGAAAGTCGTAGACCATGAGGCCGGTAATGGCCTCGCGCCGGTTACGCTGCTGGGCCGATTCGGCAATTTCCTCCAAAGCCGTGGATCCCAAATGCGTTCTCGCGCGGCTACGGTAGACGACGCTGGACAGGATTGCAGCCGAATTTCTTTCGAAATTTGGGCGGAATGCAAGCTGGGGCCCTGCGGAATACTGCACCTGAGACATAGCCTTACCTTTTTCCCTATTATTCTTTAAATTTCATCGTAAGGAGGCGTCGCGTTCGGTTTGTAATTTTGCTTATTTTTGGCCGCGAAGTGTTTCCTTTAGGACCTTTCATCCGGTCCGCCGCACCGCTCAGCCCACGCCGTTCCATGCCGATTTCGCCCAGGTAACCCATCCAAAGTGCCATCCTTCAGAATCCCTCTCCCATTGCAGTCAAGGGGCATTTGGCTTTGGCTGAGACCGCTGCGTTTGCCCTCTTATGCTCCAGCGATCGAAATCTCTGAACTTCCGAAGAGTGACAAGTCTGAAATGTTTGAGGCCCGCAGTCAAGATTTTTGTTTCAGCCTATGGTTGAACAAACCTCTTGGTTTTATTGATTTTTGCGCAGTGCAACACGATTTTTTTTGGTAATGTTGCGATTGGCTTTTTGGCGCCGGACGACCAGCACAAGCATCGCTGGCGCCGTTCGCTGATCTGCCGCAAGCTAGATCTTTATATCGGGGACATAATGCGCAGACTCGGCGATGAAGAAGTCGCGGACGGCTTGCACGGCGGGCATCAGGCGGCGCTGGCGCAGATGGACGATACACCATTGGCGGATGATCGGCAGTCCCGCCACCGGCAAGATGCTCAGACTTTGTGAGACCAGGCTGGAATCAATCGTATGGCCGGAAATAAAAGCGATACCGAGACCGGCAATCACCGCCTGTTTGATGGTTTCGTTGCTGCTGATCTGCATGCCGATCCGCGGCGCGATACCGGCTTCGGCAAAGAATTTCTCCATCAGCGCACGGGTACCGCTGCCGGGCTCGCGGACCAGAAATACCTCATCCTTGAGCCGCGCCGGTTCGATGGCCGTTAATGTGGCGAGCGGGTGATCGGTTGCCGCAATAATCACATGCGGATGATCGCCGATGACGGTCGCGTTGACGTCCAGCTCTTCAGGTGGTCGGCCCATGACCGCGATGTCGATTTCACAATGCTGCAAGCCGTTGATCATGTCGGCGCGGTTGCCAATGACCAGACGCAGCTCCAGCCCAGGGTGGATGCGGGCAAAATCACCCAAAACCCGCGGGGCAAAATACTTGGCGGTGCTCACCACACCCACCGTGACGCTGCCGCGATGCGATCCGGCGATGGAGGCCAGGGCGGCATTGCAATCCTCGAGCAAGGTTTCAATTTGATCGATCGTGCGCAGAATTTCGGCCCCGGCATCGGTGGCAACCGTGCCGGCGGCGCTGCGGACGATTAACGGCAAGCGTGCCTGGTCTTGTAATAACTGCATTTGCAGCGTGATGGCCGGTGGCGAAACGTTGAGCCGCTGCGCCGCCGCGGTAACTGATCCGGTACGTACCACGGCGGCCAGAACGCGCAGCTGCCGGAGGGTGACGTTGCGAAAGTCCTGTTTCATTTTTTCTGAATCAAAAGCTAACAAGTTTTAAATTTACTTACAATCCCCTGGTTGTGATGCTGCGACTATCGCGCTCTAGCTGTTGCGCTTGAGCCGCTTCATGCGTTTGGCTAAGCCAGCTCGCAACATTAACAGCGCCAAAACCCGCGCGAGCTACTGAAACACCGCCCGCAGCAGCGTGATCAAAGGTTGCGGGGCCACGCCGAATATCAGCATCGGCAGGCCGACCGCCGCCATCGCAATGCGGCTGATCAACGGGATGGAGGGCGTTGGCGTTTGCTGGCCGGGACGCATCGCCATCGTCAGGATAATGTTGAGATAATAGAACAGTCCGATGATGCTGCTGGCCACCATCACGCCGGTGAGATTCCAAAGCGCGGTATGAATGCCGGCGGCGAAAACATACATTTTGGCGATGAAGCCGATGGCGGGCGGAATGCCGGCGAGCGAGAGCAGGGCCAAGGTCAGGATCCCCGCCAGCCCCGGCCGCTGCCAGAACAGGCCGCGCAGATCGGCGATGCTGTCCTCGTCCTGCAGCGACGTTGCATTGCTGAGGGCGGCGATCACGCCGAAGGCGGCGATCATGGTGATGGCATAGGTGACCAGGTAGAAAACCACCGCGGTGCGGCCGATCGTGCCCGAGGCTAGAATGGCGACCAGCAAATAGCCGAGATGGGCGATCGAGGAATAACCGAGGATGCGCTTGATATTGCCCTGCAGCAGCGCCAGCAGGTTGCCCGCCAGCATCGAGAGGATGGCGATAACGGTGATCAACCCGGTCATGTCCGCCGGCAGTTTGCCGCCGGCCTCAGCCAGCAGGCGGATGACGATGGCGAGCACGGCGATTTTGGGGATGACCGCGACATAGCCGCCGCTCGGCGCCGGGGCGCCGGCATAGATGTCCGGGACCCAGATATGGAAGGGCACGACCGAGAGTTTGAAGGCGGCGCCGATGCCAAGCAGCGCCAGCCCGGCCAGCAGCATGGCGCGGCTTGGCGCATCCGGCGGCGCAAAGGCGAGGAGTTGAGAAAAGCCGAGGCTGCCGGTGCAGAGTTCGATCAGGCCAATGCCGAACAGGACGAATGCGGAGGACATGCCGGAGAGGATCAAATATTTGAGGCCGGCTTCCTCGGATTGCGGGCGGTGGCGCGGGTAGCCGATCATGCCGATCATGGCCAGGGTCATCGTCTCCAGCCCGAGAAAGAGTGTGATGAAATTGCCCGATGCGGCGAGGCAGCTGGCGCCCAGCGTGGCGATCAGGAGCAGCAGCGGAAACTCCTCGCGCGGGAACGGCGTGTCCTCCCGCCAATAGGTTGCGGCAATCACCAGGATCAGCAATGCGCCGAGCTGGATCAGGGCGATGAAGCCAAGCGCTGCGAGGTTGAAGACGAACAGACCCGGCATGGCCGGCGCCGTTTCGGCCAGTCTGGCGGCGCCGGGAATGCTGGCCAGCGCCGCCAGTAGACCGAGACCAGTGGTCAGGACGGCCAGGTTGTAGGCGCGTTTGAGGCTGATCAGCCCGAGCAGAATGCCGACAGCGACCGAGAGAATGAGGATTGGCGCGCCAGCCTGCAGGCTCATCCCGGGCTCCTGTCCTGCGCCTCGGCGGTCTGCGGCGGCAGCAGGTTCTGCAAGGCCGGGGCGGCAATATTCAGAACCGGCTGGGGGGCGACGCCAAGCCAGATAATGGCGGCGCCCAGCGCCAGCATCATGGCGTTTTCGCGCAGCCCGAAATCCGCGACGTGCCGGGCCGGATCGGCGGGGCCATGGAAGGCGCGCTGAATGGCGATCAGCGAGTACAAGGCGGCCGGGATCAGGCCGATGGCGGCGATGCTGGTGACCAGCGGAGAGACCGTCCAGGCGCCGCGCAGGATCAGGAATTCGCCAACGAAATTGCCGAGGCCGGGCAGGCCCATCGCGGCCAGAATGAAGAAGGTGCCGAAGGCGGACAGGCGCGGCAGGTCCGCCCACATCCCGCCCATCCGGCCCAGATCGCGGCTATGCAGCCGGTGCTGGGTGGCGCCGACGATAATGAACAGGGCGCCGGTGCTGACGCCGTGCGCCACCAGCAGCATCACCACCCCCTGCCAGGCGATCGTGTTGAAGACGAAAACGCCGATCAGGACGAAACCCATATGGCTGATGCTGGTATAGGCAATAAGTTTTTTTAAATCCGACTGACCGTAGGCGAGGACGGCCCCGTAGAGGATGCTGGCGACACCCAGCCATAAGGCGACCGGCGCGATGGCATGGGCGGCATCCGGGATCAGCGGCACGACGAAGCGCAGCAGCCCGTAGGCGCCGGTTTTCAACAGAATACTGGCGAGGATCACCGAGCCGGCGGTCGGCGCCTCGGTATGGGTCTCCGGCAGCCAGACATGGACCGGGAAGACCGCCAGCTTGACCGCAAAGGCGATGAACAGTCCGAGCATGATCAAGAAGCCGAGCTGGCCGCCCGGCGGGCTCTGCATCAAGGTGAAATAGTCGAAGGTCAGACTGCCGGTCTGCCGCTGGTGGTGGAAGGCAAACGCCAAGATCGCGATCAGGATCAGCAGGCCGGAGCCCTGGGTGTAGAGCAGAAATTTAATCGCGGCGCGGCGGCGGTTCTCGTGGCCCCAGATGGCGATGATGAAGACCATCGGCACCAGCATCAGCTCCCAGAAATAGAAGAATAGAAACAGGTCGAGTGCGATGAACACGCCGATGGTGCCGGCCAGTGAAAACATCAGGTTGGCGTGAAAGAAACCGATTTTTTGATCGATTTCACGCCAGGAGACGATGACGGCGAAGCCGCCGAGGATCAGGGTGAGCACGGTGAGAAGCCAGCTCATGCCATCGAGGCCAAGGCGGAGATCCATGCCGAAAGCCGGGATCCAAGGCGCGTCATAGGCGCATAGCCAGCCGCCAGGTGCCGGATGCAGTAGCGGGATGGCAAGCCCAAGGGTGAGGGCAAGTGCGGCGAGGCTGATCAGCGCCGGGGCGCGCGGATGCAGCCGCCCGGCCGGCCAGGCGAGAACGCCGCCCAGCAGCGGCACCAGGACCAGCCAGACGAGCGTCATGCGAAGAGCAGCATGGCGATTGTGGCGACCGAGCCGGCGGCGATCCAGGCGATGTAGCGGCGGAGCCTGCCGGTCTGGGTGGCGCGCAGGCGGCGATGCGCGGCCATCGCCGCGCCGGCCAGCCCGATTGAGACCAGATCCACGGGATCGTGGCGCAGGCCGGCCACCAGCCACAGATAGGGTTTGACCAGCAGGGCGTCGTAGACCGCGTCGAACCCGCAGCCGCTCCGCAGCAGGCGCCCCAGCTCGCTCAGCGGGCGATTGGCCTGGGCCCGCCAGAAGCCGGCGCGGTGCAGGGCAAAGGCGATGGCAATACCGGCGAGCGGGGCGATGCAGCCGGCAAGGGTGATCGCTAGCGGGATGACGTGGCGGCCGGCGGCGCCGGTACTGGGGCTCAGAAAGCCGCTGAAAACATTGCGGCCGCCCAGAAAAGCCGGAGTCTCCAGCCAGCCGATCGTCAGCGCGGCGAGCCCGAGCAGTGCCAAGGGCAACAGGATGCGGAGGCCGTAAGCGCCGGAGGGTTCAGTGGCTACGGGTCCAAAAAATACCGTGAAGACGGCGCGGAAAATATAGATCGCGGTCAGCAGGGCGCCGGTGATGCCGGCGGCCCAGAGGACCCGGCCGGGATAGGTCCAGACGTCCCCCAGAATCATCTCCTTGGAGAAAAACCCGGCGCTGACAACGGGCAGGGCGGCGAGCGAGGCGGCGCCGATCAGGAAAGCCCAGAATGCGGCGGGCAGTCTGCCGCGCAAGCCGCCCATGGCAAAAATATTCTGCTCGTGATGCAGGCGCATTGAAATGGCGCCGGCCGAGAGGAACAGCAGGGCCTTGAACACCGCATGGGTGAGAAAATGGAACATCGCGGCCGACCAGGCGCCGACGCCAAGGGCCAGGAACATGTAGCCGATCTGGCTCATCGTCGAATAGGCCAGGACGCGCTTGATGTCGCTTTGCATCAGCCCGGCGAGCGCCGCGACCAGCAGCGTCAAGGCGCCGCCGATGGCGATGGCGCGCATCACCTCCGGCGCCAGCAGGAACAGTACATGCGTCCGGGCCACCAGATAGACACCGGCGGTGACCATGGTGGCGGCATGTATCAGGGCGGAAACCGGGGTTGGCCCGGCCATCGCATCCGGCAGCCAGGTCTGCAGCGGCAGCTGAGCGGATTTGCCTAGCCCGCCGATCAGCAGCAAGGCGGCGGCGAGTTCCGGCAGCATCCCGCCATGTGGCCATTGTGCGCTGGCGGCGGCGAGCATCGCCTGAATGTTGAGGGTGCCAAGCTGGGTTGAGATGAGCAGCAACCCGGCCAGCATCGCGATATCGGCGATGCGGGTGACGATGAAGGATTTCTGGGCGGCGGCGCCATTCTCCGGATCGCTGAACCAGAAGCCGACCAGCAGGTAGCTGCAGACGCCGACCCCTTCCCAGCCGACGAACAAGATCACCAGGTCGCCCGCCAGGACCAGCAACAGCATCGCCGCGACGAACAGGTTCAAATACGCGAAAAACCGGGAATATCCAGGATCATCCTGCATGTATTCGGTCGAGAACAGATGGATCAGGGTGCCGATGACGGTGATGACCAGCGTCATCAGCAGGGCCAGGGGGTCCAGATAGAGGCTGATCTTCACCGACAGACCGGGCAGGCTGACCCAGGTCCAGAGGGTTTGGTTGAATACCTCTCCGGGCGGCGGATGGTGGAGCCATTCGACGCCGATGGTGATGGCGATGAGCGCCGCCAAGCCGACGCTGGCGGTGCCGATGACGGCGCTGGCGCGCTGCCCAAGCGCCGGCCCAATGATGCCGAGCACGGTGGCGCCCAGCAGCGGCAAGATGGGGATCAGCCAGAGCAGGGTCATGCCGTGTCCCGCAGCAGATCGGCCGCGTCGCCATCCAGCGTGGTGAGCCGGTTGCGCAGTCGCAGCAGCAGCACCAGCCCAAGCGCCAGTTCCGCGCCGGCCAGGTTGAAGACGAAAATCAGCATGATCTGACCGTCCGGGTTGCCCCAGCGCATGCCGGCGGTGATGAACAGCAGCCCGGCCGCGTTCAACATGATTTCGATCGACATCAGCACGAAGACAAGGTTCCTGCGGGTCAACAGCCCAAGCAGGCCGAGCAGGAACAAGCCGAGCGCGAGCGCGGCGGGGACCGGCCAGGCGATGCTCATTGCCGGCGCCCCAGATGAAAGGCGGCGACCAGCCCGGCGAGCAGCAGCATGGAAGCCAGCTCGACCGCCGCGAGGTCGCCGGTGAAGAGTTTGATCCCGACGGCCTGCGGCGTGACGATGTGGAAAGCCGCCTGCAGGCCGGCGTGCAGCGAGAGCAGGGGGCGCGCCAGTTCGGCCGCCAGGAGCACCACCAGAATGATCGGCACCATCCAGATCGGTTTGGCGATCCAGTCGCGTTCGCGCCGCAGCGACAGTTTGTCCAGCGCCAACATCATGGTGACGAACAGAAACAGCACCATGATCGCGCCGGCATAGACGATGACTTCCAACGCGGCGCCGAAGGGCGCGCCGAGGGTAAAGAAAATCACCGCCATGAACAGCAGCGAAAGAACGAAATAGAGCAGCGCGTGCACCGGGTTGCTGCGGGTGATGGCGAGTGCCGTCGTCAGCAGGGCGAGCGCCGCGGCGGCATAAAATACCGCGTTCATGGCAGCAGCCCGCGTGCATCCACCGGCGCTGCATTGGCGCCGGCGCCGCGCACGCCCGCTTGGTGATAGAAATTATAACCTGGGACCTTGCCGGTGCCGGCGATTAGCAGGTTCTCCTTCTCATAGACCAGGCTGCTGCGGGTGTATTCGCTCATCTCGAAATCCGGGATCAGCTGAATCGCCGAAGTCGGACAAGCCTCCTCGCAAAGGCCGCAGAAGATGCAGCGGGAAAAATTGATGCGGAAATATTCCGGCGTCCAGTTATCCGCCTCGGCGGTCTTTTGCAGGTCGATGCAGTCGCATGGGCAGACCGCGGCACAGAGATGGCAGGAAACGCAGCGCTCGGCGCCGTCCGGGTCGCGGGTGAGGACGATGCGGCCGCGATAGCGCGGCGAGAGCACCGGCTTCTGTTCCGGATACTGAATGGTCTCGGTGCGGTGAAACAGATGCAGAAAAGTCAGCCAGCAACTGCGCAAGGCGGTTAAGATGAACATGCTAGACACACCTACTAAGAAAGCGGCCGCTTTTTGAAAAAAGCGGCGCAAAAACTTTTGTTAATCTGGGCCACGGGCGTTCGAAAATCCCGGAGCCAATGGAATAAAAGTTTTTTGCGCCGCTTTTTTTCAAAAAAGCGGCTTCTTCCCTTCCTGTCCTCATGCCAGCATCACCGCGCCGGTGATGGCGAGATTGAGGATGGCGAGCGGCAGCAGCAGCTTCCAGCCATAGGACATCAGCTGATCGTAGCGCGGCCGCGGCAGGCCAGCGCGCAGCAGGATGAAGAAGAAAACAAAGCCGGCGGTTTTCAGACCGAACCATAGGGCGGGCGGCAGGAACGGGCCGTTCCAGCCGCCGAAATACAGCGCTACGGTGATGGCGGAGATCAGCACGATGCCGGCATATTCGCCGACGAAGAACATGCCGAATTTCATGCTGGAATATTCGGTGTGAAAGCCGGCCCCGAGTTCGTTTTCGCCCTCCGGCAGGTCGAAGGGCAGCCGGTGCGCCTCGGCGATGCCGGCAATCAGGAACAGGATGAAGCCGCCGAATTGCGGCACCACGTACCAAAGGTGGCGCTGGGCGCGC
>Ga0116230_10003903_pt1 | contig 14577 bp, 8 predicted proteins | sample S1TSphfallax_3_FD_88678 | JGI IMG/M metagenome (GOLD analysis project Ga0116230, IMG submission 88678) | Host-associated microbial communities from peat moss isolated from Minnesota, USA - S1T2_Fd - Sphagnum fallax MG | ecosystem: Host-associated > Plants > Peat moss > Unclassified | place: USA... | reverse complement strand
GTCGTCGGCCGGCAGCGGGTGGGCGAAATAGAATCCTTGCATCTCGCTACAGCCCCAACTTTGCAGAAGTTCCAGTTGCGAACGGGTGACAATGCCCTCGGCAATGACCTTGATCCGCAGGACGCGGGCAAGGCCGATGATGGCGCGGACGACCGACGCGTCGCCGGGCTCGGTTTCGATATGCTTGATAAAGGATTGCGGGATTTTTATATAGTCCACCGGATACCGGCGAAGATAGTCGAGCGATGAATAGCCGGTCCCGAAATCGTCGATCGAGAGCTTGACGCCCCGTTCGCGCAGGCGGCGCAAGGTGTCGTTATGATCGCGCGAGGCATCCATCAGCACGGTCTCGGTGAGCTCGAGCTCGAGCAGATGTGGCGGCAGGCCGGTTGCGTGCAAGGCGGCCCCGATGTCGGCTTCCAGGGCCAAGGCGGTTTTGAATTGCAGAGCCGAAACATTGACGCTGACGCGGGTGGGCGGCAGGCCAGCGTCGATCCAGGCTCGCGCCTGGCGGCAGGCTTCCCAGAGGACGAAATGGCCAAGCGCGCCGATCAGGCCCGTCGCTTCCGCAACCGGAATAAAATGGCCCGGCACCAGGACGCCGCGGGTCGGATGCCGCCATCGCACCAGCGCTTCCAGTCCGATGATGCGCCCGGTCGCGGCCGCCACTTGCGGCTGATAGAGTACAAAAAGCTGACCGGCTTCGAGAGCTTCACGAAGTTCGCCGCCCAACCTGACCCGCGCATGAGCGTCTCGATCCATGGACGCGGTGAAGAACCGGTAGGTGCCGCGCCCCTCTGATTTGGCACGGTACAGGGCGATATCGGCGTGCGAGAGCAGGGTTTCTGGATCCTCGGCCTTGGGCGAGAACAGGTCGAGACCGATGCTGGCCTCGGCGCGAATATGGTTGCCGTTGATCACCCACGGCGCCGCGATGGCAGCCACCAGCTTTTCCGCCAGCAGGGCGGCTTCGGCCGGACCTTTGATATCGGTGGCGACGACGGCGAATTCGTCGCCGCCGAAGCGGCCGACCGTGTCGGTCTCGCGGGTATTCGCGCGCAGGCGGGTCGCGACTTCCTTCAACAGTTCGTCGCCGGCCGGGTGACCAAGCGTGTCGTTGACGTCCTTGAATCGGTCAAGGTCTAGATAGAGGATCGCAAACCCCTCGCCGCCGCGTCTGGTCTGGGCGATGGCTTGCTGGACCGCTTCGATGAAGACGGCGCGGTTGGCGAGGCCGGTGAGAACATCATACCGGGCGAGCCGGAGCGCCAAGGCTTCGGCATTGCGGCGGGCCGTGATATCCCGGAAGAACCAGGCGCGGCCGAGATTTTCGTCACCGGCTGATTGCAGAGCGCGGGTATGGAGTTCAAGCAGCCTGCCATCGGCCATTTCGAGTTCGTCATCACTGCCGTCACTGGGGCTGGCGAGCAGGTAATCAACCCGCGCGAGGAAAGCCTCGGGGTCTTTCATCAAGGCCGCCGCCGCGGCGCGCACCGGCGCGATCACGCCAGCTTTCAGCAGTGCCGCTGGCAGATTCCACATCTCGGCATAGCGTTGGTTGAATGAGACGATCATGCCTTCCGCATCAATGGCGACAATGCCGTCTGGCGAGGCCTCCATCTGGGTCTTCAGCATGATATTGGCGAATTGTAATTTCGCCTCGGCGCTTTTGCGCTCGGTGATGTCGCGCAGAATGGCCAGAACGCCCTGCTTACCCGCGATCGGCATTGCCGAGACCGACATTTCGGTGGCGACCTCGCTGCCATCCTTGCGCATCAGGACGAGCTCGATCGTCATCGACAGGTCGGCGCCTGCGCCGGCAATGCCGCGGCTCACCCGCTGCCGGTCCGCGGGCCGGACGATCAGCTGCACGGCCGGTTTGCCGGTCGCTTCGGCGGCCGTATAGCCGAAAATCCGCTCGGCGGCGGGGTTCCATTGCAGAACCTCGCCGTTTGGCCCCGCCAGAATCACGGCGTCCTTCGCCGTGGCGGCGAGCAGCCTGAAAAGCTCCTCGCTGGTCGCCAGCGCCACCCGCGCGCGTTCGCGCACAATCAGCGCGCCGGCAATGTCGGCCAGGATGCCAATCGTTTCGATTTCGCTGGCGGTCCATTGCCGGGCCGCCTTGCAATCATCCACGCCGATAAAGCCCCACACCTGGGCGCCCACGTAAACCGGCATGAGGATCACTGACTTGATGCAAAAAGAGTTGAGCATCGCGAGCACGTCGCCGGTGGCGGTCGCGGCGTCGGCGAAAACCGGCACCCCTGCCCGCAAGGGCTCGCGCCAGGCCGCCACCCGCGCCTGATCGAACGGCGGCGTGCTGGCGGCGATCAGCTCTTCCAGAACCGGAATATCCGGCGCTTCCCATCCAAACCGCAGCGCGAGCGGCGGGTTGTCGTCGGGCATATCCTGGAACACCATGATCCGCTGGACTCCCATGCTTTCGCCGATCTTGCGCAGCGCCACCGGCACCCCCGCCGCGAGCGAGGCGGCCCGGACCGCGACGCCGGTGGCCGCGGTGACGGCGTGCAGAAGACGATCCCGGTAGTTCAGCGTCGCGGCGGCTTGCTTGCGTTCCGTGATGTCGCTGAAGAACATGACGGCACCGAGATGTTCTCCCGCCGGCGTGCGCAGTGTCGTGCTATGGCGTTTGATGATTCGGCCGTCCAGGGTTTCAATCTCGTCATTGCCGGTCTCGTCCTGGTGGGCATTCAGATGCTGCACGCGCGCCAGGTAGACATCGAGGTCTTTGACCTGCGATCGCATCCGCAGGCGGATCGCATCGTCATTCCCGGCCACCAGCATGGCTTGCGGGAGCCGCCATATCTCCGAGAAGCGCCGGTTGAACATGGTGGCGCGGCGTCGCGGGTCCACCACCATGATACCGTCGGGCGAGGCTTCCATCTTGGTGGTGAGCAAGATATTCGTGTATAGCAATTTTCGCTCGGCGGTACGGCGCTCGGTAATGTCGCTATAGACCCAGGTCCGGCCGAGATATTCGCCGGCATCGGTGTGCAGAGCGACGCTGTGGCGGTCGAAAATCCGACCGTCCCGGGTTTCAATTTCGTCCTGGCCGACCTCATTTGGATGAGCCATCAGATGCGCGATCCGCGCCATGAAGGCGCCAGAATCAATCACGCTCGACATCATCCTGGAAAACCCGCCCTTGGCTTCGTTGCCCTCCAGTTCCGCGACAGGAATATCCCACATCTCGGCCAGCCGGCGGTTGACGGAGATCACCCGGTGATCGGGGGAGACGACCAGAAGTCCATCAGGCGAAGCCTCCATCTGGGTTTTGAGCAGGATGTTGGCGACCAGAAGCTCCTTCTCAGCGGCGCGGCGCTTGGTGATGTCGCCATAGAACCAGACCCGGCCAAGATATTCGCCGCCAACGCCTTTCAGTGACCGGCTGAACCGTTCGAGCAGGCGGCCATCCGCCATTTCGATCTCGTCATCACCAACCTCGTCCAGATTTTCGGAAAGAAACTTTACGCGCGCCGCATAGTCAGACGGCGCTTTCACCTTTGCCGCCATTTTGACGCGCGTGGCATTGTCATCGGCATTCACCAGGTCAGCCGGCGGAATTCCCCACATCTCGGAGAAGCGCTGATTGAATCCGATCAGATGCCAGCTCGCGTCGATCACCAGGATGCCATCGGGCGAGGCTTCCATCTGCGTATTCAGGACCAGGTTGGCGAAGTTCAGCTTCTGCTCCGCGTGGCGGCGTTCCGAGATGTCCTGAATCGAACCGACCATTCGTAGCGCCTTGCCATCCGCGCCGTAGATCTTCCTGCGATACTCACGCACGTACTTGATCGCGCCGTCGTCCATGACCAGGCGAAGATCGATGCCGGGCAGCACGGCCAAATCCGAGAATTCCGCGAGATAGCGGGTCAATACCGGCCGGTCATCCGGGTGGACTCGCGCCAGGGCCGTCTTGAACGATGGTTGGAAACTGGCCGGGTCAACGCCGAATATTCCGTAGGCCTCGGCTGAAAACGTGCCGGTTCCGGTGTTGAGATCGACATCCCAGCTGCCGACCTTGGCGAATTGCTGGGCTTCGGCCATGGCGGACTCGCTGGTCCGCAACTTGGCGAGCAGATCGGCCTGCGCAAACCGCAGGCGCATCGTCTCCGCGATCCCGCGGTTGAATTTGACGGCGGCGTTTATGACGATCAGGGCGTAGAACGCCTGCATGACAGCGAAGCCGAGATACATGCCGCCTGGCCTGGTCCCCATGGCCAGAATGGCGGGAATGATCGTCGGCAAGGCAAAGCAGAGCATGGGCGCGGCGGCGGCGGCGCTGGCCATCAAGCCGCCCGCCGCCAAACCGCCCAGCATAATCATGGTGAACACCCGGATGCCAAGCTCTGGACTGAGCAAAATGGCCGAGGCGGTAAGGCCCCAGAGGACGCCGTGGACCGTGGCGGTGCCGGCGGCAAAATTTGACCAACCGCGCAGTGATTTGCGGCTGTGGACGGGGATGGCCCGAAAGCGATGCGCGAACAGCGACCGCGTGAGCACCAGGCCGCACAGCAGAAGGAACCAAAGCGTCAGCAGCCAGTTCGGGAAGACATCGCGGTCGACGGCGACGACAACGGCTGCCCAGAGGACAGCAGCGTACAGGTCGGCACGATTATTGAGGAGCAGCTTCAACTGCTCCTCGCGAACGGCGTCTTCGAGCCCAAGGCCGAATTCGGCGGGGCCGGCCGGCTTGCTCAGCTCCATCTGGCATTGACAGTTTGGTTGGTCCGAAGCCCGCGGCATGCGCGCGAATTCAGATCGTCGAAGCTCTGCATGTGGGGCAAGGCGGCGGCTTGGGGGAGGGGTGGAATCTACTCATCGCGATTTACGATTGACCAGGTATCGCTCGTCCTGTTTTGGCGCGCGTGATTCTACTGCCCCTCCGTTATTATTACGCCGCTTTAACTTCCGATCTCCTTGCGGGGACACGTGCTTTGCCGCACGATCAACTCAAGGTTATGCAAGCTAAACACGAACCTCGTGTCTTCCAATGCGCGGATGGCCCGCCGGCCGTGAACCACGGAGCCCGTCCCAGCGCGAAATGACCCTGACCATCGAAAGACAAGTTCTACAGAGCTTCCTCGGCGGCATCTTCCTCGTGGTGATGATCGGCCTGGTTTCCGTCTGGCTGCAGGTGCAGGCGAACCGGGCGCAGCAACGGGTGGCACAGGACCAGCACATCATCAGCGCCGTGCAGGCGGTTTTGCAGAGCGAGGTGGATGCCGAGAGCAGCCAGCGCGGCTACATCATCACCGCGGATACCGCCTCTCTGCGGCCTTATCACGCGGCGCTGCTGGCCATCGAATCAAATCTGGCGTGTCTGGGCGCGCTCTTGTCGGCAGGCCCGGACAATATAGCCGCGCTTGACAATCTGCGGGCGGCTTCCACGCTCAAGGTTCATGAGATGGCGCAAACGATCGAGTTTCGGCGGACTGGCGGGTTCGCCGCGGCGCAAGCCGCGGTGGCCGACAAGATCGGCACCAATGCGCTGACCGAAATTCGCGGCATCGAAGCTCGGCTAAACGCCAAATATCGCGCGAAACTTGATGACGAAGCCGTGCAAACGGCCGCCCGGGTTCGCTGGGCTTATCTATTTGTCATCGCCTTTGGGCTTTGTGTCACCGCCCTGCTGATCTGGGCCTATCGGCAAATCCGCCGGGATTTGCTCAGCCGGCGTGAGCTTTCAACCAGCCTGGTGCATGAGGCGAGCCACGATCCGCTGACCAATATGCCGAACCGGCGGTTTTTCTATGATTGGCTGCAATTCGCGCTCGACCAGGCGGCGCGGGACCGCAGCCAGGCCGCGATCCTATTTGTCAACCTCGACGGCTTCAAGGCAGTGAACAAATTCTTCGGCTACGAGCGTGGCAACCAGCTCTTGCAAGTGGTGGCCACCAGGCTGAAGGAGGCCGCCCGGCCGGGGGATGTGTTCGCGCGCATCGGCGGGGATGAATTCGCCTTTCTAATCCCCATCCTGTCCGACCCGGCGGACCCGGCGGGCCTCGCGCAGAAGCTGGTGGAAACACTGGCGCTCCCGTTCAAGGAAAATGAAAGCCTGTCTGCCGGCGCCAGTATCGGCATCGCGGTATACCCGGCCGATGGTGAAACGCCGGAACTGCTGCTGGCCGCTGCCGATGCCGCCATGCACCGCGCCAAGGCGGAAGGCGGCAACCGCTATACCTTTTTCTTCGATGCCACGAATATCAGCGAGAGCCGCGAATTGCGCATCCGGACGGATTTGTTCCGATGCGTGGAGCAGAACCAGTTGAACGTGCATTACCAGCCGGTGGTGGACCAAACCGGCTGCATTCGCAGCCTGGAGGCGCTGGTGCGATGGGATCATCCAGAGCTCGGCCGGATTGCTCCCGTCGATTTCATTCCGCTAGCAGAACGCAGTGGCGCGATCACCAAGATTGACCGCCATGTAAGGCAAATCGTCATCCGCCAATGCGCGCTTTGGCAGGACATGGGGGTGGGCCTGCCGGTCGCGGTGAACATGAGCGCGCTGGAATTTACCGGCGCGGGATTGATCGAATCGATGCTTTCGGACCTGCAAAGCCATCATTTGCCGGCGCGGTTTCTGACCCTGGAACTGGTGGAGACCGTTCTGCTCAAACCCGACACGCAGCAGACGATGCAGCAATTGCACAACGCCGGACTGAACGTGGTTCTGGATGATTTTGGCACGGGGTTTTCCTCGCTCTCCTATCTGTTGAATTTCCCCGTCAGCGGCGTGAAGATCGATCGCAGCTTCGTGGTCGGCCTGCCGGACCATGAAGCCAGCCGCCGCGTCGTGGCTGTGATTCTGCAAATGGCCGCGACACTGGAACTGGATGTGGTGGCGGAAGGCGTTGAAACGGCAGCGCAATTCGAATGGCTGATCCAGCAGGGCTGCACGCGCTTCCAGGGCTATTTCTTCGGCCGGCCGGTGGAGGCGAACGCGATGCAAGCCCGGCTGCTGGAACAGCAAGCCACGACGGTATAGACGGACTTCGTTGAGGCTGGCGCGGTATTCCGAAGTGACACGGCCCATGCGAGGACACGGCGTCCCAAAATCCTTCATTGGTTTGTACGGGAAATTCGAACGTCCCCAGATCCGATAGCAAGGGTCATTCTCAATGACCCCTGGTGCAAGGCGCGAAAGTTTTCGGTTCATTTTTCAAAATAGAACGTCTATCCTACAGCCTTCAGCGGGAGAGACCAGCATGTGGCGTAAACCGGTCATGATCGACATCTGCCTCGGCGCGGAAATCAACAGCTATATGTCCGCCAGCCAACGCTAGGCCAGGCCGTCCGAAATCCTTGTGGTCCGGCCATGCATATAAGGGTGCTGGGCGCGGCGGCGGGTGGCGGCTTTCCACAATGGAACTGTCGTTGCGCAAACTGCCGCCGGGCGAGGGCAGGGGACCCGGCGGTCAAGCCCCGCACCCAGGCATCGCTCGCGGTCAGCGCGGATGGCCGGCGCTGGGTGTTGTTGAATGCCAGCCCCGATCTGCCGACGCAATTGCGCGAAAACCCTTGCCTACATCCAGACCCGGCCGCTCCCGCGCGTAACTCGCCGATTGCAGCCGTGGTGATTTCGGCCGGCGATATCGATTGCATCGCCGGCCTGCTCTCGCTGCGCGAGGGCCATGAATTCGCGCTCTATGCCGATGCTTTCGTGCGCGCCATCATCGAGCGGGACCAGGTGTTTTCGGTCCTGGACCGCAACTGCGTCGCCTTCCGCCATTTGCAGGCAGGCGCGCGCTTGGAATTGCGTGACCGGCATGGCGCGCCGCTCGGCCTGTTTGTCGAGAGCTTCCCGGTTCCGGGCAAGGTTCCGCTCTACCAGGAGGCCGGGCGCGACCTTTCGACCTTGGTTAGCGACCAGGCGGTGATCGGCCTCTCGGTCGCCGACGCCGCTGGTCAAACCATGCTCTTCGTTCCGGGCTGCGCGGGCATCACGCCGGAGATTCTCGCCCGCGCCGCCGCGGCGAATGCCCTGTTTTTTGACGGCACGTTGTGGGACGATCAAGAAATGATCGATGCGGGTCTGGGCAACAAGACCGGCGCGCGCATGGGGCATATCAGCGTCTCCGGACCAGAGGGCACGCTGCACGCCTTCGCGCACATCCAGACCGTGCGTAAGATCTTAATCCATATCAACAATACGAATCCGATCCTGCGAGACGATTCGGCCGAAGCACAAATCGTCCGCAATGCCGGATGGGACATTGCCTATGACGGGATGGAGATGACAATATGAAAGAAAAATTAACTCCCGCCGCGTTTGAGGCGGCATTGCGGGACACCGGCGCGCGGCACTACCACCATTTGCACCCATTCCACCGGCTGCTGCATGAGGGCGCGCTGAGCCAGACCCAGGTGCAGGCCTGGGCGCTCAATCGGTTTTATTATCAGGCCAGCATTCCGCGCAAGGATGCGCTCATCATTGCGCGCCTGCCGGATTCGGAGAGCCGCCGGGCCTGGCGCCAGCGTCTGGCGGATCATGACGGCGAAGCGCCCGGCGATGGCGGCATCGCGCGCTGGCTGCTGCTGGCCACCGGGCTTGGGTTGGATGCGGCCTATGTGGAATCCACCAGCGGCGTTCTGCCGGCGACGCGTTTTGCCGTGGATGCGTATGTGAATTTCGTGCGCGATCGCAGCCTGCTCGAAGCGGTGGGCTCCTCCCTGACGGAGATGTTTTCCCCCAGCATCATCACCGCGCGCGTGGCAGGCATGTTGGCGAACTACCGTTTTGTCTCACCTGAAACGCTCGCCTACTTCAACGCAAGGCTGCAACAGGCGCCGCGCGACGCGAATTTCGCGCTGGATTACGTGAAAACCCATGCGCGCAACCTTGAGGAACAGCAGCTCGTGATTGCCGCCCTGCGCTTCAAGTGCGATGTGCTTTGGGCGCAGCTCGACGCTTTATATGCGGCCTATGTGGCACCTGGGCAGATTCCGCATGGCGCGTTTCTGGACGAGGCGGACCGGGCGCTGGCCAGTTGAGCTGGACGGCTGATACCACGGCTTCTGAGAACAGACCCTCGGCCATTGTCATGAATGCGCCAGTCCGCGCATCAGTTTGGTAAACGGCCCCCGGTTCGGCCTCTGTCTCAGGCGCCGTGAAACACCGGCTTGCGCTTGTTCAGAAACGCCGCGGTTCCTTCGGTACGGTCCGCCGTGGTCGCGGACAACGCGAACAGATCCGCCTCCACCCCGCAGGCCGCCGCCAGGCCGGCATCTTCGCCCCGGTTCACGGCGTCAATCGCCAGACGCAGCGCGACGGGCGCATTGGCCATCATCAATTCCAGAACCGCCGCGGCCCGGTCCAAAAGTTCGGCGGCCGGCACAACCTCGTTCACCAGGCCGATCCGCAGCGCCTCATGCGCGTCGATGGCCTTGCCGGAAAGTATCATTTGCAGCGCGCGGCCCTTGCCGACCAGCCGCGGCAGGCGCTGCGTGCCGCCATAACCCGGGATCAGGCCCAGCGACACTTCAGGCTGGCCGAATTTCGCCGTCTCCGCCGCGATGCGGATGGTGCACGCCATCGCCAGTTCGCAACCGCCGCCGAGCGCGTAGCCGTTGACCGCGGCGATCACCGGCTTGCCGCAGGTCTCGATCGCGTCCATCAGCGCGTGGCCCTGTTGGGACAGCGCCTCCGCCTCGATCGGCGTCATCACCGCGAGTTCCTTGATGTCCGCGCCGGCGGCGAAGGCTTTCGGGCCACTGCCGGTGATGATGGCACCGCCGAACGTCGCGTCCAGGCCGATGCCGCGGACGGCTTGCGAGAGCTCAACCAGCGTCTGCCGGTTGAGCGCGTTCAGCACGGCGGGCCGGTTGATCGTGATCACGGCGGCACGGCCGCGCGGATCGATCGTGATGGTCTCGAACACGGTTGCTAACATCGGGGTATCCTCATCGCCCGAACCGCCAGTCGGCGGTCCGGGCGCTCTGGTTTTTACGCGGCTTTTGCCGGGGCCGCGACGACGTCCTTCATCAGCGAGCCGGGAAGTTTGACGGTGGAAACGCCGTCCATCACGATGGTGCCGTCCTGCTTGGTCACGACGGTTGAGATCTTCGCGACGTGCTTGGGCAACAGGGCGGTGATGGTGGCGACGCAGGTGACGGTGTCATTGATGAACACCGGGGCGTGGAAATTGACCAGCTGGCTCATATAGATCGTGCCGAGGCCGGGCATTTGTTCGCCGAGAACCTTCGAGGCGAGACCGAACAGTATGCCGCCATGGGCGATGCGCTGGCCGAATTTGGTCTTTTTCGCAAACTCGTCGCTCACATGGATCAGGTTATGGTCGCCGGTCAGATCGGCATAGCCGCGGACCATCTTGTCGTCGATCAGCTCGGTCGACGTCACATGCTGGCCGACCTTGAAGCTGTCGGAATCGGCCATCACGGGATCGGCGGCGGTGGGTGTCTTGTCTGACATGTCGAAAGGTTCCTTTGGGAAAATACGGCATCCGGAATCGGCGGCCGGCTGGCTTGGTTCAGAAAGAGGCAGCAACGAGCGCCTCCGGAAAATCATCCGGCGCGTCGAGCAGCGTGGTGCCGGCGATGTCGCGGAACATCCGCGCCAGCGGCAGCGTGCCCTTGAAATGCGGCGGCGCGGTTTCACAAATTCCCATGCCGCCCTCCACCTGGATGGCGTCGATGAGCAGCTTCTGGCCGAACCGGCCGAGGAAGGATTTGACCATCCCGGCCTCGATCCCGAACGGAAACCCGTCATCGGCCAGTTGCGCCGCGTGCAGCACGCCGAGCCAGGCGAGATGCGCATCCGTGGTAATTTCCGCCAGCAGCTGCTGGATCGCCTGCAAGTCGGCGATGGGATGGCCGAACTGAATACGGGTGCGCGCCGCCGCGGAGGCGTGGATCGCCGCGGCCTTGCCGATGCCGGTGGTCTGCGCCGCCTCGCCCAGCGCATGCGCGCTCAACAATTCCTCCAGCATGTCGGCACCTTCCGCGGCCGTGCCGAGCAAACCCGCCTCAAGCACCACGTCCTTGAAGATGACATCCGCCACCGGGCAGCCGCGCAGGCCCATGGTCATATAGGCTGGACCCACGGAAATGCCGGCGGTGCTGGCCGCCGCGATGAAGCCGGCGAGCGACGTGCTGCCTTTGGCGCCGACGCTGGCGAAGCCGACATAGACATCCGCGACGCCGGCATTGCGGACGAAGGTCTTTTTGCCGTTCAGGGTGAGCTTGCCGCCGGCCAGGACGCCGATCAGCGCGTCCGGGCCATGCCCCAGCGCTGGACCGTCTTCGTGAAGCGCGATGGCGCCGAGTTTTTCACCTTGCGCGAGGCCGTCCGCATGCGCCTGCTTCTGCGCATCGCTGCCCCATTTGAAAACCGCGTAGGCGACGGTTGCGTGATTATTGAGGATGGAGGCGACCGCGGGACAAGCTTTCGAAAGCGTTTGCACCGTCTCGACATGGGCGGTAAAGCCGGCGTCCTTTACGGTGGGCAGCGCCAAAAGCTGTTGGCGGGCGAGCTCCGCGACCAGCGCGCGGGGGAAATTGCCGGTGCGGTCGAGATCGGCCGCGATCGGTTCGAGGAACTCATCGGCGAACGCGATCGCGCTGGCCTGGATCCGCCGCAAGGTTTCGGTTGAAGTGCTCATTTCGCCATCGCCTTTTCTGCTGGTGCCGGCGCTTTCGGACGCGCGAGGACCGCGCGTGCCACGACCAGGCGCTGAATCTGGTTGGTGCCCTCGTAAATCTGCATGACCTTCACATCGCGCATCAGTTTGCCAACTTCCGAGACATAGCCGGCGGATCCCATCAGCCGCATGGCGGTAGCGGCGACGTTCATCGCCACATCGGTGGCATAGGTCTTCGACATCGCCGATTCCTGCGAGAACGGTTTGCCGGCCTCCCGCAACGCCATCATGTGATGCAGCACCTGCCGCGCCGCATCGATCTGGATGCGCATATCCGCAAGCTTGAATTGCAGCGCCTGGCCCGGAAACGGTTTTGCCGGAAAGCGTTCATTGATATGCGCCACGCAAAGCGCCAAGGCGCGCTCCGCCAGGCCGACCGCGAGCGCCGCGATCGCGGGCCGGGCCAGATCAAGCGTCTGCATGGCGATTTTCATGCCGTCGCCCTCCTTGCCCAGGAGCGCCGATGCCGGAACCTTCACATCCTTCAGATTGAGGAAGACGGTGTTGGAAGAGCGTAGCCCAAGCTTGTTTTCCTCATCGCCCACCGTGAAGCCTGCCATCCCGCGCTCCAGGATGAAGGCGCTGATGCCTTTCATGCCGGCCGCCGGATCGGTTTTCGCGAAAACGGTGAACACATCCGCGATGCCGCCATTGGTGATCCAGCATTTCGAACCGTGGATGGTATAGCCATCGGCGGTTTTCACGGCGGTGGTTCTGCCGCCTCCGACATCGGAGCCGGCGGTGGGCTCGGTCAGACAGAACGCGCCGATCTTGCCGTTCAGCATCGGCGTATAGAACTGTTGCTTCTGCGCGTCGGTGCCCGCGATCATCACGGATTCCATGCTGAGCACGTTGGCGGCAAGCGTGGTCGCCATGCCGCAGCAGCCATAGCCCCATTCCTCAAGCACCAGCGCCTGGGTCAACGGCGAATATTCCAGGCCGCCAAGCGACTTCGGGATCGCCATGCCGAAAATCTTGCTGGCTTTGGCTTCTTCCAGCAGGAAGGCGTGAAATTCGCCGGATTTGTCGTATTCGGCGGCGTTCGGGATGATGTGTTTGGCGGTGAAATCCTTCGCCGCCTGTTGAATTGCGGCTTGCTCGGGGGTGATTAAATTCATTGCAGACCTCTCTATGCTGCCGCTTGCAGCGGTTTCTTCGATTTTTCCGCCAGAATCTTTTTCAGGCCGCCCCATTTTTCCTGGAAAATTTCGGGTGGCATGATTTTCAGATGCGGCGATTTTTCGGGGACGAAATCCATATGGGCGAGAACGTCCCGGTCGGCATCGAGCCCGGGTGCCACTTCGATCAGGACGACCTTGCCGTTTTGCAGCTCGAACACGCAGCGCTCCGTCACGAACAGAACCGGCTGCTTGATTTTCGTCGCGTAGGCGCCGCTGGAGGTGATCTGCTCAACCGCCTTGACGAACTTCTTGTGCTTTCCTTCGGCTTCGATCTTCAGCTTGCCCGCGGCCGCGGCGAGTTTGAGGCCGCCGGCCGTGAAGCTGCCGACATAGACGATCTTCTTGGCGTGCTGGGTGATATCGATGAAGCCGCCGCAGCCGACGCTTTTGCCGTTGAACTTGCTGACGTTGACATTTCCCGTGGCATCCACCTGCGCGAAACTTTCGAACGCGATATCCAGCCCGCCGCCGCTATACCAGTCGAACTGCACCTGCGCCTCGACAAAGGCATCGGCATTGTAGGACATGCCGAAATCCTGGCCATCCGCCGGAACACCGCCGATGGTTCCGGTCTCCGAGGTCATCGTGGTCGCATCCGGGACACCTTCGACCGCCGCGACGGCGGCGATACCCTGCGGAATCCCGATGCCGAAATTCACGGCACTCCCCGGCACCAGCTCCATGGCGGCGCGGCGGGCGATGATCAAGCGATCATCCAGCGCCATTGGCGGAATCTGGCCCATCGGCATGCGCGTCCGCCCAGAAAACGCCGGATTGAAGTAGGTGGCCGCGGACTGCCAATGGTTCTCTGGTTTCGAAATGATGATGTGATCGACCATCACGCCCGGAACCCTGACCGACTTCGGGTTCAAGGTTCCCGCCACCGCGACATAATCGACCTCGGCGATGACGATTCCACCGCTGTTCTTGGCGGCCTGCGCGAGCGGTAGAATTTCGAACAACGCGCCTTCGTCATCGACGGTCAGATTGCCGTTCTCGTCCGCGGTGGTCCCGCGAATGATCGCGACATCGACCGGGAAGGTGGCATAGAACAGCCATTCCTCGCCTTCAAAGCTGATCACCTTTACCATGTCCTTGGTGGTGATGTTATTCATTTTGCCGCCTTCCAGACGCGGGTCGACATAGGTGCCGATACCGGTCTTGGTGATCATGCCCGGGCGATGCGCGGCGATTTCACGCCATAATTGCGCAATGACGCCCTGCGGCAGGTTATAGCCCTCGCAACCGCCGCTCAGCACCATTTTCGCGAAGTCGGGCGACAGGCCGCAATGCCCGCCGATCCATTTCGCGATCATCCCGGCATGCGCAAAATGCTGCGGTCCTTTGTCCTTTGAATTGCCGATCCCGGCGGCGTGCACCAGCGTCATCTTCGCCGGATGGCCGCTGGCCAGAAACCGCTTTTCCATCGCAATCGCCAGCTCTTCGGGCCAGCCCGACATCACACAGGCGGCGGCACCCACCGTGGCGCCATCCGCGATCAGCGCGGCGGCGGCGGCGGCGGAAATGACTTTTGACATGCGGCGCTTCATCCCTTCGAGGCTCGGCAGCATCGGCGTTTGCAAAAACTGCCGTTGGTAACGAAACAAATGGAAGTTTCCGGTCCCGCCGCCTAGCCTCGGAAATTACGCAGCCAAAAATCGAAAGGCTTCTGAACGTGGCCTTAGTTGCCAGTGCGACCGGCAAGTTTGCGATAG